>ENA-UZWU01002174-UZWU01002174.1-metagenome-genome-assembly--contig:-Day-4--1m-contig-2174_pt1 | contig 68361 bp, 77 predicted proteins | sample MGYA00260345_ERZ794905 | MGnify/ENA metagenome assembly ERZ794905
TGATATTATGGTTATATTTTTTATAACGAGTAATAAATTATTTATTAAATAATTTTTACATAATTCAAACGTGTTTCATTGATAGATTCATCTCCCCAAACATTACTGTAATCTTTAACTTTTGCAGTAATACTAAAAATGCCGTTCATTTCTAATAATTCATCTTTGGTAGTAAAGAATGAAACGCGATTACCATCGGGAGTAATAGCATTTACATTCCATCCAGCCCAAGCAGTTGCCTGACGTTTAGACACAATCTCAATATCTATAGTAACTTTATCACCTTTACTTCCAACGTATTCAGAACCAACCGAACGTTCTTCTAATTTCTTTTTATTAGTATCACGTTTTACATATTCAGGAATAAAAGCAATAATGCCCATATGCTTCTGAATATATAATTCATCATCATTCTCTGCAATAAATTCATGAATACTGGTTTCAAAATCATTCATGTTATCACCTAGAACCTTAAACATAAAGTCCATGGTTAGATTATCAAGCATTGTTTGTGCTTCATCTAGTAACTCAGTATTGTCTAAAATATCTGGAACTACTTCTTCTAATGTTTGAATAACATGACGATTACTTTCTTTAATACGTGTGTATCGTTGGACCTTTTCACCATCTTCGATTCTAGTAACAAAGTCAGACTTCCCACCTCGTTTTAAATATTCGCCGTTAATATGTTGTGCTGCAATTGCTAAAGCAAGAACTTCTTGTTTTGTTTTTGGTTTAATATATGCACCATTTTCTTTTAATTCTGGATTACAAAATTTAATAGGATCAATCATTGAATCTTCCAATCATAACGGTTGTTTATTTTATTAATATCGTTCATTATTGATCCTTTTGAATTTCGTTGTGATACGCTTTATTTTTTGCACATGTTTTTATACATCTAGGTAAATGTAAATCATTATAAGGATGCCAACTTTCTACTAATAATTTTTTATACCACGGATGTTCTAGAACTTCATCTATGCTTTTATCTTTTAAACTATTCCATTCATTACCTTGTGTTGCTAATTTTTCTAATATTTTACCATTGTTGTCTAAAGTATTATCCCAAAGAAAACAACAGGGCCATAAAGTTAGATCATTTGCTATAAAAATTTCGCCTTCGTGTATATATTTACAAATAATACTATTAGTTACAGTTGAAATCTTTTCTTCATCAACTTTTGTGCGTTGATATTCTTCAATAAAATTATCTAATTCTTTGACTACATCTACTTTACTATGTTGTTTTTTACCTGTTGTAGTAATTGTTTTTTCTATTTTCTTATTTTTCTTACCTAATTTAACAAGCCAATCATGATCACTATTGCGCATACCGGTACGAATACCAAAATTAAAACCTAAAGATTCTGCATGTTTTCTGGCAGTTTCAAGTTCATGTTCGTTATGATCAAATACAATATATATCCACCCTGCTGAATCACTTGCCGCTGTGTTTGCAAAAGCTTCCATATTGCGTTTTACAACATTCCATTTTGTATTTACACGATATATGTGATTTGTTTCTTTATGTCCGTCTACACAAAAATGAATATGTAACTTACCAGGATTTTCTGCTGAAATGCGTCCTAATTCTTCCCACCATTCAACAGTATTGTATCCTCCGTTTGTACTATACTGTACATAGCCGCCGCAGCTAATAAGATATCTAGTCATTTCTAAACAATCAGGATTTACAATAGGGTCACCTAATACTCCGCAAAATTTGAATTTTACTCCTGAATAGTCATCCACTGGAAATAGTCTTTGTAAATCTTGCAATGAAAAACTATTTACTACTAATTTATCTATGTTTATTGTTCTAGAACAACCCGGACACGCTGCATTACAATCACTTGTAATTTCAAGCTCGACTTTTTTTAAATCTTTTAACATTATTTAATAGGATCAATCATTGAATCTTCTCCACCATATCAGCCGCACGATCAAAATATTCAGAATATGTTTCTCCATCTAATAGAACTTGCCACTTTTCGAAAAGATCACTATCGACAAAATTCCAATTAATTTCACCGCTTTCTTTTTTGTTTTCTGGGATATAGGTTAGATTAATCATATCATTACAAAACCAAGCGAATGTAGCATCCATTATACTGCCTCCACTTTGTAACTACGAACTTCAGCCCATTCACCACTATTACTAAGACTGGAATGTAATGCACGTGCATTGTCATATGATAATCCACTGACATGCATACTGTCTGCATTTTCACCAAAGTTTTTTGCTGTTACTGACCACATAATGTTCTCCTTAACTATCTAACTTATACATTCTTTATAGAGTGATTCGCAATGATTGTCAAGCTTTAATACAACCATTCCTGAAGTTTTTCGTAAACAAATGAATAGTCATTGTTGATTACGTCAAGTTCTTGTTCTGTGGCTTCAACACCATCAATAACAGCAGATTCAATATACGCATCGCAGAACTTAGGATAGTCTGCCATGTCAATACCTTCAAATTCGATATCAGTTACTTTTGCTAAATCTATAATATTCATCGTTTTCTCATCTTTATTTCTGATTACTTAATTAACATAGCGTGATTCGTTCTATTTGTCAAGACTTATTATTAATTTATTCTCACTGCTTTTATATTATCTAAATTCGCACCAGTATACTCACTCGCACAGCCGCCTATCATAAATGCTCTTTCCCGGGCTGAGTATTCTGTCATTGCATATTGATATCCAAGAAAGATATTATTGTAAAATATTTGCCAAGTATAAATCATCAAACCTCGCCTCAACTATATTTTTCTACGTGGACAACAAATCCAACTTGGCGCTTTGGATCATCGGCATCATGCCCGCTATCGTGTGCAATTGGTCCACGAATGTGCGTGTCGCGGTCTGGCCGCCCAGTTTCTTTTGTATTAAAACCTTTGATATACGAAAGAGCCTCTTCTTTTGTTTTGAAGAAATAACTGTTTTTCTTGTGCATGATGTTTTCCTATCTAACTTATACATTCTTTATAAAGTGATTCGCCTATAATGTCAACCATTTTATCAAGATAAATAACTACGAATATAATAAAGAAGGATTTATAAAATATGTTATATGCAAATGGATGTAGTTTTACATACGGCACTGGCCTAGCAAACAAAGAAGATGCTTGGCCGTATGAATTAGCAGAACTATTAGGATTTGATAGAAAGAACACACAGACCGAGGCTGATCGAGGGGTTTCTAACTTCTATATTGTGCGAACCGCAATTAAAACAATAAGCGATATGTTGGCGAATGGTGAGCGTCCATTTGTTGCTATTGGTTTAACTACACCTAATAGAAAGGAACATTTTATTGAAGAGAAGAATTTACTAATTCATAATATTCCTGCAATTGAATATCATGGAAACATCAGATTAGATTCTAATACAAATGCTGATTTAAAGAAACTAAATGAATTATACATGAAGCATTTCTGGTCACCAGTATATGATTTTCATCAGTATCTTATTAATGTTATTACACTGCAGAACTTTTTAAAAAATGCTGAACTAGAATATGTTATGTTCAATTCTTTAAATTTAACTCCTAATCTCATTGATCCCACCCGATTTTCTGAAATATGCAAAACATATGAAATGGAAAATGTTATGAAACAAATTGATATGACTCATATATATGAAGAACAAACATTTTTTACCTATATGTATGACAAAGAACAATATTTCAATGTTGAAGGTGATGAAAAATTTTTACATCCTAATGCGCAAGCTCATAAAGATTGGGCAAATATTCTATTTGACGATATTAAAAGAACCAGAACTGGTAACGGCTGATGTATATTTATTGTATTTCTGATGGAATAGAATTGTGTAAATTTGGATTTAGTAATAATCCAGACAAACGATTAAAGGCATTACAAACTGGAAATCCCAACAAACTCAAAATAATTGAAAAGATATTGGTTGAAGAGGATAAAGTAAGAAATTTAGAAAAACAATTACACAAAGATTACGCACATAAAAGAGTTAATGGAGAATGGTTTCGTGTAACTCCAGAAGAAGGTAAAGATATACTTGGATGGTTTGAAATACATTATATTAATTGAGAATTATTATGGGAATTAAGACTATTTTTGAAATATTAGAATCGTGGCATAATGAACGCAAGCAGCACGATGACAAAACGTTCAAACAGTGGCTCAAACATGTGGGCGGACTGTGGACATCTAAAGAAGAATGGAAAAAAATAGGCAGATTAGAAACTTGGAAGCCAGTAGCTAAAGATACTGGAAAAGATATAGGCAAAATGTTTATAGTAAAAGTTCTCACTGTAATAATATTAATAACACTAGTAAACTTAGGAATAGGACTATAATGAGAAAAATTTGGCAAATAATAATTTATCCTTATACAATTTATAAAGAGAAAAAAATATTGAAGAAACGATTAGCAGAATTGCGTAAGCGTGATCCTTTTATATACAAATGATTGTACTAGGAATATCAGGTGCATTAAACCACGATGCTGCGATCTGCGTCAATAAGAATAGTAAAATACTTTTTGCTAGTCATAGTGAACGCTATTCTAAAATTAAAAATGATCCTAACTTGAATGCAGAAATAATTCAAGAAGCCCTCTCATATGGTTGCCCTGATATAATAGCATGGTATGAACGCCCATATGTAAAAAAGTGGAGACAATTAATTGCTGGTCAATACTCTTTGGCATTCGATATGAAAGAACTACCTAACAGATATTTAAAAACATTTCCACAACTTAATAATATTCCGATAGTATATGAATCTCATCATTATACACATGCTGCTAGTGGATATTTTACTAGTTCGTTTACTAATGCCGCTATAATAGTAATTGATAGTATTGGAGAATTAGAAACATTAACTGTATGGAAAGGTAATTATAATAATCTAGAAAAAATTTATTCACAAGCTTATCCTGATAGTATTGGCTTATTCTATAGTGCGATGACAGCAAGGTTGGGTTTAAAACCACAAGAAGATGAGTATATACTTATGGGTATGGCTGCGTATGGAGACATTACCAGAACGGTTGGAGGTAAAACAATAATAAACCACATGTATGATAACTTTGGAATTAAACTCAATGACTATACGAATAAATTTTATAAAATTGTTAATTTTAAAAAAAATCTACACAGAGGTTGTAACGATTTTCTACCTGAATTAACAAGTGAACAAGACAAATTTGATATTGCGGCGGCAACTCAACATATATATACGCAGATGTTAGAAGTAATAATAGAATACACTCGTATAATCACCAAATGTGAGAACTTGATACTAATGGGAGGATGTGCACTTAACTGCAGTGCTAACAGTTCTATTACTGATAGATTTAAGAATGTATGGATTATGCCTAATCCTGGTGATGCCGGCAGTTGTATTGGAGCAAGTGCATCTTTATTTTTTAATAAGAGAACTGAATTACATACTCCGTACTTAGGACATAATATTGAGGGTTCTTATCCTGTTAACCGTGCCTTAAAAGCATTACTTAATGGTGAAATAATTGGCATTGCCAATGGGCGAGCGGAGTTTGGACCAAGAGCATTGGGTAATCGCACACTTACAGCAGATCCCCGTGGAGACACTATTAAAGATAGAATGAATGAAATAAAGCGTAGACAAAAATTTCGACCATTCGCCCCGATGATATTAGAAGAAGATGTACACGATCACTTCATTATGCCAGAAAATATTGATAGTTCACCATATATGCAATTTGTTGCTAAGTGTAAGAATCCACTTGATTTTCCTGCAATTATACATGAAGATGGAACATCTCGTGTCCAGACAGTTAACAAACAGCAGCATCCTGAATTATATACATTGTTGACCAAGTTTAAAGAAAAGACTGGTTGTCCCATGCTTGTGAATACATCATTAAATATTAAAGGTCAACCTATAGTTAATGATATAAACGATTCTCAAGAATTTTCCAAGCATTATGGTATAAAAGTCTTTACAAATGATGATTAATATGTTAATATGTGTATAACTAACTATAACTGAATAAGGATATATATGCCCTTCGATTGTTTTTTCATGACACAGGATCTATCAATTAATGACATTGATAGATTTAAAATGGTGAGGAAACGTATCCCTAACGTTAAATTAATAAGATTAAGCGAACCATATGATTTAGCATATGTATATTCTCATATTTCCAAGTTAGCGAATACGGAATATTATTGGGTTATTGATCCTGATATTATAATAGATTCCGACTTTGACTGGAATTTTAAACCAGAAAAATGGGATAATAATATCTCTCATTTGTGGAATAATGATATAAGATTATGGAGAAATGATACGTTAGATGGTATTAAATTACTACATAAAACATACAATACTTCTAACATCGAATCCGACTTATATAGATTAAAAGGCAAATACAAAGAACATAATGAATATAAACTCGTATATGATATGGAAGATATGTTATATGACATTGTGTATATTAGTTATAAAGAAATCTTTGCAGATGAGAATTATAATAATCTTAAAGAGAGATTTCCATATGCCAAACGAATTGATGGAGTTAAAGGAATATTCGAAGCACATAAAAAGGCTGCTGCATTAGCAGAAACAAGTATGTTTTATGTGGTAGATGCTGATGCTATAATAACTCCAGAGTTTAAATTTGACTATTTTGCACCAAGATGGGATGAAGAAACTGTTCATGTTTGGCATTCACGAAATCCTATTAATGACTTGGAATATGGTTATGGAGGTATCAAATTACTTCCTACTTATTTATTGAGAAATGCTACAAATTGGAATATAGATTTCACAACTAGTATTTCAGATAATTTCAAATTGATGCCAGAAGTTTCAAATATTACAATGTTTAATACTGATGCTTTTAATACATGGAAGAGTGCGTTCAGAGAATGTACAAAATTGAGTAGTAAGATTATTAAAGAACAGATAGACACTGAAACAGAAAAACGTCTGGACATTTGGTGCGATTCTACAATCAGCAACTCTAAATTATATGGCAATTATGCACATGATGGTGCAATAGCGGGCAGAGAATACGGATTAAATAATAAAGATAATCAAGAAAATTTAAATATGATAAATGATTTCATATGGCTAAAAGAAAGGTTCAATGAATACTATGAGTAATATTTCAATAACTAAAAGATCTAGACGAAAAGAAAAAACTATCGAAAGTAATGAAGACTTGTATAATCAAATTGCATCAGGATCTAATTCATCTTATATAATTCAAGATGAAAATGAAGATGCTAATAATTCCTCATTTTTTCCAGTAGTAGAAGAAATCATACATGATTTTGAACTTCCTAAATTAGAAAAATATGATTATACTCTTATGCATAATACATTTAGCAATGAAAACATTCCACAGCAGTTAGGAAATTATATATCTGCTATGAATTTTATGTCTTATTATACAAACTTAGATACTGCCAATGGTGATTCTAAAATCTTAGATCGATTGAAAGAAGTTCTGTATAATTTTCCAAACTTTGATCTTGGTGAATTCTCAACTGCCGAAAATGGAAAAATTACTTCTTGGATAACTTCATCATTAGTCAATTCTTATAATAATAAATATATCGGTACTGTATATATTTTAGGAGGTGAAATTGGATTACTAGCAGCATCAATACTAGACACTAAATTGAAATTTGAAAATATTAGATCATTTGATATAAATGGCACAGGTCAATTTATCGCAGACTATATGATGCAAGACGAATTATTAAATAATTGGAAATTTAAGGCAACCACTCAGGATATTTATAATTTAAACTATGAATCTAATGCGTTTTCAGCAATATTACCTGATGATACTGCCAGTGATCCATTCAACGAAATTCCAGGACTAATAATTAATCATAATATAAGTTACTTGGACGATTATGAATCATGGTGGAATATGATTCCTACTAATCGTCACATAGTACTGGTAGGAAGAGATGGTGATGTTCCTAGATCATTTAAAAGTTCTACCGCATTCAATCGCAAATTTGTATTAACTGAAGAGATATATAGTGGGGTATTACGAATTAATAATATAAATTATTTTATGAAAATTGGTATCAAGTAAATGCTTCCTACATTTGAATTACTAGATAGATTTGAACTACTATATCCTACAAATAGTAATCTCTCAGATTTGCGTAGAGCATATACTGATAAGGATTTAAGTAGTATTTTTCGACTAGTAAACGATAATAATAAAGAAGATTTACGGAAACTAATTATGGAAGATAACACGTGGAAGTTATGGCCGGTATTAGATAGTTATGTTGACACACAGTTTACGGCTGCGTTTAAAAGTATTTTTGTTAATGAAACAGAAATTTGGAATGACTGTTTTGCTAGAGGCCAATTACGGAGCAAATTGTGGTTAGTACATGAACTTAAAAAGTGTAATGCGGATTTAGGCACTGTTTTCTTATGCGCAGGATGGTACGCTACTCTTGCAACTATGCTGTTTGAAAGCGACATTAAAGTAAGTAAGATTAAAAGTTTTGATGTAGATCCGACATGTTGGAAGATTGCAGAAATTTTTAATAAACCTTGGGTAGTAAATGAGTGGCAATTTAAAGCATCAACTAAAGATATTTTTGATATAAACTTTGCTAGTGAAACTTATACAACACATAGGTCAGACGGCACTACCTGCGAACAAGATGATATACCAGATACAATTATAAATACAAGTTGTGAACACATTGAAAACTTTGCAGAATGGTATGCAAAGATTCCAGATGGCAAATTAGTTGTACTTCAAGGCAATAACTTTTTTGAAGTAGAAGAACATGTAAATTGTTCAACAAGTATTTCGCAATTTAGTAGAAGTTGTCCTATGAAAGAAACATTATTTGAAGGCGAATTATTTTTATCAAATTATACAAGGTTTATGAAAATTGGATATAAATAATTTATTAGTTAAACAACACAGCATTGGATGTTCAGATGAAAAGAATACATGAATCCAGAAACAGTGTTATAGAACTTGATACAGAAACTAGATTACTTTATAAGACTCTAAAGCATAGGGAGGTATCTGATGACTGGCTACATAATTACAACCTAGTACGCAATGATAATAGCATGTATGTAAAAGTTCATAATGTAATTGATAATAAAACATTTACTATGGATTATATTGATGCTATTGGTGACCTAGAATATATTATCAAAGATCCTTCTAATTGGCAAATGATTGATAAGGACTTCGTTATAAAATCCATTCAGTCTTATACTAATGCTTACTTGGACGGATTAAGGGTCAGCAAAAATAGAACTGATAAACATTATTTTATGCACACTGATCTAACACTTGATAACATATTAGTTGACAAAAATAAACAAATTAGGATAATTGATCCCGACTCATACACTTGGGTACCTAATCTACAATGGACAGAAAAATATTATATAACTCATATAAATATGATGTTCTGTTTGCAAAGGTATTTTTACGAAAATGTATAATTATAATGATATCAAAGAAGTTCACTTAGAGATTACACAAAAATGCCAAGCAGCATGTCCGATGTGTGACCGAAATGAGAATGGTGGAAAAGACAATAGACACATTATAAATGCTGAACTTAGTCTTGCGGATTGCAAACGTATATTTGAGCCAGAGTTTATTACACAGTTACGCACAATGTATATGTGTGGTAATCTTGGTGATCCTATTGTTGCCAAGGATACATTAGAAGTATTTAAATACTTTAGAGAACATAATCCAACAATGTGGCTAAGTATGAATACAAATGCTGGTGCAAAGAATCCAGAATGGTGGGAAGAATTGGCTGGTGTTATCAACAATAACGGTGCAGTAATATTTAGTGTTGATGGTCTTCGTGATACCAATCATCTTTACAGACAAAATGTTGTTTGGGATAATGTAGAACGTAATATGAAAGCATTTATTTCTGCCGGTGGCAGAGCGAGATGGGATTTTTTGATATTTCAACACAATGAACATCAGGTTGCAGAAGCAGAATCGCTTGCGATTGAATGGGGAGTTGAACGTTTTGTTAAAAAGAAAAGCGCACGTTTCATTAGTAGTATTACTAGCGAAGCAAAGAATTGGCATCAGAGTAGAAACCGTAACGGTGAGCAAACACAAGTCATAGCCAAGCCTAACAAAATGGACAACCAGAATTTAATACTACACAAGCAAAAAGAAATAGAAAAGACATATGGTAGTATGATGGAGTTTTACAATCAATGTGATATTGAGTGTAAGGTTGCAAAACAAAAGAGTATTTTTATTACTGCAGAAGGTTTATTTTTGCCATGCTGTTGGACTGCTGGTAGAATGTACAAGTGGTGGCACAAGGACTATCGTGTAGAACAGATATGGGATTACATTGACGCCGCTGGAGGCAAAAAAGGACTTGATGTTATTAACAATAGTTTACAGAGTGTTATTGACGGCACACTAGTAGATGATATTGAAAGCAGTTGGAAAAAGCAAAGTATCAAAGAAGGTAAGATCGGAGTTTGCGCTCAAAAATGTAGTGTAGGGTTTGACGTATTCGAGGGACAGTTCACATGAGTAAAACTTTTTGCCCCATACCTTGGATATTTCAAGCGCCCCGCAGTAACGGTGACTTACGAGTTTGTTGTCAAGCAAATAGTAGTGAAGACTATGGTCTGATACGCAAGCCAGATGGCACTCCTTATAATGCGGCAGACGATTATTTGGAAGCAAGCCGTAATGCAGACATTATGAAATCAATGCGATTGAACATGCTAGAAGGCAAGTGGAGCAGTCAGTGTGTTCGTTGTCGTACAGAAGAAGATAATGGACATCACAGTAGGCGTCTGGCTGAAAATAAAGACTGGTGGTTTGATATTGACGAGGCCCGTAAAGTAACAGCGAAAGATGGAACAATTGATGGTGTTGCTATACAATATTATGATTTTAGATTTGGAAACAAATGTAATCTAGCGTGTAGAATGTGCGGTCCTAGTGACAGTGACAAGTGGTACGAAGATTGGGAAAAGTTAGTAGGACCAAAGTTCTTTGACAACGGCGGCGAAGAAATAACAATCGGTGACAATAGTGCGTTCAATTGGCATGAGAGCGAATACTTTTGGAAACAAGTAGAAAACAATATGCGTAATATCAAGCGTGTATATTTTGCAGGTGGAGAGCCTACACTGATACAAAAGCACTATACCTTTTTAGAAAAGTGTGTAGAATCTGGACAATCTAGTAAGATGACTATTGAATACAATACAAACATCACCACATTACCTGCCCGATTACTTGAACTATGGACTCACTTTAAACGAGTAATTATTGGTGCCAGTATCGATGGATATGGGGATGTGTTAGAGTATCAGCGTTATCCAGTGAAGTGGGATAAAGTTTATAATAACATGTTGAAGATTGATAAACTGCCCGATAATGTTCGCTGCTGGTTTTCTTACACCGTAACCGTATTTAATGTACATCACACTACTGATTTTATAAACTGGGTAGATGAACAACAGTTCTCAAAACTAAATCGTGTAAAACATCATATGGCATACAATCCTCCTTACTTGAATGTACAAGTGTTACCAGATGAATACAAAAAATATGTCACCGATAGACTAGACATGGACAACGCTATTTGTAAAAGCATAAGTAATTATATGAATTCCAATTCATTGAATAAGTTACACTGGCATGAATTTGAAGGTATAACAACCAAATTAGACAAGATAAGAAACCAAGATATAAAAATAATATTACCGGAACTAGGAAAATATGTCAAAAAAATCTGATACATTTTGTATTCTACCATGGGTACATCTAAGCACAAGACCAGACGGCAGTATGCGGGTCTGTTGTACTGCAAATGCAAGCAGTGTTGGACCAACCAATGATAAAGAACACGGCGGGCAAGTGGGTATTTTAAAAGATGACGAAGGTCGTCCTAATAACTTAAATGTTAGTGACTTTGAAACTGCTTGGAATTCTAATTATATGAAGAATGTGCGACTACAAATGCTTAATGGCGAAAAGCCCCCCAGTTGTTTAAAATGCTTCAAAGAAGAAGAAGCAGGCCATAATTCAAAAAGAATGTGGGAAACTGCATATTGGAGTGAGAGGGTCGATGTAGAAAAAATTTTAAAAGAAACAAATGAAGATGGAAGTGTTCCTCCTAATCTTGCATATATTGATTTGCGTTTTGGTACTAAGTGTCAATTGGCTTGTGTGATGTGTAGTCCACATGATAGTAGTGGTTGGATTAAAGATTACAAAAAGATTTTTCCTGATGTCAAAAATGAATCTCTTAAAGAAACAATGCAATGGAATAATAAAGGTAGTTCTAATGGTAGTAGTTACAATTGGCATAAGCAGAATCCAACTTTTTGGAAACAGTTTTATGAACAAATGTCTAGTATGCAACAAATTTATTTTGCTGGAGGCGAAAGTCTTATCATTGACGAACATTATGAAATACTTGAACACGCAATTAAAATGGGTTATGCAAAAGATTTGGAACTGCGTTATAACAGTAACGGAGTCGAATGGCGTGATGATTTATTTGATCTATGGAAAGAATTTAAACTAGTACGTTTTCATTACAGTATAGACAGTATTAAAGAAATGAATGACTATATTCGTTATCCTAGTACTTGGGCACGGCAAGAGGAAGTATTTCATATTTTAGATAATGAAACTAGCGATAATGTTGAAATAACTGTTGCGTGTGCAGTACAAGCACTTAATATATATTATATTCCAGACTTTATTAAATGGAAAGTTCAACAAAAATTTCGTAAAATAAATATGTGGCCTTTTGGTGCTGGTATGATAAACTATCACTTTGTGTATTGGCCTGCGCATTTAAATGTAAAAGTATTGCCTGCGTGGTTTAAAGCAGAATGTCGGCGTAAGTATGAGGAATTTTATCCATGGATGGAAGAGAACTGGGAATTATGTATCCCATCATGGCATAAAGATAAAGTGGATTATGACACATGGCGTAATAGCTCGTATGGCATGAAACGACTAGATGGCATGTTAAGCTTTATGGAAAGTGAAGACTGGAGTGTTAGACTTACAGAGATGAAAGAATTTATTGGATTATGCGACAGACAGCGAAACAACAGCTTTAGTGCAACGTTCCCAGAAATGAAAGGTATATTTGATGGCATTACATCCTAAACAGAAACAATATAAAGATGACTTAATTTCGGGGGTAAGAAAGATTGATGAAAAGTTATTAGATTGCGGACAGTCATATACTGTGTTCAAGTTCCAGCCTGAGATTGGAGCGTTCTCTGCTTGTTGCGATGCTGATCTGATCAACTATGACCATGAAAGATTTTTGGAGTTAGGATCGGACTACTTTGATAAACATCCTGATTTGATACAACGTAAAATAGATTTACGAAATAACATAAAAAATAAACAATGCTCACCGTGCTGGAAAAAAGAAGATCAAGGCATAAAGAGTATGCGACAGACACTAGCACCAACTCATAGTATACTTAATCATCAAAATCCATATCTAGACATTGACAAAAGTTATCCTAATCGCATTGAACTTTGGATGAACAGCACGTGTAATCTAGGATGCTTTATGTGTCATATAGGTAATAGTAATACTCTTAGAAAGATATGGCACGAAGACCACGATACATATGGCAACGATGGTATAGGCTTTACACAGTGGCTTGACAAGTCTGATTTCACAAAAAACAACATGCAGGCTGCATTTATCAAGACACTACATACATGGACAGTGAAGAACATTGGTGATCAACTAAATGATTTATTAACTATTGCATACTTAGGCGGTGAGCCGACATTGCACAGCGAAATGTTTGATCATGCTGATTCTTTCATTGAAGCTAGTAAAGATGCTATTGCTGCAGGCTGTAAAAGAAAAATTAGTATCACAACCAACGGCACTAGCAAAGACAAACTAAATGAACGTTTCTATACGATGTTTCAAAAGTACAAACGCGCAGGCTGGCAAACTGATATTATGCTAAGCCAAGACGGTGTTGATGAAGCAGCACAAGTAAGACACGGTGCAAACTCAGTACAAATTATGAAAAACTATAATAAATGGATTTCACCAGATAGTGTGCTTGACAGTGTAAATCACTTTACAGTATTGAGTAATCTCAATTTTCCATACGCTCATAATTTGTTTTATCAACTTAGAGATTCAATTGATAATAACTATGCAAACATTGGGACAATTGAAAAAAGATTGGCAATGTCTTTCAATTCATGTATAGCACCAACTTGGATGCAGATAAAATACTTGCCTAAACGATTTGCTACACATTCAGCAGATGAGTGTATAAAGGTATATGAATACCTTAGGACCAACTACAACATATCTATGGAAACAAGCGTATTTGATAGTGTACTAAATCGTATCGAGGATAATCCAACACAGGATGAAATTGAATATTATTTTCAGAAGCTACATTATGTACAAGATGTATATAGAAAAACATATCCAACTTGGAGCTTCTATAAAAACTTTCCGCATTTAGTGGAGTTTGCAAACGACTACGGAATAGAAAGAGAATAAAATGGGACTATGTAGTATTGACGATAAAACTGAAAAGCAGTTGATGGTTATTTGGGATCTAGGACGCAGATGCACATTTGCTTGTTCTTATTGCCCACCCCACAGAAAAAATAGCTGGAGTACTCTAGCAAGTTTTGATGAACTTGTTAAGACCGCAGATAGCTTAGAGCGTTACAGTGAGATTTATAATTCAAAGAGAAACGAACGCTTTAGAGTAGCAACAAGTTTCACGGGCGGCGAGCCAACTGTGAATCCAGAGTTCTTTAGATTTCTAGAATACTTACAAGAAAAGTATCCGCATTGGAAACGCACACTGACTACAAACGGATTTTACAGCAAGCGTAGACTTGAAATTGTTATGAAGAACACAGACTTTACAACAGTAAGTTATCATTGTGAGGGCAGTGAAGAACAAAAGAAACAAGTTAGAGAAAACTTACAAACAATGCATGACGCTGGATATGGATTCAAGATCAATATTATGTTTCATGAAAATGCTGATTACTTCAATGAGTGTGTGTATATTGCACAGTGGTGTGATGATAGAGGTATACAGTACACTCCACGTGTTATAGGTGACCAAGGAGATATCAACTCAGGAATAAAGAACAAGACAGTACACACTTACACTAAAACTCAAATGAGTTGGTTCAAAAACTATTGGAAAGCAAAACAAAACAAAGAGTCTAAGCCTGCTTATTATGCCAGTAATCCGCCTAAGCCTGTTATTATAACAGATGACACAAAAGATGTGATTAGTAATCCGCCTAAGCATGTTGTTACATCGGATGACACAAAAGATGTGATTAGTAATAAACCTAAGCCTGTTATTACATCGGATGACACAAAAGATGTGATTAGTAATAAACCGGAAGAGAAAAAAGAAATAGGACAAAATATTGGGCGCCCGTGCTGTGGCGGCAGACAGTTAGACCTAAGTTTTGACGATGGATCAGTAAGTGAAGGCTCGTTTGTAACAAACAACAACTTCCAAAACTGGAGTTGTATGGTAAACTGGTACTTCCTGTATATACATCAAGAAGTAGATAGAATTTATCATCATCAAACATGTCAAGTAAATCTTGATGGTGAAATTGGAAGTATCTGTAAAGTAAGTACCTTTGACGAATACTGCGATACACTAGAAGCACAGTTTAACACTGGGCGTATACCATTTATTAGATGTCCGAAAACACATTGTGGTTGCGGATTGTGTGTACCAAAGGCAAGAGTTGATAAAGTTGCAACATCGTTGTTTAACTATCATGCTCCGGGTATTATACCAGAGCAAATGGAAATGAAAGATATAGGTGGGGCTAAAGGCTCACTGAAAGCAGAAGTATATAAGTTTGATGAATCAAACGGAGATTTAGAAAGGGAAGAATGGTGATGATACTACATAGTGATGACGGAACACAAAGTATAAACTTTGATATTCATGAGAAGTATAATAAAATTTTAGTAAACTGCAGCGGAGGTGCTGACAGTGGAATACTACTTTACATGGTTGTTGATTACCTAATGAAGAACAATCGAACAGATACTACAGTAAGTGTAGCAACATGTGCTAACGATTTCAAGCATCGTTGGAATGCTCGTAAAGCAGCAGATGTAATAAATTGGACCATTGCTCATACAGGCTTTGCTAATTTTGATATGCACTATACATATTATAGAGATAGACAAGATATGGGGTATTTTCATGAAATTGAAGCTAAATTGTTTAAAGAAGGCCGAACAAATTTGATAATTAGTGGTATTACTAACAATCCGGTAGTTGAAGCTAATGTAATTGACATTGACGGCAAAGAGGTTGATTTGATAGAAACCGGATTGTCAGAAAGAAACGTAGGAGATGACGAAAAGGATTTCATGGGAGGAGTAGGTTATGCATACTACACACCATTTCACAAAGTTGATAAAAGGTTTGTATCGTCAATGTACAACCAATACAATGTTATGCCATTATTTGATCTTACACGAAGCTGTGAAGTAATACCAGAAGGTGAGTTTGATCCAGAGTTTGAAAAAAATCCATGCGGTAGATGTTGGTGGTGTCTTGAACGCAAGTGGGCATTTGGCAGATGGTAAATGGAAGATAATACTCAATACATTTGTAGCAAGATGTTTACAAATCTAAATATTAAGATTCCGTATCAAAGTATAAAAAATTGTTGTAAGGCATGTGATACACATATATCTTATGAAGAAATCAACAATCAAAAAGCTATACCAGATCCATTTATACAAAATCCTGATTACTTATCTCGTAAGTCTGAAATGCTATTCATGAACAGGCTACCTAAGCATGGTTGTAAAACCTGTGTACAGACTGAACCTAACAGCCTGTTTCGTTCATGGAACGGCTGGAAGAATAGGACATACACACAGCAAGACTTACACGACTTATACGACAATGACCATCTAACCTATTATGAGATCATGCTGAGTAGTAGTTGTGATTTGAAGTGTGTGTACTGTGGACCGGATGATAGCTCTAGTTGGGCGCTAGAACTAAACGAACCTAGAACAAAAGCACCAGCTAAGTGGGAAGAAAAAGTAAAACATCGACTAGAAGAACACCTGTATAATAAGAAGTGGGATCCTGATACGACATATGAGTTTACCTTTAGTGGCGGTGAGCCTACGTACAATATGGAGACTATTGACTTCATTGAAAAGATTGTAAAGATTACAACAGGCAACAAAGTTATTATAGGTATCAACACTAACTTAAACTCAAAACCTAAAATATTTGAAAAATTTATGAATATTGTTGATAGGTACAGTGAAACAAAGTTTTATCTTTATTGTAGCCTAGAAGACATAGGTGAACGATGCGAAGCAGTACGCACAGGTATCAACTGGCACCGCGCAATGCAGAATTTTGAAATTGCATTGCAAAAAGATAACTTGTTAGTACAAATGTTACCAACTCCTAACATGTATAGTTTACCTAGTATGTTAGACTATGTTACATACTTTTCAAGTAAACTTAAAGAATACGATAAGTTTATACCCGAAGGAGAACAAATAGATGACAGGCGTTACACATTGTTTTCATACAATATGGTACAGGAAGCACCATTGTCTCCTGCTAGTATGCCGGCGCATTACAAGAGCATGCTAGATCCTGCTATTGAATACTGCAACAACAATCAAATGACATACTTTGCAAGACATCTAATGCAAATACAAAATCTAATTGGAACAAAAATAGATAATAGTACAGCAACGAAGATTGAAAACAAGTTCAACTACTTCAAGCTAGTGCGCCCTGGCTATGACTGGGATCGACTATTTCCACATGTAAACGACATTATCAAGGAACTTAAATGAGAATCGTAGCATTTGGATGTAGTATAACATACGGACAAAGTATGGAAGACAATCATCCTGAAAACATTGTTCCAAGTCAATATGCTTGGCCGCAACAATTGGCTAACATTGTTGGTACTGAAGCAATCAACAAAGGGCAAATGGGAGCAGGATGTAAAGAAATTTTAAATATAATTCTTGATTTTGAATTCAAGCCGAGTGATGTGGTTGTAATAGCTTGGTCATATCCGGAACGTTGGTCTATCATAAGCGAAGATAATAATGTAAAACAAATTGGTCCGTGGATGTGGAAAAACTATAAAAAGCCTTTACTAAATAAAGTGACAGCTACCGCTAATGTATATTATGAATATATATGGAATGAGTACGATAGCTTCTTAGATCAAAGAAGAAACATAAAATTTGCTAAATTATATCTTGACAGCATCGGAATAAAAAGTTATCATACAACTATAATAGATGAGAAATATCAAAACAAAAAATGGTTTGACATTTCGTTACTTGACATAGGTATAAGAAATTATATTAAAAGTAATACAAGAGCATTAGACGGATTACATCCAGGACAAGAGGCGCATCATAAGATAGCAAATGAGTTTTGGAATAAAACAAACGGACTAAAAATATGAATGAAGATTTAAAATGGTCAAATTATGATTTTACAAAAATACCCTTTGATGACATTGTTAGTGTTGGTCAGCGTACTTTACTGTATCGTGACCTATTTACTGTTAGTTGGTTACTTGGCAGATTCTGCAACTACAAATGCTCCTACTGTTGGCCTTATGCCCGCAGTGATCGTAAAGACCACCGTCCTACCGAATTATGTCTACGAACCATAGATGAAATAAAGCGTCAAGCCAGAGATAATGGATTTAATAGTTTTCATTTTTCATTGTCTGGTGGTGAACCAACTTTTCATCCTGGCTATTTGGATATTTTGGGCCATCTTGCAGATGATGTAACAAACACTAATTACACCAGTGTTCATATGACAACTAATATGTCTCGTAATGTTAAATGGCATGAGGATTATGTGGATAGAGTTAAACCATTTCATCGTGCAAGTATCACTGCTAGTTTACATACTGAACATCTTAACACAAGAGATAAGATGCAAGAGTTTGCAGATAAACTTATATTATGTCAGGAAAATGATGTACAAATTACAGTGAATATGGTTATGGTGCCAGACTGGTTTGAACGTGATTGGGACAATGCATTATTTTTTCACGAACAAGGTATCAATGTAACATTGAAGCCACAATCTGATCCTACTGCAAGCCGTGTAGTTGATGGATATACGGAAGAACAGATGAAAAGATTGTGGAATGGTATGCCACAACTTGCGTATACTGAGGTTAAACGCAAATGGAATGATAGACCAAAACCAAATTTCCAAATTCCAGCATATGCTATTGGTCAAAATGATAAAAGTGTGCCATGGCATATGCAAGTTGAATTTACCGATTCGAAAGGTAAGAAATGGTATATGGATCAGGCTGAGCGTTTTAATGCATTTAATTTTAATAACTTTGAAGGCTGGAGTTGTAATAGTGGGTATCAAGGTATAATAATACGAGAACCAGACGGTAGTATAAAACGTAGTTATAGTTGCGCAGATCAGCCATTGGGATATATCGAAAGTGGATTTAAACTATTTGACAAACCAATGCCATGTATAAGCAAGAGTTGCGTCAGTAGTGCAGATAGTAAAATACCAAAACATAAGACATAAAAAAAGCACCTAATAGGTGCTTTTCTTTTATACTGCCATTGGCGCTCTAATAGTGTCGCCTGGGTCATATCCTACTATTTCAAAATCTTCCATTTTAAAATCAAATATAGAATCCACACTGCGTTTTATTACTAGTGTAGGAAACGACACTGGATCCCTCTCCAGTTGCGTCCTGACCGCATCTATATGATTATTATATATATGTCCATCTCCTATTACATGAATAAATTCATTTACACCAAGTTTACATACATGTGCAATCATATGTGTTAGTAATGAGTAACTAGCAATATTAAACGGTACACCTAAAAATAAATCGGCACTGCGTTGGTATAAACTACAACTTAATCTTCCTTCATTATTTACATAGAACTGTGACATTACATGGCATGGAGGTAATGCCATTTTATCTAAGTCACTAACATTCCATGAATTTAAAATATGTCTGCGTGATTGTGGATTATTTTTTAATCCTTGTACTAACTGCTCTATTTGATCTATTCCATTAAAGTTTCGCCACTGTACTCCGTAGACTGGACCTAAGTCTTTATTAGTGTCACTATTATAATGTCCTAATGCTTTGCCTTGTGCGTCTGCGTTGGCAGTCCATATTGTTGTTTTGCCAATAAGTTCTTCTTTCGGTTTGCCATAATGAATTTCAGCAAGTCTTCGTTCATTCATTGATCCTTCTAAGAACCAAAGTAATTCACTTAATACTGATTTAAATGGAACTCGTTTTGTTGTTAATAGAGGAAATCCATTATTGAGATTGTAGCGATTTGTAGTCATAAATATAGAGCGTGTACCAACACCGGTCCTCTCGGCACGCCGTAATTCACCCTCTTCTAGTGTATGATGCAGTAAATCTAAGTATTCATCTTCGGCATAATTTGACATTTATGTATCCTTATATGCATCGAAATGTTGTTTTAAAATTTCTTTTACGCTTTTGACAACACTTTTTCGAAGACCTGGAACGTCTAATAATATTTCAACATCTTCTATTGCCTCAAAATTTTGAGCAATGTCAGACCAACTAAAATCTCCACTTAGTGGCAATGTGCTTAATAGATCATCACCAGTTAATTCAATTGTTGATCCATTTCGCATTAGAACAGAAATTCCTCTAATAAAAGAAGTTGGAATACTTATTGGTGTCACCTCTTCTATAATTCGATCAAATTCTTTTTCTCTATCAAATTCCACTATATATCTTTCTATTCACTAAGATGTCCTTGTTCTTTCATCACTTCGATATGTTCTAATGAAGCAACAATTACAGCGGCAGCTTTAATTAATTCTCTTTCAAATTCAGAAGAATTTGGTGGAGTAAGCATAGTAGCACGTTTTGTTTCTTGTGTAAGATAATATGACGCAATTGCAATCCAGTCATTTGGAGAGTTTTTTGCATCATATTCACTGCCTGCTAAATTATATTGGCGATGGCGTTCTTGTTCAATTCTACTTAATATGTTACTACGCTTACTTGTCATTACGCAACAGTCTTTTTTGGTCTGCCACGCTTTTTAGGAGTACTGGCTGTTTCTTTAGTTACACGCACTTTAGATTTTGATGCAGTTGGTTTTAGACTAGGATCATATGTATATGCTTCCTGTCTTTTTGCCTCTGCGTCACTTTCTAATAGACTTGCTTGTACCAATAAATTTTGTGCAATTTGTTTATTTTCATCGTTCTTAGATGAATCAACATTAGAATCAATTCTTGATTTTGGTTCTTCAGTTGGCGCGTCTGATACTGCAGTATCATCATTCACATTCATTGCGTCATTTATTTCATTTAGCGAGACATTAGTTTGTGTATTGGGTGTCATAATAATCTGATCAGTTGGCACCTTTTTTAAATGCCCTTCTTTATGCAATGTATCAAGCATGGTTTTGCCATGCCAGAATACTTTGCGAGATAGAACTTCATATAGATTATTAGTATTTTGTCCCTCATTAGATTCGATTGCTTCCATGTAAGCATCATGATATCGATCTGGCAATGAGTCGCTATATACAACTAGAGCATTTTTAATATCATCAGGCAATTGCATAAACACTACACTTATACGCTGTCCAGTACCGGAATGTCTTCCTACATGTTTAATAAAAGGTGCTGTTGCCATCTTACGATTCCGCTGTTTCAGCCGCACCATCAGTTGCTTCGGCGTCGGCTTCGGCACTTGCATTCTGTGACTGAACATGATCTACAAATGCTTTTACTCTATTTGCTGTATTTCCAACTGCTGATAGTTCACCTGCTTGAAATGCACCTCGTTTTGATGCTAAATCAATAATTGCATATACATTTACTAAATCATTAACAGTAACACTGGGGGTCTCTGTGGCTACTGCAGGCGCCTCTTGTACTGCTTCTTGAGTTTCTTCTGACATTGAGTTTTCTCCTATGTTGTCAATTTATATTATATAATATGAATAAACTCTTATTCATATCACCATTATACTATATTAATAGTGTTAAGTCAAGTAATTTTATGCCACCATGTTAATATATTTTTCTGGCCAATCTAAATATTTTTTCCATGCTTCATGCTTGATATTTAATGTAAAGTTTTTACTTCCATACATTTTATAAAAAGTTGGTTTGTCTGGCATATTTTTGGGAACAATATTTGCATTATTGCCCTTTGAGTGATTACATTTTTTACATGCTGTTACTATATTGAACCAATTTGTTTTTCCACCTTTTGATTTAGGAAGAATATGATCTAACGTTAAATCTGATTTTATAAATTTTTTGTAACAATATTGACAAATATATTTGTCTCTTATAAAGACATTAGTTCGAGTAAAATTAATTGTTCCCGAATATGGCATATAATCTTTAACGGTTATAACACTTGGAACGTACATACTATGATTTACTGAATGAACCTGCCAGTCATGCCATTCTAGTACATTAACTTTATCTAACCAGATCAGTTTAATACTTTCTTGCCACGATAACGTTGATAGTGGAGTTATACTTAATGGAGAACCATCAGTATTTAATAACAGTGTGTCATTGGTCATGCGTATATTTAGTCTTGGTAATATGTATATTCGCCAAATGGCGGAACAATATTTTTTGATCCATGGATAACAAACAAAGTGTCGCAATATGCTGCATTGCCCCATGAACCAAATGGCATACCATCTGTGAACATAATAAATTTATCTGGCTCGATTTCATTTTCTTCCATAAAATCCCAATTACAAACAAAGTCTGTGCCGCCACAACCAATAACTTCATATTCATGGATTTCGTCGGCGTTCATAGGTGTAAATTCTTTGAATGATTCACCATATACTTTTGTATCAAATGTCCAAATTTTTAAACGGAAATCTTGAAACTGCTGCATAATACCATAAATTTCGCCTAAGAAATTACGAATCATATCTTTAGAAATAGAACCACTAACATCAATACCAATAGCAGCATCAACCATAACTTCATTGTCCATGCCTGGTAAGTAGATACCCAGACTGCGAGATTTGCGTGATTGACGCATCCATGTGAAGTCTGCTTTTTGTGAACTTTGTATACTTAAATTTAAATATTCTTGCCAATCCATCTTGGGTTCGGTCATATCTTTAATCATACGCTTGATATCACCTGGAAGATTACCAGCACCAGATGCCTGTGCGGCTTGAAGTACAGCTTGTTTCATCTGATCTTTTATTTCTTTTGCTTCTTCTTTAGATATTTTGATAGGTGCTTTTCGACCGGTTGGATCATTTTCTCCATCACCATTTCCGTCGCCATCACTGAATAGATGTTCATCAAGCGTTTCAGTGTCACTAAAATCTTTACCATTTTCTTGTTGTGTTAATAGATCACGATAAATTTCTTCGGTATATGATTTATAATATTTCTTATCATATAAAGCCTGCTTGGGCATTACACCAATTTTTGCTTCTACCGTTGCTTGATTGACTTTATAGTCTGCCGCAATATTCCATAACTTTGCATCACGTTCACTTTCTACAAAGTCCATCAACCGACTTCCAATACCACAGTGATCATATACACAGTGAAATACCTCATGTCCAACAATAAAGTCAATTTCTTCTGGTGTCATTGTGCGAAAGAAATCTGAGTTATAATAGAAATGTTTTCCATCTACTGCTGCGGTTGGGCACCATTCTGCCTCAACTAGTTTTAAACGAGTGGCAAGAGTTCCAAAGAACGGATGTTTTATTAGCATCCGAACACGACCAGATACAATCATTTCTTTGACCTGCTGGTCAGTATATTCAAATACTACTGGTTCTTCTGAATTTTCGTCAACTTCAATGCCATTTTCTTTAAGCAAATCATCAAACACTGCATTGAAATCGTCTTCGGTCGTAATTTTTTCTGGTTCGATACGCATATGATTCGTCCTTGTGTCTGATTACTCTAATAACATATCACATATATTTATAATATGTCAAGAAAAAAGTGATCCTAAGATCACTTTTTATTTTTAAGCATTGTGAGCATCAATGATTAGTTTTCCGTATTTCTTGAAAAACTTTTCGATACATGGAACTTTACGAGGCTCAAGTGGTAGTTTATACACTTTTAGTGCTGTTCGACCGCCAAGTACAGTCATTTCTGTTTCAAAGTTATCCATCATAAAGTTAAAGAAATTATCGGCCATTTTATATAATTCTTCCATTTTTTCTTTTCCATTACGGTCTAGAAAATCTTTTAGTTCGTAACATAGTGATGCGGTTAGTGAGAACATAGCAGAAATTTCACGGGCTTCTGGTGAAAGTGTGGTAACTGTGCCATTTAAGATATCAGATGGATTAGGAAGTTTACCAGATATCGCACGATGCGCCATAAACTTTGTAGCAATACCATCACCCACTGTACCAGCAATCAAATCATGTAAGCGATGGGTACTGATTTCTTCGCCAGGTTGTGGAAGCATTTGTGACACAAACGTCCATGAACGAGGAGTGGCAAACGCACGGGATGCTGTACGAGGATCAAAGTTCATCAGATCCATTTTGTTGGCAGTTACATACCCTACAACCTCGGGGTTCATATTGTTTAGTAATGCCCATGTTTGCCAATCTTCGAAATCAGTGGTCATTTCTAGATGAACAAAACGATTGGCAAGTGCGCTAGGCATACGGTACGCAACACCACGATCACTCTCACGGTTACCAGCAGCAACAATAAGAACGTTATCTGGAAGATGATAATTGCCCAACCGACGATTAAGAATTAATTGATATGCTGCAGCCTGTACTGATTGTGGTGCTTGATTCATTTCGTCTAAGAATAAAACAATGCAATCAAATTGATCGGCAAGTTCTTGGGTAGGAAGATCAGCAGGTGGCAACCATTCCATGAGTCCAGTTTCAATATTAGGGACAGGAATACCTCGTAAGTCGGTTGGCTCCATAAGAGCAAGCCGCATATCAATCATATAGCCTGACCGCTCTTGCGTAATAGAACTCACAATTTCAGATTTGCCAATGCCTGGAGGTCCCCAAATAAAGACGGGACGCTTGCGATTCATTGCGTAATTAACTTCTTCTCTAATATCACTTGGGCGAACTAACCGAACATCCATATCTGCTGTTGAAACTTGTGCCATAATGATTCTCTTTCTCTGTTGATTACTTATATAGTATAGCGTAGTTGAATTGAACTGTCAAGTACTTTTTAAGACTGGAGAGGAGATGCTGGTATTGCATTTTCTACTAGAAAAGCACGGTAACCTTCGTCAACATCCATTAACTCATTTTGCCATTCTTTCCATGTAACGGCTTCTATCGGAAACTCTTTGCAATACAGATCATTTACCATATATTTTGCAGCAATAAATGCCATAGCATCTTGTGGACGTTCTACATCCCTCACGATATATTCATTACCACCTTTCATTTTCCAGTATGCATTGCCGTTGGCAAATTTGCCATCGTCTGAATGTGCGCCATAATTTTCCAGAATTTGTGTTTTAACAACAAACATATTATATTCCTTTATTACTGTCTACATACTCTTTATATAGTGATTCGTTTAGAATGTCAAGTTTTTTATGCTACTTTCTTTTCGTAAACAGATCCGCCATTGGATAAAACACCAATGCGATTAAAATCACCGAAATTTTTATGGAACTTTTTAGAAATCTTGTTGACCCATGCTTCTGCTAGTGGGTTATCATTACCATAGTAATCTTGTTTAGCAACAATCCAAACAGCGGCACATCCACAGTATTCACTAACACCAAAATAAGCAAGTTGATTTTCAGCAATCGCTAGGTCTTCACGGCCAACCCACTCTTCACACTCTGACATAGATGGGAAAAGTTCTTTTACTTTCTCGACCATCCACTCTTTGAAATGGTTCCAATCATCTTTCGCTTGAAACACGCAATAGTTGTCATAGTCAACGCAATCATTTTCATCATCCCAATCATAACCTTGGTCTGTCACATCATAGTAAGCAACGATTGCGTCACGCGGTGTAGAAACTGAACGACCCATAATTATTTCCTTTTCTCTCTGATTACTAGTTAGTTATAAACTGATTCGTTTAGAATGTCAACCTTTTTAAAGATAGACATGTAAATTAGTATAAACGTCAGTATCGCCATTTAGAAGTTCGGTCGCATCAATAAGAAACCAGCGACCATCATCATCTTCTACTGTTACTTGAATATCATTGCCGTACTTCACCCGTGTGGAGATAATTTTACCAAGAAAGGGAGTATCTTTATAATAACCACTAACTTCTGTGCCAATAGCGTTATATATTGTGTTGAAAAAGTTATTATATGCGGTCATGTTTATATCCCTTTAACTAACTTATACATTCTTTATAAAGTGATTCGTTAAGAATGTCAAGAGTTATTTTATAAACTTTATGATTGCATGTATTTTTTATTTTGGATCCATAAATCAAAATCACAATTTATTAGTATAAATTCTGCGGCAAGTGCCTCTTCGAATATAGTAAGTTTGCCATTTCGCATATAATATGGAGATTTCATATACTTATCTAACTCTATAATATGGGATCCAGTTTCTAATCTTGAAGCAGAGTTCAAGACTATCTCATACTTTTGAAAGTATTTTGTCATCGTGCCTTTGCCTAGTCCTGTCAATCTAAAATTATTTTCTTGATTTGATGAACTAATAAAGATATCATTAACCCTGAATTCTTTTCTTCCTGCTTTTTTGCCAGTTATATTTTTATTTAAATATTGTATTAGTTCATTTTTAGTCATTTGAATTTAAGCTATTTTGGATATAACTTTTCCCCTTCAGATAATCTAAAAACTTCAAAATCATCACACTTAAATAAGTAATTTAATTTTTCTGCAAGATTAAATGCATGTCCAGAGTTAGAAAACGATACTTTTTTATATTTTGGTCCTGGAAAATTCACAAGACTATTCAGGCTTCGCAAATTGATTGCTTTTCCTTTATAAAAAACAGCATATATCGCATCTGCTTCTAATACCTGTTCGCTTCTATATGTTTTTGCATTGGTATATTCTAATATTATATTTGGTTTAGGTCTTGCCATGTTATTTTATTCCTTAGATATTATACATATTTATCTAAATATTATAATAATATACTGCTATAACGCAAAAAAGCGTTCATAATGAACGCTTTTTTACTGTGATATAGTGACGCTAACTTATTAAGATGTAACGTTATTATCTGCTTCATCAAGTACTTTATTAAACTCTCTCAATCGTTTAATTACAGATTGGAAGTCAACAATTGTTGTCCATCTGTCGATAAAGAATGTTAATGCACCTTCGACACGACCAAATGCATTAAGAACTTGGATAAGAACGCCGAATGTAATTAATTGAGCAAAGTAACTTGGTGCTAATATTACAATAGCAACATTACCTGCTAATAGTGAAAAGCCGGTTTGCCATATACCAAAGCCCATGTAGTAGTTAAATAGACGATAGTAGTTGCGTTTTATAGATGCAAACATAGGAAACAAGTCTTCTGATAAACGTTCTTTAAAATCATCTTCACTATGTACAAGTTTTTTACGAAACTTTGCTTCTACAACTTGATTTTTATATTCTAACCCTGGAAGTTTGATACCTAGTAAAAATGAGAGAAGTGTTCCACCAATGCTCATTATAAGTGCAGCCCATACTAGAAAGCCAGGAATAATTTGACCATTCCAAACAGGAAGACCTTCACTCAGTGTCCATAGTACTGGTAAGAAAGCAGCAAGAATAAAAATTTTATTAACAAAGCCAGTGAATAGTGATTGTAGGGTTTTGCCAAAAATCATTAGATCCTCTTGTATACGCTGTGATCCACCTTCAATCTTTGCGGTTGACGATTCCCAACGTTTTAGATAGTAATGTGTGTTTGCTTCTCTCCAACGAAAAGTAAATCTTTGAGTTTGCCATGTAGCATATGTTGCCATTGGCACATAGATAAGAAGTATTTCTAAGAAACTAGGAACAGTTGTTGTTTCGTCCATATTAAACGAAATAAAATCCCATAGTCTGAGTGGATTAAAACTCCAGAATAGTTCCCAAAATCTTGCTTCTTGTAGTGTTTGTATTGCGTCATAGAATTCACGATTCCATGCATTGTAATAGACTAGAATTTGAACATTATACCATCCAATAAATAACAGCCAAGCAAGCATTAGCCAAGCATATAAAAATTGCGATGGAGTCCAAAAGAAACTCTTTAACATTTTGTAGTCCTCCTATTAGGCAACCTTGTTCTTATAACGGATCAAGTGATGCGGTAGTTAAACCCCAAAAATTAACATAATTTGTTGCTAAAGAAACTAGTGCTGGCTTTGCTGAAAAATCAGCCGGTTTCAACCAATACATTGTTTGATTCGGGATTTGTATAAACAATTTACGAACTTCTGGATCATCCACACCTAGTTCTTCTAATAATCCCAAGAGATTACTAGCAGTGCGATATGCTCCAGATTCTGCTTGTCTAGCAGGCATTCTACTAATAAATTGTTCTGGTGTGCCGGGTCCGTGAATACCAAACCATACGTCACCTATAAGATATCGTCTATCTCCTCCTAAGAACATAAGACCACACGCACTAGCGCATACTGTTTTATTTTTTAGATGTGCAATATCTAAGTTGTCTCCTACTTCGCCCGGAGAATATATAATTTTGCCATTTGCATTCATAACAGGTGTATCACGAACAACAGTAACGACATTTCTTAGTTTTAAATGCGCCGCTATACATGATCCTTCTGCTAGATTGCCACCCGGACTTTCAAGAATAACTGTAAAGTCCATTGGCATATCAGGAACAATTCTATCACAATCACCGGTGCCAACACTACCTGTTAATGTGTATAAAAATTCATCTATTTTAACAAAATCTAAATTCTTTTCTTGCTCTTCTTTTAGTTTTTCTGCCTGCTTACTCGCATCATTAAGTCTTTTAAATTCCGCAACATATGAATAAACATAGTTTTTAACATGAAGTCCGCCAAGTATAATAATTGCTAATATTAAAAATAAGTACATCGGTTTTGATACAAGTTTTTTAATTGTAGTGTAAATCCAAGTAGATTTTATTGTTTCATAAATTATGCCTAGTACTTTTTTAAAATTTTTCATTTAGACTATATTCCTTATAGGTATTATAGTCTATTTATCTTAATTCCATCCATCATTCTGTTCAGGAGCCTCTGAATTTCCATCTTGTTGTTTATTGTATAGTTCCATTTGTCTTTGGAATTCTTCTTTTGTGACACATTCTGCAGTCTTATACATTTTATATTCTAAGTTCATAGTATGACCAGCCCGTGGTGTTAGTACATATTGTGTGTATTCTTGGCATCTGTCCATACTTGGATATGGTACAAATTGATATAGTGGTTGTCCTAATGGAACTTGAAATATAGAAACTACAAAGTGTCCTATAACCATTACTGCGTTAAAATCAGGCATTAAAATTTTCCTCCGTCAAATGTGACTGTGCTTTGTGATTTATTTTTATCTTTTAATTCCATCAGAAGAAGTGAAAGTTCTGTTTGCAATTTAACTGCGTCTTCTATACTAATACGAATTTGCGGATCTTTTCTGATAGTGGCTTTATTTACCGACATCAAAAAACTTTTTATTTGTGTATATGACATATTTATACTGCTTCCCGTCTGTTCGCCATTAATGTTTCTGATTGCATTTCAGATTTTGTTTTATATGGTCCAATAAAATTACATGAATCAAGAGTATCTAGTTTTCCACCATAAAACCATCTCCAGTCGCTAGGAAATCGTACACCATAGTATCCTGCCGCATATCTTACTTTGCTTGTGATACTCTTGGTATATGTTGGAATTTTTTTGCCTTTTAATTCTACAATTTCAATATTGTATGCAATATGCTTACACGGATAACCTTCAACCTCATCAAGTGAATAGCTACTATCTTTGCCTACACTTTCAATTTTTTTAACTTGTTTAGATTCAAGAATTTTACTTCCAAACTGTGTGGTAAGTTTTTCAAATGACATAACTTTGATATCATTATTATCTTGCATAATAATTTCATAATTATCTGATTTAATCTTTCGAATGATCCCGAGTTTTATTCCAGCATCTTCGACTATCCAAAATTTGCCTTTTATTATTTCAACTGTATACATTCTTTAAAATCTCATATGTTTTTTCCCAACTATCAACATAATGTGTTCTGCCTCTATTATTTTTCTTAATAGATTGTGATATTGTATAATCATTACCACCTTCAAATATACCATCTCCAAAGAATATAATTGTATCATTTTTGTTGAAATCTTTGAGTATTTGGCTCTTGTCAGAACCTGTAGGAGCAATATCGATACCAGTCTCACCTCCCACAGTTGCAGTTATATCTTTAAATTCATCATCATTATAGTTAATATACAATGCCATATTTTCACGTTCATTATACTCTTTGTCCCATCGAACATATTCTGCACGTTGTTCAGTATTAGCACCACGGCCTACAATTGAGAAGTTAACCATGCCTGGGCGTTCTTCGATATGAGTACCAGTAAGATGTGGAAACTGAGTGTTCTCTAACCAGTATCTTAATGTTTGATGTGCTGGAACTTGTATCTTCCATGGGTTATTATGTATATTGACACCTTTCTCCCATATAGAATTGCCATTGCAGTTATAGGAGCGTTTTACAGTATTGAATAGTTTATTACCTATCTGTTCAATTGTTTTAGGCGCATCACTGCCAGTTGCCAAATATACATCATTTTTGGTGCTGAACCGAAACAAAAACCGTAAGAATTCTGGATTAATTCTTCCTCTGCTTGGAGTTAATGTTCCGTCTACATCAAAGATGTATTTAAGCATGTGGATAACCTTTATTTAATATAGCAGCCATTTCGTCTGGTGTTTTTGCTAGATTTTGTAAATCCCATTCGCCACACCAACGAAGAAAGTTTACGCCAACCCCTACTTTGTTTTTAGGAATACTGCGTTCCGCAATGGTTTCGATAAACTTTATCTTTAAATCTTGTGGCTGCGCAGTAAGATCAATCAACTTTTTATTACGCTCATACATGTCGCGTACGGTATGTTCGTCACCATTATGATCTGTCCAACGCTGTAGCATAAAGTTATTCCAATTGAAACCACCCGTATTACGGTCTTCGTATGCTTCGATCATACCTACTTTATTCTTAGTACCTTTCTTGCGACAACCTGGATAGGCACTGAATATGTTATCACTTGTGTCACCACGGATGCACTTTTCAAATAGCAACCATTCGGGATCAGGCGCAGATAATACTTCTTTAGTTTTCTTATCTTTGATAGGAGTGCGTTTCTTATCATCTTTGAAGAATCCGTCAGGTGTAATAATACGATTTTGAACACCATCATATATTGTTACATTGTTACAAATCAACTGCTGGTAATCGCTATCACTGCTAATAATAACATGATGATCATTTGGATGTGATTCAATAAACAGTGCAATCATATCATCTGCTTCTGCTTCTGGATTTTGTAACAATGTACAGTTGGTGCGTTCATCTAAGAACTTTATCATACTATCATACGCACCAAACATGATAGCATCTTCTTCCTGTTCTCGTTCACTTTTTGCCATTTGTGCGGCTCTACGCTGTGCTTTGTATGGTGTATAAAAGTCTTTGCGCCAGCTTCTGCCTTCTAAGCAAAATACTGCATGGTCCGCATTAAACATGTTATAGCACATCTTCACACTTGACATCATAATGTGAAACGACATGCCAATTTTAGTGTCGATATCAGCCCCACGATGTGTTACATGCTTTGCACGATGATACATATTAAGACTGTCAACTAGAATGAAAGTAGCCATTGTTACCTCTGTTTGAAATTATGATTCTATCATAGATGATTTTATTGCAAATGTCAAGAGTATTCTACTGTATCATCGCCATCATCTGTTTTTAATTTTTGAATTATTAAACCCTGTTTACTTTTGGTATCATAACTTTTTGTAGTTCCGTCACCGTCTTCCAATCCCTCCATTACAATATTTTGACATAAATCATTAAACCAATTATCGACAATTTCATCTGGCTCTACGCCATCATACCCACTATTAGCAAGATATTCAACAAAGTGTTCATTAAAGTCTAGTTCAAAATAACCTGCACTTGGCGAAGAGGGATCCATTTCTAGATTAACTACACGAATATACGGCTCACCATCAAGTGTCGCATATTCTTTGTTAAATTCATCTTGTGTGATATTAGAATGTTTTAGATTGTAATCCAACATTTTTTTTGTTTTTACATCATCATCTGGTGTTTTATCAATAATATATTTTTCTTTACTTTTCTGGTCCATAAGCATTGTTATGAACCAGTCTTTAACTTTACTCATAATATTAATACTCCACTTTTTGTTGTAGATATTGTATTTGAATTAGTTTTGCATTTAGTTCATCATTAAATCCATCTTCCAATTTGTATGACACTCCTTGCTTATACAATTTGACATTTAGTTTATTCATATTATTTACTAAAGTATTTAGTTCCTTAACCATCACTTCTACATTTGGATCTTTCATAATTTTTTCCTAATATTTTCAAGTTGTTCCTCTGATGTAATACCACGATTATATTTTGAAACCTCGTCAAGTCCCCACGGCATCTCTGAATATTCTGGATTTAAAGATTCATCTTCATCTTCTATAATGGTTTTCTTTCTTAGTTGTCGCATGCGTGACGGTATGTTTTTTATTGCACTAATGCAACTTCTTAACACATGCTGTAAATTCCATCCTGGAATTCCCGTATTACCAAACAATAATAATATCTTTGTAATAAACAATTCTAAAATCATTAAAATACTTATAATAAACATTGACAATACTACTATTGGCACACTTAACAATATCATTATACTCAGAGACATTGCTCCGATAATTGATAAAAATTGTGTGTCTTTGTAATGTAGTGAAAACTCGTCTATAATTGTTGTTGTAATTAAATAATTCTGATTTTTGCATTTGTGAAGAATTTGAATTAATGGTGACATTTGTGATCCTGTAATTACATGTTCGAATTAAATTATTATCTATTTATTAGTTAATGTTTAGATCTTTTTCCATAACTAATATTTTATTTTTTAATTTAAGTTTTTTAATTTTTAGTTCACTGACATCAAGTCTTAGGTTATAATCTTTTTGAATTTTATGGTCAAGTTCCCTGTGTTCTATTTTTAGTTGATCGAGTCTTGCTAATTTTCTATCTATATTCATTGTGTCTCCTATCTTAATGATGCTCTGGCAACTATTAGTTGCCAGATTTTGCTGGTAGAATATATTCATATAATCCCATTCCCGAGTCGATATGAATTGCCATAGCACCCTGATCAGAAATTTTTATATTCATAGTAGATGTATCACCTAATTTCAAAATAGTTAAAACCGTAGAAAGTGGAAAACTCCATCCTGTATTCAGTGTACCTTCAACATTTGAAGCAAATTTCAAACTTAGTTTATCAGTTGACGCATCACCAATATGAAATAGTAGATCCGTTCCTTCTGTCTTCACAGTAAATAATGGATCATATGCACCTAGAATACCAGCAAATGTTTGTAAATCTTTTACGGCTTTTGAAGATGGCATGATTTCTACATCCCATTTAGCACCTTTGAAGTTTGCTGTTTTAATCTGTGAGTCTACTAGTTCACTTGAAATTACACGATATGTGGCATCAAAAACACCTTTCATTGAAAATTTAAATTCAGATGGAATGGTTTCACCATTACGCTCCATTGTTCCTACACTAATGTCCGCACCAATAGTATTGCCTTCATCATCAGTATTTTCATATGATAGATAGCCACTCGTTACACCCAAGCGTCCCATACCAAATTTACCTGCGAATTCTGGCACACGTTTATGCATCTTTGCTTTTAGTACGACTGTTCTATCATCATCCATCGCATCTAATGCTGTTGTATCATCATCTGTAGTAACTTTCACTGCCTGAATAATACCAAGTCCGTGTGTGTGTTTTACAATATCTTTTAAAATGTCACGCATTGCGTTCTCCTATGTTATATACTATATACTATCATAATTAAGTAAAGTTGTCAATATAAATCGACAACTTTTTGATTTGTATGAACTTAAAAAGTCCAATTGATTCCTGCTGTAATCGAGGTGCTATTATCATAATTTGATACATTGCGATTTAATCCCAGCATTACATCTAAGTTGTCATTAATATTATGAGTAATATCAAAATCAACACTGGTAGTATTGTATTCATCAAAGTCATGACGAATACTTGCCGCAACTATACCATATTCAACATTCAAACCAATAGTTGGATAATTATATATATCTTTCTCAGTTGCATAATCTAGAACCGCCAATGAGCTACCAGTTTCAGTATACCCCTGTGTTTTTCTTTTTCCGATTGTGTAACCAAAGAATGGACGAAAATTGCCAGTTTCTTTTTCTAACATAAGACTAATATAATTATCAGTTGATGTAGTTTCACCCGCCGCCGAATAGTTGCCAATAACTCTAGAATATGAAATATCAGATTTGGTATGATTAAATGATGCTGTTAATTTTGTATCATTGTCATTTAATGTTTTACCAATATCAATTCTATATGCATCTGAACTAATGCTGCCATTACTATCACTGCCGCTCATAGTTGTATTGACTTCATTATATTCGATGCCTGTAACAATATTATCTGTGCTGGAGATATCTTCAATTCCAATACTATACACGTTTGATTTTGCACTATAGCCATTATTCATTTTGTGTTCTGTTTTAGTAACTGTAATACCGTTCTCAATATCCATATTTCTATGCATATCAATTCCTAGCAATTGTTCTACTTGGTCAATTCTGCCGACAACAGATTCAATATCATTGGATGTTGTGACAACATCATTTCTTACTAATGTTGTACTAGTCACGTCACCATCGGTTACTACAACTGATCCATTATCATATGTTTCAGTAGTACGAATAAATGTGGTTGTTACAATATCCATTGGTGTTGTTACTGTTGTGATATCTTGTTTGGAAATAGTTTGCAAGTTATTGACAACTGTAGAACCATGTAGCGTCATATTAGTTACTAATACTGGTAAAGTTGTACTTTGTGTTTCACTTACTGATGAAATAGTTTCACTTGATGTTTCTGTGACAATAGGCATTGCTTGCACCGCCATCAGTTGTAACCCTACTACTGGATCAGACATTATCCTAACCATTACTTTTGAAGATGGCTCTTTGTCCTTTAATACAATAAACTCTTCTACTGCATTTGCAATAACTGGTTCTTTCTCTGCCTCAATTCTTGCCGCCTCTTCTTCTGCTGCAATACGGGCTGCCTCTTCTGCGGCTGCTACACGTGCTGCCTCTTCTGCTGCAATACGGGCTGCCTCTTCGGCTGCTGCCTCTTCTGCTGCTACACGCGCCGCTTCTTCGGCTGCTGCCTCTTCTGCTGCTACACGCGCCGCTTCTTCTGCTGCTACCTCTTCTGCCGCAACCCGTGCTGCCTCTTCGGCTGCTGCCTCTTCTGCCGCAACCCGTGCCGCTTCTTCGGCTGCTGCCTCTTCTGCCGCAACCCGTGCCGCTTCTTCTGCTTCTTCTGCTTCTTCGGCTGCTGCTTCTCGCTCAGGTGCAGCGATTGCTGCTTCCGTGGCATTACCAACATTTTCAACATTCCAGCCGTTATCTTCTCCACCAGCCGAGCCATCTGAATCTTCAATAGCATCAAAGATAGTTTCACCCAATATATATGCATAATTTACTGAAAGAATATCACCTATAGTGACATCAGTCCAATGCCAACTGATACCAATTGTATCATCACCAGTTCCATATGGGATTTCTTCCCCATCTGCATTTTCATATTTTGAACCATCATACGCATCTGCATCTGTTGACCATGATTGTATGCCTGCTGTTACGTTTGTGTCTGTTGTATATAAACCTAGTGCATATTTTGAAACATTTGCTTCACTAATAACTAAATTAGTTTCTGGAATGCCAGAATATCCTAGCACATTATCGGTTGCACTTGTATCTCCCGCAACACCCTGCGAATCTGGATCAATAAACTTTCCATAACTTACTGATGCTGCATTAGAGCCTGCAATTACGGTTGTAGTTACATCTATATAAGATTTGTTATCTTCTAGTTTAAATACATTTTCAACATTCCATGTTGAACCATCATGTGTAGTATCACCACTCCATGTTACACTATCAGTTTCATTTGTAAGACCATCAGAATCAACTATATCAGTTGAGTATACCGACCAATTATTATTTTTATAATTTTCACCATCAATCATAAGTGCTTGTCCATCAAATGGAGCACCCGGAGTTAAATAGTCATAATTATTGTCAAACGATCCTGATCCACTAGGATCAAATAATATGCCAGGAGCATTGCTATCACCACTACCAAAAGTACCGGATGTTTTATTAACTCCAGTTTTGATCCATTGGTTTTCAAGTACGGCATCATTATCCATTTGCATATAACTGGTATCAGCAATTGCAGTAGAACTTAAAAGCATAGATAATGTACTTACTAATGCTATTTTATCATATTGTATTTTTACACTCATTACATGACCTTTCGGTATTGATTCTATCTATAATATTCTTATATCAGTAATAGAATCTAATGTCAAGTGCTTTATTCAAATAAAATATCAAACTGTGATGATTGTTTTTCTTGTATTTTTCTTGGGTTTGCAGTAGACGGGTTGTCTACCCAATAGATTGTATTCGGTGGTAAGAACCCATGTATAAACCAAGCGTTGCCGAATGGTGGGCTTCCGCCTCCTGTGAAATCAACACGATTATTATATACTAGTGCTGACATACCATACTCCATAAACATTTTGCCACGCCCTGCGCCTTGAAAACTTGCAACAGGCAAGAATAGAGCAAATGGTTTATCCAAATCATAACAATGTCGAATAAACTTATCTTTTAATGAGTAGGGAGGGTTTGTGATGATACCATCGTATACATCACTTGGAGTACATTCAAAGAAATTTTTACCATTACTAGGTTTTATATTATAACCAAACTTAGTAAACCCGTCTACAATTAAACCTGATATTCCGCTTGTCGCTTCATAGTAGGTTTTATCTTTGTCTAAATACTTCAGCAAAGGCTCAACTGAATCAGGCGGAGTATAGCATTCGTCTGATGCGGCATTTCTGCCTAAGTTTCGTACTAGTTCTAAGTGTGTTTTTTTAGTCATTAGAAATCAAATAAACTTTCAAATTGTTCGCTGGCGTTTGCAGCACTTAAATCCCACTTTAATACGCCAATTAGATTATCAATTTTTTTATCAATGATTGCCGTTTCCATTGAATCGTGGTCAAATGGAAGATCCTGAAACCATTGTGGGATACGAGGTTCATCAATAGGATATGCGATACTTGTCATTTTCATTGGATTATCACGAAGTTTACAAACGATAGTTTTCATACCATCAGTAATCTCAACTGAATATCTATCACTATTCATTTCACGCAGTGTATTCCAGTTTAATGCCGCACTAACATGCCCTGGCAATCGTGGCTTTTCCAGTTTGTCTTCTGAACTTCGTAATCTAAAATCTGCATTTTGCGCACGTTTATATTTTGATACATCGTTTTTAAACTTGGTTAAATTATTAACACGTTTGGGAGTGCCTTTCTCCCAGCCAGGTTTCTCACGAAACTCTTTTTTGAATTCTTTAACCATATCGACAATATCATTTTGTACTCCGCCGGTAAGTACTTTGACAAGACATTCACTAAGAAACTTTTGCATATAGTCTGGTGTATCACTTCGCTTTAGATCAAGACCCATTGCTTTTACTTTGCCAGGCTTACCATCTACGTCACGGCGTATACCATCATCATCATAGATAAGCATAGCATAACGTTTCTTTTTAATAAAGATAGCCATTGTTGCTAAGTTCTCCCGGCCCGCTGCAATGATTTCACCTTGACTGCGAGGACAGTTGAAGAACTCTTTCATAAAATCTGGAAAACTAGCGTTTACTTGATCGGCGATTTCGTCATACATTGTAAGAGCAATCTCTTTATTCCATTGTATGTCACCGCTATCAATCTCTTTTTTATATGATGGATACATTGAATAATATATAGAATCTGTATCGCCGTATATTACTGATTTACCTTTATAATCATATGTGCCATCAATTACTTCGTTGGTCTTAGCACCCATATGTCGTGTGATACAACGACCAGACAGCGTGGTTGATTGACCGATGCGTTTATCATAAAATCGACAACCTTGATTTAGAATCGCACCGTATAGACTGTTCAAGTTAATTTTCTTAACAAGTTGTCGTTTATCCCAGAACGCAATTTCTTCGTCTGTGCCACCGTTTTCTCTAACTTCACGCATATTCTTTTGAAGAACTTTGCGTTCAGCATACCAACGTTCTAATAAACTAGGAATAATACCCTGTATATCTTGTTTGAATACTGTGCCATTTGCACTTATAGCCCATGGTAGACCTGAATTATACACTAAATCAAATGCTTCTGCGCCAGTAACTTCATGCACTTCACCATTCTCCATGTCTAAATTCATTATGTTTGTTTTGTCTTTTTCATTAAAGAACCTAAATTCTTCTGTTGAAAATGTATCTTCCCATGCCTGTGACGCACCATATCCTTTATTCTTGCTACCTCTACCAGCCCGAATACGATTTTGAATCATTTCTTCTGTATAGTCTTGTCTGAGTTGTGCAGTAATAGTTTCAGGTGACATATTCAATGCACGAATAATACTAGGATATAGTGAGTTAATATCAATGCCTGCTACCCATTGTTGTAAACCAATTTGTGGATTAGCAACAAACGCACCGGCTGCTTTTTGCGCTTCTGCCGCTGCCTCTTCTTCTAATGTTGGTTCGTAATCATCATCTTCGACATCCCAACTGCGTTTTTTTCTATCGGGCACAACCATACCCCTACGGTGTGCTTCATTGATAATTGCCTGTTCGGTAACAGCAACAGCACCCATGGTAGTTTGAATATTAACCGTATTATCATGTGCGATTTCGTTTGCTAGATCAATAAATCGTAGTTTTTTATCCAAACTATCAAGTAATGCAACATCTTGTCTGTTATATTCTATAAACTTATAAAAGTCTTGATTGTAAAGTTGGTCTAGTGTACCTTCATACGCAATTTTGCGTTCATTAAGTTCATATTCTCCAATCGCGTCTAGTGAATATGAATGCATTTCGTGATATGTATATTTTCGATATAATTCTAGATAATCTAGATGTATTCGCCCACTAAGAACATAACTTATTTGTTCTTTGCCATACTTTACAATTGTTTTTGCTTTCGGCAAAAGATCCCACAAGCATAACTTACGAGTATGTGATTTACTGAGTACTCGTATAATACGATTTACAGTGTATGGAATATCAAAGCCTTCGCTATTCCATCCGCTAAGAACATCAGCATCTTCAATTAATGTTAAGAAATCGTTTAACATATCTGCTTCACTCAGATATAAAAATGTATCTGGAAATTTATCACATAGACGCTGTGCTTCTTCTAAACCTTCGCCATCCCGCATATGCTCTGGTGGCATAACAAAGGTAACAAGTTGATTTGACCATTGTAAGTGTACTGTAATAGCAGTAATTGGCATAAAAGGATCTTCTGGTGGAGCAAAACCTCTATCGGCATCAAAGTCAACCTCGATATCAAAAAATGCTACATTCAATTTTGGCGAATCTAAGTTTAAATAGTTTTCAGCGAGGCATCGAACTTCTGGCTTAATGTCGCTTTCGTATATTTTTTTATCAGAATTCATACGCAATTCTTTGTGCATATCTTTTAGTCGTTTTACTTTTACCTGACGAACCTTTTCACCGTGAATACTAGTATGTGATCCTCTATCATCGCGTACATAGAATGTGCGCCATGCTGGATAATCTTGGTATATACGTTTTCCGTCCTTGCGTTCAACGACATTTACAATATCTTTATCTTTGTTGTAGTATGCGTCTACATAACTCATTTATAATGTGCGTCCTACTGTTTCAAGTACAGTTTCGACATCTTCAAAGTCTTGTTTCGCCCCTTGAAGATTTGCTTTGTGTGCTAATGAAATTGCTTTATTGAGTACTGCGGGTTTGATATCTAGTTCTTCAGCAATAGCCTTGACTGTATCACGCAGACCACCTTTAAGATCATCTACCTCCTGAAGAACCGAGCATCCTTCATCTACTAGTTGTTTTAGTTTTGCTTTTTCTTCACTTGTAACTGTATGTAATGACATATAATAATCTCCTGATAATATATAAAAAAAGGAACTCTTTTAGAGTTCCCTTTAATATAACACACAGGTGTTCATATGTCAATAGATTATTTTATTTTTTATTCACATTGTGAATTGCTTCCTGCATGATTTTATCTGCTGTAATATCAACTGATTCTCTTTTGCCTGAATATGAACTACCGCCAATACCCATTTCTTTGCCATAACGACCAGCTATTGCTGATCCAACTTTTCCTAGCACTTTGCCAGTGTCACTAACAGTTTTAGTAATATTGCCGATCTTTTGAGACCTTTTTGCTAATTTTTCCGCACCCTTCATACCTTTTGAAAGCATTTTTTGTTTGGCATCTTGGCCGACCATTCCCTTAACTTTATCGCCAATCTTTTTTGCAACACCCACTGCTGCACCTATTTTTCCTTCTTTAAGCATTTTCATTGAAAGATTTACAACTTTCATCATACCTTCTTTGGTTTTCATTAGATTGTCTAGTTTTTCTTTATTTGCATCATTTACGTTATCATATACTGATTTAACTGCAGATGCAGTGAACATATCGACCATCATTGTGCCATTATCAAATTTAATTTTCATCGCACTTTTTTCATCTGCAATTTTACGAATTGTATCAATTGCTTTCCCACCATTTTCTTCGTTTACTGATTCTTCCCAAGGTGCTTTTTTTAGAGATACTTTCTTTCTCTCTTCGCCACGCTCAGGTTCATCTGCTTTAGCAAGTGCACGTTGCCGTACTTTTTCTTCATCGGAATCTTCATTTATTGATTCTTCAACTTCCTGCTCATTATCCATTACTGCAGCATAATCTTCCATGTCACTATCACTTGGCATTTCGGAACTTGCAGGTGTATTCATTTCCATGTTGCCCATTGGATCACTCATCATTTCTGGCTCATCAACACTGCCCATTCCCATATCATCTTCTGGTCCGTTCATCATATCGGTGGGACTATTCATTTCTAATGTGTGCATGCGAGCCTCAAGTGAGTCTGCCATACGTTGATATGCATCATATGATTTATTGTGTTGATCTGCAAAAGTTAATGCTAAATCATGAACTGCATCACGCGGATTTTTACCTGATGATAATTCTGATACTAGTTGTTCAGTTGCTCTATTTAAATAATCTTCAAATTCATCATTAGAGATTACAAAAGATTCAATTAGTTGTGACAGTTTCATTTTAATCTACCTTATCGTTTAATCATTGGGCTTTTTACTGGAGTTGTGTAAGCAAGGTTGCCTACATCTGCACTATATCCCATCTTTGATTTCTTTTTCTTTTTAGTGGCAGGCTTTTTTGCATACACACTTGCATTTGGATCACCCGCACCTAATCCCATAGGAACACTAGCAAATGCTCCGGCAAAGTTTTCAGATATGATCTCATTTATTTTCATAATAGTATTTATCAAATTAAACAGATAATGGATGCGAATAAAATCGCATCCATTTAACTTGTTATACTATCATAAACCTGTACTATATTGATGTATGTCAACATTAGGCTGCCATGACCCAGTCGTATACAACTTAGTACCATCACCGTTTATAGCCATGCCATAGAAAAGATGCTGTTGCGATACAAGGAATGACGCATTATCGTATGATGCTGTACTTAAATCAAAACCTGAAGACAACGAATATTGAAAAATGTTCTTAGTACCATAGTCGTTAATATACATTTTCGTGCCATCAGGGTTGAAGATTATATCAGATGGAGAACTCATCTGACTTGTTACATCAAAGCTGATATTATCATAGGATGCTGTGCTTATGTCGAAACCGGTTGATAAGGAATATTGTTTTACATCCCCAGTGCCGCTGCCGGACCCAACGGTATACATTTTTGTGCCATCAGGGTTAAAATGCAAGCTATGCCCATCACCCGGATCAATATCTACGCCAGAATATGTCGCAGTGGACAAATCAAAAGCGACAGACAACGAATATTGGCTAATACGTCTGGGATCCCCTCCGATTATGTACAGCTTCGTACCATCATTATTGAATCGTATAGATACAGGATGGGATATTTGACTAGTTATAGGGAGATCAACATTGTTATATGAAGATGTGGTTATATCGTAAGCGGTGGATAACGAATATTCGGCAATCTTGTGCCAGGGTGCTGATGAAGTATTACCAACTGCATACATCTTAGTGCCATCATTGTTGAAGATCATGCGATAAACCCCACTCGGCAGTTCACTGTATAAACTAACACTGGCATTATCATATGACACATTAGAAAGATCAAACGTCCATCCACTAGATACTGGTGCTGCTGCTGCGGCGTTAAAGATATATGCTTTTCCTGAATTAGTACTATTAGCATCATCTTCAAAATAAGCACCAACAATTACACGGTTGTCGGATATTCCTATTTCCGCCCCAAATAGATCATCAGCACTTGTGCCATATGCATTTGGATTAGATAGTGTGGATACTAATGATCCATCCGATAAGTCATAAATGTAGACTGCACCTGAACTATCACCATCAGCATCATCTTCATACGCAGCACTAACAATTGCATGTGTATCATTCATTGCCACCTTCCAGCCGAAAGTATCACCTGCACTAGTACCATACGTATTTGGATTAGTTAATGTATATACTAGTGATCCATCTGATAAGTCATAAATGTAGGCTGCACCAGCATCATCGCCCCAGCTTCCGCCAGCAGCACCGTCTTCGTTCCACGCGCCTACAATTGCGTGTGTATCAGATATTCCGACAGCCCCACCAAAGTAATCACGTTCACCAGTACCATACGAATTTGGATTAGTTAATGTATATGCTAGTGATCCATCTGATAAGTCATAAATGTAGGCTGCACCTGAATTCTCAACACCAGCCACATCTTCAGTACGGGCGCCTACGATTGCATGTGTACTAGATATTGCGACATAATTACCAAACATATCGTTGGCACCAGTACCATACGTATTTGGATTATCGAATGTATATACCAATGAACCATCGGATACTTTAAAGATATATGCTTTGCCTGATTCATTCCCAGTATTGCCCTGATATTGCGCGCTGCCAGTATTATCATCTTCTCTACTAGCACCCACAATAACATAGTCACCTGATATTGAAACTGCCTCGCCAAAAAAATCATTGTTGAAGCCATTAGGATAAGTATAAGCATTTGGATTATTAAGTGTATGTGCTATTGATCCATCTGATAAGTCATAAATGTAGGCTACACCCGAAGCATGGCCGGTGCCATCGTCGAAATTGTGATGGCCAACAATTGCATGTGTATCGGATATTGCGGTTGCTGAACCAAAATTGTCAGACGCTATTGCACCCTGATTTGGATTATTTAGTGTATATGCTAATGATCCATCTGATACGTCAAAAATATATGCGTTACCATATGCGGATCCGCCTGCATTTTGTGCACCTACAATTGCATATGTATTAGATATTGCGGCGGTCGAAAAGTAATGATGGTCACTACTACCAACTGTATTTGGATTATCTAGTGTATGTTCTAATGTAACATTACTCCAATCTGCCGATACTGGTGCTGCAGGTGCTGCTTGGCCTGGATTAGAGTATATAATAAACGCCCCCATTGCAGGGTGCAACCCGGTGGCATCACCTCTGTGATAGCGCATTCCGACAATGGTTTTGCTATCAGTGATTGCAACTGAAGAGCCAAAGTTGCCTGGTCTATCCACCGAATATGTGTCAGGCACATCAGCGAATGTGAACGTTTGTAATAATGTACCAGTTGTTAAATCATATACAGCAACCGGACCACTGCTGCTCCTACCCCATCCAGCAACTAAATAATCTCCATTCATCTGTATTGAATTTCCGAACCCAGGATATACATAAATGGCATCTTCTGGCGGATCCATCTCATAAAGTAGTGTTCCCGTAGTTAGGTCATAAATCAAAATTCCTTGTTCATTCTGTTGAGTACCTCCACCCGCAGCCAAATAATTACCTTCAATATTCAATGATCTAAACCATCTACCTGGGGTTATTGTCAGGCTAGAAGTATTTAAATTATCATTTGCAAACGCAGTAGGTATATCATACACTGATACTCTACTGCCATCATCAAACCCAAATGCCAAATTGTTACCATATACATCAATGCGACCTGACCCCGAACCGGTAAATGGGCGTGAAAAGGATTTATAAGTATTAGTTGCTAATTCAAGTATATCTATATTTGTGCTACTTCCAGTTCCAGTTGCAACTGCATAATTTTCGCTAATTGCAACATATCTAGCCCTACTGTATCCAAATGCGGACGGTGTTGTAATTAAAGCGCCCGTTGATATATTATGTATGGTTACACGACCACTCGATGAACTATACCCGTTGCCAGCAATAAAATAATCTCCATGCATATCAATTTGCCAACCCCAGCCGTTCGTCCCTGGAGGTGGCGATGGCATTGGCACTGTCATATGTAACGAACCGTCTGATAAGTTCCAAATATGAACTTTCTGATTAGTACCATCACCAGTAACTAAATAATCACCATGTGCAGCAAAACTTCCAGTGCCGGTAATACTGCTATTAGTACCGGCTATATAGGAGCCATCCGGCGCACCTACAATTTGTTGTACTTCGAATGATGATCCTGATATTGCGGTTGTTGCTTTTAAAACTGCAATCATTGCTTGCTGAGCCATTCCTACAGGACTCAGCGAACCACTTGAAAGTGTTGCTAAAATTGACATTATACTTCTCCTAATTTATAAATAGTGGTTAAACAATCTGCCATCTGTTTTTATTTTGATTCCATCTGTATGTTCTATTCCCTGCTGTAACGATTTCACCATCTTTGGGATTTCTTGGTAATATTATTGCCATTAATTTTTCCTTTTAATCTGATTATCTTAATTTCTTTTTTGGTTTGCCATCACGATCCACATCGTTACCGAACTTCTTAACTTGATTAATTATTTCATCAACCCCTACATCAACAGTTGTATTTACACCTTTTACTACACGGCCTACTCCAGCAGATTCTTCTACTTTAGCGGCATTGTATTCATAAGTGCCTACGCCTGTTTTTGTCAACCACGAAAACTTATCAAAAAACTTTTTGTTAGTTACTTTGTATATTGTTATTGGCAAACCCTTTTGATCAGCATATGACTTTATAGCGTTCATAACTTTAACACCTACACCACCGCCACGATTAGAAGTTGATATTTGTGCCATTAAAATTTGTTCTGGTCTAAAACTCTTAGCCGCATCTAGTAAGATATGACCGAAATCACCTTTAAGCATATATGTGCCACTACCGCCAATCATTTCTGTTTCTGACCAGGGTACACCAACTTTGCCCCAATTAGTCCAACTAGTTGCGCCTATTGCTTTACCGATATGTTTGATTAGTGGGTAATCATCATCCAGAGGCCACCACTTCTTATCAAACTCAATATCAACATATCCATTTTTAATAGCGTCAAACTCTTCTTTTGATACTTCGTTAACACTTTCAATACTGTGTGGGTAACGGATCATTGTTTCTCTAAAGCGGAAGTCTTTGTTACGACCTTTGTTTGCTACGAAACCAAAACGCTTATAGAACTTGATTAATCTATTCTTGTTTCCACCAAACGCATCGTCTGGTGTTAATGCGATAATTGCACCTTCTCTATCCATTCTGTCAACAATGTCTTGCATTGCTTTTGTGCCTTGCCCTGCATTGCGCTCATCACCTGATACTTCAATCTTAGATAGCGTATAACCTTTTTCAGCATCACCATATAATGACACTTCAACTTCTTCTTTTACACTCTCAGTATATTGTGCCGGTATTTCACCATTTGGTCCTAGATTGCCGTCTTCCAATGCATCAAAATATCCATCTGGGCGTGGTTTCGGTTTAGGATTTTGTAAAGTAAAGAATTCTGTGCTATTATTGGCTGTACTACTTTGATTTAATGACCAGCCTAGTCGTGCAGCAAGTTTTTTAGCAAATCTTGTATAAAGTTTTGCTCTGCCGTCTGATGCATGTTCGTCTTTGTTAGCACCAAAGTCGAAACTTTCCACGTGTTCAATGCCCACTATTTTGATCCACTTGTTCATCATTGCCATTACAGTAGAAAATATTCTGAACTGATCACCTGCATCAGTTTTGCCCATTTGATTTGCAACGGCAAAGTCAATACTGAAATCATCATATCCACCGTCGAACTCCATAACTAGTTCGCCATTTGGTGTTTGTGCCTTAGCAAAATAGGAGTTGTCTGTGTTTGGACCAGTAAATTTGAAAGGATACGGATTGTCTAAAGATTCGTTAAATGCTGTAGTCGCTGCGGCGTTTGCACTTGCGCCTTTAGGATGTTTAGGATTAATACCAACAGTTTCGCCATTCATTAGGTCACTGATATTAGCACTTTTGCCTATTTTGTCTAGAAGAATATGTAATCTATCTGTTGCATCATAGCCGCCTGTTTCATACCCAGGCTTGCCACGCACTTCTGTGCGCTTGCCTGTAGCAGTGTCAGTAATGTTTAACACCATCATATCAGTATCACGCTCTAGTTTTAGTTTATATCCTTCACTTATCTTAGATGGTGATGATTGTATTTCATTTATATTCATGGTTTAGTTATTACATAGGAATATTAAAATCATTAATAGCCTGCATAAATCCTTTCTTAGTCTTTATATACTTATGAATTATATCACGCTGTTCATCTGCCATTCTATAGTACACATCCATGAATTTCTTTGCTTTTTTAGGTGTTACTTTTATTATAGTATCATCATAAAACTTTACTGGAAATTCGTTATTATCACTTCTGTCTGCTATTTTATCTAATACTACTAATGGATTGCTTTGCTTTGCTTCTTCTAACTTCTCATCTATTCCATGTCGTGCTTTATATAAAGATAGAAGTTCTTTTGCATTCATTCCATTAAATGATCTTGCAATCTCAAATGCATAACTTTCAATTGACTGTCTATATTCTTTGGATTTTTCTAATCTATATAATGCTTCTAGTGCGGCATTCCAAAATTTCTTTTCTTGTTCTGATTTGTCAGTAAAAAAATCTTCTTCAATATTATTTTCTGATTCGCTATAATACATATCTGAATTAATTTTAGCATCTAATGCGATGCCTGCTTTTTTTGTAAGAATTCGTAATTTATTTAAACCTTTGCCAGTTTTTAGTGCAACTTTAAACATTGTTTTTATACCAGCTACAGTTGTTTGTGCCAAAACGGCAAGTACAATTAAATCTACTAATGGTGGTAATGAACCTATATCTTCATTTATTTCTTCTGAATCAAAAAAACTTTTAGTCCAATTTACAATTTTATCAAATCTATTTCTTGCTGGTCTGGTAGATGTTGATGCAGAAGTTGCAGTTGGTTTTGATCTTGTTGAGACCGTTCTATTTTGCATGCCGGGAAAATTAATCTTAGATCCCAGTGATGCGGTTGATGTTTCAACTGTAAAATCTTTACTCTGATTCAAAAAACTCCGCAATTTGCGGCTGCGGCTGGGATGCTTGAGCTTGCGCAGAGCTTTGGTTTCAATCTGGCGAATGCGTTCGTTTGTCAAATTCATAGCATCTGCTATTTTTTGTAGCGTGTATGATGTCTTGAATGGTTCTAATCCAAATCTTGCCTTTAATACCATTTGTTCTTGCTTATTAAGAGATGAGATAGCCTTCATGGTGACCTGGTTAAGTTCTTTGTTGGAGAAATCATTAAATGTTGTGTCATCAGTTGCATCATAATTGTCTGGAAAATCTGATTGTTTTCCTTTTACCATAATATCATCACTTTCAACTGAAAATTCTTTATTTGATGATTTGAAATCTTTTTTGCGCATAACGGTTTTAGCTACTAGTTCTAGCTCTTCGCCATTCCAATTAAGAACAAATGGTATATTAATATCACTTGACAAGTCTTTCATCACTGCTTCTGCGTCTGGACCAAGTTGTGCAATTGGTTTACCATACTTTACAAATTCTTTTTTGAATAACATGCCAAGTTCTTTAATTGAGATTGGCTTTACATTTCTTGCATCATTCACACGATCTAAGAAATGGCGAGTAAATTCAACATCAATGCCCACATTTGCAAATACACGGTCTAATACATTTTCTAGTGAATCTAGTTGTTGCTGTGTTACGCCTGTATTTTTATCTAATTCATTAATTTTCATTTATCTTCTCACATTTTAAATATCATTTATTTTCTTTTTGTCTTTAAAGTATTCAACTCTTGCATCAACAAATTTATTTTTTTCTCTATTTTTGAAATATTATTCTCTGTTTTATCTTCGATTGCTGCAATATCTATGCTATGTTGTATATCATTTTTCTTGCTTACTTCTTGTGAATCTTCAACATCTGCTACCAGTGCTCCTAATAAATTATCTGCACCTGGATATTTAACTTTTAAATTATTTAATGCTTTCGCAGTTTTCACATCAAAAGAATCTGGATTCGCATCATCTTCTGTGATCATTTGATGCTTTAATTCCACTTCAAGTAATATTGAATATAAATCTTCTTCTTCCCAATTTTCACTAACAGTTGAACTTCCAAGTTTTCTTTTAAATATTTCTATTACATTTTCTGGAATATCACTACGACCGTATAAATCCTGCAGAATTTGATTTAACTCAGTATCAGAAGCATTTGCAATCATATTACGAATTTGAGTTGCACTATTTACAGCTTCTCCGCGTATTTTAAATGTGAATGTTGGAACTGTAGTTATATAACTATGCTGTCTTAGGGGCTTTGCATTGTCAATTCCTCTCCACATTTGCATATGAGCGGGTTCACCATTCTTTTTGATTTTAGGTCCGGTCGTGGGAAAATCGAATCTTGGATCGTCAGACATGTCTTTTTCTGATACGGCGTACACTATAATCGTATTGTCAGGATCATATCTATCAGTGATTTCACTTGCAACATATGGAATTTTTGCTTGCACTATCGAATTAGGATCAACACCTGCTAACATCATCATGCGTTTCTTTTCATCAAATGAAAATGGAGACTTATGTGCATCTGTTTTGCCTGAACTAGCAATAAAAACTTGTGCACCTTTAAATTTTTGCTTTAAATATTTGAATACCTTGCCATGTCCAATATGAAAAGGATGAAACCTTCCAGGATAGATAATAACTACCCTTGTATTTTCATTTTCTACTAAATCAAATAGTCTCATTGTAGTATAATTCCCGTGTATTTAAATAACTTATGTGTATTTATCATTTGTGATCAATAATAAAAAACTCTGGCAATGCCAGAGTTTTAATTTAATATAAGTATAATATTATTATTTTTTGAATAGCCGTTTGAATTTTTTATTTACATTGTACCATTTTTCTGGCGAATCATGATTATCCATTGCAATAATTGCATCGTCAAACTCTTTAACGGTGTTTATTCTATTCATTGCCTGATGCTTTTCTTTTTGTACAATAATTTCATCATGTGTTAAATATTTTATATTACCTGCCACATTATTGAATACTCCGACTAATTTACCTTTTTTAATATCAATGTAAAGAAATTTCATAGTAATTCTCCTAATTTATTATGGTGCACCGAAATCTGTCATATTTAGTTTTGTGCCATTCGATGGCTGATCCGGTGTACCGTATATATATCTACCATCTGGGCTGATATTCATTGGGGTCTCGCCATAAAATGCCGCGCCCACTGTACTCAATAATGTTCTAGTTGATGATATGTCAAATGGAGTTGCCAATGAAAAGATTCTTACACCCAGGTTTCCAAATAACCAAAAAGTTAACCCATCAGGTGCCATGAACCCCTTGGGTGTGGTGTAATTCCAAGTATTACTAATAACTGCATGAGAAAAGTATGTAGCGGTAGATAAATCCCACGCCGTTGTTAAATCGAAAACAATTACACCAGTACTATAATTATTATTAGAATATCTGGTCCATGTATCAGTATCAGGATCTCTAGTGATGTAGTTGGTAATAATAACTGCCGTTAGTTTTGTTCCATCTCCTGCAATACTCCAACTCGCTACAGAATCGGCGAAATCACGCGGTGAGTTTGCGTCCACAGAAAGCGAAGTTATATTAAAACTTGATATAGTTTCGTACGGCCAGGTAAATACATCTTTTTCATGTACCTTATAAAGTGTCACACCACTACTGCCACCTCTTAAAACTCTGTTACCATTATCAACCACCTCTAATGCTCTGACCAATCCTGATCCATTGGCAATCGTAAATGAACTATAACTGTTGGTTCTTGTATCCTCACTAAGATCATATGGCACTGATAGATTATATGCATTCACCTGACTTTGTCCGATAATATAACCAATCGACCCATCAGAGTTAAAAGTTACTACTCTTTGGTTGGTCCTAGGAATGGCACCATGCGAACCATATCCACTTCCAGTTGCAACACTATAGCCTGCGGTCGTCCCACCATTCCAATTATCTCTGTTTACCCATGGTGTTGTTGGCGGAGGAGGTGGATCCATCTTTTGGCGTCTATTAAACCAACGAGAATCTTCATCAACTACAATAGTATTTTCAGGTACTGCACCATAGTCATATACTGATGCTACTTCGAACAATCCGCCCATATCAACAGCCGATCCAACAGTTGATTTTGGACTTGCATTTGATCTTTTATTATGACCTGAGCCTGCCGTTCTTAGTTTTGTAGGATTGTCAGTAAGTAGTCCACGATCTGTAATTTCAACAAAATCAACGGTTGGTTCTACTTGAACTCTTGATAGTTTAGTTGTTGATTTTAGTCCCGATATATTAAGACCTTTATAGTTATTTGGCATTAGTTTCTCCTAATTAATCATTCTGCTGGCGTAGTTTTATATATTTTTAAGGAATCGCGCTCAAAGGTGAGGTTGGTGGTGTGAAAGACGAAGTATATAATGCTCCACCATTTATCCATCTAACATCTGTCGTCCAACCAGAAGTCTGAGCACAATATATGTATGGGGCGAAATAGGGCGATTGCCACTGTGTACCATAATGAAAACTAGATCCTTCACTCCAGGATGAATCAGGAAAAGTTATAGGATTATAATAGTTTGTGTACTCGTTGACAATGCTTGTGTTTTTAAGTACTCCATCAAAAAATACTCTATTATCCCCATTATCATCTCTTGTCCACGCAATATGATGCCAGTCAGTGCCCATATCGTTTCTTGTAATCGCACACCCTCTGGTTGGTTGAGTATTATTCCGGAAATATAGTTTATTACCATTTCCCGAATTGCCAAAATATATTTTGCCACCGCCATTGGCGCCGTCATATCCTAAAATCGTGGCACCTGTAGTTGGCGGCGCGCTTTCACATTTTATCCACATTTCAAATGTAAATGCGCCAGTGAATCCACCGGTCCGGCCCCAATAATCATTGCCAATCTTATAATAATGGTTTGACAAATGATAAGTTGCTCCTCCGCCACTAGCATATGGTGACTCATTTGCGTCAAAAGAAGTGCCAGCTACTGGTCCCAAGCCCGGTCCGCGTTCAGTACCATCTAATGTTCCATCTGCTGTGGATATGCTATAGTTATGATATGCGCTCTCACTGAGTGGATTTAAAATTCCTTTAATAAGTAATGTTGTATCATACTCTATAGATGGTGCAGTAGCATTAAATCTATTATGTCTACTACTCCAAGAAGAATCTTCATCAACTACAAAAGAACCTGTAGATACTGCACCATAGTCGTATTCTGATGCTATTTCGAACAATCCGCCCATATCAATAGTCGAACCAACTGTTGATTTTGGACTTGCATTTGATCTTTTACTATGACCTGCGCCTGCAGTTCTTAGTTTTGTAGGACTTCCAGTAACTAGTCCGCGATCTGTAATTTCAACAAAATCAACTGTTGGTTCTACTTGAACTCTTGATAGTTTAGTTGTTGATTTTAGTCCCGATATATTAAGACCTTTATAGTTATTTGGCATTAGTTTCTCCCTAACTTAATTATGAAATCTTATGCAAACTGTGTAACGCTAGCCATTACTGTAAAAGTCGCGTCAGCAGTTTTAATAATTGTAAAACTATAAGTGTCTATACTAGATGCATTGCCTGAAGTTGGTGCAGTTCCGCCCGACCACTTAGGAGTACATGCTACCCCATCAATTTTATATGCATTCACATAATATGGAGTTGTTCCCTGAGTCAATAGTATCACTGCAGTAAAACTTTGGCCAACATTGAGATTTGTATTTACATTTGTAAAATCAATTTCTCGATCTGCAGTTTGTTCTGCGGATGCAAATAAAATACCTTGAACTGTAGCATCAAATAATAGTGTTCCAGTTGTACTAATATTAGTTGTTACTTTTTCATGTATTTCTGCTAAGTTTGTAGCGCCCAATATATCTACATCATTATTAACAGTCAGTGATTGAAATGATGGAGTATCTGATACTCCACCTACAGTGTGGCCACCAACAGTAACACCATCGTGTACTACTAATTCATTTGTAGTTGTATTTACTGTTACTTCACCCTCATCGCCGGTGAATGATGCATGATTATCAGTTGTTCCACGTCTAAATTTTACCGCATATGCCATTAATAATTCTCCTAATGTATATCTTATAATGTTACAACTATTTATCAATATATTGTATCTTGAATATATGTATACTTAAATTCCAAAAATAATATCGGAAGAAATAGATGCGGCGGTTAGACATAAAAAACCCGCGTTGTCCGCGGGAGTTTTTGGCCAATTGGAGCGGGCGATGAGATTCGAACTCACGACAGTTTCGTTGGCAACGAAAGGCTCTACCACTGAGCTACGCCCGCTTATATTTGGTATCAACTAAGGACTCGAACCTTACCACAGAATTGATATGACGCCTGTAATATCTGTTACTGTTAGCAAACCTGCATTGATATATTGGTGGAGAATATCGGGCTCGAACCGATCACCTCCTGCTTGCAAAGCAGGCGCTCTCCCAGATGAGCTAATTCCCCTTTAAACATTTGGTGCGCCTGGAGGGACTTGAACCCCCACGCCGTGAAGCACTAGAACCTAAATCTAGCGTGTCTACCAATTTCACCACAGGCGCATTTATGGTGCTCCCACACGGACTTGAACCGCGGACCTACTGATTACAAATCAGTTGCTCTACCAACTGAGCTATAGGAGCATTAACTTCTACTTTTATTTATCACTCAAGATTATGAGTAATATATGGCGGAGAGACAGGGATTCGAACCCTGGGAGGCTCTCACCTCAACGGTTTTCAAGACCGCCGCATTCGACCACTCTGCCACCTCTCCATATTATATTGGCTCCCTGTGCTGGGCTCGAACCAGCGACAAATTGATTAACAGTCAATTGCTCTACCAACTGAGCTAACAGGGAATAAAACTACTTATCTCAATACCCCTAGTATTTTCAATCTTTCCGCACGGTCTTATTGACGATGCCGCTCTAGTTTGATTGAAACTAGTAATAGATTTTTAGGTGATCCGCCCTCTGTCTGGATATTGAGAAAAATAGTTTTGTGTTAGTTGTGGAACTAACCGTTGGTTCCACACGGAGTTATTTTTCGCTCTCACCCGCATCTTAACTTATAATCTTAATATAGCATAGTAAGATTAGATTGTCAAGAGTTTTCCTTGTCTTTCTCTATTAATTTTTAAAAGGATTATTATAAGTGCCTTCGGATGTTCTGCCTTGTGTTCAGGTTGTACCCATGTGTTTAACATAGCAGATAAAAAATTATATGTCAAGTCTTTTTTTTAATTATTTTGATTTATATTCCACTTCACTACATATATGCAGATATTCCATAAGTTGTGCATGGGTGGGCTTTTTCCACTTTCTCATTTTGGCAATTAATAAATTAAGTTCTTTAACCGATTTCAAAGAGTAATTCGCCATTTTTATACCTATCATTTAGTACTATTAAAGGAGTTTTATCAATAAGTGTGTGAACATTCGTATTTATGTCTTTAATTCGAAGTTCAATAAAATCTTCGCCATCTTCTTCTAATAGAAGATAGTAAGGATGATAGTGTAATTGATTACTTGATTTTAGCATTTCATCAAGTGTATCTAACATTACTTTACCAATAAAGTAACTACCTGCGTCAATAACATTATTTTTCATTTGTTTTATAAGCCTTTTCGTGCTTCTAATTGTGAAATTCTTTCTTCCATCCATCCAATTACAACTTGTTCTTCATTCGATGGTTGCTTCTTTGTTCGTAAATTACTAAGTTCAAGAACCAATGTTCCTATGGCAGCCCATTCACAACTATTAAGTTTTTGATTTTTGTTTTCATATATCATCAATGTCTCCTGATAGTTTATATTAATCTTTATATATTATTAATATCCGGATGTCAAGCGATAAAATGAACTTTTATTTTCCGGAAGGTATTATTTTACGTATAGTTTGTGATTTTTCAAATGTGAATCTATTAGTAAATTCTATTGGAGTATACTTGAATCCAGTAACTGGTAAACTATCATCTGGTCTTCTATCTATTTTAGGTTTTGATGATGGATTTCTTATATGTGATGTGTTATCAGAATCTGATTCGTTATCTTTTAAGTTTTGAATGTCTTGCATTTGAAAATCATATCGTTCTAATTCACCTTGCGGTGTTTGACCTTTAGTGTTTAATTTTGAACGTATTATTTGTGGTACACCGCCACCTTGGGATCTTTCTTTTGCTTCATTTAATTCGTCTTGATTATTTTTGGTATTCGGTACCATAATTGCTTTTGGACGAGTATCTGTGGATTTAAAAATCCACACATAAATCCAATCATCGTCTATTCCTTCTGTGTGAAATAGATATATTGATTGATCTGTGAAACCTTCTACTACTGGATAACCTAATAGTTTATCTATTGTTGTATACACAGTCCATCCACTAAAGATAGTTAATGGAATGATAACCATCATAGCAGCCAAACTCTTATAATTTTTAATTGCAATCCATAGCATAATGGTTGATAACAATATCAGTGCAATTAGCACGGGTAGTAAATCTATATTGTATGCTGGTATGTAGTTATTCATTTGGTTCTGTTCCTATTGATGACACTGTTGCACCACTCTTGGTAACTATACTATTACTCCGTTCATCAAGTGATGTCACGTCACCGTTTGCATCTAATACAAAATTAAACATTGTTAAAACTTGGCCTTTACTTTTATATAATTTTTGTGTTTTATATACTTCGCCGTATGGATTTAATCTTATTAAAGTTGCATCAACATATCCACTATCTGCAACTTCAGTTTTTGTGTATTTGCCATCCGATGTATTAATTGTATACATTACCTTTTTACTATATATATGTGCCGCCACTTGATACTTGCCTGGCACTATACCTCTTATTGTGATTACTTCACGATTGATTGGTATAACCACTTCAGTTCCATTTGGTTGCAACCATTTGTCATTCTGCCAACCGAGATCATCTTTTTCTAGATTAAGCAATCCCCCCATTTTGTTTGTAAACGATACTATATTGCCCATTGGATCTTGTACCCATAGATCAACATCATCGTTGGCATTTTTGTCCCATTCAATTATAATTAGATATTCTGCTTTTTTTGGGGCATCTGATTTTTTTGTTGGAGGATTAATTAGCAGAAACGCTACTATAAATAAAAATACAAATCCAACGAGTAAGTTGAATAGTAAATCATTTAAGCCAGTAGTACTCTTAAAACGGCTTCTATCAGACATCTTCCTCTCCAGACTCTAGATTTACAAGTTGAATCTTCAGAGCCTGACTAAGGATTAAACCTACCAGTGTTGTATAAAGTGCGGTACTCATACCTAGTGCCATGTTGCTTAGTGCATCTTTTAGAGAATCTTGATTTGAAGTATCTATTGAACCAAATGTATCGCCTAGCATTAAAATAAAGCCAGAGACTGTACCAATCATACCAAGTGATAATAATATTTCACTAGTAAACCACGAGGTGTTTTTTCCTGATTCGTTTTTCTTGCCTTTTTTGATATCATATGATAATTTACCAATATACAATGTTGCAAACATATAAATTGTAATTATTATAAAACTAATCTTAGTTGCATCTTTAGTATATAATTCCTGAAAGAATCCAAAGTAGTTTGCTGTAACCATTGTAAGAATTGACAAACATGTGAATAGCCACCATCGTAAAAAAATCATAATATATTGTCCTATAAGTTATTTAATAATGTATTTATCTTAATATTTTTAAAATTTAGGAATAATATTGTCCATATCGAAATTAACACTAACTCCGCATCCACAACTACTCTGTGCATTTGGATTATTAATTTCAAAATTAGATCCCACTAAACTTTTTATATAGTCAACTTCAGTACCAATTAAGAACATTAAACTATGTGATCCAACTACAAATGCACTTCCATTTGTTGTCTTGATTATTTCATCATCTTCTTTTACATCTTCGGGCGTATTGATTGTTCCCCATTCATACTCGAATCCAGCACAGCCGCCACCTTTAATATTCAATGTAATGCCATAGCAATCATTTTCATTACTCAAGATATCAATTTGTTTTTCTGCGGATGGGGTTAATGTTAAAATACTCATTGTTTATGTATATGCCTATTATTCGAATACAGCATATTTTATTCCTGATTCGATGTTTAATTTTTTTTCTTTAGATTTATAATGTATATTAGATATTTCATAGAATCTGCTTAAAAGTCCAGATGCTATTTTATAATTTTTATATATGTCAATACTTTCTTCTATTTGTTCTTTAATCCATGTAGTTTGATTTTTTAGTTCAAGAATGAACTCGTTTATATCATCTATTGTATTTGCACAATCATATTGAAAATTCAATTGATTAAAAAATACAAAATCATTTGCTTCTACTGTATCCCTAACATCATTGTCAAATCCATTTATTTCTAAAATGTATCTCGCTCTCATAATTGGATCTACTAAAGTTTCAAATGCTCTATTAGAAAAATCTAATTTTTCACGTTTATAAAAGCCATCGTTTTCATTGTTTAGAATCGTAAGTATTTTTTTATAATGAATAGTAAGACTGCGAACACTCAAACCTTGTTGCTCATTGATGCCGAAGAACTTAAAGTAGTTCTTTTCATTTAAATTATATGTTTTCCTTATACTGGACATTTTTTACCTATGTTTCTATAATAACTGGTTCCGTTATTATTGTCAAGTTATATTATAAATTTTTTAGTTTATCTGTTAATTCATGGTATGGTCGTAAACGTGGGTCAGTTTTTGACTCTTCACTAAATTCTAAACCATATCTCCATCCCTCTGTCACTTTTTCATTCATCCATTTATTGTGTTTCATATTACTTAAATCAACTTCATATTCATTTTCAGGCAGAAAATAATCTTCTGTTGTTGTTAATTCTAACAAGAAATCATTTGTCGTCCATTGTTCTATAACATGGAGTATTGCTTCGCCTTCTGCTTCGGTAAGTGATCGTTCTATCTTAAAGTCGTATAGATGTTTATTATCTTCAGTATGATAATTTACTTCTTTTTTATCTACATCAAATATGTTAGGAATAGATTTTTCAAGCACCATTAAGATACCAGTTATATCATGCTTATCTAATTCTTCATTCAATTGAATTCGAATATGATGTTTAAAATTTTTCTTACTCATTAGTATCTACTCTTTATTTCTTTTTTAGGTTCAGATTCTTTTATTGGTTCTCTACTTGGTTCATTTGAATACATTGTAGTAGTTGATATTGTTGGTGTAGTTTGTTCAAATTTAGTAGAATTCGAATTTACATATAGTCCAAACCATGCTGCTCCTGAACCAACGATAACACTAACAAGTCCTGCTTGATTCATATTTGGATCAGGCAATTCCATAAACCACGTAACAACGTCCCAAAGAAGATAGATATACATTGAAATAAATGCACGTGGAAATAGTCTCCATCTACTGAAATATTCAGGCGCATTCCACCATATGCTATCTTTATTCATTGTGAACTTCTCCTAATTACAACAGTATTTATCATTTATATTCGTAGTTATGTAGATAAACAACAAAAAACCCGACATATTTGCCGGGTTTTATCTTAGATTATATTTGTATTATTTTATAGTTTTGTGATAATTACTTTACCATGCTCTAGAACTGTATTAATTCCAGTAGATAAGTTGGATATGGTTGGAAGACTAGGATCATTGTGATAATATAGACCGCCACCACCGCCGCCATTTATATAACGGTAGTCGGTACCCGATGTGCCACCACCATAATCAGCATAATCACCCGCGCCGCCACTGTAGCCGCCGCCGCCGCCAGCACCGCCTTCCCCATTATTTCCGCCGCCAGCACCACCGCCACCGCCAAAACCACCTTCAATGCGATATTGGCCACCGCCTAGAGGAACATATGAATCGTTGAATCCTGCACCACCGCCAGAACCATATCTAGCGGATGAGGCAGCACCACCGCCACTTGCTCGTCCAGCGCCAAACCAACCTGCACCGTTACCGCCGCCCCAAGGTCCACTGTCTCCATAGGCATTATCACCTAAGTAACTAGTTAAGCTTCCTTGTGTTGCACTATTGCCTGCACCTGTACGATATCCATCTGGTGAGTTTTCACCTTTAAACTCAAGACTGCCATTGCCTCCGATTACACGATAAATGCTGCTGGCCATTTTAGAAGCACCACCACCACCACCACCTGCTAAAATAAGGTCAGCATCAGTAAATGATGTTCCTGATCCAGATGAACGCCATGCTACAAAACTGCCGCCACCGCCACCGGCACCACCAACTGAATCTGCTGATCCCATGTGTCCAGGAACAATTAACAAATGTGCATTTCGGTCAAGATATACTTCTGCTTCAGTATATGATCCATATCCACCAGTTCCGCCATTATCAATGTTGGTTTGGAATGTAGGTGTTCCTCCTGCTGCTCCAATTGTTTTTATTCTATAATTGCCTGTAGCGGGTACCTGCCAAATTTGCATTTTGTCTGAATTAACATTGAAATATGTGGTATTATTTAACCAAGAATAAGTAGTTGTGTCGTATAAAGCCAATGATTCACTAAGTGTTGGCCCAGCGGCACCAGTTGTTTTTCCTCTAAATGTAAATGATGTGAAATCATAATTAACAGCAGCAGAATTTTTAACTGTTATGCTAAAATCTCTGGTTGTTAAGTTTCCACCAGAATCATTTACTCCAGCAGTAAAGCTATATACAGTATCACTTCCAATATCAGTTGCTGGTATTGTACCAGAAATTATACCAGAATTAGCATTTAATGTGCAATTTGGTGGTAGACTGCCACTTTCTATAGTATAAATTACTTCAGGATCTTCAGTATCAGTAGCAACAATTGTTTCTAATACATCTTCTGTTAAAAAGTAATGTGCGTTAGTCCCTACACCGCCATCAGTGCCGGATGATAAGTTGCCTGATGCGGTTGTCCATACAGGATTAAAGCCAGTTGCAATTGCATTTGCTTCTGTAGTAGACTCGCCAGTTGACGATGTTATTTTTATACTTAATGGGCCTTCTGTAGTAGTGTATGATTTAGGTGTATTGAATAAAATAGTATTAGTGTCAATGACTGTGAAACTTGTTACTGCAGTTGAGATGTTATTAGAATCAATCAACTCTATTGTAGTATTTAAATCAAATTTACTACCTGTTAATGTAAAACTTCTGTCACTGCCTCCACCATAAGATGCAGGAGACACACTAGTAAAAGTAGGCTTACCAGCAACTGCATTTTCCCACATATCACCAGTTACAATTGTTATTCTGCCACTTGAGCCAGATCCATTGTATCTCCAATCTTGAGATCCTAAAATAATTGTATTTCCTTGTATTTCTAAGTTTGCATCTTGCCCCCAGTCATATCCGCTATCGTATTGATGGTCAGAAGGTTTTGCGGGTCGGTCAACTGTACTTAGAAGAATTCCACTTTTAATACTATATATGTAAATTTTAGTTGAATCAGTAGTAACAATATAATTAGAATCCATTGCAATTTTAACACCCCAATAGGAAGAACCCGAACCTGGTTTATCAATAGTAAAAACTACATTTCCTGTAACTGAAGAATATAGAAAGATTTTATAAGTATATGTATAAGAGCTACCATTCCATTCCCATAAGTGTGTACTAAGAGCGTATAGTCCGCCGTATGCTGCAAACTCGCCTGGGCGATTTGCAATTCCTGCAATACCATTAGGAGAACTAGTGAAAGTGTGGCCAGTGAAAGGACTTATAATTGTTCTTACCAAATTACCAGTAGAATTTTCATACATATATATAGCGCCTTTGCTACTGTCATAATAACTATGCATAACAAATGTATGCGAATTTGTGATTTTTATACGATATCCATAAAAAATTGCATTCTCATTGGCAGGTCTATCTAATGTGTGGACTAGTTGTTTAGTAGAAATATCATAGATATAAGCTCTACCTGCATTTGTAACTCCGTTCACAGTTCTATTATAACATGATATCGCCAACCAATTACCATCTTCTGATACATCCATAGCCCAAGGCCATCTTTTGCTAGGGTCAGTTGATAGTTCCGGATCTTGTATAGTGTGTACAAGATTTCCAGTTTCTATATCAAAGAAATAAACTTTATTTCTATCACCTGCTACACTATTACCAGGACCATATCCTGCAATTATGTAATTGCTTGTTACACAAAGTCTATCCTGCTCACCCAAAAATCCTGAATTATATGCGCTTGTATGTGTTCCTAGTGGTTCTGGTGGTTTAATATCATATAATAGTTCTGAAGTAGTTTTATTATGTACAAATATTCTTCCAGTGTCCAATAGGTCTGACGGTGGATTTGGACCTAATGGAGTATAATCAAAATCATCGCTTGGCATACCTGATACTATATAATCACCGCTCATTACAACTGAATCTCCCCAATCAGAGCCATAATATGGATTTTTACCTTCGTCTATATCATATTGCGTTAGAAAATATGGGCTTTCTATTTGTGATGTTATTTCTGGTGTTGACCAATTATCTAATCTTGTTACAATTGGATTTGCCATTGCTATCACTTTTTCTGCTGAGTATATAAATACTTTTCCTGGGAATGATGCAAATTGATCACCCGGTGCGCCGATAACTGCATATTCTTCGTTGATAGCAACTGAATATGAAAATTTAGCACTCTGTGCTGTTGAATCCGAAATAGGATTACTTATAGTGTGCTTTAGAAGTCCATCTGCCAAACTATAGAAGTATGCTTTTCCAGTTTCCGATCTAGAATTTGCACTATCATCTTCATCATGTCCACTTATTATTGCGTAACTGTCAGATAATGAAACCGACTGTCCAAAATGATCATCTTCTGACGTGTAATCTTCATTTGGATTATTAAATGTATATAGCAATTCTCCTGATATATTACTAAACAAATATGCTTTGCCTGCATCTGCGTAAGTGGATGATGGGTCATCTTCATATGGTGCACCAACTAGTAAGAAATCGCCCCGCAGATCAATACTACCACCAAAGGTATCGTCTGTACTTGTTCCTATAGGATTTGGATTACTGATAGTATGAAGTATCTGACCTGTTATGAGACTGTATAAATATACTCTTCCAGAGTCTGTTCCAGAGTTATCATCATCTAATGGCGCACTAATTGCTAAAATGTTACCGCTTATTGAAACAGATGATCCAAATAAATCATTAGCTGTTTGGTCGCTTGGATTATTGAATGTAAATAATAATGAACCATCGTTTGAATCAAAGATGTAAACTTTTCCCGCTTGTAAACCACCAATATCACCTTCATATGGTGATCCAACTACCGCATAATCGCTATTGATTGCAACACTTGTACCAAAATTATCATCTGCACTTGTTCCAGTAGGATTGGGATTATCTAAGGTAAATATTGCAGTGCTACTTCCACTTGATCCCACATTAAAAATATATGCTTTTCCTGAATCTGTCCCATTTGCGTCATCTTCAAACGGCGCACCAACTATTGCAAAATCACCATCAATTGCAACTGATACTCCAAATTGATCTCCTGCGCTTGAACTATAAGCAGAAGGATTTGATATAGTATATTTTAAACTATTAGCAGTTGCGTCTGAAACATCATATATGTATACTTTGCCAGAATTTAGCCCACCGCCATCGCTTTCATATCGTGCACTTACAATTGCCAAGTTATTAGATATTGCAACCGCTCCTCCATAATTATCACCTTCTGACGATCCAAGTGGATTTGGATTATCCAACTGATTTACTAATGTAGAATTTGGCCAATCACTTGTAGTTGGAATATGAAATGCATATATTGCACCATCTCTACTTCTACCATTATTGTCTGCTACTGGATTTCCTATAAATAATTTAAAATCGTTAATCTCTGTTGCATGTACTACATATGTAGCTGAAGGTATCGGTTCATCAACTCTATATATAAGACTACCATCGGTTAAATCATATATATATGTTTTATCCTGTCCTTGTGTAGGATTGCCATTACCTGTGGTATACCCTTCATGATCTGCTGTTGTCTCATACATGTCATCGGAATTAATTGAAATATACCTGCCATCCATTGATATTTTTTTGCCAAATCGATCACCATTAGTTACTCCCCAGGCATTAGGATTGTCTATTACATATAATGGATTCCATGTTCCTACTTCATAAATATAAACTTTTCCTGACTCATTGCCGTACTCATCAGCCACATATGGGTCACTGATAGCCAAATAATCTTCGTTCATACAAATTGCGTAGCCAAAGTTTCCCGTTTGAATAATTTCGTGTATTGGATAATTACTACCTAATCTATCAAACACATGTACAATCGATTGTCCATTCGTTAAAGATGGGCCCCTAGCCACTACATAATCACTATTTTGTGCTGAGGTGGTAAATTCACCACCATAAATTGCAGTATATGAGTCTGATCTTTTTAATCCATTTTTCCAAGGACTAGATTGGTCAGTTTCCATCATATATTGTGGTGCAACAAATGTATTTAATACAGTGTCAGTAACAGCATCTATTAATAGCACACATCCACCGTAGCTCCGATTGGTACTACCGTTTCCAACTTCTAACCCTGTGAGAGGATGTAACCACGGTGAGTCAGCAATAGTAAAAGTGTCTTGATAAGTTTCCTTCGAAAGAGAGGATAGGAGCATATGTGCACCACCATATCTGCCTGCAGTCGTTTGACTTATGAATGGACTTCGTATTGTTCTTATTTGCGCACCATCAGATAATCGATACACGTATAATGCACCTGCGCTACCAACCCAATCGTAGCCTTGTCCATATGATTCCTGTGAAGTGAAAATTGCATAATTATCAGTACAAGAAACGAATTGCCCAAATTTATCATTGCCAAAATAGTTTACATCCGAACGGGAATTGTGATATGTGTCATATTCAATGCCATCTTCGCGACGGTCCATTGGATTTGGATTTACGATTGGATATAACAATTGTCCAGTATTAGCATCATATATTGCTCCGGCACCTGTTGAATTTTCCCATCCATTCGCTGTCCATTGATCTTCGCCGTAAATGCCTGCCACCACATGTGTTGCATTACAATCACAATTTCCGCCGAAGCTATCACCTGTATATGAAGAATAGCCGTTTGCTTGGGAAGAATCAAACACTCTAGGATTATTCAACACATACGGAGTCGATGCGTTGTTTAACAATGGTGCAGTTGCTCCTGGACCAAGTGGTATAGCACCGCTATTAAGTGCAAATGCACTAGTCATTGTTCCGTTGACTAAAGAAATAAATGGCATTGATTTTCCCTTCGTATTAGTATTAAATTATTTTAATATGGATGACTAGTATGTGATCCCAAAATTTGAGTAGTATTATATATAGGGACTCCGGTGCCATCTGATGTTTCTATTGGCATAATAGTTAATTGAATTACATCAACACCATTAATAGTTGCACTTGGTGTCACACCATCTGACCACCGTATAGTATATGTCTGTCCATCAAGTTTGTATGTTGTTGGCAGTGATGCTACTGTGCCGGTATTACCCCAAGGTCGTTGTCTTATTATTATTGTGACATTAGTGAACTGATAATTAGCAAGCGGAAGATTAGTAATATCCGCTGTCCAGGAAGGAGAATTCATTTGATTATTATAATAATGAAACAGATTTCCATTGATTGATGTATCAAATATTACTGTTCCACCAGAGTTAGCCGCAGCATCGCCAGATACGTTCGTATTAAGTGCATGTGATTTATTAGTTGCGACTTCATATATACCCTTTTCAAATTTAGTTATTGTACTGCCAACTTCACCCACTTCAAATCTATTATTAGTTGCATTCCACAACATTATTTGACCATCAGATGGTGAGACAATCGATACATCTGTTAGATCAGATAATTCAGTTGGTACAACATCAGTAATGCCATATCCTGCTAGTGTAGTAGGTGTTATACCTAAATCAGCAAAATCTTCTACTGCATCTGTAATACCATATCCAGCAATAGTGGTTGGCTTGGAATTGATATCGTTAAATGTTATATTTGCAACTTGTGATTCTGTTGCTAATGGAATCCAAGAACCTGCATGGGCATAATAACCTTTGCCAGTGCCGTGAACATGTGCAAACATTCCATGATATGTAGATGCACTTGGCAAATCAATTTCATTATTATATACGTTTGCAAAGAGTACTCTATTGCCACCCATATCTAAATCAGACGATGTGATTGTTCCTGCTAGTGTATTATTGTTGTCTGTAAGATCAGAGAAGTCAGTTGGAATTACACTTGTTGTATCAGTCAAATCTGATATATCAGATGGTATTGTATTACTATTATCAGTCAAGTCTGATATATCAGATGGTATAACTGGTGGCGTATATGTGAATACTCCTGTAGTATTATTATATGATAGATCACCATTGCCACTTGCGGTAGCAGGTGTTCCGACACTTATATCTGATAACGTTATATTTAATAAATCACTTAGATCTAAGGTGAATGTAGAATTATCATCACGGGTAAATGTTGCTACGCCTGTATTAGCATCTAATGTGCCGCCTGAAATTCTTGCTAAGTTTGTATCATCAAGATATGTACTTAAATCTATATCGGTTTCTACACCATCTTCATCAGTATATTTCAATACATTTGCATTTATACTTAATGATGTAATAGTTTGATGTTGCTTAAATTCAAATTGATTATTACCAGAATTCCATACCATTACACTATCATCTGACAATGGACCGGCACTATCAACATCTTCTAAATGGCGAATAGAAGCATAATCATTTATCCATGCTGAACCATTCCATTGCAAGAAGTTATATGTTTGTACGTTAGATAATAGGGTATCAGTTAGTCCTGTCATAGTAGTAGCACCGGCTGGCCCTACTGGACCTGTATCGCCAGTATCACCTTTTAATCCTTGTGGACCGGCAACCGTACTATCTGCTCCATCCGCACCGGCTGGACCTACCGGCCCTACTGGACCAGTTGGACCGGTGTCGCCGGTATCTCCTTTTGGACCAGGGACAGTACTATCTGCTCCAGATGGCCCAGTTAGGCCGGTGTCGCCAGTATCTCCTTTTGGACCAGGAACAGTACTATCTGCACCATCAGCCCCAGCCGGGCCCACTGGACCTTGATCGCCTGTATCACCTGGCGGACCATCAGCCCCAATTGGACCTTGTGCTCCTTGTGGACCAACTGGCCCGATTTCGCCTTGTGGACCGGCTGCGCCGTCAGCACCAGCTGGACCAGGAACTGTACTATCTGCGCCATCAGCACCATCTGCTCCGGCTGGGCCGACGGCCCCATCTGCGCCATCTGCGCCATCTGCACCGGCTGGACCTACTGCCCCATCTGCACCTGTATCACCTGTATCTCCCTTGGGACCAGGAACTGTACTATCTGCCCCATCTGCACCGGCTGGACCTACTGCCCCATCTGCACCTGTATCACCTGTATCTCCCTTGGGACCAGGAACTGTACTATCTGCCCCATCTGCACCGGCCGGTCCGGCTGGACCTACTGCCCCATCTGCGCCATCTGCCCCATCTGCGCCATCTGCGCCATCTGCACCGGCTGGACCTACTGCACCTGCGGCTCCCTCGGCAGCAGATGTAAATGTAAATACACCATCTGTATCGTTATATACTAGTGTACTTATTGTGCCACTAGGCGTTTCGGAAGTTACGCTAATATCAGATAAAACAATAGTTTCATTGTGTAATAATAATAAACCATTATCTGTTAAATCAGCAACATCTACTGGTATTGTTGGTTTATCTGTTAAATCATTATATGATGAAACCCCGCCAGAATTACCATCAGTAATTCCGTAACCTGCTAAGGTCGTTGGGGTGCCTGTAATATTTGTCCAATTACTTGCGCCATCTGCGCCATCTGCGCCATCTGCGCCATCTGCGCCGGCTGGACCTACTGCCCCATCTGCACCATCTGCACCGGCTGGACCGGCTGGACCGGCTGGACCTGTATCACCTGTATCCCCTTTGGGACCAGGAACTGTACTATCTAAACCGTCAGTTCCAGATTCTCCTTGAATTCCTTGTTCACCTGCAGCACCTTGAATTCCTTGTGGCCCTTGAATGGAACCTCCACTTACCCATGCAGTGTTATCCCACACGTGCAAACTATCATCCGTCTGTACCAGATAAGCATCGCCTTGTGTGTTACCACTTGCTGGCAATGCACTTTCAGTTGCAACTTCTCCTAAGAACGTAATACCTAAACCTGCAGCACCTTGAATACCTTGAATACCTTGCGGGCCAGTTGGTCCAGTAATTCCAGTTTGCCCTTGCGCCCCTGATGGGCCGACTGCACCTGCATCACCTGTATCCCCTTTGGGACCAGGAACTGTACTATCTGCCCCATCTGCACCGGCTGGACCTACTGCCCCATCTGCACCTGTATCACCTGTATCTCCCTTGGGACCAGGAACTGTACTATCTGCCCCATCTGCACCGGCTGGGCCGGCTGGACCTACTGCCCCATCTGCCCCATCTGCGCCATCTGCGCCATCTGCGCCATCTGCACCTGCATCGCCTGAATCCCCTTTGGGACCAGGGACTGTACTATCTGCCCCATCTGCACCGGCTGGGCCGGCTGGGCCGGCTGGACCGGCTGGACCTACTGCCCCATCTGCGCCGGCTGGACCTGTATCACCAGTGTCGCCTTTTTCTCCTGTTCCACCGCCACCAGAAATACTTGATAAGTCTACTGTATTACCATCAGATATACTTAATTCATTACCATTAAGAGCAAGTTGCTGAGAAGAAATTTGATTTATCGCTTCAGATAGTTCAGCATCCGTTGCCATTACATCCTGAATTTCCTTTAAAGTATCAAATGCTTCTGATGCACCACCTGTCACATCGGCTATTGCTTGTGTTGCTGCTGCTGTTGCCTTTGTTTCCGCTTCTACGGCTGCGGCTGCAACTGCTGCGGCTTGGGCTGCATCTGCTTTTTGTTGTGCATCTGCTGCTGCAACTGCAACTGCTGCATCTGCTTTTTGTTGTGCATCTGCTGCCGCTGTTGCTTCTGCTGCTGCTTGTGCGGCATCTGCTTTTGTCTGTGCTTCTGCTGCCGCTGTTTCTACAACTTCACTCACAACTGCAGATGGTGCAGGCTGTGCATTTACCAGTCTTCCACTACTTTCAGACCATTGCATTTTTTTGCCACTAGGCAGGGTAATAACCTGTCCATCAGTGAATGGTGGTGTAGGAATTGCCATTTATCTCTCCTAATTATATATCAGTATCTAACAGTATTTATCTATTAAATAAAATTACGAGTTAAAAAATTTAACCTGTTAGCGAATTAGTGGGCGGTGTAAAGTTGGCAGTATATCTTGCTAAACCTTTGGT
>ENA-UZWU01001871-UZWU01001871.1-metagenome-genome-assembly--contig:-Day-4--1m-contig-1871_pt1 | contig 67277 bp, 55 predicted proteins | sample MGYA00260345_ERZ794905 | MGnify/ENA metagenome assembly ERZ794905
GCCACTGTCAGAGTAGGTGATGCTATAGCTGAAATTGACGTCGCAGATGAAGCCACAGCTGAGACTGAAGCAGAGTCTGAGGACGTTGAGCAGGTAACCAATGAGCCTGTAGTCGAGGCTGCAGTTGCGACAGAACCGGCACAAGAGCAGGCGCCACAGGTAGAGGCCGCTAGCTCTGCCGAGCAAATGATTCTGGTTCCAGATATAGGTAGCGATGATAAGGTTGAGCTTATTGAGGTCTGCATCGCGGTTGGCGACGAAGTCAGCGAAGGCGATACTCTGGTTGTTCTTGAGTCCGACAAAGCAACTATGGATGTTCCGTCTACCCATTCCGGTAAAGTGTTAGAGATTGTTGTTGCTGAGGGCGCCAAGCTGGGTACTGGTGATGCAGTTGCGCTATTTGAAGTGGCTGGTGATGCGCCGGCCCCGGTGGTAGCAAAGCCTGTAACCGATAAGCCCGTAGCCGATAAGCCCGTTGCTCCTGTGGCAGCTCCTATCGAAGCTGCGGCCGATGCAATTCAATCCGCTCCTGGTCAGCCAGCACAGCCAGCCGCTGTTGTAGCTGCCGAGCCGGCTTTATCAAGTGATGCGGCTCAGGTCTACGCTGGTCCAGCGGTGCGCTTAATCGCTCGTGAATTGGGTGTGGCGTTGACTGAGGTTTCTGGCACTGGTCCAAGAGGACGTATCCTCAAAGACGATGTGAGCAACTATGTTAAGCAGGTAATCAAAAACAAAGACGCGCCCGCCGCCGCAGCAACTGGTGGCAGCGGAATTCCAGCAGTTCCAGCCGTCGACTTTAGTCAGTTCGGTCAGATCGAAGAACTGCCCATGAGCAAGATACAGAAGCTCACTGCAGCTAATATGCAGCGCAACTGGTTAAATGTTCCCCATGTTACTCAGTTTGATGATGCCGATATCACTGATTTGGAAGCGTTCCGCAAAGGTCTAAAAGCTGAAGGCGAGAAACGTGGCGTGAGAGTGACCCCAGTGGCTTTCTTAATTAAAGCTATAGGTGCAGCCCTAGAGGCCAATCCTGAGTTTAATCGTTCACTGGCCGCCGATGGTCAGAACTTGATCCAGAAGCATTACTGCCATGTTGGCATGGCGGTCGATACGCCCCGTGGCCTAGTCGTTCCGGTTATCCGCGATGTGAATGAAAAAGGCATCTGGGATATTTCCGCTGAGATCAGCCTACTGGCAGGCAAAGCTCGCGACGGTAAGTTGAAACCGACAGAAATGCAGGGCGGCTGTTTCACCTTATCCAGCTTGGGTGCGATTGGTGGCAATGGCTTTACCCCGATTGTGAATGCTCCGGAAGTGGGTATTCTCGGTGTCTCCAAGTCACAGATGAAACCGGTCTGGGATGGCGCTGAGTTTGTTCCTCGCCTGTTATTGCCTATGGCTTTGTCCTATGATCACCGTGCCATTAATGGCGGCGATGCCGGTCGTTTTATGACTCATCTGGTGAAGCTGCTTAGCGATATTCGTTACCTGGCTTTATAAAGACGTTCTCAAATAGAACTCCAATAGAAAGAGAGGGATTACATAATGCGATTTTTACACAGCATGGTGCGGGTTACTGACCTGGAAAAATCCCTCGCCTTTTATTGCACTGCCTTAGGTCTGTCAGAACTCTATCGATATGAAGTTCCCAAGGGACGTTTTACCCTGGTTTTTCTCGCCGCACCCAGCGATGCTGATAATGCCCAAGAGACGAAAGCGCCGCTGATTGAGTTAACCTATAACTGGCCGCCTGAACAGGGCGAGCCGGAGCACTATGGGGAAGGGCGCAACTTTGGGCATCTGGCTTACAAGGTGGATGATATTTATGCCACCTGTCAGCGTTTGATGGATGCAAGCGTGGTGATCAATCGTCCACCGCGAGATGGCCATATGGCCTTTGTACGCTCTCCTGACAATATCTCTATCGAACTGCTGCAAGAGGGTGAGGCGCTGCCCGCTCAGGAACCTTGGGCATCGATGGACAATACTGGTAGCTGGTAGAAATCCGCTAATACTTTTATTGGCTGGCTTTTTTATAGGGTAGCATGGCGGTTGCCTGTTCTATATGTTGCGCAATTCCCCCTTTTTCTTCCACCAAAAAACGCGCAATCGCGTCGCGAAATCCTGGATGTTTTATCCAGTGCAATGAGAAGGTTTCGATAGGTTCAAAACCGCGAACAATTTTATGTTCTCCCTGAGCACCGGCGTCATAGCGCTTTATGCCACGGCTGATGGCAAACTCGATACCGGTGTAGTAGCAAAGCTCAAAGTGCAGGTAGGAAAACTCTCCGGCACTGCCCCAATAGCGTCCATACAGCGTTTCATCATCAAAAAAGTACAGCGCACAGGCTATTGGCTGGTCATCGAGCCAGGCTACTGCCATAGCTATTTGATCGGGCATGGTGCGGGCAATCTGAGTAAAAAATTGTTCGGTTAAATAGCCGCGGCTGCCATTGCGTTTCGCATAGGTGCGTTCATAAAGCTGATAGAACAGCGCCCAGAGCTCTGGGCTGATATCTGCGCCGAGCTCTATGCTGACACGGATACCCTGTGCCGCAACGTCAGCGCGCTCTTTGCGCACCATTTTACGTTTGCGCGAGTTCATGCTGGCAAGAAAGTCATCGAAGTGCTGGTAATCGCGATTGTGCCAGTGATACTGAACACCGCTGCGCTGTAACAGGCGCGGGTCATTAAACAGCCTGCGATGCTCTGTTGAGGGAAATAAAAAGTGCCAGCTAGATGAGCCAGTTTCCTCGGCTACAGCAAGCACCTCGTCAATAAGTTGAGTGCATTCCTCTTGGTTCAGCGGTTGTGCAGAGCGCACACGGGGGCCAGTAGATGGGGTAAAGGGAACGGAGGTCACCAATTTAGGGTAATACTCTAGACCATTCTGATGGTAGGCATTGGCCCAGGCATGATCAAAAACATATTCCCCCATTGAATGAGTTTTCACATATAAAGGCATTAGTGCGGCATTTTTTGCGTCACTGGAGGTAGTAGGATCATGCTCCTCGCTTTGATTGCTATTTTGTAGTGAGAGGTGCACGGGATACCAGCCACTTGTATCACAGGCGCTGCCGCTATCTTCTAGTGCCTGTAAAAATTCATGGCGCAAAAACGGATAGCTGAGGGCAGTTGGGCTCAAGGTGTTTACTCGATCAGGACAGAATAATCATTGTACGTGGTCACCGCGAAACATGATCAAAAATATCCACTCTGAGTGCTTCCAATAGGAAAAGGCTTTTACATTATTATCACTGAATTTTTTTGGGTAAAGATTGCCAGTAGGGTATGATTGCGTCCTTTAAAATCCGATTAACTTGTAGATCAACTTCTAGATTAACTAGATTAAATTCAGTACGGAGACTCAAGAATGATAATCAAACCCCGCGTCCGCGGCTTTATGTGTATAACCAGCCATCCGGCAGGCTGCGAAGCCAATGTTAAAAACCAAATCGATTTTATTAAAGCACAGCCTGCGATTGAAGCGCCAAAGCGCGTGTTGGTGATTGGTTCCTCGACCGGCTACGGCTTGGCGGCACGAATTACCGCGGGCTTTGGCAGTGGTGCTTCGACACTGGGTATCTTTTTTGAAAAACCTGGCACTGAAACCAAGCCTGGCACTGCTGGCTGGTACAACTCTGCAGCATTCCAAAAATATGCTGAGCAAGATGGCCTCTATGCCAAAAGCATCAATGGCGATGCCTTCTCCGATGAGATAAAAGCCAAGACGATCGAGACCATCAAGCAGGATCTCGGTCAGATTGACTTGGTCATCTACAGTCTTGCGGCGCCCCGTCGACAGCATCCAAAAACCGGCGAAATATTTAACTCAACGCTCAAGCCGGTGGGTAAAGATATCAGTATGCGTGGTATCAATACCGACAAAGAGACGATTCAAGAATTCAGCCTGTCTGCGGCCAATGAGCAGGAGATCTCGGATACGGTTGCCGTGATGGGGGGCGAAGACTGGCAGATGTGGATCGATGCGCTGGCTGACGCCGGCGTGTTAGCCGATGGCGCCAAAACCACAGCCTTTACCTATATTGGCGAGAAGATGACCTGGGATCTGTACTGGGATGGCACTATTGGTCAAGCCAAGAAAGATCTCGATAAACGTGTGTTGTCCATTCGAGACAAGCTTGCTGTGACCGGTGGCGATGCTCGCGTATCCGTGCTTAAAGCCGTAGTGACTCAGGCGAGTTCGGCTATTCCAATTATGCCGCTGTATCTGGCTATGCTGTTTAAAGAAATGAAGCGCGATGGCAGTCACGAAGGCTGTATTGAACAGCTTTACCGGTTGTATACCGAATGCCTTTACAGTTCAGATCCACGCACTGACGAAGAGGGCCGTCTGCGCTGCGATGAGCTCGAGCTGCGAGATGAGGTTCAGGCTGCAGTAGCGGCCGCCTGGGCCAATATCAGTACAGAAAATCTTGCTGAGCTAACCGATTTTGCCGGTTACAAAGACGAGTTTTTAGCCCTGTTTGGCTTCGGTATTGACGGCGTTGACTATCTGCAAGATGTGGCCACTGACGTGCCTATAGACAACTTGGTGTGAAAGGCTCACTCAGGCATTAATGCCAACAAACCTACTTAACCACACTGGACTACAGATAGCCTATGAGCTCAAAAGGCACCCAATTTAGACTCGTGCTATTGCACCCGCGTTACTGGCTAATTTGGTTTGCCTTTGCGTTCTGGTGGTTGGTTACGTTGCTCCCATTTCCTTTGCTACTGCTTATTGGCAAGGGCATTGGTCTGATGTTTCACGCTATCCCCAGTCGCCGCAAAGTGATTGCGCGGCGCAATATTGAGATCTGTTTTCCCGAACTCAGTGAAATCGACCGCGCGGCTCTATTGCGGGCTAACTTTATCAGCACTGGTATTGCAGTGATGGAAGTGGGTATCTCTTGGTGGTGGTCAAAAAAACGCTTTAGCAAGTTGATGCAGTTTGAGGGCTTAGAGCACCTTGAGACGGTCAAAGATCGCGGTGTTATGATTCTTGGAATTCATTACACCAGCTTGGAAGTTGGCGCTGCAGCGCTGTCGTCGAAGTGGCAAATGGATGGTATGTATCGCGCTCATGGCAATGCTGTTTACGATTTTTTACAAGCCAGAGGGCGACTCAATCAATCGATTGGCGAGAACTCAGTGTTTGAGCGTCGCGATGTACGTGGAACTATGAAAGCGCTAAAAAACGGGCACTCCCTCTGGTATGGGCCGGATCAAGACTATGGGTTGCGCCAGGGTCTGTTCGCCCCATTTTTTGGTGTCCAGGCAGCAACGGTTTACGCCACAGCACGCTTCGCGGAAAAGACAGGTGCTGCAGTTGTGCCCTTTAGTCATATTCGCCTCCCTGGGTCTCAGGGCTACAAGATAACTGTATACCCGGCACTCGAGGACTTTCCGGTAGGAGATGACCTTGTGGATGCCACAAGAGTTAATCAAATTATTGAAAAGTTTATTCGGCTGCAGCCGGATCAGTATTTATGGGTTCATCGGCGCTTTAAGAACCGGCCAGAGGGCGAGGACGATTTATATAATTTACCGGCACGCAAGAAACGGCGTCGCAACCACTAGTAACGCCATAATCCGTCCAACCTTAGGCAAAGGTTTAGCTTGTGTCGCCCTGTAGCCATCAGTACCATGACGTGGTTTTCACCCAATAGCAGTAATAGGAAGTAGTAGATGATTCGCGGAAGCATTGTCGCCCTGGTCACGCCCATGCACCAAGAGACCCAAGGGGTTGATTGGTCAGCTCTAAAACACCTGGTCGATTGGCATATAGAGCAGGGCACCAACAGCATAGTTGCGGTGGGTACTACTGGTGAATCAGCCACGTTAAGTGTTGCTGAGCACGCTCAGGTTATCAGCGTCATAGTGGAGCAAGCGGCTGGCCGCTTGCCGATTATCGCTGGAACCGGTGCCAACTCTACCAGCGAAGCCATTGTCTTAACCCAGGCGGCGGCAGATTCAGGCGCCGATGCCTGCTTGCTCGTGACCCCCTATTACAATAAGCCGACTCAGGAAGGTCTATATTTGCACCACAAAGCGATTGCTGAGGCTGTTGCTATAGATCAAATTCTGTACAACGTCCCTGGGCGTACCGCTTGTGATATGCAGCCAGAGACTGTTCTGCGTCTCAGTGAGATTGATAATATTGTCGGAGTAAAAGAAGCCACAGGTGATCTTGAACGAGCTAAAACGTTAATTGATCAGCGCCCAGAGGGCTTTGCCATTTATTCTGGCGATGATGCCACGGCCAGAGAGCTCATTTTATTGGGCGGTGACGGTGACATTTCAGTAACCGCCAATGTTGCCCCTAAGTTAATGTCCCAAATGTGTGCGGCAGCGCTGGCTGGAGATGCCGCTCTGGCTGCTGAACTAGACCGCAAGCTTGAGGCACTGCACCGAGATCTATTTGTCGAAGCTAACCCAATCCCAGTTAAGTGGGCGGTGGCTGAGTTGGGTTTGCAGGAAAATGTGTTGCGATTGCCAATGACGCCGTTGAGCGCAGAGCACCGTGAAAGGGTTCGAGCTGCTATGCGGAACGCCGAAATTATTTAAAACTGATTTTTACCAAATTGATGGGTTGCCAATAACGATGAAACGATTGATTAGCGCACTGAATATAGTTGTTATTCTCAGTTTGACAGGCTGTGGTTGGTTGGGCCTGCGTGATCGCAGCGATGACTATCTGCTCGCTGAAGAAACTGCGGTGACTGTAGTACCTCAGGGCATGGACAAAAGCGTTCTCGGGCAGATCTATCCAATCCCCGAGATTCCGGTGGCCAGCGTTGAGCTGGTGGAGTTTGATGTGCCTCGTCCCCAGCCGGCTTCTGTCAATACCTTTGAACAGTCGGTAAAAATTCAAAGCCTTGAAGGACGCCGCTGGGTGTTGATCAATGTGCCCCCCAGCGAAATATGGCCGCGTGTGCGCAATGTGCTTAATCGCAGTGGCGTACCCGCTGCTCTGGCCGATGGCTCCGAGGGTATAATCGAAACCGTGTGGGTCAAGTTCAACTCAGACGACGAAAATTCTCATCGCTTTCGCTTTCAGATATCTCCCGGCGTCCAGTTAGACAGCGCCGAGATTTCTGCAGTGCATAACCAGGCTCCCCGTGCCAAGGAAGATCAGGCTCAGTGGCCAGAAATCTCGGATGATGACCAACGTGAAAAAGATATGCTGTCTCTACTAGCCAGTGATCTAGCCGCCAGTGCCGACTCCGCATCAGTGTCGTTGCTTGCTCAGGATATTGGTGGTGAGGCCAAGGTTGAGGTGGTTATTCCAGAGATTTCCGACCCGTTTGTTATGGCCAAACTGAGTTTCGACAGAACCTGGGCGTCGACACTCTATTCCGCTGATCGCGGCGGCTTTGCCATCATTGACCAAAATCGTTCTGAGGCGGTTATCTACGTTAACTATACCCCTGAGACAACTGAGGAGCCTGGTTTCTTTGCTCGGTGGTTTGGCGGCAGTGACAAGATTCTTGAAGTAAATTACCGCATTTTGGTGCAGACCGTTGGCGCCAATGTTGAGATTCGTATTGTCGGTGCGGAAGGGCAGGGTCTAAATAAGGCTGAAACTCTGCGCCTGCTTAAAATCCTCCGTAGCAATATGTCTTAATATTCTTTTACCCTGGCTTTTGGCGACTGTTGGTTGCTGAGGGCATGTAGTTACAAGCGTGCTCGTAAAAGGTTATTGATTCTATGCGTTTTGCATCTCTCGGCAGTGGTAGCAAAGGTAATTCGACCCTAGTCGAATGGCGGGAAACCTGCCTGATGGTAGATTGCGGGTTTTCCATTCGTGATACCACTCAAAGACTTGCCAAGTTGGGCAAGACGCCTGAAAATATTGATGCCATTTTGGTCACCCACGAGCACAGCGATCACTGGAAAGGGGTTGTGCCACTGGCGTCAAAGTTTGCGATAGATGTCTATGTCACTGCCGGCTGTATGCGCAGTAAAAAAGCTAGCGGCAGAGATTACCCCTTTAAGGTTATGGATAGTCATCAGGCATTTCACATCGGTGATCTACAGGTAACCCCGGTACCTGTCCCCCATGATGCTCGAGAGCCTGTTCAGTTCCTGTTTAACAGCGAACAGCATCAACTTGGAATACTGACAGACGTTGGTTCCTTAACGCCGCATATAGAGTCTGTGTATGCCAAGTGCGATGGGTTGCTGATTGAGGCCAATCACGATCTCGATATGTTGTATGCCGGCAGTTACCCCGAGTTTCTAAAGGACCGTGTCGCCGGTCCCTGGGGGCATCTCAATAATCAACAGACGGCTCAGCTATTGTCGGTTCTCGACCAGCAGCGTATGCAACAGATAGTGATTGGTCATATCAGCGAGAAAAATAACAGCCTTGAAAAAGTGCGGAGTGCAGTCGAAGCGGTAATTCACAGCTGTGGTAATCTCCACTACGCCTGTCAGCAGCAAGGTTTTGACTGGCTTGAACTTAGCTGACTGATCTCTCGCTATCAAACACCATTTGGTAGCGCTCAAGACGCGGCTCTACGTCTAAGGTCTCGATCGGATGTTCTAGTCATAGGTTAGTGTGGCGGTTTAAGGTAGCTATTAATACATGAATTGAGCGGCTTCCTTAAAACATTTTTTTATCCACTGCAATCTCTTTTCGGCAGTTTATCGAAACTATTTTCGGTTTTTTTCCACAGATAGCTGTTATTTTTACAATAAATTTTATAAAACCCACGTAACCCATTGATTTTTGGCTTAAAAAACAATAAGTCATTGATTTATAACGCTATTATTATCTGATCAAAAAATGATCAATCTAAGGGTTAGGCCCACTTTTGGGGCCTTTAGTGGGCCCATATGCCATTTCATCCACAAAGTTATCCACAGCTTTTGTGGGTATCTTTTTGCACCCTTATAGGGCGCAAACTCTATCCTCTTACTGATTAGTTACAGACTGGCGCTGCGATACTGGCGTCCTTAAGTAAAGTGCCAAGCGCGCGCACATCAGTACAGCTGATGGATGGATTTTCAGAGAGGTTTACTTGGCGCAACTCACCTAAAAATAGCAGTGCTTTAATCTCAGTGAGTTGGTTGCTGTTTAAATTAACTGTTTTGAGTTGTGAGAAAAGTTCAATACCAGAGAGATCAGTGATCCCGGCGAAACTGCAATTAAGTAACTCTAGTTGCTCAGGTTGAGTGATCTTCGCTTCGGTTAGGGTGATTTTGACACAGCTAGCCAATGCCGGATCAGCAATCTGGTACCCACTGTAGATCACTTTAGGCGTGTAGATCGGCTGCTGATTTAGCGTTACTGCGTAGCGATCACATCCAGTTACCAATAATAGGCTTAAAATAAGGCTCATCATTAGGTGACGACAGGCGAAAGGGCGATAGCTTAAAGACATAAAATACTCCGATCAGGGGTCTGCAGAAAGGCCACATGGGCAACTTGATTAACTCTGCATTATAGGTGCCCGATTATGCCGCTGTAACGCTATAATCGCGGTAACTATTTAATCCACCGTACAAATCACCCACTGTGACATTTTGTACGCTAAGTTCAGGGACTTTTCGATGTCTGTAGACAGCCTTCCTATTATTCGCATTGCCTACGAATCAGGCAGCTATGAGGCTCAGGCCCTGGCACTTGCGAAGAAGCTGTCACTGGCTATGCATATTGCTCCTGAGGACTATGACTATCTCTTAGAGTTCACTGAACAGGGCCTGTCACTGCGGCCATCTGCGGATAAAGGTTATGGTTCGATTATCTGTGATTTTGCCGGTTCTGAGCATAGCCACCGACGCCGTTACGGCGGTGGCAATGGTCAGGCTATAGCCAAAGCCGTGGGCGTTTCAGGTAAGTTTGCGCCGCAGGTACTAGATGTTACTGCCGGATTGGGCGGAGATGGTTTTGTACTAGCCTCCCTAGGTTGCACTGTGAGAATGCTAGAGCGCAATCCCATTGTCCACAATCTGCTTGCCGATGGTCTCAGTCGCGGCATAGAAGCGGGGCAGCAACAGCTGGATTTGGGGGACAATGAGCTCAGCGCGGTGATCAACAGGCTCAGCCTGCTGGAGGGCAACTCGGTAAACTACCTCAGTCACCTTGTGGCTGCATTAACCCAGCCTGACTCGGATACTGAGGTGTGGCGTCCCGATGTAGTCTATGTTGACCCGATGTTTCCGCTGCGTAAAAAATCCGCCAAGGTCAAAAAGCAGATGCAGGCTTTTCACGCCATTGTCGGAGCCGATCCGGATGCTGATGATTTGTTAGTCAATGCTTTGGCCGTCGCCAAATATCGAGTTGTGGTCAAACGTCCTACAGGAGCCGGGTTCTTAGCTGAGACTAAGCCGAATTACTCTCTCGAGGGGAAGTCCACTCGTTACGATATTTATGCGCTTAAAAAGCTGCCTGGTTAATACTGATTTGCGACGCTTTGCCTTCAGCCTTAGTGTCGCTTCAACACAATATAATTGCCTAGAGCGACCAACATAAATCCCCCAGCGGCGAGCAGAGTCCACTGGTAGTCTTCAAACAGAGTTGACAGAATAATCGCCACAAAAGGAATAATCAGCGAGGTGTACCCGGCGCGGCTTGGGCCTATATTGATCAATAGTTTTAGGTAGGCACCAAACGCTAAAATAGTGCCGAAAACCGAGAGATAGATCAATGAAAGGCTATATTCCAGCGTAGAGCCATATGAGAACTCGGCACCAGTGACAAGGGCGATCAGCGCTAAAATCGCCGTGCCATAGAATATTGACCAAGCATTAATTGCCCAGACCGAGATACCCGTATTGCCATTGCGCGTCGCCACAATATTACCCAGAGATGCAAAGATAACAGCCACAAATGCTAGCCCAAAACCAATCAAAGCGCCGTTGGGGTTTGAATTGGATTCGGAGTGAGAGAGCAGGGCAAACTCTGGATAGAACAGCATACAGATGCCTGTCAGGCCAATCAGGCCTCCGACAACAGTTGATAATGTCACTGGGTGTTTGAGAAAGATTCTGCCATTGATAATATTAAAAAAGACTAACAGTGAAAAAATCACTGCCACCAAGCCACTGGGCAGATAGTCCTCCGACCAATAAATAGTCCAGTAATTCAAACCAAACAGAAAACAGCCCTGGGCCGCCATAAAACGATGATCTCGGGTGCTAATACGCAGTGGAATATCTCGCAGCCAGCACCAAATAAATAACAGTCCCGATGCCAGAGCCATACGGTAGATTACTGATACTAGAGGGTCTACTTCGCCGAGCTGGTAGGTGATTGCCAGCCAAGTTGACCCCCAGATCAATATAGTTGCGAGGTACAGTCCACTGTTGAGAGCGTTCATATTTCACTCACTGGCTTAAGCCTCAAGCCAATAACTTGCTCAAAATAGTCTGGTAGATTTCAGTGAGACAGTTTAGATCGTCGATATTAGTATTTTCGTCAATCTTGTGAATACTTTCGTTGACTGGGCCCAGCTCAATGACCTGAACGCCCAGGGGCGCAATAAACCGACCATCAGAGGTGCCACCAGCTGTTGACAGCTCAGTATTCATACCTGTGACTTCAGCGATACTTTCAACGGTTGCGGTCACTAGCTCGCCCTTGGAGGTTAAGAAGGGATGGCCACTGAGATTCCAGTCGGCCGAGTACTTGAGTCCATGCTGATCAAGCAGGGTTTCCGTGCGCTGAATAATCTGTTGTTCGGTCAACTCGGTTGAAAAGCGGAAATTGAAGATAACCTCCATTTCACCGGGGATAACATTAGTGGCCCCTGTTCCAGCCTTGATATTGGAGATCTGAAAGCTGGTGGCTGGAAAGAAGTCATTGCCGTTATCCCATACCTCAGAGGCCAGCGCGGCGAGAGCGGGCGCGGCTCTGTGCACCGGATTGTCAGCCAGGTGAGGGTAGGCCACATGACCCTGCTGACCTTTCACCTTAAGTGTGCAGCCAAGGGAGCCACGACGTCCGTTTTTAACCACATCGCCACATTTTGCTGTACTGGAGGGCTCGCCAATCAAACACCATTCTGGCAGCTCGTTGCGCTGCTCTAGCAATTGAATTACTTTAATCGTGCCGTTGATGGCAATGCCTTCTTCATCGCTTGTTATAAGAAAGGCGATGCGGCCACTGTGGTTGGGGTGCAGCGCGACAAAGCGCTCGCAAGCCACAACCATAGCAGCCAGAGAACCTTTCATATCTGCGGCGCCGCGACCAACTATATGACCCTCGACTATGGTTGCGTCAAAGGGCGCCTGCTGCCAATTTTCTTCAGGTCCAGTTGGCACTACATCTGTATGTCCGGCGAAACAGAGGGTGGGCCCGCTGTCGCCACGCACTGCCCAAAAATTATCCACATCACCAAAGCGTAGACGCTCGATCGTAAAACCGATGGCCGCGAGGCGCTCAATCATAACTTCCTGACAGCCACTGTCATCCGGGGTCACCGAGCGACGACAAATTAGCTCTTGGGTAAGCAGCACCGTTTCTGTGGTGTGAGAAGCGGGTAGCTGAGAGTCTGTTAACGGAGAGGTATTGGACTGGGACATAAAGGGGACCTTTTAATTAGGTGCTTATTGTAAAGGGCAAATGCGCGCTTCGCTATATCTGCGGCGCGAGATTCCAGTTAACATCGCGGTAATCATTATGTAATACCCATTCGATGACTCTGCGAGACCAGCTTGAGCAAAAATACAGTTGATAGAAATTTTGATGATCTGAGCGAGAAGTTTGCCCGGAAGGTATACGGTGGCCTAAAAGGGGATATTCGTCTGGCTGTTATCTGGCGCGATCTCTTGGCTGCGCTCCCTGACTTAGAGATTCAAGCACCATTGCGAATCCTTGATATTGGCGGAGGCTTGGGCCAGTTGACTGTGGCGCTGGCAAAATTAGGCCATCAGGTGGTGTATAACGACCTCTCCCAGCAGATGCTTGAGGCGGCCCAGAAACTGGCGTTGGAAGAAGGGGTGATGGATAAAATTATCTGGTGTCAGCAGCCTTACCAAACACTCAAAAACCAAGGCCTCGAGCGATTTGATCTGGTGATGAGTCATGCATTGATGGAATGGCTAGCTGAGCCAGAGCTATTGATTGCGGATCTGCAGCAGTATTTGAGTCCTCAGGGTCTATTGTCTCTGACGTTTTATAATCAAAATGCTTTGGTGTATCGCAATTTAATTCGCGGTAACTTCAATGTCTTGCAAGGGGAGTTTTCCGCACACCCTAAAAGTCTCACTCCCGGTGAGCCATTGCAACCTCAGGCTGTTCAGGAGTGGGTTGATCAAGCAGGTCTTGTAACGGACTACAGTTCAGGAATAAGAGTCTTTCACGATTATGTCACCACTCAGCGGGGTGGTCATGAGGATGCCAGTGCCGTGATTGATATGGAGCTGCGTCACTCGGTGCAGGAACCGTTTAAATGGTTGGGTCGCTATATTCACTTTATCTGTTCAGTGGCACGCTAGGCGGCTAAAAAAGAACTTGGGAATTAAAAAAGCTCCCACCTATGGGTTAGGGGGAGCCTTCGGAGCGAATTTAACTCTTGAGTAAATCGCAGAGTTAAGAGTAGATATAGGCTTTAGTAACCAGTTAGTCTAGGCCGTGGCAGCCTTTTTTCGTGTCACTATGCCAAATAATCCAAGGGCCATTGAGCCAAACAAGAACAGTGCGCTGGGGATAGGCGTCGCAATAGGCGGCAGCACTGCAAAGAACTCCCTGGTGGTACCGCGGTCATTAGCGGTATAAACCTCCATGGTGGTCGACCAGTCAAACTTTTTGTTGGCATCTGCTTCTTTCTTTAACCCTTTCACCAATTTCTTATCGCGCCGGTTTTTGAGATCCGGTACATCGCCCATAATGTCCCAGATAACGTAGTTTACCAATGCATTGTATTTTGCTGCGGTGGAGCTAAGGCTCTCGGAGATATCCAACAGACTAAACAGATACCCCGCTTTGGCGTATTTTTCCTTGCCCTTGCGACCACTGTTGTATTTTCTCGCGCCAGCCTGAACAGCGGCATAGTTATTCACTGTAGCTTCCCAGGTGCCTGCCATGCTGCTATTAGAGGTATTCACCGCTAGGCTATTGGTACCGTCGACAGTTATTGCGTTGAGCCCAGCATTGACTGAGCCATTTTTCTTAGTTTCAAGGGAGGTTGATGTCCCAGCGCTCTGGTAGCTGATATCCACTGGTGCGGCGATGGCTGCAGTGCTAAGAAGCAGGAGTGCAGCGCTAGTGATAGATAGCGTTATGTTTTTTACGTTGATGCCCATTCCGTTTAAGCTCCCTGTCAGCCTCATGCCAACACTTATTGATTACGATTGGAGCGATTCTATGCTCTGGCCGAGGTACCGCAACCGTCTGAAATGAATTGTGCGAACTGGTTAACAGTTTTAATCGAACTGGGAGGGTTTGGTCCCGCGATAGGGCTCTCAGAGGAGCATTTAACCTGGCTTTCCGTAACTGGCTGTCTTTAACGGGCTCTCTTTAAATGGCCGAGTTATCACTCTGGCATGAGTTGGGTCGATCTAAGCTGGCTAGACCAGAGGTCAGCATAGTGGCCGTCAAGGGCTAGCAATTGCTCATGATTTCCCTGCTCGACAATGGTTCCCTGGTCGAGCACCACGATCCTGTCAGCATCAACAATAGTTGACAGACGATGAGCAATAACCAGGCTGGTATGGCCTTCGGCAATTTCTCGCAGAGCCGCTAAAATAGAGCGCTCTGATTTGCTGTCCAGTGACGAGGTGGCCTCATCGAAGAGTAAAATCGGCGGTCGCTTAAGAATGGTTCTGGCAATGGCTACACGCTGCTTTTCGCCACCGGATAATTTTAAGCCGCGCTCACCCACCATGGTATTTACACCATCCGGTAACTGCTTAATAAAGGTCTCTAGGTGGGCCAAACGGATGGCATTATGAACATCTTCATCGCTGGCCTCAGGATTACCATAGCGAATATTGTCAAAGATGCTGCTGTTAAATAGCACCGTGTCTTGAGGCACTATTCCTATGGCCCCACGGAGAGATTCCTGAGAAACCATGCGAATATCCTGACCGTCGATGGTAATACGGCCCTGAGTTGGATCGTAAAAGCGGAATAATAGTTTTACCAATGTTGACTTGCCTGCGCCGCTAGCGCCCACTATCGCGACTTTTTCACCCGGCTTTATATCAAAACTAATATTTTTTAATATCTGCCGATCTGACTGGTAGTCGAAGCAGATCTGATCGAAGCGAATATGCCCCTGAGTCACTTTTAGTTCTGCGGCATCGGCCAGGTCGGTGACTTTGCTACTGAGCGCCATCAAATCGAACATATTTTCTATATTGGCCATTGAGCCTTTAATTTCACGATAGACAAAGCCGAGAAAGTTGAGGGGCATAAACAGCTGCATCATAAAGGCATTGATCAGCACGAAGTCGCCGATAGTCATAATGCCATCGGTCACTCGCTGGGCGGCGAGCCACATCATTGCAGTCATGGCGACGGTAATAATCAGCGCTTGGCCGCCATTAAGGGAAAGCAGTGATAGGCGGTTTTTACGCCGAGCTGTTTCCCAATCCTCTAGGGCAAGGTCATAGAGCCGCGCTTCATATTTTTCATTGGTGAAATATTTAACCGTTTCATAGTTTAGCAAGCTGTCGATGGATCGGGTGTTGGCGGCCGAGTCAGCTTTATTCGCTTCTCGAACAAACTGGGTACGCCAGTCAGTGGTGACCAGTGAAAAGAGAATATACATAACCACTGAAACTATAGTGATCGCGGCAAACTCTAAGCCGTAGTTATAGAACAACAGGCCAATAACCAGCGCAATTTCAATTAACGTGGGGGCAATATTAAACACAAAGAAACGCATCAAAAAGCTGATACCGCTGGTGCCCCGGTCTATATCGCGAGCCAATCCACCGGTGCGACGATTGAGGTGAAAGTCGAGATCAAGGTTGTGCACATGGACAAATACTTGCAGGCCGACGCGGCGCATAGCCCGTTCAGTTACGCGACCAAAGACCGTATCGCGAATCTCGCCGAGAATAATCATCGAAAAGCGCGCAAACCCATAAGCCAAAACTAATCCGATAGGCACGACTAAAAAATTGGGAAGGCTTGGAGCACTTTCTAAACTCGCGGCAGGACTAAGCGTATCCACTATATCTTTCAGTAAGAAGGGACCGCAGACACTGGCGGCTTTAGACAGCACTAGACAGGCAACGGCTACACCGATGCGAAACTTATACTCCAGCAGATAGGGCCAGATAATCTGGAATAGCTTCCAGTTTATTTTTTTATCAGGATCAAAGTCTTGCCTGTGGCGCATAGGTTGCTCAGTCTCTCGGGTTACTTATACCCGCATTTTTATTTTGAGGATCGGCTGCGCCGCTTAGAGCAACTGATCTTTAGCCGCATTGATTTTAGCCGCTAGATAATCGCTGCCACCACGATCCGGATGTAAGCGCTGCATCAGTCGCTTATGCGCTTTGCCAATATCTTCCTTAGAGGCACCGGGCTCTAGGCCCAAAATTTTCAGCGCCTCTTCATTGGATAAATCCGAAAAGCGCGTTGATGAGGAGTCCTGCTGGGACTGTTCATCACCGCCACGACCATTGCGCACTAGATAGGCCTGCAACAACACATAGGATTCGCGGTCTGTCTCACGCAAACTGTCACTCAGGACCTGAGCTTCATCGGCACTTAGCTCGGAGAGGCGACGTCCGGCAAACTCGCCGTCTAATACTTCACCATCCATATGGCGGGTGGAAAAATTGACTTCCACGGCCAATGATTTAGTGCGAAATTGCGAGGGGCTCGTTTTGAAGCGACTTAACATTTGCAGGAGAGGCAGGGCACGAAGCCCCACTGCGAAGGCACCTTTAAGCACTGGCACCAGCACAGCAAGACCAGCGCCAAGCCAGTGCATGCGGCCAGTCGCTACCAGCATGACCGATGCGCCAAGCACCAACCAAAAGGCGCTGCGCCACAAAAACGCACGGCGCTTTTCTTGGGGTAGACGGGTGACCGTTGTCCACCAGTACCAGATTGAAAAGATAATCGCGACGAGTAACAGTAATCTAATCATAGTCTCTTAAACGTTAGTGGTTGAGAGTATAAAATTTGTTTAACAATACCCTGTTATGCAGCTTAGGGCGAGTCGTTCTGTGGTATCTAGAACTGATGTAGTGATAGAGATACGGCTATAAAAAAGCCCCAGATCTCTACAGAACAGGGGCTTTTCGAACTCAATAATACAAAAAAGCTTAGCGGGTTTTTAATACATCGCGTAATTTATCTGCCATTGAGGTCAATGTTCTTTCCGTGGTTTCCCAATCGATACAGGCATCAGTTACTGAGACGCCGTAATCCATATCATCTGGATTACTTGAGAGCTTCTGATTACCCGCATTGATATTACTCTCCAGCATCACTCCAACAATTGACTTGTTGCCTTCGACAATCTGGTTGGCAACATTATCCAGCACCAAAGGCTGCAGATTGTGGTCTTTATTGGAATTGGCATGACTGCAGTCAACCATGATATTGGCATCGATACCGGCGGCAACGAGTTCCTGCTCGCAAATTGAAACGCTAACCGAGTCATAGTTAGGCTTGCCATTGCCGCCGCGTAAAACGACATGGGCGTAGGGATTGCCTTTAGTCGTAACAATCGAGACATTGCCGTCTGAATTAATACCTAAAAAACGGTGTGGGCTGGAAACCGACTGCAGGGCATTGATGGCTACGGTCAAGCTGCCATCGGTACCATTTTTAAAGCCAATAGACGAGGACAGGCCAGAGGCCATCTCTCGGTGAGTCTGAGATTCTGTGGTGCGGGCGCCAATCGCCGACCAGGCTATTAAGTCTTGCAGATACTGAGGTGAAATGGGATCCAGTGCTTCGGTGGCAGTGGGCAGGCCAATTTCTAAAATATCGTGCAGCAGCTGACGACCAATATGCAGACCATCGGTAATTTTAAATGAGTCATTCATAAATGGGTCGTTGATCAAGCCTTTCCAGCCGGTGGTGGTGCGGGGCTTTTCAAAATAAACACGCATAACAATTAGCAGCGTATCGCCGACTTTCTCTTCTAGCGCTTTAAGTCTGTTGGCATAGTCATGAGCGGCCTTGAGGTCGTGGATAGAGCAGGGACCCACTACAACCATTAGGCGGTGATCTTTGCGTTCTAAGATGTTCTCGATATTTTTACGACCCTCAGAGATGACCTCTCGGGCTTTGTCACTCAGCGGGATTTCACGCTTCAATTCCGCTGGGGTAATTAGAACCACTGGTGGTTCGATATTAATGTTTTCTACAGCCTGTGAATCCATGCTCAAGTTCCTAACTAATGTGGTTTTTCGAAAGATGATCCATTGTACTTAAATCTACTGGCTTTTGAAGGCTATTCGGCTTCAAGCTCAATAAACATGGGGATTTGCGGAAAATACAGAGCACAGCGAACCGGATTTGCCTGCATGCTGCGATAGAGTTTGGCGTAATGGCTAAGTTGGGCGCTGTAGGCGGTGCTCTGACGAGCACTAAACTGTGTTTCTGACTCCCCCTCGGCAGGTTGAGAGAGTTTGTAATCGATAATCCAGCGGGTGCCATTCTCGACGAAAGTTCTGTCAATCACCGAGGTGCCCACATGGCCGCGATCGCTATATCTATAGCCCAACGCCTGCTCACACTGTGCCTGTTCATGATGCTGCAGAATCCAGCGACCGCGCTGATCGGCAAGCATGCTATTAACGGCGTCTAGTAAGCTTTTTAATTCCTCAGGTCTGACGAGCATACCAAGCTCTTTAAGCTGAGCGCCCCAAGTTGCTGGCAACTGGCCAATGCGTGACGCCGGCCACTGCTCGACACCCTCATTGGCCAGTTGTTTGAGGGTTCTGTGTAACACCGTACCCATGGAACGCGCGCGACTGGAAAGGCTACTGTCAGCATCGCTACCTGTTTCGGCAGAGCTTTCAGGAGTGCCAAGATTGGCACTAGTATCCGGTCTCTGTGGCAACTGAAACTGTCCGTCCAAACGCCGAATATGGCGCAAACTAGGAACCTCTTTACTGTCCTTATCGGCAAGCTCCGTAGCACTCTGTTGCACCGCGTAGAGCCCTTGATCCAGACCGGTCTCAATACTTTTCCAGATCGGTGTCAGCAACGTGGTTTTGCCTGTGGGTTGCCATTGACCATTTTTCAGTTGTTTAACCACACCACAGAGATAGAGCCGGCGCACCGCTCGGGTTGCAGCCACATAGAGAACGCGAGTGCTCTCGAGGCGGGTTTTAAGGCTGTCTTCACGCTTTAGATAACTGTAGACACTGTCATCTTCCTCATCGTGAGCACCCAGTGGCGCCATAATTAATGAGGAATCACTGTGCTCATCTATATGCTGTTGCCAGCGCAGCAATTGCTTCTTATCAGAACCGGAGCCGCGACTGAGACCGGGCAAAATAACATGGTCAAATTCCAGCCCCTTGGCTTTGTGAATGGTCATAATCTGAATAACGGACTTTTGACTGCCGTCGGTATTATCTGAACCGCCATCATCGGGGGAAGGCGCGGCATATAGTTTGTCCACCGCCAGTTTAAAACTGTTCCAGTCGCTAACTGTTGCCCCGGTTTGCCAGTTTTCCAATAGATCTAAGTAGCTGCGGGCGTCGCTGAGATCTGCACTGTCTTTGAGCGTAGCCGGACCACCCAAATCGATCCACAGCTGTTCGACGCTCGCACGCAAATTAGCGCGACCACGATTGGCCCAGGCGGATTCGAGAAGAGGAACAATGCGCTGGAGGCATTGCTGGCCATTTTGGCTGAGATGGAGCTGAGAGGCTGAGACACCTAGCAACTCGATTAGCTGGGCCAGTATCGCATTATTTGGCTTGTGGGGATTTTCTTCATTAACACCAAGGCTATTGGCCACAGCTAATAGGTCCCCTAGGCTAAGCCCACAAAAGGGGGCGCGCAACACTGCCAACCAAGCAATTTTATCCGCTGGTGAAAGCAGGGCGCGGGTCAATGACAGCAGATCAATCACCGGCATTCTGCTAGCCAGTGGCGTAATATCAATGGCTTGCCAGAACAGTTTGGCTTCCCGCAATGCGGGGATAATACTACGCAGATGGCCGCGCCCACGCACCAGTATGGCTATAGACTCATCTGGTTTGTGATCGCGCAAATCACTGCACAGCTTGGCTATATAGGCGGCCTCATCAAGCTTGTGATTATCGCCAGCAAAACCCTGAAAGCTGACAGCCTGTGCATTGTCAGCGGCTTTCACCGCAACCGAGGGCGAGTAGGGAATAGCGCCGCGGCTAATATCAGCATGGGCCGGGAAAGCGTCAGTGAAGGCGCTGTTGACCCATTCAATAATGCCTAGCTGGGAGCGAAAGTTAGAGCTCAATGTTAGAGGTCTGCACTGAACGGGTCCCACTGGATGGCGCTGGGCATTGAGAAACAATCCAACATTGGCATTGCGAAAACCATAGAGGGATTGCATCGCGTCACCCACTAAAAACAGTGTGCGGCCATCGTCCGGCTGCCAGCCGCCAATTAGCTGCTCAAGCAGTTTGATCTGTGCCGCAGAGGTATCCTGAAACTCATCCACTAGAATATGACGCAACTGATAGTCCAGACGCAGGGTAATATCGGACACCACGCCATCCCCAGCTTCGGGTTCCAGGGCATTTAACGCCGCGAGGGTAATCGCTGGGTAATCGCATTGACCCTGCTGCTGAAAAATTACATCCAGTTGCGCCGCTAATAACGGCAGCAGAAAACCTAGTGCATCGAGCATTTTCTGCTGAGATTGATCGATCTCAGCATCGGGCAGATGCATTACATTGGCGATAATTTCATTCAGTTCAGGGCGCTCACGACACCAGTCGAGAAGCACCATGATCCGTGCCTTGATCGCTTTTTGATCGCGGGGAAATCCCTGCTTAACATTAATGGTTTTACGTGGCTCATTACTTTTGGTCACCAGTAGACCGAGGATCAGTTTCCACTGAGCGACACCTTCAAGCCCGATTTCAGGCAGTTCGCTAAAGCTGCCTAGCTGGCTAAGTGCAAGGTTGTCCTTGGGGGCAATATGTTGCACAGCAAAATCTACTAGCGCGATAAATTCGTCGGCGACGGGCATTAATGCCTCATCCAGCTCCAGCAGATTATCAGCCACAACCTGTTCTATGACCTGCTGGAAATACTGACTGTTTTTGCCCGCATCGTAAATTAGCGGCAACCACTGCTCGCGCTTGCCGAGTAATTCGGAGAGCAGGGTTTCGCAGCGCACCATATCATTGCCGGTGTGGGCCAGTATTACAGCCAGTTGTTCGGCAACTGGGCCAGCTTCCTCGATCTTATCCAGCAGCGCTCGGGCTGCGCTTTGATAATGAATTTGCGGCTGTTCGCTGGGCTCTGGGATAGGGCCAAATTTGGTTTCAAGGGCAAACTGACTGGCAATATAGCGGCAGAAACCATCGATAGTTTGAATACGCAGACGGCCGGGCATATCCAACAGGTTCCAACCCAGCTGTCGGTTGCGCTCAACTGCAGCAGCGGCCAAGTCCCAGGTCTGGGCCTCATACTCATTGTCAGGGCGCGGCGTGTAAGCCGCCTGACGCAGTGCACTGTGAATCCGGCTGGCCATCTCGCGCGCGGCTTTGCGGGTAAAGGTAATGCTAAGAATTTCCTCAGGATTTTCCACAGTGTAGAGCAAGCGCAAAACCCGCTGAGTAATGAGTCCTGTTTTTCCTGAGCCCGCCGGAGCGGAGACAATAAAGCTCTGGGAGGGATCTAGCGCTTGGCGGCGCTGTTGCAGATCGGCAATCTCAGTCATTGGCCGGGCTCTCCGTTAATGCCAGTAGTATTAATAGAACCCGTCACTTCGGCATTGATATCGGCCTCTTCAGACCAGCGATTTAATGGCAGTAGATAATCCTGATAACCAAACTGAGTCTGATCATAGACTTCAACACTGGCATGGCCGTTAACAAATTCATCGGCGAGATTACTTAAGGCGCTCTGCCAAGCATCAATCTGTTCTGCCCACTGCTGGGAAAGGTCAGTATCGCCAGTAACTTTTTCACTGGCTAAAAACTTGCTGTCAGTACTGCCGACAAACTTGATCTTGCCGCCTTTGATCTGGGCAAAGGCACAGCCATTGGCGCGGGGATTGCTGGCCAGTACATAGAGAGGTAACTGAGGATCCACAGGCCGAGTGCCACTCCAACTGGATTCTTTTACGGCGCCGGACTTGTAGTCAATAATTAGCAGCTTGTCGCCAATCTGATCCACACGATCTAGGCGCAAGTTAATTTCTAGATCGCCAAATCGCACGCTGTTTTTGCTCTCCAGTTCCACCACTTCAAAGGGCGGGCGCAGCTTTTCTTCTTCGAGCCACTGAGTCAGGAGTTTTTCCAAACGCTGTTGCTCGAGCCCGCGGAAGCGATCGCCGCGAAGAATTGGATGGCGGGGGGCCCACTCTGTGAGAGTTTGCTCAATAGTCGTAGCCAGCTGTTGCTGAAGCTGCTGATCACTCAGGGCCTGCAATGTGGCGGAGGTTTTCCAGATGCCCCAGAGGCGAAAAAGGATCTCATGCAACAGTGAACCGCGATCCAGGGCCGACAAACCCTGGCTGGGCTCCTCTAACGGCTCAGCTTTTAGCCTATGGGTGACAAAGGCATTAAAGGGGCAGATCGATTGGTTTTTTAGCAAGTTGCTGCCGCCGCGAATGATTTCTAATCTCGGGCTGTAGCGCGGTGCTTGATCAGCCAGTAGTTGACACTGATAGTCTTGATAGAGCCAAGGTGGATGGGGCTGTGGGCTGTCAAAAAGCTTATGGCTATTAACGAGCTTATGGCTATTAAGAAGCTTATAGCTATTGACGAGCTTATGGCTACCCAGCGGAATATCACTGATAAGCGGGCTGGGGTCGAGCTGCTCTTCACCGCGTATTTTTGGGTGGCTAACAATTAAACGGCCACTATTATTTTTGTAACCCTGTAATAGTTGATTGGCAATCTCCAGCTCGCGTTCCGGCAGGCTGTGGGGCATTTGATGCAGGCGCTGAAACTCCGCAGGCAGCAATTGGTTAATCGCTACTGATGCCGGAAAGTTCTGGCTGTGCATATCGACAATCCAGAGCTGATCAAAGCGCAATCCGGATCCCTCGAGTAGGCCCAGTATCTGCAGCGGCGCGTCAGCAGTCTGTGGATGAAACACCGAATCCTGTGCCAGCTGTTGCAGATGTTTAAAGGCGGTAGAAAGACCCACTTCAATACCCAGATTATCGAGGCCGGTAAACTGTTCCAGCAGTCGATTCCAATGTTGGCGCTGTTGATATTCGATACTGTTGGCTGTGCGTTTTCCGGGCCAGCCGAGATCCGTTAGGTAGCTGACAAAGAATTCGCCCCAGGCGGCAAAACTCTGTTGGCTGTTAATTTGGCGGCGCTCATAGTCGCGCATATTTCTCAATGGGTTCAGGGCGTCCGATTCATCCAGTTGATTGTCCCTGTTATCAAGACAGTCATCATTGCTCTTATGTTTAGGCGTCACTGCCGTAATAAACTGACTCAGACTAAAGTCAAAACGATTGCGTTTACGCAGCTGTATTTCACTGTCAGCGCGAAAACTCAGTGGCAGTTGATCAAATGCGGAGTAGGGAGAGTAAAGTAGATGCAACCATTCACTGAGTGGGCGTTTATCTTTTAACAGGCCAATCATCAGCAGGGCACTGTGTACCATTGGCGTGTCGCGCAGCGCTGTGCCGGCAGAGATATTAGCGATAACCTTGACGGCGTCGGGGTTTTCAAGGCTGGTATTATTGTCGACCGTATTGAGCGCCTCATTGACCACTCGCGCCACGCGCTGCAGTGAGCTATTCAGCTCAGGCACTACAATACCTATACGCTGCTCAGGATTGATCTTTAGCTGCTGCGCTGCCCAGCTTGCGGCCAAGCGTAATTCTTGCGGAGAATCCTCAGCTTCAATCCGCACCACTTCGGTCGGGGAGTTAACTGACTCTAGACGGGTAACCTGACTGCTCCCAGTGGCGATTAGTGCCGCCTGTAGCGGTGGTGTAGTTTGAAACCCATAAACCATAATTTCAGCTTCACGACTCAGCGCAGAGCACTCAAAACCCTGCCCAACCAGCTGCCAGCTGCGCTGAATGGTAAGTAGTTTATTGCGCCGCAATAGCTCATCGAAACGACCACACCAGCGTTTAAAGTATTCGACGGAGGGATTTTCACCTGGCACCTGATCAGCCCTAAGGTTCCAGTTCTCCAATGCCTTTAAGGTATCGCCAGCCAGCTTGACAAAGTTAACCGGCTGCTCGAGGCCATCGTCGGCAATCGCGCGCTCCCAGTAGTAGCGACTCTGTTGAGTGCCGACTATAGCTAGGCCACGAACCAATGAGTGATTTTGATCCTGCAGCTCATCCCAGCAAGCTCTTAACCAGTGATCCACTGAATAGACACGGGGTTGTTTCCAGGCGGAACAGCTTTGAGTTAGATCGGCGCTGATCTGCTCGCCCCAGGCTTGAGTAATCTTTGCTGCCAGTCGTTGATTCGGCGTCAGGATCAAACAGTCACGCTCAATAGCGTCACGGAAGAGGCTGATATCTATAAGTGCTGGCAGCATGGATGGTATTACTTTCCCTGTGTGAGTGATTTAATAAATGCTTTTTTTACAGGCTCTATAATCGCAAAACAGCGGTGCAATTGACAGCGGACTGATACAATAACCCCATGCAATTATCTATTAATGTTATTTCAGTTTTTTGGGGCCTTGGCGGGTTTATTCTCGGTGGCATTTTGGCAATGGCGATTCTGCGTGCCAAGACAGCACTACTCGAGCGTGAGCAATTTGCCACTCAGCAGCAGCTCGACAAGTTAACCGTCGAACAACAGCAGTTAGAAGAGGTTCGCAGAGATTTATTGACACTGAATAGCGGCCTTGAGCAAAAGTTGCTCAGTCAGCAAAATCACTATCAAGAGCAGATCGCGCTATTGGCCGATGCCAAGAAGACGCTGAGTAGCGAGTTTGAAAACCTCGCCAATCGCATCTTTGAAGAAAAGCAGACTAAATTTTCCCTGCAGAGCAAAGAGGCCATGGAAGTCACTCTCAGCCCATTGCGCCGCGATATCGGCGACTTCCGCAAGCAGGTTGAATCCGCGTATGAGAAAGAGAATGCCGAGCGCAATAAGCTGGTAGGGCAGATCAGCGAGCTGCAAAAGCAGACCATGCAGGTCTCTGCGGATGCTGTGTCGCTGGCCACTGCACTGCGCGGCGATAACAAAGCTCAGGGTAACTGGGGTGAATTTATCCTCGAAAAACTCCTGGAGGACTCTGGGCTGTCCAATGGCCGCGAGTACAGTACTCAGGTCGCCCTAAAGGACGAGACAGGCAAGCGTCGCAACCCTGACGTGATTGTCCATCTTCCCGAAGGTCGGGATATTGTGATCGATGCCAAAGTCAGCCTAGTGGATTATGAGCGCTATTTTCACGCCGAAGACGAAGAGTCGAAAAAGCTCTGTCTGCGACAGCATCTAAGTTCACTGCGTGCTCATATCAAGGGCCTGAGCAGCAAGGACTATGAAAAGCTCGAGGGTGTCAACAGCCTCGATTTTGCACTGATCTTTGTGCCCATAGAATCAGCCTTTATGCTGGCTCTGGATCACGACCCTGAGATGATGCGCGACGCTTATGATCGCGGCATTATTTTGGTCAGCCCCAGCACATTGATGGTAACCCTAAGAACCATCAAAAACCTCTGGCGCTACGCAGATCAAAATCTTAACGCTCAGTTGATCGCCGACAAAGCCGGTGGCCTCTACGATCAGTTCGTACTCTATATCGAGTCTCTCGACGAGGTGGGCAAACATATCGAAAAAAGTCAGGAGGCCTGGGACACGGCGCATAAACGTCTCTCAAGTGGTCGGGGCAACCTTATCCGCCGTACAGAAGAGCTAAAGAAGCTCGGTGCTAAGGCGAAAAAGAGCCTGCCCGACAATATGCTTGATGCGGACCCTCTATTGCCTTTGGTTGCCAATAAGGTGGTAGGTGAAGCAGATAGCAATAAACCTGAAAACAAGGAATAAAACGCTATGTTGTCGAACCAATTGATACTGCTACTGGCGGGTATTCTGCTGCTTGTTGTGGGCGGTTATGCGGCTTATCTAGCAGTACAACTCTATCGCCGTCGACAGCATCTTGAGAGCAGTAAAAAAGAGCTTGAGAAACAGCTAAAGGACAAGGAGGCTGAAGCGCGTCAGTCAGTACAGATTATTGCCCGAGCTCTGGTGCAGAAAGATCTGAGTGAAACTGAGGCGGCGATGCGTATTTCTTGGCTGTCTCAGCAAATACTTCTCAGTGCCGATGAGGCTCAGCATTTCAGCGTTTTTCAGCAGCTGGCTGTGGCCACTGCGCATATTCCGATACTGGATGACTGGGCAGCTCTAGGTAAGGCTGAAAAGCGCAGGCTCAATACAGAGCGCGAGGGCATAGAGCAGAGCTATCGAGACTTTGTTCATGCCAGTGCCGCAGAGCTGGTGAGTATCCGTTTAGCTTAAATCCTTGCGGTTTCTCTCAGCTTGACTCACAGAGTACGTCGCTTGAGCAATACGCCACTCTCTAAATGGTGAGTCCAAGGGAACTGATCAAATATTGCGGATCGGACAATGTCATGGGTTTTAGTCAAGCTGTCTAGATTGGCGCGCAAGGTCTCCGGATTACAGGAAATATAGAGAATATTATCAAAGCGCTGTGCCAGTTGTAGCGTGCCCTTATCGAGACCCGCCCGGGGCGGGTCCACAAAAATGGTCGAGAACCCATAGCTGTTGAGATCAATATCCTTGAGCCGCCGGAAGGGCCGTTCACCGTTTAATGCCTGCGTAAACTCCTCACTAGACATGCGCACTACAGTGACATTATTCACATCGTTCAGGGCAAAATTGGTCTGCGCCGAGCGCACTGATATCTTCGAGATTTCCGTTGCCAGTACCGACTTAAAGTGCTGCGCCAATACCGCCGTAAAGTTGCCATTGCCACAGTAGAGCTCAACTAAGTCGCCGCTGGCAACATCGTCGATCGACTTGCAGCAGCCGCTGGCCCAACTCAACATTTTCTCATTAACCTTGGCATTGGGTTGGGTAAAGCCGGATTCAATCTGCTGATAGTGATACTGCACATCGTCTACGGTAAGGCACTCGGTAACATAGTCACGGGTGAGCACGGTCTTTTGTTTGCGGCTGCGACCGATCACCATAATGCTATGTTCTGCTTCTAACGCCTTAGCGGCCAGCTGCCACTGCTCGTCAACTGGACGGTGGTAGATCAACGTAATCAGTGCTTCGCCACTGAGCGTCGTCAGAAACTCTAGGCTAAAGAGTTTGCGACTAAGAGTTGTCGAGGCATTAATTGATGCCAGCAATGGCGTCATCAATTCGCCAATCAATTGGCCAGCAATAGGGAATTCATAAATCACATAGGGACGCTTTTCACCGGGACGGTTCATGGCGTAATGAGCGACGCCATCTTCATGCCAAATTCGGAATTCAGCGCGCATGCGGAACCCGCTGGGAGCTGAGTCAAATACCTCGACCTCAGGGAAACTAAGTCCATCGAGAGTGCCATAAAAGCGCTCAAGCTTGGTATTTAGGGCGGCTGGATAGAGTGCGGGGTCAATACTTTGATCAGACATTGGGTTTTGGCTTCTTGTTGGCGGGTTGCTAGCAGTTAGGTGAGATCTGGTAATTAAAGACAGTTCTTTGGCTTGGGTAACCCAGCATATTTGGCCACTAACTTAGCCGGACTGCCGGGAAACAGTTGCAGCAGATAAATACTGCGACCTTTTTCAAGACCACAGTGCTCGGCCACGGTTCTGCACAGGGGGCGCATGGACGGTGAAAAGCCGTATTGATCATAGAAGCGGCGAGCCGCATCCAGCACCTGCAGATGCTCGGTCTCGAGCTCCACAGCATCCTCTGCAGCAACATTACTGGCCTGGTCCCAGGACCAGTCCCCTAGCTTGTTCAAATAATTTTTGTCACTCATGGTCAGCTGTCATCAGAAGAATAAAAAAAGGCCCCGTCAATCAACGGAGCCTTCCATTTTATCTTAACAATATCCCAGATAGCGATTAGATATCTTCTATCTGGCCATTTCTAACTGTTGTTAGTCGTCGCTGCCCATGCCGAATAGGTGCAGCAGGCTGAGGAACAGGTTATAGATCATCACGAATAATGTCACTGTGGCGGAGATATAATTACGCTCACCACCGTGAATAATGGCGCTGGTCTGCCACATGATCATACCGGTTGAAATCAGTGCAAAGGCCGCGCTAACCGTCAGTGCCAGCGCCGGAATTTGCAGGAAGATATTGGCGATCGCAGCGACAAACGCAACCAGCATCCCGGTCATCAAGAATCCGGTCATAAAGTTAAGATTTTTACGCGTTGTCATCACATAGGCAGACGAGGCGAAGAACACTAGAGCAGTAGACCCCAGAGCCAGCATAATTGGCTCAGCGCCACGTACAGCGAGATACATGTTCAATATTGGCCCAAGAGTGAAACCCATCCAACCGGTCAGGGCAAAAACCCAGACTATACCCATTGAGTTGTTCTTGTTTTTCTCCGTCATCCAAAGGCAGATAAAGTAGGGCAGTAGTGTCCAGAGACCGAAGTAAGGGGCATTTATTGCCATAGCAACGCCAGCCATAATGGCACTAAAGGCCAGAGTCACACCCAGCAACATATAGGTGCTGCGCAGTACTTTGACTACCGCGGGGTCTAGGGCAGTGCTTTGAATACCGCTTTGACTATTGCCTGAAATTGATTTTGCGCTGTACTTGTCCGTTTCCATTTTTACTTCCTCTAACTAATTTAACGATGCTCAATAATACTCTGTCACAGGAGTGCTGTCACAGGTTTGCCCCCTAAGAAGCTGAGAATTTTTGACTATATTATCAGGTTTGAGTCGCCAACCTACTCGTTTTTACGGGTGAGTATTTGATTGGGATCGGCGATCTCGAAGCTTTGCAGGGCAACGTTACCGCCGCTCATGCTGATTACCCAGCCTAGATCATGCCAGTCGCCCAGTACAAAACGTCGACCGAGATTGACTCGATGCTGGTCGGGACGATGAGTATGCCCGTGAATCAACAGCTCTACCTGGTGTTTAGCCATTACTGCATCCACTGCGGCTGCGTTCACATCCATAATGGCTGTAGCCTTGTTGCTATTGGCCTGCATGCTTTTAGCGCGCAAGCCTAAAGCAAGCTTTTGACGCACCCTGAGAGGAAGGTGTACAAGACACCATTTAAGGAGTGGCTTGCGGGCCCTGCGGCGAAAGCGTTGGTAGTCAATATCATCTGTACACAGTGAGTCCCCGTGCATCACTAGGGCAGTTTGGCCCTGATAGTGCACCACGTGTTCATCGCCAAGTAACTCTGCACCACAGCGTCGAATAAAATGGCGGCCAATAAAAAAGTCGCGATTTCCGTGCTGAATATAGAGTTTTACCCCTGCGCGGCTTAACTCGCTGAGGCTAGTCTGAACTTGCGCGGCCAATTCAGTGGGATCATCATCCCCAATCCAGGCTTCGAAGAGATCGCCGAGAATATACAGCGCCTGTGCTTGGGAAGCAGTTTCCTGCAGAAAAGACAAAAACGCCCGGGTAACGTCCGGGCGCTCAGGTGCAAGATGGAGATCTGAAATAAACAGTACAGACATAGACTTACCCGTGTTTTATCACCTACTTTATATTACTTTTCAGAATAGGCATCGCTGATTAGCGTTTCGGTAATTTCAATGGTCTCAACCGGTACATCTTGATGGTAGCCTGAGCTGCCCGTTTCCATTTCAGTGATGGCGTTCACCACGTCCATGCCTTCGACTACTTTGCCAAATACCGCATAGCCCCAACCCTGGCTGTTTTTACCACTGTGGTTGAGGAAGCCATTGTTAGAGACATTGATAAAAAACTGTGAAGACGCGGAGTGGGGATCGCTCGTGCGCGCCATAGCCAGAGTGCCGATTTCATTGGCCAGGCCATTGTCTGCTTCGTTTTCGATGGACTCACGAGACTCTTTCTCATTCATCTCTGCGTCCATACCACCGCCCTGAACCATAAAGCCAGGAATCACGCGGTGAAAAATAGTGCCGTTATAAAAGCCGTCGCGAGCGTACTGTAAGTAGTTGGCAGCAGTGTGAGGCGCCTTGGCAAAATCCAGTTCGATGGAGATATCACCCTGAGTGGTGCGCAATGTAATCATAAGAGTTCCTGTGAAAAGTCTGTGTGAATTAGGTGCTAGAAAGCTAAACGGCATTTTAGGGGGTAACGAGTAGGATTAAAACCGATCTTTGAGTTTTGCTCTCTGCGGGTGGGGATTTTGCGCTTATTTTCAGCTAATAGCGGATTACCGAGTTTAATCGGCGAGTTAGTAAGCGTTTTAGTTTGATGTGCCTATGGCTGCGGCTATAATCTCGGCCATCTTCTCTCTCCAGACCTAATTAAATGACTGATATCGAAAAACCCACAAATTTTATCCAGCAAATTATTACTGCTGACCTCGAAGCCGGCCGTGTAAAAGAGGTGGTGACACGCTTTCCGCCTGAGCCCAATGGATACCTTCATATAGGTCATGCCAAGTCGATCTGTCTTAACTTTGGTCTCGCCGAGCAGTTCGGCGGTACCTGTAACCTGCGCTTTGATGACACTAACCCTGAAAAAGAAGACGACGAATATGTTCAGGCGATTATTGAAGATGTTCGTTGGCTGGGTTTTGACTGGGGTGGCGAGCCGCGCTTTGCCTCGGATTACTTTGGTCAGCTTTACAGTTGGGCGCAGCAGCTGATTAGCGATGGCAAAGCCTATATCTGCGAGCTAAACGCCGAGCAGATGCGCGAGTATCGCGGCACCTTAACTGAAGTGGGCAAAAACAGTCCCTACCGCGTGCGACCTGCAGCGGAGAGTCTCGAGTTACTTGAGCAGATGAAGGTTGGTGCCATTGACGAAGGTGCGATGACCCTGCGCGCAAAAATCGATATGAGCTCGCCAAATATCAATATGCGCGACCCGGTAATCTATCGCATTAAGAAGATACCCCATCATCGCACCGGTGGTGAGTGGAATATCTATCCGGCCTATGACTTTGCCCACGGTCAAGAAGATGCCATTGAAGGGGTGACCCATTCCGTGTGCACCTTGGAGTTTGCAGCTAATCGACCTCTCTATGAGTGGTTTACCAGCAATCTGCCGCTGCCCTCCATTCCGCGCCAGTATGAGTTTGGTCGCCTGAATCTGAATTACACCATGACCAGCAAGCGCAAGCTTAAACAGCTGGTGGATGAAGGGCATGTTGATGGTTGGAATGATCCCCGTATGCCGACCATTTCGGGTCTCCGTCGCCGTGGTGTGACTGCGGCATCGGTGCGCGAGTTTTGCGATAGTTTGGCTGTCGCTAAAACTGATGGCATTGTTGACGTCGCCCAGTTTGAACACTTTATTCGCGAAGATCTTAACAACAATGCTAGTCGCGCCATGTGTGTGTTGAATCCGCTGAAGATTACCCTGAGCAACTATCCAGAAGACCAGCAGGAGCTGTTGGTTGCGCCTGGGCATCCCAATCGTGATGATTTGCCGTCTCGTGAATTACCCTTTACTCGTGAGCTTTATATCGATCGCAATGACTTTAATGAAGACACCACACTGTCCCGCAAGAAGTTTAAGCGTTTGGTCATCGATGAATATGTTCGTCTGCGCAGTGGCTATGTGATCCGTGCTGACGAGGTTCTCAAGGATGCGACTGGCGAGATTATTGAGCTTATCTGTTCGTATATTCCGGGCACTGTTGGTCAGGATCCCCCGGAGGGTGTGCGTCCCCGGGGTGTTATCCATTGGGTTTCGGCGACTAACTCGGTTGATTGTGATCTCTATTGTTATGATAAATTATTTACTGTTGCAGCGCCTGATGCGGGGGAGGAGTCGTTTATGGATCACCTGAACCCTGACTCCCTGCAGATTATTAAGCAGTGTAAAGCCGAGCTGGGTTTGGCTGGAGCCGAGGTTGGGCAGCATTTCCAGTTTGAGCGTGAGGGCTATTATGCGGTTGATGCTAAGCACAGCAGCGCTGGAAAATTGGTCTTCAACCGTACCATCGCACTGCGCTAATACATTTTTTTAAGAGAGAAATATGAGTTTATCCCTATACAACAGCATGACCCGCAGCAAGCAGCCTTTCCAGCCCATAGATAGCCAGCGGGTGACTATGTATGTCTGTGGGCCAACGGTCTACAACCGTGTGCATATAGGCAATGCCCGCCCGGCTGTGGTGTTTGATACGCTCTATCGGCTGTTGATGAGTCTCTATCCCAATGTTCAGTACGCGCGCAATATCACCGATATTGAAGACAAGATTATGAAGACCGCTGCGGAGTTGGGTGAGGATATTAGTGTTCTGTCGACCCGTTATGCGGAAGCCTATTTTGACGATATGCAGGCGCTGAATAATCTGCCGCCCACTATTGTGCCATACGCTACTCAGCATATTCCCGAGATGATCGATATGATCTCGCGCCTGGTTGCCAAGGCACACGCCTACGAGTCTGAGGGGCATGTGCTATTTGCGGTGCAGTCCATGGCGGATTACGGAAAACTATCTGGCCGGTCCTTGGACGCTATGCTCGCTGGGGCTCGAGTTGAAGTGGCCTCTTATAAAAAATACGCTGGTGATTTTATTCTGTGGAAACCTTCAGCCGATGACGAACCCGGCTGGGATAGCCCCTGGGGTCGCGGTCGTCCAGGCTGGCATCTGGAGTGCTCGGCGATGATTGAAAAGCATTTGGGTGAGTCCATTGATATTCACGGTGGCGGTCAGGATTTGATTTTCCCGCACCATGAGAATGAAATTGCCCAGAGCTGCTGTGCCCATGATGGCAAACCAGTTGCCAACGTCTGGATGCACAATGGCTTTATTAATATTGAAGGCGAGAAAATGTCCAAGTCACTGGGCAATTTCCGTATGGTCAATGATCTACTTGAGCAATACCCGGGTGAAGTTTTGCGCTATGTGATTCTCTCGGCTCACTACAGATCTGAACAGAATTTCGGTAAGGACTTGCTCGACAGTGCCTGGCGTTCTCTGGATGCTCTCTATGGATTTTTGCGTACTCAGGTGGGTATTGAGGCTGCGGCCGTCGATATAGCTGATACTCATGCTTACGCTGCTCTGCTAGATGATTTGAATACGCCTGTGGCGATCAGTGAGTTACATAAGTTGGCCCGTGAGATGAATGGGGCTGATGGGGTTGCTCTGGCTGAGGCTAAGGGTCGATTGTTGACGGTGGCGAGTTTGATGGGGTTGTTGCAACAGGATCCGGAGCAGTGGTTTACTCATTCTCGCGGTGGTAGTGATATTACTGCTGAGGAGATTGAACTGCTTATTGCTAAGCGCAATCAGGCCAAGGCGGATAAGGATTATGCTGAGGCTGATGCGGTGCGTGAGGAGTTGAAGGCGATGGGGGTGGTGTTGGAAGACAGTCGTGAAGGGACTAAGTGGCGTCGCGGGTAGTGGGGGTTGGTTAAGTTTTTGTCGGTTTAGGATTGGGTGCGCTGGAAAGCCTGGCCCTAGCCTTGAAATCGATCCCATACCTTTTATGGTTTGCTGACGCTGCGGAACTCGCTGTCGCTCAAACAGGTCCTCGCTTTTTAACCAAATCAAAAAAGGTATAAGCGGGGCCTGATTGATCTCAAGGCTAGGGCCAGGCTCTCTTGGTGATGTCGGCGCCGGATTCTTCGTGAGAGTAGGTGTCCTCTTCTGTTTGATGCATACGTGGTCGGTATGACCCGTCTGTTAATATTTTTTATATTCTTTGTTATTTCTCAGTTGGGTGTGTAGTTTTTCTCTGCTTGTTTTGTTGGGCTCTATGATTAATAGATTAGATTAATCATTTGGAGTGCGACGTCGTGGGCTATATTTTTCTGATTTTAACTTGGCTTTTGGCTGGCGCTGTCTGGGGTGGGATGGTTGTCGCTGTTGGCCCTGGGATACTGATGTTGCTTGTTGGGGCTATTGTTGCAGGCTGCGGCTGCTTATATAGTTTGAGTGAAAGACTTTTCGGCTATCAACTTAACTATGCTTGGGCTGGGTTAAGCATATTTTTCGCGAGTTTGATGGTCATAATTTTTGCTGTACCAAGCNNTGCGCTGATGGTTCGGCTTGGTTAGCCTCTAGCAACATCGATTTTAAGATTTTTTTCAGTGCGTTTTCCGCGGTGGCGCGATAGCCTGTGAGTTTGCCTCCATAGATTGCTAGGTAGTTATTGGTTTCGGCGAACTGTACTTCACGGCTGCGCTGAAAAGGGTTATTGCCACTGGCAGGTAAGACTCTAAGACCGGCCCATGATTCGCTTGGCTGATGATTAAAGTGCGGGAAATGGCTGTGAATTATCTCTAGCAGGTAAGCTGTTTCTTCTTCGCTAGGCTCAACTCCATCGGGGTCGCCTTCGAATAATTGTTCTGTGGTGCCCAGCAGTGTGCCGCCTTTAAAGGGCAGCATAAAAATGGCGCGGTGATCCTGTTTGGCTTCGATATAAAAGCATTTCTCACTTAGCTTCTGGGTGAATTCTAGGTGGGTTCCCTTGATCAGATCTACATCTATTGTTGGCGGTTTGGGTTCGATGGTTTCGGCTATGCGATTGATCCATGGACCGGCCGCGTTGACCAGTGTTCGGCATTGTAGGCTGCTGATTTGATCGTCTATGGCGAAGCTGACTAGGTAGCCATTATCGTTTTCTTCTGCGCTTAAAAACGTAGCTGGGGAGAGTAGGGTGGCGCCATGTTGTTCGGCAGAGGCGACTACTCGTTGGGTTAATATTTTGTCATCGGTCTGGGCGTCTTGATAGATGAAAACAGAGTCTAAGTCGGAGGTGTTTAGACCCTCAAGTTCATGCCATTGTTCTCGTGGCAACTGCTTAAAGCCCGCCAAGTTATTTCGTCCTGCCAGTAGCCGATAGAGTATTAGTCCGATACGGACTTGCCAGGCTTTAAAGAGATCGGTTTTATAGACAGGTAGGTAGAACCAGTTGGGTTTGACTATATCTTCCGCAATGTCCAGGAGGATACGGCGTTCACGAAGACTCTCATAGACAAGACCAATTTGTAATGTCTGCAGATAACGCAGGCCGCCGTGAATCAGCTTGCTGGATTTGGAAGACGTACCTGCACCCCAGTCACTCTTCTCCATAAGCGCTACCGAGAGTCCACTGAGCGCTGCAGCCTGGGCTACACCAGCTCCTTGGATACCGCCGCCAATTACGCAGAGATCGTAGGTTTGTGGCGTGGGGTTTTCCATATGATTAGTCAATCCTTTACTTATTTTGTTGGGCATTTTATGAACTGCGTATTCCGTGAGGTGAGTAGGGTGGCAATATCAAAGGTTTCAAATAGGGCGACACCGCGATTTGCCAGGGTAACTGCGAGTGCTGGGGTGCCCACTTCATAGGCGACCAGTTTACTCGTTAGTCTATCCAGATTTTCAGTCTCGGGAATAATATTGAAGTCAACAAAAGTATAGTCGCCAGCGATAGCGTTGATTTCGTCACTGTCGATATGACTCCATTCCAGTAATACAGGTCCAACCTGGGGCCAGCCATTGGCTTTGGCGGTGGCAAGAATGCTGTAGTCAAAACTGATTAATACGGCGCGATCAGATATTGGCCGAAGCACTTGGCAGACATTTTGTAACATTGTTTCGGCGCCAAATGTGGCGATAGATTCTTCCTTTAACTCAACAAATACTGTTACCTGTGGATGCTGCAGGATGATTTTAACTACATCTTCCAGGGAAGAAATAGTCTCGTTGATAAATTGCTTACCGAGGCGCTTGGGCTCGTAGGCTGGCAGTGCCATCAGTTCCTTGCAGCTCAGCTCTGAGATCAGAGCACCCTCACCGCTGACCCGCTCTAAGCTTATATCGTGATAGACCATAGGTTGCTTATCGAGACTCAGCTGGATATCAACCTCGACAAATAAGGCGCCGGCATCAATAGCCTTTTGCACTGACAGTGCAGTGTTTTCTGGGTAGGTTGCCTGCAGACCACGATGAGCCACAAGCTGCTCGGCCGAGAGTTGTTGAGTTGTATTTTGCAGCGTCAAGTTAGGTTTCCAGATTGCTGAAAAGCATTGTATGTCCAGTTTCCGATAACTACATAGTATGACTTTGAGCCGCTAACCGATATGGTTTCTTGTGAATAACGGCTATGGCATTGCGCCATAGAAGCATTGTAGTGCTATCCTTCTATTTTCGCTCTAAAGAGACTTATCCTATGACACATGTGCTGTTTGAAATTCGCGATAATGCGGCGTTACTTACCTTAAATAACCCCGATAAACGCAATATGCTGACCCGCGAGGTCTGCGCGCGGATTGTCCAGTATGTGGCTGAAGCGGAGGAGCACCCAGAGGTTAAGGCTTTAATCGTTACTGGCACCGGTCGTGCGTTCTGCGCAGGCGGGCAGCTGAGTGATTTGATTCCCGATCAAGAAATTCTGGAGGCGATTTATAGTGGTTTCTTAAGTATCGCCAACTGTAAATTACCCACCATAGCCGCGGTAAATGGCGCAGCTGTTGGCGCTGGCTTTAATATGGCAGTGGGTTGCGATGTGCGGATTGTCACTGAAGCCGCGCGCTTTGAACCGCGTTTCTTTGGCTTGGGTCTGCATCCGGGCGGCGGCAATACGTGGATGTTGCGACAGTTGGTCAACTGGAATACCGCGGCTGGTATGTTGCTGTTTTCTCAGTCATTGAGTGGTCGTGAAGCGGTTGAAAAGGGCTTGGCTTGGAAATGCGTTAGCAATGAAGATCTGGTTGCAGAGGCCTTTGAATTTACGGCTAATATTCGTGACTTGCCGAAAGAGCTATTGTTGCGTACAAAAGAGACTTTACGCACGGCGGGCGGCACAAATAGCCATAAAGAGATGTTGGAGATTGAAACCGCGGCGCAGGTTTGGTCGATTAATCAACCCTACGCCCGGGATTCTATTGCCGCTATGATAAAGAAGATCAGCAGCGAGTCTTAGGCTGCCTTAGTGCTGGTTGGCTAGGGCTTTTTCAGCAGCGGCAACTGATTGTAGAATCAGTGTGTTAATCGTCATTGGCCCAACACCGCCGGGAACCGGCGTATAGGCAGCAACCCGATCAACCAATGGCGCCAGTTCAATATCGCCGACGCCGCCAGGATGGTAGCCGGCATCCACTACTACGGCGCCATCTTTAATCCACTCGGCTTTAATAAACTCAGGTCGACCAACTGCGCCCACCAGAATATCAGCCTGCTTAATCAGTTCTGGAAGGTTCTGCGTTTTTGAATGACAGATAGTCACTGTGGCATTGGCATTTAAGAGCATCAGTGCCATCGGCTTGCCAAGAATCGGGCTGCGACCTACAACTACCGCGTGCTTGCCCGACATATCAATAGCGTAGCCCTCGAGGATGCGCATAATGCCCTGAGGTGTCGCTGATCCATAGGCTTCCTCGTTCATCGCCATGCGACCAAACCCGAGGCAGGTTACGCCATCGACATCTTTGGCCAGAGCAATGGCATCAAAACAGGCGCGCTCATCTATCTGCTTGGGTGTTGGATGCTGCAACAGAATACCGTGACAGTCAGGATTGTTATTCAGCTCTTCAATTTTTGCCAGCAACTGTTCGGTGCTGGTGTCATCGGCCATTTCAACCGCTATAGATTCCATCCCCACACGTTTACAGGCATTCTGCTTCATCTTTACATAGGTCGCTGATGCGGGATCACCACCTACTAGAATGGTTGCCAGAATTGGGGCCTGACCATTATTGGCTGCTTTAAGGGCAGCAACCCGTTGAGATAATTCGGCTTCGGTTTTAGCGGCGAGAGATTTACCATCAAGAATCAGTGCAGACATTTTTAGACCTGTTTATATAGACAAAATAGTTTAGTGAGAGAAAGGCATCAAAATAGGCATGGGAAGTGACTAAAGCAACCTTTTTTATCGAGCATAAGAAAATTTTATAGAAGTGGTGCAAAAAGAAGGTGTGGCAAGAGCGTATCAAAATGGGGTGGACGACGGGGATTGAACCCGCGACCACCGGAATCACAATCCGGGGCTCTACCAACTGAGCTACGTCCACCATTGAGGTCTACTGCTTGACCAGTCCTACATGTGGGCCCATCTGATAAAGATGGTGCGCCCGGCAGGATTCGAACCTGCGACCCACGGCTTAGAAGGCCGTTGCTCTATCCAGCTGAGCTACGGGCGCATTTTACAAAGCCGGAAAGTGGTCGGGAATGAGGGATTCGAACCCCCGACATCCTGCTCCCAAAGCAGGCGCGCTACCAGGCTGCGCTAATTCCCGAATGTCTTACCATGCGGTCTCTTACGAGAGGGCGCATAATACTGATCGGACCGGTTACCGTCAATGCGAAATACAATTATCCGGCAAATAATTACTAACTTTTTAGCAATCCCCAAAGCGTAGTTTTATTCTGGCCTGAAGACGCTAAATTCAACGTGATTTTCACCACTGCTGATGGCTTTTACCGGTTTCGCTATGGCTTCTTAAGGGCCTTTTCAAACAGTGCCGCCATGCTACCTTTGGCCTGAGGCTTTGGCGTTTGGGACCGATGTTGGGACTTGGCGTTTTTATTGTGCGGTTTAGGACCGCCCCGTGACCTTCCATTTGGCTTTTTACCAGACGTTTTACCAGAAGTTGTATCAGAATGCGCCGGAGTCACTTCATCATCCATGCGCATACTCAAGGCTATACGCTTTCTGGCAACATCCACTTCCATCACTTTGACCTTAACTATATCGCCAGTTTTGACTACTTCATGGGGGTCTTTTACAAATCGATTGGCGATGGCTGAGATATGCACCAAACCGTCTTGATGCACACCGACATCCACAAAGGCACCAAAGTTGGTGACATTGGTGACAACGCCCTCTAGCAACATGGCTGCCGCTAGATCCTTGATCGTTTCTATACCTTCTCTAAAGGTTGCAGTTTTAAACTCGGGACGCGGATCGCGGCCGGGCTTATCCAGCTCGCTGAGAATGTCGGTGATAGTGGGCAGACCAAACTGCGTATCCACATAGTTTGCTGGGTCCAATTTACGCAGCAGTTGGCTATTGCCTACCAGCGCTTGCTGTGTCGTTTTATTGGCCTCGGCAATGCGCTCAACCACTGAGTAGGTTTCCGGATGTACCGCTGAAGCGTCCAGAGGATTGTCAGCATTGGCAATTCGTAAAAAACCTGCGGCCTGCTCAAAGGTGCGCTCGCCAAACCGGCTCACTAACTTAAGCTGTTCACGACTTTTAAACGCTCCCTGCTGATCCCGGTAATCGACAATATTATCAGCTATGGTTTGACTCAGGCCAGAGACACGACGCAGCAAGGCAGAGGAGGCGGTGTTCACCTCTACACCCACGGCATTTACGCAGTCTTCAATAACGGTATCGAGACTTCGGGCCAGTTTTACCTGACTGACATCGTGTTGGTACTGGCCTACACCTATGGATTTGGGGTCAATTTTAACCAGTTCGGCCAGCGGGTCCTGCAGGCGGCGAGCAATAGAAACGGCACCTCTAATGGTGACATCCAGATCGGGAAATTCTTTGGCGGCAAATTCAGACGCCGAATAAATCGATGCGCCGGCTTCATTGACCATGACCGCTTGAGCTTTTAACGCTTTGTTATTTTTCAGCATATCCAGAACAAAGCTTTCGGTCTCTCGGCTACCGGTGCCATTGCCAATCGCGATTAACTGAACCTGATATTTCTCACAGAAATGCGTGAGTATGGCTTCGGCTTCATGGGTTTTTCGCTGTGGCGCTGTGGGGAAAATTGCAGTGTGATCCAGCAATTTTCCGGTGCTGTCCACCACTGCGACTTTAACCCCAGTGCGCAGACCTGGATCCAAACCTATGGTGGCTTTCTGACCTGCAGGGGCTGCCAGTATCAAGTCCTTTAGATTAATAGAAAAGACATTAATCGCATCCAAGTCAGCACGTTCACGCAGACTTCCCAGCAAATCGGTTTCCAAATGGGTGTGCAGTTTAATGCGCCAAGTCCAGCGCACTACCTCAGCGAGCCATTCATCGGCAGGGCGACCGAGGTTCTCAATCTTGACCTGACGGGAGATCATACTCTCGCAGGGATGGCCTAAACCCTCTTCAGTTATAAGGTCCACTCGAATGCTGATAAACCCCTCCCGGCGAGCGCGAAACATTGCTAGGGCCCGGTGAGAAGGGGTGCTGTTTAGTGGCTCACTGTGCTCGAAGTAATCTTTAAACTTTGCGGCGGCCTGTTCCTTACCTGGTTCTTTATCTTTGCCACTGACTAATGCAGCAGTGATATTGGCCTCATCGGACATAAACTGACGCAGCCTGCCAAGTAGCTCTGCATCTTCGCTAAAGCGCTCCATAAGAATGAACTTAGCGCCATCTAGAGCCGCTTTGGTATCGGCAATACCCAGTTCTGGATTGACAAATGCTGCAGCGGTTTGTTCAGGGTTTTGAGACGGGTCGCTGTAGAGGCTCTCCGCCAGAGGCTCAAGGCCAGCTTCTATGGCAATTTGGCCTTTGGTGCGCCGTTTAACTTTAAACGGCAGATACAGATCTTCAAGGCGAGTCTTAGTCTCAGCTAGATTGATTGCCTGCTTTAATTCTGGCGTGAGTTTGCCCTGTTCCTCGATACTCGCGAGAATTGAGTTGCGCCGATCCTCAAGCTCTCGAATATAGTTAAGTCGCTCCTCTAGGCTGCGCATCTGTGTATCATCGAGCCCACCGGTGACTTCCTTGCGATAGCGCGATATAAAAGGTACGGTCGCGCCCTCGTCCAGCAGTTGTATGGCGGCGGTGACCTGATTTTCACCGACCTGGAGTTCACTGGCGATACGACTGGCAATTGATTGCATAAGGGCCTTTTAAAAATAAGTAGATTCAATATCTGTCAGCCACTAACTGGCTGACAACGGCGTTATATATTCTGTGAGGGCGGGATTATGCCTTGAGCGCTCGGCTCTGGGTAGACTTGTATTTACACACTTATTGTGACTTGAACACTATGACTTACAACGGTAATTCCACTGCTGAACAATATCCGCAATGCGCTCTTTGCGCGGGCACTGAGGTGGTCGAGTATCATCGGGATCAACGGCGCTTCTATTTGCATTGCCTAGGCTGTCATCTGGTATTTGTACCTGAGAAATTTCACCTCTCCGACGAGCAGGAGAAGGCTGAGTATGATCTCCATGAGAACGATCCTCAGGATCTGGGTTATCGCAATTTCCTCAATCGAATTGCCGAGCCATTATTGGCAAAGCTCAAGCCTCAGAGTGAGGGCTTGGATTTTGGATCTGGGCCAGGCCCATGCCTGTCTCTAATACTTGAGGAACGAGGCCACTCCGTCGCGCTCTATGATATCTATTACGCCAATAATCCGGCATTACTTGAGTGCCAATACGATTTTATTACCGCCACAGAAGTGGTTGAGCATTTGGCCAACCCGCTATTTGAATTAGACCGCCTGTGGGGAATGTTAAGGACGGGGGGGCAATTGGCCATTATGACCAAACTGGTTGCCGGTCCTGAGAAGTTCGCCAACTGGCACTATAAGTCTGACCCCACGCATATCAGTTTCTTTTCAGTAGCGACCTTTAACTTTCTAGGTCAGCGATGGGGCAGTGTGCCGGAGTTTATTGGTGCAGATGTGATTATTTTTCAGAAATAGCCGTTCGAGCAGCAACAAATGCCTGCACTGAGCGACTGATATCTGCAGCACTGGTGACCCAGGAGCAGACGCTGATACGAATGACTTTTTTACCCTGCCAAACTGAACCGCCGACCCAGCACTCACCGGAATCCTGAATAGCCTCGAGTATCTTGTCGGTCTCAAGATCATTGTCAGCCGGGGCGACAATAACCTGATTGAATACCACATCATTGCGTATTTCGAAGCCTGCGGCCCTGAGCTCATGGGCAAACTGCAGCGCTCGCTCGTGCATGCCATAAACCAGCTCATCAACCCCATCGGCGCCTAAGTATTTAAGTGCCGCCCAGAGCTCTACTGCTCTGGCTCGGCGCGACATCTCTGGGGTATAGAGCATACCGTCGCGATTCTCGGTGTAAGTGATATAAGAGCCAGAGGCCTGCAGCGCCATAACCAGCGCATCTCTATCGCGGCACAACAAAATGCCACTGTCATAGGGCGTGTTGAGGGTTTTATGACCGTCCACAGACCATGAATGGGCTTTTTCCATTCCCTTGGTAAGATGTTTGAGCCGCTTTGTGCCGCCGGCCCAGAGCCCAAAGGCACCATCTATATGGACCCAGGCACCAGCACGATTGGCGCTATTACAAATTGCTTCATAGGGATCGAAGGACCCTGAATTGACGTTCCCCGCCTGTAATAAAATAATGCAGGTTGCATCAAGTTCGGGAAGCTTCTCGGGGAGAATACGACCCTGATCATCAGCCTCAACCCATTCAATATTGTCTGTGCCAAAGCCGAGTAGGGCGACCGCCTTGATGACAGCGCTATGGGTTTGCCGGCCAGAAATTATACGCAGCGGAGGCGCGCCATTATGGCCCTGCTGATTGAAGTCCCAGTCTTGGTTTCGCAATAGTCTATAGCGGGCCGCCGCCAACCCACACACAATCGCCGAGGAGGTACCGCTAACAAATCCAGCCACTGTGCTGTCAGGTAAACCGAATAATTGCTTTAACCAGCACTCACATATCTCTTCAAGCTTTGAGGCAATGGGTGACATCACATAGAGCGCAGTATTTTGATCCCAAAAATCACTTAACCACTTGGTCGCCAAAGTGACAGGCAAAATACCGCCATTCACAAAACCAAAGTAACGCCCGCCAGTTTGAACAGTGGTGGCAGGGGAGCCATATTGATGCAGTTTCTGCAAGATAGCGGCGGCATCCCCTGACACGGCGGGCAGGTCCTCAACAAAATGTTGGAGATCCGCTAGAGCGTGTTTTGAGGGGAATACATTGCGCTCCGCGGCACCGTCGGCGTATTCATAGGAAAACGCTTTAGCTTGCTCAAGCAGGGCCTTGGATTGCTGCTCCCGGTGCATATTGTCGCGCAATGTCATTCGGTTTCTCTCAAGCGATATTGTTGGATACGTATGGTCGCAGTAAATCATAGACTAGCCGGTTAACAAAGCTAGAATAAACAGCAACTCTAATAATGAACTAAGGAAAAGTGATCGCTATGTATAAAGGACAGACAGTCAGTCTCACTCTTATCGACAATGGTTTTGCCGAAATTCAGTTCGACAATCAGGGCGAGTCGGTGAATAAATTTAACCAGGCGACTCTGGCAGATCTCCGAGAAGCTGTGGATACGCTAAAGGCGCAGTCGGGCATCAGGGGCCTTTTGCTGAGCAGTGCTAAACCGGTATTTGTGGTCGGCGCTGATATCACTGAGTTCAAAGGTATGTTTACCGCGAGCAAGGAAGACTTTATCGCTGGCGCACAGATAGCCAATGGCTTGTTTTCTGAAATTGAAGATCTTCCCTATCCATCAGTGGCGGCTATTAATGGCTTTGCGCTAGGTGGTGGCTTTGAAATCTGTCTTGCCTGTGACTCACGCGTGATCTCCTCTAAGGCCGCTGTTGGTTTACCTGAAACCGGTCTCGGTATTCTTCCTGGCTGGGGCGGCACTGTGCGCTTGCCGCGCCTGATTGGCTATTCTACAGCCGTGCACTGGGTTGCATCTGGTGAGCAACAGCGGCCCAAAGCCGCCTTGGAGGCTCGTGCCGTCGACCTGATTGCTGAACCCGAACAATTGCGTGAAGCCTCTCTTAAACTGCTTGAAGAACTGGCTTCCGGTGAGCACGACTATCAAACCCGACGCACTCAAAAAACCTCTCCACTGCCAATGTCCGATGCGGAGCTGGAGGCCACTAGCAGCGGTTTCCGCAGTGCCATTATGGGCAAGGTGGGGGCGCATTACCCAGCACCCCTAAAAGTCGTTGAGCTGATATCCAGCGCTGCCACGCTGCATCGCGATGCAGCGATTAAACTGGAGAATGAAGCGTTTTATGAGGTCTCTCAAACTCCTCAGGCAAGAGCCATGGTGGGTCTGTTCCTAAACGATCAGTATATTGTGAAACAGGCGAAAAACCGCGGTCGAGCCCTGGCGAGTAAGTTGCCTGAGATAAAAACTGCCGGTGTGATTGGCGCTGGCATTATGGGTGGCGGTATTGCTTACCAAAATGCTATTCGCGGTTACTCAGTAGTAATGAAAGATATTAACCAGCCAGCCTTAGATCTGGGTATTCAAGAGGCCAATAAACTGCTGGCCAAGGGCGTTAAGCGCGTCAAATTAACCGAAGAGAAGGCGGGTCAGATTCTTAGCCTAATAAAGCCGAGCCTTGAAGACAGCGATGTGGCGCCCTGCAATATGTTGGTTGAAGCTGTGGTTGAGCTGGAGTCGGTTAAAAAGATGGTGCTGCCAGCGGTTGAGGCTCTTCTCGATAACAGCGCAGTGATCACATCAAACACCTCAACCATCTCAATCAATCGCCTTGCCGAGTCATTAGAACGTCCGCAAAACTTCTGTGGTATGCACTTCTTTAACCCCGTTCACGCGATGCCCTTGGTTGAAATTATTCGCGGTGAAAATACCTCCGACGAAACCATAGCTGCAGTATGTGCCTATGCTCTGGGCTTGGGTAAAAAGCCGATTGTGGTTAATGACTGTCCGGGTTTCTTGGTCAATCGCGTGCTCTTTGCGATGCTCTTTGGTCTGGAAATTATGATTTCTGAAGGGGCTGATTTCCAACAAATAGACAAGGTTATGGAGAGTTGGGGTCTGCCAATGGGCCCAGCTTATCTGATGGATGTGATCGGTATAGATACAATAAATCACTGCTATCCAGTGATGATCGATGGGTTGCCCCAGCGCTTTGTGAAAACGGCTGATCTGTGGCCCACTGAGTCAATTTATCAGGCCGAGCGCCTGGGTCAGAAAAATGCCCGAGGCTACTACAGCTATGAACTTAACGAAAAAGGTAAGCCAAGCAAGGCGGTCGATGAGGCGGTGATAAAAATGTTTGCTGATCTCTACGGTGAAGCTAAATTGGTGGATGCAGACGAGATTGTTGATCGCCTGATGATCGCTATGGCGATGGAGATGGTTCACTGTCTTGAAGAAGGTGTTGTGGCCTCACCAGCAGAAGCGGATATGGCGCTGATATACGGTGTTGGCTTCCCGGCATTCCGCGGTGGTATTTGCCGCTGGATGGATGAGATTGGTCTGCAGGAAGTCTGCGATCGTGGTGATAGATATGCGCATATTAGTGAGCTGTATAGGCCCACTGAGACGTTGCGTGCAATGGCTGCGAAGGGTGAAACGTTGTATTAGACTGCTTAGCGGCTAAGACCAACCCTGGCATCCTAGGCATTTCGCTCAGGATGTTGGGGTAGCGGTTGAGCATTAAGAGATCCTTCGGCTTCGCTCAGGATGACAGAATATATTTCGCTCGGGATGACAGGCTATATTCCGCTCAAAATGACAGACTATATTTGGCTTAGGGGATAACAGGATATATTTCGCTTAGGATGACAGCTTGCAGGCGCTTTGCCGCACTGACAGCTTGTCACCTCCATTCTCTAGCCTGTCATCTCGAACGTATGTGAGAGATCTCAAGATCCCTCATCGCTCCGCTCTGTCGGAATGACCCATTAGCCGAGTGCAGGGACAAAAAAATTACCAAGCAATACCCTATAACTCAACTGGCCGCTCTGGTGTACCCTGCATAAACGGTCCGTCGACACAAATACGTCGACCATCAGGTGAGGCACAGGCTCCACAGATACCGACGCCACATTTAGTCAGATAGTCGATCGCACTAAAGATCTGATCATCGCGACAGAATTCACGCTGTACTTTCGCCGCGGCATGCACCATCGGCGAAGGGCCACAGTTATAGAAAACCAGCTTATCCAGCTCCTGCTGATCCATCTCTTCAAGACGGCTGCGCAACAGCTCGGTAACCACACCTTTAAAGCCTTCACTGCCATCATCAGTGGCCACATGAACCTGAGCAATCTCTTTACACTCTTCGAGATAATAGAGACGCTCGGCAGTGCGAGCACCGGTGAACACTTCAGCATTGCCAAAGTCTCTGGCCAGCTGATAAACCGCAGCCAGACCGGTTCCGCCAGCGACGGCCATAATCTTAGCATCCTCTGCAGGAGATACTGGAATACCGTGAGGACCGCGGACATAGACTTCAGTGCCTACCTCGAGATCCATTAGTGCATGGGTAAAGATACCCACATCGATCACTGCGAGCTGGAAAGGGTCATCGGCTAGAGCAGAGAAGGGCTTTTCACCAACGCCTGGCACCCAGAGGAAAACAAACTCACCGGCTTGAATATTCACTTTGCGGTCAAAGGTCAGAACACAGATATCGTTGCAGACGCGCTTGTTTTCCACCAGTACCACTGGCGAATAATCCATATCGATATCGTAGCGAATATGGGCTTCAGCCTTATCCGAATCGAAACTAAGATCTGACTCAAGCTGATTGAAGTAGCTGCCAATCTCATCTGTGGTCATACCGGTTAGAGCAGAGCCAATACCGACAATTGCAGCGCCGGCATTGATAAATTCTCTCGTGTCGGCAGCGCTACTGGCGCCACCACACCCGATAATCGGTAAATCTGTCACTTCACGTATTTCGCGCACGCATTTTAAGGCGATAGGCAGTACACCTTTGCCTGACATGCCTCCAGCCCCATTACTCAGAACAGGGTGGCCATGAGATGCGGTATACCCTGGCCCAACAGTGTTAATCGCGCAGATACCATCGGCGCCACCTGCGGCGGCCGCTTGAGCAATCTCGCCAATGTTCGGTGTGTTGGGTGTGAGTTTGGGGATCACTGGGATATCCACCACGGCTTTTACCGCTGCTGTAATAGCACGAACCATCTCAGGGTCCTGACCCATGGCCATGCCATAACCTTTGGCGTGAGGGCAGGAGAGGTTGAGCTCTAGGCCGTCGGCCACCGGTGCCATAATCTTGGCCACCTCGACAAACTCTTCAAGGCTGCCACCAAATATGGATACCAGTAAAAAGCGATCCTCTGGAATACGCAGTTTTGCCATGGCTTCTGCAGCTACAGTAGCACCGGGGTTAGTCAGGCCTACAGCGTTGACAAAATTGCCAGGAGAATACTGGCTGTAAATCGGTTCGCGGTTACCAGCGCGAGGCACAGGGCCGACACTTTTGGTCGTGATCACGCCGATTTGCGGCATATGATCAAACATGTACTGAATAATGGGCACCGCTGTGGTGACAATTCCGGATGGCACTGTAAAAGGGCCTGAGAGGGTCTTACCGAGAAATTCTGTTTTCAAGTGGGCTCGCTCGAAACTGGCTGAATTAGAGTGTGTTTTCAGGCTGCGATTATACCGACTTTAAAGAATTAATCTGCCCCCCTAGAGTCTATGCTGCGAAAAAATGCGAGGTGGCTAAAGTCACTGCTGGGAACATAGCTGCTGTCGTTGTAGCGAGGGTTGGCTGAGAGCTTAACGACCACCATATTCTTTGCTGGATTAATATAGATATACTGGCTATAGACACCCATCGCCATATATTCACCGTCGTCTGAGAGCGGCAGCCACCATTGGTAGCCATAGCCAAAATCACCTTCAGCGGGCTGCAGATGCGGGGCATCAGCGACAGTCGATGCCGCGATCCAGTTAGCGGGAACAATCTGTCTTCCATCCAGCGCACCATGGTTTAAATAAAGTGAACCCAGCTTGGCAAAATCCCGCACAGTGAGATTTAGCCCGCCCAGAGCCATCTCTTTACCCGCGCCATCCACAAGCCAATAACCGTTATATTCCATGCCCAGAGGCTGATAGAGTTTTTCCTGCATATAGTCGGTAATTGACTTACCCGTGGCACGGCGCAGTACCATGCTTAAAACATGGGTGTCGATACTCACATAATGGTTTAGCGTACCCGGCTCGCGACCTCTAGTAAGACTGGCGGCAAACTCATCCTGAGGGCTTCCCAGTGCGAAACCGCGGCCCCAGCGGTTAATGTCACTATTAAAGTCACCGTAGTCCTCATTAAAAGCAATACCGGATGACATCTGCAAAACATCTTTAATCGGCACAGACTCATAGCCAGAGCCTTTTAGCTCAGGGGCATAAAAATCCACCGGCTGTTCAAGGCTGGCAATACTGCCCTCGTGCACGGCAATACCGATCATGGCTGAGACAAATGATTTGGCCATTGACCATGAGATGGTGCGCGTAGATTCACTATGGCCGAGCGAATAGCGTTCATAAACTATCCTGTCGTCCTGTATTACCAGCAGCCCAGTAGTCCAGGAGTCTGTGAGAAACGTCTCTGTGTTAAGTATTTGCCCGTCAAAACTAAAACCCTCAGGCAATTCAATCGCTGCGTCACTGGGGTAGGGCCTTGGCTTCGAGGAAGCGGTCATCACATTGATATCGCCGAGTAGATCGGCTGAGCGGAAGTTTTCGACAATGTTATCTGCGTCGAAAAAATGTACGACGCGATAAAGCTTCTGCGCTGTTGGGAGAATCGTTAGAGCCAAGAGACCACCAATAACTACCAGTGTCGCGCAAGCTAACATTCTTTTGCGTGAAATGATCATAGGATTCTCTAGATGTGACTAAGCTGATTGTTCAGTCTTATTTTGTCGACCATCCTACGGGAGTTTAGAACGTCAGCGCAATAGAGGTTGAGGCCGCAACAAACGCTAGGCATAAAAAAAGAGCGACCCTGAGGCCGCTCTTCTCGATCACCTGTAAATCCAGATTAGAACTGATTCATAGTGTTGTCTTTACCTGACGCCTTAAGCGCAGCATCTCCGGCAAAGTATTCTTTATGGTCATCGCCCATATCAGAACCGGCCATATTTTGGTGCTTCACGCAGGCGATACCCTGACGGATTTCTTTGCGCTGAACACCCGCAACGTAGCCCAACATTCCCTGCTCGCCGAAGTACTCTTTGGCCAGGTTATCGGTCGACAGTGCCGCAGTATGGTAAGTTGGCAGCGTAATCAGGTGGTGGAAAATGCCGGCTTCACGGGCCGAGTCGGCCTGGAAAGTGCGGATTTTATCATCTGCAAGAGCGGCCAAATCAGTGTCGTCATAGCTAACATTCATCAGGTCGGCACGATCGTATGCCGAGACATCTGCACCAGATTCACTCAGGCTGTCGAAGATTTGCTGACGGAAGTTAAGCGTCCAGTTAAACGATGGGCTGTTGTTATAAACCAGCTTGGCGTTGGGAACCACTTTGCGGATTTCATCCATCATCGCACCAATCTGCCCTACGTGAGGCTTTTCGGTTTCGATCCAGATCATGTCAGCGCCGTTCTGCAGGCTTGTAATACTGTCGAGGATGCAGCGTGCTTCACCGGTGCCAGCCTTGAACTGGTAGAGGTTGCTTGGCAGACGCTTGGGACGTACTAGCTTACCGTCACGATTAAGTACCACATCGCCATTCTTCATCTCGGCGGGCGTGATTTCTTCTACGTCTAGGAAAGAGTTGTACTGATCACCAAGATCGCCTGGTTCGCGGGTTACTGCGATCTGCTTGGTCAGGCCAGCACCCAATGAATCGGTTCGGGCAACAATTACACCGTCGTCTACACCCAGCTCGAGGAATGCGTAACGTACGGCATTGATCTTGGCCAGAAAATCTTCATGTGGAACTGTCACCTTGCCATCCTGGTGACCGCATTGCTTCTCATCGGATACTTGGTTTTCAATTTGAATACAGCAAGCGCCGGCTTCAATCATTTGCTTGGCCATAAGGTACGTCGCTTCAGCATTACCAAAACCCGCATCTATATCCGCAACTATGGGCACTACGTGAGTTTCATGGTTATCGATTTTGTCTTGAATCGCTTGCTTTGCATCACCCTGTGCCGCGTCTAATTCACGGAACAGACCACCTAGCTCACGAGCATCAGCTTGTCGCAAGAAGGTGTAGAGCTCTGCGATTAGCGAGGCTACTGACGTTTTCTCATGCATAGACTGATCAGGTAGGGGGCCAAACTCTGAACGCAGAGCGGCAACCATCCAACCAGACAGATAGAGATATTTACGCTTAGTAGTGCCGAAGTGCTTTTTGATTGCGATCAGCTTTTGCTGACCGATAAAACCATGCCAGCACCCCAGAGACTGAGTGTACTGAGATGAGTCGGCATCATAGGCCGCCATATCTTCACGCATAATTGATGCGGTGTACTTGGCAATATCAATGCCAGTTTGAAAACGGTTCTGAGCGCGCATGCGTGCTGCAGAGTCAGCGCTGATTGCGCCCCAGTTCCCGCCGTGTTGCTCTTTTAGTTTGGCAACTGCTGCAAGATCGTTCGTAAAATTGGACATAGTAAAAACCTTTAATAAATTCCATTCGTTTGACAGTGCAATGAGTTTAGGTATGATGCTGTTATTAATCTAATTGATAGTTTGTATTTCGGGCATTTTTATTATGAATATAGCAAGAGTCGATTTAAATCTCCTGGTCTACCTAGATGTGTTGCTGCGAGAGTGCAATGTTACCCGGGCTGCTGAGGAACTCGGTATTAGCCAGCCGGCAATGTCAAACAGCCTACGCCGTCTTCGTGACTTATTTGACGATCCGTTGTTGGTCCGCACTAGTGACGGTATGACGCCCACAGATCGGGCTTTGGAACTGCAACCGTTGGTGCGAAATGTACTCGCCGCAGCGGAGATTGCCGTGCTGCCCAAGACCGTATTCGATGCCTCGGCCTCTGATCGAATTTTTCGAATTATGGCCAGTGACTACACCGAGGTGACTCTGTTGCCCCAGCTATTGTCTCGTCTGCGCCGCGAAGCCCCAGGTATTCGCCTAGATATTATGACCCCCAGCGACGTCAGTTTTCACGATGTTGAACGGGGCAAGGTCGATATGGTGATCAATCGATTTGATACTCTGCCGCAATCTTTTCATCAGGTGCACCTTTGGGATGACAGCTTTTCCTGCGTTATGAGCGCCACTAATCCTGTGATCAAAAATTGGAATCTCGACAACTATTTGTCCCACAAGCATGTATGGGTCAGCAAGACCGGAATGGGCGTGGGCGTGGGCATGAGCTCTGACGATGTCCAGCGCCTCGGCTGGGTTGATGAGGCTCTGGGCAAGCTTGACGCCAAGCGCGAGATAAGCGTGTTTACCCGCCATTATCAAGCGGCTCTGCTGTTAGGCGAGCAAGAGGACTTAATTGTCACGATCCCGTCTATCGCGGCACGAACTATGGCCAATAACAATAAAGTCGTAATTCTTGACCCGCCATTTGAAATTCCACGAATGCGCTTGAAAATGGTTTGGAGCCCGCTATTGCAGAGAGACCCTGGGCATAAGTGGTTGCGCCAGGTAATTAAGGAAGTTTCATCAGAGATTGCGCAATAGCGCGTCGAAACCTTTCATTAAAGGTCGTAGTCAGAGCCTAATAATTTTGCTGAATAGCAAAGATAAAACCCATAGATTTGGCTTATTTCAGGGTTGAGCATAGACTCTTGGCAAATCAAAGCCAATTAGGGAAGAGAACCATGGTCGAACGCACTCAACACTCAGGCCTGCAGATTGCACAATCTATTTACCAACTGGTCAATGATCAGATCTGCCCTGGCACTGGCATAGAGCCAGATCATTTCTGGCAGACATTTTCTGAAATAATCGGTCATTTTGCACCGATCAACCAGAAACTTCTGGAAAAGCGTGAGAACCTGCAGAGCCAGATCGATGCTTGGCATCACCAAAACCGAGACAATTTCGTCTTTGACGACTACAAAGCCTTCCTTCAAGAAATCGACTATTTAGTGCCAGAGGGACCAAGTTTTAGCGTGTCGCCGCGCAATGTTGACCCAGAGATTGCCAAGCAGGCCGGACCACAGCTAGTTGTGCCGATCATGAATGCACGCTTTGCCCTAAATGCTGTAAATGCTCGCTGGGGCAGCCTTTATGACGCCCTCTATGGCAACGATGTTATCGCTGAAGACAATGGTGCTGAGAAAGCCGGTGCTTACAACCCAGTTCGCGGACAAAAAGTAATCGATTATGGCCGAGATCTCTTGGACACTGCGGCTCCTCTCGATAACGCTTCTCACCACCAGGTAACGGGCTATCAAGTACGAAAGCAGCGCTTAGTCGTGTCTCTAGAGAATGGATCCCAGGCCCACTTACTTAACCCTGAACAGTTTGTTGGCTATTTGGGATCAGCAGAAAATCCAGCTTCAATATTGTTACAAAACAACCGCTTGCACCTAGAAATTCAGGTAGATTCTGCCCACCAAGTGGGTGCTACTGACAAGGCTGGCGTCAAAGATATCGTACTCGAAGCGGCCCTAACTACCATTATGGATTGCGAAGATTCTGTCGCCGCCGTAGATGCTGAAGATAAAGCGCTTGCCTACAACAACTGGCTGGGACTGAATAAAGGTACCCTGGAAGAAACGATTAGCCGCGGTGATAAAAGCTTTGTTCGCTCAATGAATCCCGACCGCGAATATCTGGCCGCCAATGGCGCCAAATTGACGTTAAATGGTCGCAGTCTCATGTTTGTTCGCAATGTGGGTCACCTGATGACCAATCCAGCCATACTGGATGCTGCAGGTAACGAGATTCCAGAAGGTATTATGGATGGCATGATCACTAGCCTTATCTCTCTGCATGACCTTAAGCGCTCAGGAGGGTTGAGTAATTCCACAGCAGGGAGCATTTATATCGTTAAACCCAAAATGCACGGTCCTGAAGAGGTGGCGTTCACTAACGATTTGTTCGATGCCATCGAAAATGCGCTGGGTCTTAAGCGGCATACCATCAAAGTGGGCATTATGGACGAGGAACGTCGCACCTCAGTCAATCTCAAAGAGTGCATCCGCGCTGCCAAAGGGCGCGTGGTATTTATTAACACCGGATTTCTCGATCGCACTGGGGATGAGATTCACACCAGCATGCACGCGGGCCCCTTTGCATTGAAAGCTGATCTTAAGGCGATGCCCTGGATCACTGCATACGAAGATCGCAATGTAGACGTAGGTCTGGCCTGCGGGCTCAAAGGCAAGGCTCAGATAGGCAAGGGCATGTGGGCAATCCCAGACAATATGGCGGATATGATGCGGATTAAAATAGGCCATGCAAAATCCGGCGCTAACACTGCCTGGGTGCCATCGCCAACCGCGGCCACACTGCATGCTATGCACTACCATCAGGTTGATGTAGACGCGATGCAGGAGCAAGTGGCTCAGCGCGCTGAGGCCAATGTAGATGATATCCTCACCATTCCATTGCTTGGCGATCGTCAGCTTAGTGGTGAAGAAATCCAACTGGAGCTGGACAACAATGCTCAGGGCTTGCTGGGCTATGTGGTGCGCTGGGTAGAGCAGGGCGTGGGTTGTTCGAAGGTGCTCGACATCAATAATGTTGGCCTGATGGAAGATCGCGCAACCCTGCGTATTTCCAGTCAGCATATGACCAATTGGTTGCACCACGGTATTTGCAGCGCAGATCAAATTACAGAGACGCTCAAGCGGATGGCCGCAGTGGTTGATAGCCAGAATGCGGGCGATTCAGAGTATATTGCCATGGCACCTAATTTCGACCAGAGCATTGCCTTTCAAGCGGCCTGCGACTTGGTCTTTAAAGGTGACAAACAACCCAGTGGTTATACCGAGCCGCTGCTGCACGCCTACAGGCAGCAAGCAAAAGCGGCGCGTTAATCACCGGCTCGATTAAAAGCCGACTAAAAGTCGACTAAACGGCGAAGGAAACAATATGAAATCCACTCCCGACCTCTGTGATCAGTACCCTGATTTAGTTCAAGTGGTTGAGCCCATGTTCAGCAACTTTGGCGGTCGTGAGTGTTTTTCGGGCGAAATTGTCACGGTTAAATGCTTTGAAGATAACAGCTGCGTGAAACAGTTAGTCGATACTCAGGGGCAAGGGCGTGTCATGGTCGTGGATGGCGGCGGGAGCATGCGCCGCGCCTGCCTCGGCGATATGTTGGCGGAAAAGGCATCAGTAAACGGCTGGAGTGGTTTGATTATCTATGGCTGCATTCGCGATGTGGATGAGATTATGGCCACGGATATCGGCGTTCAGGCTCTCGGGACCCACCCAATGAAAACCGATAAAAAAGGCATTGGCGAAACTCAGGTAAGCATTACTTTTGGCGGCGTCACCTTTCACCCTGGCAACTATATTTACGCCGATAACAACGGCATTGTTGTGGCCACGCAGCAACTGGTTTAAGTCAAATTCAGCTGCATGGCAATATGGGGCATATCCGCATCCATAAATTCCTCTCCGTAACAGGTAAACCCAAGGCCGCTGTAAAACGGTAGGGCGGTTAGCTGGGCATGCAAGTAGAGTCTAGGCAGTTTCTCCGTCACGGCAGTGTCGATCACAGATGTCATAATCGCATGGCCAATACCGCGCTTGCGGCAAGCGGCAAGCACCGCCATGCGGCCGAAGTGGCCGTCGGGAAGCAAGCGACCTGTCCCCACCGCGACATCGTTAGAGTCATAAGCGAGCCAGTGCATGCACTCAGGATCAAGGCCATCAAAATCCAGTTCTAGGGGAACATTCTGCTCTAAAACAAACACCGCTGTGCGGATGCGTTTGATATCTTGCTCACCGGCTTGCCAGCTGGTAGGTTCAACGCGGATTGTCGATGCGGTATGCATGCTAAGCTCCAAGTAGATAACGAATTAGCGGGTAAACATAATCTATCTGCCGAATAATTTTCCCTATTTTTTTGCTCAGGTCAATACTCCGTTAATCAGGGCTGTTTTAACGCGGAATGATTGCCTTCTGCAGCCATATAATAAAAAATAGCCTCCTTATTTAGAGAGATGCACCAATCAGGGTTAGCGAATATGCTTAGATATTTAGTAGGTAGTATCCAAATCGTAGTCTGGATGATCGGCAGCAGTTTTGCCTGGAGCAACGACAACGCGATTATCGATTCCAGCACCCGTTTTCATCCGGTTATTAGCGATTCGGGTATGGTCGTCTCTCAAGAGATATTCGCCAGCCAAGTGGGCGCCGAAATACTTGCCCTAGGCGGTAATGCAGTCGATGCAGCCGTAGCCACGGGCTTTGCCCTCGCAGTTACCTTGCCGCGAGCGGGAAATTTAGGTGGGGGCGGGTTTATGCTTATCCACCTGGCCGAAGAAAACAAAACCCTGAGCATTGATTATCGAGAAATGGCGCCAACCGGGGCCTCTAGAGATATGTTTCTCGACACTGAAGGAGACGTTGATAACGCTAAGGCACGTTTTAGTATTCAGTCATCAGGCGTGCCCGGTACAGTCGCCGGTCTGCTTCACGCACTGGATAACTACGGTACTCTGAGTTTAAAGCAGGTTTTACAGCCGGCCATCGACTTGGCCCGCAATGGTTTTCCTGTCAGCACTGATCTAGCCGCGTCACTACAGGCACGGCAACCGACCTTGCATAAAAACCCAGCCTCTAAAAGCTACTTTTATAAAGCCGATGGCTCCGGCTATAAGTATGGTGAAAGCCTGGTGCAATCCGACTTGGCGGCGACTCTTGGGCGCATCGCAAAAAGTGGCAAGCGCGGATTTTATAAAGGTAGAACAGCACAGCTAATCATTGCAGAAATGCGGCGCAGCGGCGGCCTGATCAATCACAGAGATCTGGCGGACTACAGGGTGGTTGAACGAGCCCCGATTTGTGGTGATTATCGCGGTAATCGGGTCTGCACAATGCCGCCGCCCTCATCTGGTGGTGTGCATATGCTTCAGATGCTCAATATTCTTGAGGGCTGGGATCTTCAGGCCTTGGGTCACAACAGCGCGGCGTATATTCACCGTTTAGTTGAATCTATGCGCCGAGCCTATGCCGATCGCAGTTATTATTTGGGTGACCCAGACTTCTTTCCAGTGCCGGTCGCTGAACTAACCGATAAGAAATATGCCGATTTTTTACGTGGCCAAATTGATCTGCAGAGTGCCAGCCGTTCGAAGGATATTAGCCCCGGTCTCGCCAGTGCTGCTGCATACAACCAGGGTCAATTGGACAAGCTCCGCAGTATTCCTCAGGAGAGCACCGAGACAACTCACTTTAGCGCTTGGGATCGCTGGGGTAATGTGGTCAGCAACACTTACACGCTTAACTTTTCCTACGGTAATGGCATCTCTGTCGCTGGAGCGGGTTTTCTGCTCAATAATGAGATGGATGATTTTTCTGCAAAGCCCGGCTCGCCAAATGGCTACGGTCTTATAGGCGGCGCAGCCAACGCCATAGAACCTAAAAAACGGCCTCTGTCTTCGATGACGCCGACCATTGTGTTTAATCGCGATGGCGCGCCTGTACTGGCTACTGGCAGTCCCGGTGGCAGCACTATTATCACCGTTGTTATGCAGATGATTTTAAATATTGTCGATTTTGATATGAATGTGGCTGAGGCAACTGCCGCGCCGCGCATTCATCACCAATGGTTGCCCGACAGGGTGTTCTATGAGTCCGGAGTCTCGGCTGACACGCTGGGCCTGTTGCGAGGTATGGGACACCAGCTCAGTGATAAAACCAGACGACTGGGTGCCACCGAGAGTATTCAATCTGATGGCAGTGGGCCGTTTCTCTACGGCACAGCGGACCACCGTCGCGATGGTTCTGGCGTCGCTGCGCCCGCTGCGGACTAATTACTGTTTAAGACCATTCTCGTAGTGACTAATGCTGCCATCTGCATTGCGCAGATCGGCAGTGCGCTGTTCGCCTGTCTCATCCACCAACATCTGATACTTGGGCGTGGTCATAAAAATCGCAAACCATTCAGCCAACAATTTATCGTCATCCAGCGTGTCCAATATCAACTGCTTAACTTGAGCCACATAGGCCTCAGGAATAGGGCCCTGAGCTGACTCTGGCGTCAGTGGTGGGTCTATCAGATACCGTGGCGCAGGGCCTCGACTGAGCAGTTCAGTGGCTAAATCATCGAGCATTTCAGTGGCGGCAGGGGATCTAAATCCCACAGAAAAAGTGGTGCACTCGCCAACAGCAACCCCGTGATGAGCGATCTGCGGTGGCAGATATAACATATCCCCTGGCTCTAACACCCATTCTTCGCTTGGGGCAAAATCTGCCAATATTTTTAATCCAGTGTTATCCGCTAGCGCAGTGTGCTCATCACATTGCTGACCAATCTGCCAGCGGCGCTTGCCTGCACCCTGCAGCAAAAACACATCGTAGTAATCAAAATGTGGTCCAACACTGCCGCCGTCTTCAGCATAGCTGACCATAATATCGTCGAGACGCCACGCGGGTAGAAAATCAAACTTTCCGAGCAGCTCTGCCACTTCCGGAACCCATAGATCAACCGCTTGAACAAGCAGCGTCCACTGACTTTCCGGAAGGTTGGCAAAGCGCTCTTCGTCAAACGGCCCGTGCTCGAGCTGCCAGTCACTGCCGACCACTAGCCGTGATTCAACCTCGGGTTCAAGAGCCAGACCTGCAAGTTCATCTGCATCAATCGGCGGTTCAAAGTTTGGTATGGCCCCGCGTATTAGTAGCGGTTTTTTTTGCCAATAATTGGCCAAAAAGTCTGCCGGGCTGATTTCGCCAAGAATGCTCTCTAAAGGCTGCATAAATCTAGATATTCTTCGCTTGATCGGCGGCATTGCCTATATAAGACGCAGGTGTCATTGCCTTGAGCGCCGTCTTGGCGTCTTCGGGCATATCCAAGGTGTCAATAAAGGTTTGAATGGTAGCCTGATCCATCACATTGCCACGAGTCAGCGCTTTGAGTTTCTCATAAGGCTCTTCGATGCCGTAGCGACGCATTACCGTTTGAATCGGTTCAGCTAATACTTCCCAACTGTTATTCAGATCCGCGGCAAGCTTTACTTCATTTAGCTGAAGTTTGCTCATACCCTTATTAAGCGATGCGTAGGCAATCATAGAATAGCCGAGACCAACGCCCATATTGCGCAGCACTGTGGAATCGGTCAGATCGCGCTGCCAGCGTGAGATCGGTAGTTTAGCGGCTAGGTGGCCATAGAGGGCGTTGGCAATACCCATATTGCCTTCAGCGTTCTCGAAGTCGATTGGATTTACCTTGTGCGGCATGGTCGAGGAACCCACTTCACCGGCAATGGTTTTTTGCTTGAAATAGCCGAGGGAAATATAGCCCCAGATATCCCGCGCATAATCGATCAAAATTGTATTCGAGCGAGCCAGACCATCAAATAGCTCAGCCATATAGTCATGGGGTTCAATCTGAGTGGTGTAAGGGTTGTAGTCGAGGCCTAACTGCTCAATAAAGTCTTTGGCAACCGCTTGCCAGTCAATTTCTGGATAGGCCGAAAGGTGCGCGTTGTAGTTGCCCACAGCACCGTTAATCTTACCCAGCATGGGGACCGCTGCAATCTGTGCGATCTGACGCTCCAGCCGGTAAGCCACATTGGCCATCTCTTTACCCACAGTGGTAGGCGAAGCTGTCTGACCGTGAGTACGAGCGAGCATTGGGGCATTAGCATAATCACGACCCATGGCGGCTAATTGTTGATGAATCTCTTGCAGGGCCGGCAGGACTATAGTGTCGCGGCCTTCTTTGAGCATCAGAGCGTGAGACAGATTATTGATATCTTCAGAGGTGCAGGCAAAGTGGACAAACTCACTCACCGCATTGAGCTCAGCGTTATCGGCAATGGTTTCTTTAATCAGATATTCCACAGCTTTTACATCGTGATTGGTGGTGCGCTCAATTTCTTTAATGCGCAGCGCCTGCTCGAGAGTGAAATCATTTGACAGCTGGTCTAACAGACTATTTGCAGCAGTAGAAAAAGGCGCCACTTCAGCAATGCCGGGATGCTGGGAAAGGTACTGCAACCAGCGAACTTCAACTATGACGCGATAGCGAATCAAACCATATTCACTAAACACATTGCGCAGCGATTCAGTTTTGCTGCTGTAGCGGCCATCGATAGGGGAAACAGCGGTCAGAGAAGAGAGCGGGATACTGGTCATTAAAAGTCCAAATAGGGGTCGTTAATTAAGCCGCGTATAATAGCGGAATCAATAGGGGATTTCAGATTATTTACGTCCCCGTGGGCAGGGCGCAGACATCAAGCTGGGCTAGTTTTTTAACGCTCGTATCAAAGCTTGGCGATAAACCACCAGATGATATCGTTTGCCGCCTAACTGGCGCCAGAGAAAGGCACTTCGGACTGCGGCAAACAACAGGCAGCGAATGCGCTCGGCAACACCGGGTTGCTGCAGATAAATGGGATTACCCTTGACCTGAATACGCTGGCTCAGAGTGCTAATGGTCTGTTGATAGAGGGCGGCAATATTGGCAAACACATTGTCGTGAATAACTGAGAAGTGCTCAGCTTGCCGAGTGGCGTTGTCTATGCCCTCGGCAATATTTTGCAACATCACTGGGCGGCTATTGAGCTGCCGTTCGATACTTAACACAGCAATAGTTGAAACCAGGGTAGTGGCTCTAAATAGCTCCGAGTCCTTGTGTTCGCCAAGCAGCACCGTCATGGCCTCTACACCGGCTTCAAGGTTCTGCTCTGAGCCGAAGAGATCCGCTAAGGATTCTGGATTTTGATTGAGCAGAGCGCCGATACAGACTTCCATCTCTGCCGTTGAGGCTTCTCCTGTATTGGCTAGCTGATCAACTAAATAACAGGCCTGAAATACCGCAGCCAATGCCATAGCTTGATCATGAGTGGGCTTAGCGAACATCAGTTGCTGCCACTTGACCATTCCAAGTAGCTTCAATAATACCGCCACCGAGACAGTGATCAGCCTGATAGAAGACTACCGATTGCCCCGGTGTGATAGCGCGCTGCGGCGTATCAAACAGCACCTCACAACCGGTGGCGGTTGGCGTCACCAGACATTCTTGATCCGGCTGTCGATAGCGCGCCTTGGCCATACAGCGAAACGCAGAGCTGGGTGTGCCATTGATCCAATTAATTCCTTCAGCGCGCAGCTGATCGGTAAATAGCAGCGGATGTTGCGCACCTTGACCGACAATCAGACGATTATTAGCGAGATCCTTTTGCAACGTAAACCAAGGTTCATCGGGACTATTTTTAACGCCTCCAATGCCCAAGCCCTGACGCTGGCCGATGGTGTAGAACATCAAGCCCTGATGCTGCCCAATCACCACACCCTCTGGTGAAACCATTTCGCCTGGCTGTGCGGGAATATACTGTTCGAGAAAATCTTTAAAACGGCGCTCGCCAATAAAGCAGATACCGGTACTGTCCTTTTTTGTCGACGTCACAAAGCCTTGCTCTTCGGCAATTCGACGTACCTCAGGCTTTTCTAGTTCACCCACAGGAAAAAGCGATTTGGCAAAGGCACTTTGTTCCACTGCATGGAGAAAATAGCTTTGATCCTTATTGCCATCCAACCCTTTGAGCAACCGAGTCTGACCATCCACTTCAGCAAGGCGGGTGTAATGGCCTGTGGCTATGGCGTCGGCCCCAAGAATCTGGGCGTAATCCAGAAACACTTTAAATTTGATTTCGCGATTACAGAGAATGTCAGGATTTGGCGTTCGGCCGGCGCGATACTCCTCGAGAAAGTGTTCGAAGACATTGTCCCAGTAGTCAGCGGCAAAATTCGCCGTGTGCAGAGTAATGCCAAGCTTGTCGCAAACCTGCTGAGCATCGGCAAGATCAGCCTTGGCAGTGCAGTATTCTGTCTCGTCGTCTTCATCCCAGTTCTTCATAAACAGGCCTTCGACGCTGTAACCCTGCTCCATTAAAAGCAGTGCCGCAACTGAAGAGTCGACGCCACCAGACATGCCAACTATGACTTTTTCTACTTTACGCATATTTACCAAGTGAATTACTGAGAGAGGGTTTTAGGCCTTTGATAACAGGGCCACTACTATAAAGCGTTGCGGAATATTTCCATAGGAAAAACACGCTTGGCCAAATAATCATCCAGACAACTGATTACTCCTGGACTGCGCAACTGCTCAAGATTTTGTTGAATCTCTTCGTAGCTCATCCACAGGGCATAGTCTATATCCGGATCAATTACTGCAGCCTTGTCGAACTCTAACGGCTTAGCGGCAAAGGCCAAGCGATAGTAAGTAATACCGCTGGTCTCATTAAACGACGTTAGGAATCCGAGAAAGCCTGTAAGCTCAACATGCCAACCTGTCTCTTCAAGAGTCTCGCGAATCGCAGCTGCTTGAATATCTTCACCGGGTTCCACGTGACCAGCTGGCTGATTGATTACCTGACGGCCAAATTTGGTTTCTTTGACCATCAAAAATTGGCCCTCGCGCTCAACGATGGTGGCGACCGTGAGATGTATTTGATTGGGCACGTCTAAGATCTCCGTTTGTGTGAGGCGCTTTTATAACTTGACCTCTTTTTTGCTGGCCTTTTCGACCTTGGCTTCCCAGCCTCGGGGAGGTGCACAGTTTCAATACGATGTTCCCCGGGAGCAATATCTGTGACTTTCCAGTCGCCAATTGCAGCGCGAACTAAGCGTAAAGTTGGCAGTCCGACCGCTGCTGTCATTCGCCGAACCTGCCGATTGCGGCCTTCATTAATAGTTAGCTCTATCCAGCTATCAGCAACATTCTGTCGTTCCCTAATCGGTGGAATACGCGGCCACAAATTGGGTGGATCCATCAGTTTGCAGGCAACCGCAGCGGCTGGGCCATCTTTAAGGCTGACACCAGCAATAAGCTCAAGGCAGTGCCTTTCAGTGGCTGTGCCCTCAACCTGAGCCCAATAGGTCTTATTGAGTTTGAATTTGGGGTTGCTAATTTGAGCCTGAAGTTGACCATCATCGGTCAATAGAAGTAAGCCCTCAGAATCGTAATCGAGCCGACCAGCGGGGTAGACCCCCTTGGTTTCAATAAACTCAGATAGGGTTTTTCGTGCCTCTGAGTCGGTAAATTGGCTCAGCACATGAAAGGGTTTATTGAAGAGGACTAGTTTAGACACAAATTTCTCTGATTTTTTCCTATTGTAAATGAAACAGGGTTACAAAAAAGGGTCGAAATGATGCTAAAATGCGCGCAATTGGTAAATCTTTTACAAATAACATTAACCCCGCGGAGACAATAATGGGATATCAGCATATCCAGATACCCGAATCTGGTAAAAAAATAACCGTAAATTCAGACTTTTCACTCAATGTTCCAAACAATCCAATCGTGCCTTTTATTGAAGGCGACGGCATTGGCGTCGATATTACTCCAGTAATGATCAAAGTGATCGACGCAGCAATCAAAAAAGCCTACGCCGGCGAGAGAGAGATCTCTTGGATGGAAGTGTACTGTGGTGAGAAAGCCGCTGAACTTTACGAAGGTGACTGGTTCCCAGCTGAGACATTAGAAGCAGTTAAAGAATTTGCGGTTTCGATCAAAGGTCCTTTGACTACTCCTGTAGGCGGCGGTTTCCGCTCGTTGAACGTGGCTCTGCGTCAAGAGCTGGATCTATTTGTTTGCCAGCGTCCAGTGCGCTGGTTCCAAGGCGTTCCCTCTCCCGTTAAGCAGCCGAACAAGGTTGATATGTGCATCTTCCGTGAGAACTCAGAAGACATTTATGCAGGTATCGAGTGGAAAGCTGGCAGTGAAGAAGCCACTAAGGTCATCAAGTTCCTCCAAGAAGAGATGAGCGTTACTAAGATTCGTTTTGACGAGAACTGTGGTATCGGTGTTAAGCCTGTATCAGAGCAGGGCACTAAGCGTCTTGTTAGCAAAGCGATCCAGTACGCGATAGATCAAAACAAGCCATCTGTGACTATTGTTCACAAGGGCAATATCATGAAGTTCACCGAGGGTGCATTCTGCGATTGGGGTTATGAAGTCGCTCGCGAGCAGTTCGATGCACAGCCTCTGGACGGTGGCCCTTGGCACGTCGTTAAGAATCCAAACACTGGCGAAGACATTGTTATTAAAGATGTGATTGCCGATGCGATGTTGCAGCAGATTATTCTGCGTCCCGATGAGTACAGCGTGATTGCTACGTTGAATCTCAACGGCGACTATATTTCTGATGCACTGGCCGCTCAGGTCGGTGGTATCGGTATTGCTCCAGGCGCTAACCTGTCTGATGACGTGGCTATCTTTGAAGCCACTCACGGTACTGCACCTAAGTATGCTGGCCAAGACAAAGTCAATCCTGGCTCACTGATCTTGTCAGCTGAGATGATGCTGCGTCATATGGGATGGGGCGAAGCTGCTGACCTAGTGATCAAAGGTATTGAAGGCGCAATCTCTGAGAAGAAAGTCACTTATGATTTCGAGCGACTAATGGACGACGCAACATTGATGTCTTGTTCAGAGTTTGGCGATGTGATGATTGAAAATATGTAATTGCTCGCTAGTAAGAGCAGTTTAGTGCGATAAAAAGACCGGCTTCACAGCCGGTTTTTTTATATCTATTGCTTATTGTTTTAGATAGTTAGCTTCCATAACCCCTTTCAAAGAGTAGTCTTTTATTCCGCTGCTCAAAATAGCCGCTTTAGATATCAGTTTTAGAAATGTGCTCTTTTGTAGTATCGCTACTTTTTTGCGGTTTCGGTGCCTCACCGGGAATTATATTGACCGCGTGACGGCCATTTTTACCGTGCTCCACGTCATAGGTAACGCGTTGAAAACATTTGAGGGTCTTGTAACCTTCCATGATGATGTTTTGATGATGAGCAAACAGTTCTCGCTCACCATTGTCAGGCTCTATAAAACCGAACCCTCGGTCGTTGCTAAACCACTTAACTCTACCTGTGTCTGCCATGCTTTTTGTCTCTCCATATTGTACTTTCCCATTCCGTTGTAAAAAGACAAGATGTTACAAGCTGCGCCCACTTTAAATAGTTGAATATCCCTGTCAAGATCGCTCATCGTTTAGCAGAATCAGCAATCTGATGTAAGATGAATGCCGTACCCTATATGTAAACTAGATGGCAAAAATTGTATGAGCAACGAAAAAAATCCGCCGGCTTGGCAACATGATGGCAATACTGTGGTCGAAACGGAAAGGCCCAAATTAAAGAAGCCATCAATGTTCCAAGTCGTGTTGTTAAACGACGATTACACACCGATGGAATTTGTCGTCGAATTACTGGAAAAGTTTTTCTCAAAGACGCGCGAGAATGCTACGCGCATCATGTTAAGTATTCATACCGACGGAAAGGGCGTCTGTGGCATCTATAGTAAGGATGTGGCAGAGACGAAAGCGGGCACAGTTAATCAGTACTCGAGGGATCACCAGCACCCGCTTTTATGTGAAGTAGAACCCTGTAACGATGAAGAAGAGTAAAGACTATGCTAAGTAGAGAACTGGAAGTTACCCTCAATCTGGCGTTCAAGAGTGCCAGAGACAAGCGTCATGAATTTATGACTGTAGAACATCTGTTACTGGCATTGCTGGATGATGCCTCTGCATCAAATGTGCTCAAGGCCTGCGGTGCTGATATCAGCGTGCTGCGGCAAGACCTTATAGAGTTTGTCGACTCAACTACCCCTATCATCTCGGATATCCAGCTCGAGCAGGAAACTCAGCCAACCCATGGCTTTCAACGAGTACTCCAGCGCGCGGTATTTCAAGTTAATTCGGCAAACCACAGCGAGGTCGTGGGCGCCAATGTGATTGTCGCGATCTTTAGTGAACAGGAAAGTCAGGCGGTTTACTTCTTACGCCTACAAAATATTGCGCGTATTGATGTGGTCAACTACATCTCCCACGGCATCTCGAAATACGTAGATCAACCTGAAAACAGTAGCGAAGAGTCGAGTAATAATGCTGAAGCCGGCACCACTACTGATTCTCAGGAGGAGAGCCTTCTCAGTCAATTTGCTACCAATCTAAACGAACAGGCCGAGCTAGGTAAAACGGACCCATTGATCGGACGCGCTGCGGAGGTTGAGCGAGTCAGCCAAATATTGGTAAGACGCCGCAAGAATAATCCGCTGCTCGTGGGTGAGTCTGGAGTGGGTAAAACGGCTATCGCAGAAGGCTTGGCAAAACTGATTATTGAAGACGCAGTGCCTGAGCCTTTAAAAGGCAGCGTCGTTTACTCGCTCGACATGGGTGGTCTCTTGGCCGGCACTAAGTACCGCGGTGACTTTGAAAAGCGCTTAAAAGGCATTATTGCCGAGCTCGGTGAGCGAGAAGGCTCGATTCTATTTATCGATGAGATCCACACAATTATCGGTGCAGGTGCGGCATCCGGTGGCGTTATGGACGCCTCTAATTTGCTCAAGCCACTGCTCTCCTCAGGTCAGCTGCGCTGCTTTGGCTCGACTACCTATCAAGAGTACCGCGGTATTTTTGAAAAGGACCAGGCTCTGTCGCGTCGCTTTCAAAAAATTGATGTGGAAGAGCCTTCAGTCGACGAAACCTATCAGATCCTCAAAGGCCTCAAGTCACGTTTTGAAGAGCATCACGATTTGAAGTTTAGTAACCCGGCCCTAAAGGTGGCTGCAGAGCTTGCTGCCAAACATATCAATGATCGCTTTTTGCCGGACAAAGCCATAGATGTGATCGATGAAGCCGGTGCCTATCAGCGTCTGCAGTCCGCCAGCAAGCGTAAGAAGACTGTCGGTGTCAGTGATATTGAGTTAGTTATCTCTAAAATTGCCCGAATCCCGGCCAAGAGTGTGTCTAGCTCTGATAAAGAGCAGCTGAAAGGCCTCTCTGAGAAATTGAAGATGGTCGTATTTGGTCAGGATCCAGCAATCGATGTATTGACTACCTCGATCAAAATGGCCCGTGCCGGATTGCGTGAAGGGACTAAGCCCATAGGCAGTTTCTTGTTTGCAGGCCCCACTGGTGTCGGTAAAACCGAAGTCAGCCGTCAATTAGCGAATATTCTTGGTGTCAATTTAATGCGCTTCGATATGTCCGAATATATGGAACGACACACCGTGTCACGACTGATCGGCGCGCCTCCAGGTTATGTTGGTTATGATCAGGGTGGATTGCTCACCGACGCAGTGAATAAACATCCTCACTCAATCGTGCTGTTGGACGAAGTGGAGAAAGCACATCCTGATGTCTTTAATTTATTACTCCAAGTTATGGATCACGGTACGCTCACCGATAACAATGGTCGTAAAGCCGACTTCCGCAATGTCATTATCATTATGACCACCAATGCCGGTGCTGAATTAATGAGCCGCTCTTCAATGGGCTTTGCACAGCAGGACCATCGCACAGATGGTATGGAAGCGATCAAGAAAATGTTTACGCCGGAGTTCCGCAACCGTCTCGATAGCATTGTGCAGTTCGCTGAACTGTCTATGGATGTGATTACCACGGTAGTGGACAAGTTCTTGGTGCAGTTACAGTCGCAGCTGGACAGCAAGAAGGTCTTTCTCGATATAGATAATGATTCTCGCGAGTGGTTAGCCGTGAATGGTTATGACGCCAAGATGGGCGCTCGTCCCATGGATCGATTACTGCAAGAGAGGATTAAAAAGCCACTGGCCGAAGCCGTATTATTTGGCAGCCTATCAGAGAAGGGCGGCACCGCATTTGTGCGGGTCGAAGATGGCGAGTTGGTAGTCCACACTGAAGATGAGCTTGTTACCAGCGAGTAATTAGCAGGCAGCAAAAAACCGTCGCATGAAGCCCATGCGACGGTTTTTTTTATTTGCTAGAAAAGTGGAAGGGGCGAGCTTATCGCTCTCTAAAGGTAATGCGACCTTTAGTTAGGTCATAGGGAGTCATCTCAACCTTAACCTTGTCACCCGTAAGAATACGAATGTAATGCTTGCGCATTTTTCCAGAGATATGGGCAATGATTACGTGATCATTCTCCAACTTAACTCGGAACGTTGTGTTCGGCAGAGTGTCGATGACCTCGCCTTCAAATTCAATGTGATCTTCTTTCGCCATAAGCTTAATGTAGTGCCCGTCAAATGAAATTATTTAAAACCAATGCTGGAGGGGTTGCCGGCTTGATACTTAAGCGGATCCCAAAAAGCGCGGCAAGTTTGCCTTAAAACGCCCCGTATAGCAAAGTCATTCGGCAATTCGCCAGCTATTTTGTCGGTACAGCTCAAGGGGGCGGTAATTGGTCTTGTATTTCATCTTGTCACAGCCGGAAATCCAATAGCCCAAATAGACATGTTCAAGACCGAGGCGCTGTGCCATATCGATCTCCACAAGGATTGCCAGCACCCCGAGACCACGGTCTGAGAAGGCCGGGTCAAAATAGGTGTAGATAGCCGACAGCCCGTTGTGAATAACATCAATTACGGCGCAGCC
>ENA-UZWU01002095-UZWU01002095.1-metagenome-genome-assembly--contig:-Day-4--1m-contig-2095_pt1 | contig 66827 bp, 58 predicted proteins | sample MGYA00260345_ERZ794905 | MGnify/ENA metagenome assembly ERZ794905
TAGCAGGTGACGGCGTCTACTGGTCTTATGATCTGGTTAAAGATGCCGATACCACAGATACTCCCGACGCTTCATCTTCGGTACTTGAGGGTAAGTGGGTACTTGACGCAGCTGGCGTAGGTCCTAGTTCTGGCAGCCGAGAGTGGTTTGCCCTCAATCGCAGCACTGACGCTGATGTTGCAGCCCGTCCCTGTCTGTTTGACGACGCGTTTGTCATTGGTGCCGATGGCTCCTTNNGCTTGGCAGGGCGCTGCAGCCGATGGTTGTGCTACTCCTGTTGCACCGCATGATGGCAGCATTGCTGCATCGTCTGTCTATGATGAAGCTGCAGGTACTATTACCTTAAACGGTAAAGGTGCACATCTAGGTCTGGCCAAAGTGGTTAACGGTTCTGAGCTCGCATCGCCTTCTGATGCGCCTGAGTCGGTTACTTATACTGTATTGATCATTGAGAGTGATTTCTTATCTGTTGAAGTTGTAGCGGGTGACGGTGTCTACTGGTCATATGATTTTGTGAAGCAGTAATAAGCTACTAGCTAGTAATACGAAAAAACCGCACTGGTTACAGTGCGGTTTTTTTTCGTCTGCTAGATGTTAAGGCAATCGCTATTGTCAGGGAGTCGGACAACTAATTAGTCTGGCAGGATAACCTATACTGAGTCGGCGGGGCAGTAGTTTGAAACAAAGCCCTGATGACTGGGAAGCTGACTGACCAGATGATCGACATTGCCCGCTAATCCCTTCAAGAAATTCGTCAGTTCAGTCTCACTCATACTGTCGACAATTGGATGGTACTGCTCCGGGAGCAAGCCTTGACCGAGCATTACCTGCACCCAGTTATTTTCCGCAAAAACATCGCCTGCTTCCTGAAATACCTGGCCGGTTTGTTTAAATAAATCGAGGCGATGGCGCAGACTATCTGGAATTGGCATCGATCGACAGTGGCGCCAGAATGGCGTGTCGTCGCGCTCGGTGAGATGGTAGTGCATTACAATAAAGTCCCTTACAAAGACGAACTCATCGCTCATTTGACGGTTGAATTCAACCACATCAGGCTGTCGAACTCCCTGGTGGGGGAACATCTGTAACATCCGAATAATACCACGCTGAATAAGGTGGATGCTGGTGGATTCCAAGGGCTCGACAAAGCCGCTGGCGAGGCCCAGGGCAATGCAGTTTTTATTCCAGTGCTGTTTGCGCTGACCGGTACGGAATTTGATAATTCGCGGGGTGGTCAAAGGTGTGCCTTCGACATTGTTTAATAGAGTTTTAATGGCGTCGTCGTCGGAGAGATACTTACTGCAAAAAACCATGCCATTACCAACCCGTGACTGCAGTGGGATACGCCATTGCCAGCCAGCATCCCGCGCTATGGCTCTGGTATAGGGGATCGGTTCACCGACGGATTCAGTTTGCACGGCCACGGCGCTATCGCAGGGCAGCCAGTTGGACCAATCTTCGTATTCAGTTTGCAGGGTTTCATCGATCAAAAGGCCGCGAAAGCCACTGCAGTCAACAAATAGATCGCCGGCTATCTTTTGCCCAGACTCAAGAGTGACACTATCTATGTAACCGCTATCACTGTGAGTATCGACCTGAGTAATCTTGCCTTCAACACGCTCACAACCATGTTTTTCGGCCATATTGCGCAAAAACTTGGCATACAGTGTGGCATTCATATGAAAGGCATAGCTGAGGCTATGGTCTGGTAACACGGCAAATTTCCCTGCCTTTGCAGCCACGTAGGAGGCGCTGTAGCGGCCGTAGTCTTCACTAATGCCTAGTTCCTTACCTCTAGTCCAAAAGTGCTGAAAACCGCCTGCCCAGCAGTCCTGGCCGGTGCGTCCAAAGGCGTGCATATAGCTGTCGCCGAGCTTATTCCAGTTCTCAAAATTAATCCCCAGTTTAAAGGTTCCCTGAACCGCAGCCATAAACTCAGGCTGGTCAATCTTAAGCAGTTGGTGGAGCGTCATCATAGTCGGAATGGTGGCTTCGCCAACACCCACGGTGCCGATTTCATCAGACTCGACGACGCAGACTCGAATATTGGGTCCAATCAGCTTGGATAGGGAGGCCGCGGCCATCCAACCTGCGGTGCCGCCGCCGACGACCACTACCTTGATGATATTTTTATCGGTCATTATCGGTTCTCCAATAATCTAATTTAGTGGCCGAGTTTTTGCGCCAGCATATTGCGAATCTTTTTTGCCGTGACGTCGTCGATTTTATTTAGCACGCCACGGGCCTGCTCCGGTATATGAGCTACATGCTCTGGATCCGGGTTAAACACATAGTAGTCAAATAACTGCTTCCACACTTCGCGCTGTTCTGGTGGCAGATCGCGCAAGCCGAGAATACCGTGCTGCAGAACATTTAATGGGCCGCCTAGGAAAGTGGGCGTGTCGCGCCACCAGTAATTAACCAATACATTGAGAGGTTCAAGGGCTTCCACATGATGCCACCACATGCTGGGAATTAAGATGGAGTCGCCGGGCTCCAGCTCAACTACCTGTGCTGATTCTAAAGCCTGACGAAATTTGGGAAAGCGCCGGTAGTCGGGGTCGTTAAAATCCACCAGGCTAATAGGTTGTCCAGCTGGGGTGACATCTATAGGGCCCACATAGAGATTCTTAAGCTGGTCTGGGGGGAAGAGGGTAAAGCGCCGCCGTCCAGCTGCGCAGCAGGCAATATTCGTTGGGAAATCATAGTGCGCCGATATACGACTGCGGTTACCGATCCAGATGCTAGCAATGGGCTTGTGATCTGTCAGATTGAGGTCATTGTGTTGTCGAAATCCTGGGAGCCAGTGGTCGACATTAGTGGAGCCCACATAGAATGTCGGTGGGGCGCTGGAATCTCTGTGCGTGGCAAGCTGCTCTAGCACCTCTGCTAGGTGCAAGCGCTGATAGTCAAAGTTGAAGCCACTGAGCTCGCTGTTGTAGAAAATATGCCCTTTTATCGAGGCATTACCGACCATAGCGGTCAAAGGCTTGCCGCTATCAAAAGACAGCAGATAGTCAGCCGCTTCTGTGTGGGAGTTTTTTGCCGCGGTAACCAGGGGCCAGTCAGAAACCAGACCACGCAGCACTAATGGCTGGCTGGACGTCAACACCTCATGGGGAATCGAATCGGCCTTGCAGCCGTCGATCTCTCTCACCGCTGTTTTAATTTCAAGCACAGTCACTCACCTTATGTACCAGCCTGTATGTAAATGGTTCCCTGAGCACAGGGCTATCCCAGCTGGGCATTTTTCTTATCGATCATTGGGCGCAGACGTGCGAATGAGGCAATCGCCATATAGATAGACTGCAGGTAACCCTGAGTATTAAATTTGGCTAGTGTTTCGCCGTCCAATGACTGGAGTTTTTCTTCAGCGATTGTGTAGAAACCCATCAGCTGGTTATTTGAACCATCGTTGAGGGTTATTTCCAGGCTAAAGGACTCGAGCAACTCATGTTCAAGCAGTGCTGCTATAAAGCCTTTATTGTGTTCTAGACCGCGATGAATGGACTCCAATGTACCTATGCTGGTCTGTAAAAAATCACTTGGCGTGCCATCTTGTTTAAACATTGCTTCGCCTTCTTGGCTATCGTCGCCGCTCGCTTCAATCAAACGTGGGCTATCAGAGTCAATCGACACTACCGGCTTGGTAGCGCCTTCAGCGCCGCCTGGATCCGCTTGAAAGCCGATCAGGAAAGGGTGACGGCGAACCATCAATGGTATGTAAGTCGCGTCCCATCCGCTGTCGCTAAGGAACAGATTTTGATCCTGCTCAAAGCCGAGTAGGGCAGCGGGGTAGAGCTGCCCAGATTCTGGGTCTTTGCAAAAGAAGATCGGGTAGCACGACTGGATATCTCTAAACTCCATAGGAAACGTCATAATGTACATAATGTTATCGCCGTACTCTGCGCTTCTCATGGTGTTCACCCTAAGATCTTTGTGAACATTGTTATTGAGGATTGTGTAGTTGCTCATGCTTACTCCAGCATAGTTCTGTGGCCCCTGAGGTTAAGTGGTAAGAGGCCCAGTGGTTATATTTTTTGAAACCCGAAGGTATAAATTTTGTTGATCAGGTCGCGATTACTCGGAAGAGAAGTCTGCAACTGTTGAGTGCGCGTTGCATTTTCTTGAAACAGGGCGCCTGCTCGCTGTCGCTCGGCTAACTCTGAGCGGCGCTGAGTTTGGCTCGGCATGGTCTCAAAATCCATGCCGTAGATAACATATTGAAAGCTCGCCGATGGAAACATATCGTCAACATTATTGTTGTCGCGATGCCATGGGCTCTGATGACGCCAGAGGGCGAGTAAATCGACTAACTGTTCTGGCACGCTTGAGGATTCGCAGTTATCACGCCAGTACTCTGTGTCTCTGCGCTGGGTGAGAATATAGTGCAACTTAAGAAACTCAATGATGCGATCCCAGCGATATAAAAATTTGTCATTAAAGCGTTTGGCAACCAGATCCATAATCTGACGATTGGCGGGTAACTGCTCGGCGATCATTGCCGCAGAGAGTTCTACTAATACCAGTGCTGAGGCCTCTAAAGGTTCGATAAATCCAGCAGACATGCCTATGGCCACACAGTTTTTATGCCAAAACTTTGCCCGATGACCGGGGCTAAATTTCACCTTGCGCAGTGTTGCAGCCGCTGCCGCTTGCTCGCTGACCGTGCTGGCTATATAGGCCAGCAGCTCTTCACTGGCACGCTCTTCGGTGTTGTGGTCGCTGGAATACACATGACCGATACCGCGTCTTGTGGGCAAGCCAATTTCCCATATCCAGCCAGCAGATTGGGCCGTCGAAAGCGTGCAAGACTCAATCGGGTCGTTTTCATGAGTGTAGGGAATTTGCGCCGCCAGGGCCGTGTTATTGAAAAGAATATCACTCTTGCTGCACACTGGGATGCCGAAGTGCTCACCTATCAGCAGGGCTCTTGAACCACTGCAGTCGATAAAAAGTTCCCCTTCGATAGTGCCGTGACTGTCTGTGGCTATGGAAGCTATGTCGCCATTGTCCGCAGAGTTGATCCCGGTAACATTGGCCTTTATATGGGTGACGCCGAGTTTTTCGACACAGTGTTTACGCAGGAATTCGGCAAATTTTGCTGCATCCAGATGGTAACCGTAATTGACGTTAAAGGCGTATTCCGGTGTTGAAATTTGTTTTGGGGCTAGCTTATCTGTAAACAGGGCGCTCTGTGGTGACACTGCCTGAGCAAAGTTGATCTGCTCGCGTGCAGTCTGCCAGTGGGGTGCCAGATTGACCTCGGTATAACCTTGAGGTGGGGTAAAAGGATGAGTATAGATATCGTCTGCGCCCGTACGCCAGCCTTTAAATAAGGTGCCTTGCTTAAAGCTTGCGCTGCACTCACGAAAAAAGTCTGTTTCTGAAATACCCATCTTTTGCAGGGTGCTGCGCATGGAAGGCCAGGTGCCTTCGCCAACGCCAATGGTAGCAATATCTGGTGACTCCACCAGAGTTAGCTGGAAAGGATTCTCAGGGCTACTAGTTTTGGTTCCAATACAGTGCTCAGCAGCAATTATACCCGCGCTTAACCAGCCCGCTGTGCCGCCACCAACTATCACTACTCTATTAGTTTTATGATTCATGGGCTTCAGTTACTTTTTTACTATTGAAAAATCTGATTGTCTAGATCTGGACTTTCTCTATTAACCTTATCCGCTTTCCTGCTTTGATAAAAGCATGACCGCATTAATACACTCCAACTCATTATATACGGCGCAATGAAAGAAGCCGCTCAAAATACTTTAAGCGGCTTCCGTTTTCATCATACTAGTGATTTCTCACTATGGCGGGTTACTTAAATCTGTAACGTACGCCGATGTCGTAACGAGCACCAGTCTGACCAGCCTGCAATACTTGCAGTTCGTCGCGACCGTAGACGTTGTAAGTCTCTTCAAGGACATTAAGTCCGGCGAAGAAGATCGTTAGGTTGTCGCTGTAGTCGTAACTAGCACTTATATCCAGCTGACCGTAGGCTTCCACATTAGTAGGGTTAGTGGTGGTACCTGCACCCTGACCAACGCCGGCGAGAAACTCATCACGCCAGTTGTAGGCTAAGCGCGCCTGCAAGCCGTCTTTGTCGTAGAACGCAACCAAGTTAGCCGAGTCGCTCAAGCCGTTAAGTACAAACTGTGAGTCGATCTGCATGTTGTTATAGGCAACGTCAGCATTAACGAAGGTAGCGTTGGCAATCATACCGAAGCCAGTCTCACCGAAGTTGTGCTGCAGGTTGATTTCAACGCCATCAACCGATGCATTTTCTTGGTTTGCCGGGCTAGTGATCTGGAAGGTTACCAATGGGTCACCGTCTACGCCGTAGATACGATCGCCGTCAATTGCTGCGTTGTCCGGATAGTTGGCTAGGATATAGGCACCAACTTCGCTGTACTTCAGTGGGTCTATGCCGCTATCCGCAACCGCTTGGTTAAACAGCGCTCCTTCAAGTGGGAAGTTCAGGTTAAACAGCGTCTCACCCTTGCGAACTGACGAGCCGATAAAGTTAGCTACGCTTTTCTCAAAGTAGCCTACCGAGAGGTAGCTGCCTTCATCGTAGTACCATTCAACAGAGACGTCATAGTTGTCTGACTCAATAGGTATCAGACCTGGGTTACCACCGTTAGCAAAACCGCCGTCATTCTTAAACGAAGTGCCGCCAACTGTAATGCCGCCTTGAACATCGGTGAAGCTTGGACGTGTCGCTGTTTGGCTGTATGAAGCGCGCACAATCACGTTTTCTGCTACTTCAATATCCATATCGATACTTGGCAGAAGTAAGGAGTAATCGCCAACGTAGTCGTCAAATGCCTGAATTGGATCGCCATTTTCGTCCACTGCTGCAACCATAGTGAACTCATTGCCGCCCAACCAGAAGACTTCGTCATAAGTTGGAGCAAGAGCTGCAGAAGTAACGTCAGTTTCTTCATAGCGAAGACCAACTTGCAGGTTAACCGGCATGTCATAGTATTCCAGAGCGCTGTTCAGTTGAATATACGCTGATGACGTTTCTTCTGTAGTGCGCTTGTCTACGGTCCAGTCGGTAGATGCACAATATCCAGTGCCACAATCTCCAACAGCAGCGTAATCTGCGCCGCGGGCAGTGTAGCTTGCTTCGCCAACGCTGATGATTTCTTCAAGAGACGTGGTGAAGTATTCAGTGTGCAGACGTGGGTCATTGCCACCGTCGACCTGATCGAACTGTCCTGCGATTGAAGAGCGAGTCAGAATATCGGTTAGTTCGCCTGGCTGAGTAAAGCCGCCCCAGTTGTCAAGCTGAACATTGCTGCTGACAAAGCGGTTGCTTACTTCAGTTAGCTGTACACCAAAATCGATGCTGGTGCTTTCCGATAATTCGAAGACACCGCTAAGTTTGGCTTGCTCGATGTCCATCTTGGCTGCTTCGTTGCTAAATACGCTACCAGTGATAATCATGTCGTTCTTGTAGAGTGGACGATCAGCACCATCAGCACCTGAGTTCAGGTTCTGAGAGAGGATTGGTAGTTCAGTATCGTAGAAAACTGTAGAGCCAACCTTGTTAAAGGATGCCATAGTTACCAGTGAGCTGGTGCCATAAGGGGTGTTGGCGCCAGTCTCTGCTGATGAATCGTGGTAGTCCAACGCAATGTTGAGACGATCTGACGCTTGCCATTCGAGGTTTAAGCCAACAGAGGAATTCTCGTTTTTGCGACCCATTTCGTGCACACCCATCGCAAAGTCAGCGTTATCGTGTGTTTCGGAGTACATCAGGGGAGAGCGCTGCTCGCCATCATTCCAAAGGCTTGTTTGGCTCGATGCATTAGCGTTGCTAAACCAAGCAGACATGTCGCTCATCGTGTGATCAAGGTCTAGTTCTGAGTGGATGTAATCTAATGTGCCGGTGATAGTATCAGTTGGGGCCCACTGTAAAACGAGCTGTCCATTAATTCGCTTAGACTCGTACTCACTAATCGCGTAGGCGAGCTGCTGGGGAATAGAATAGAACTCAGCGTCGCTTGTAGAGCGGTTAACCTGGTTAGCATCGTTGGGGACGCCGCGGGCTCCGGAGTAATCTCCTGGATTGGTAAACCAACCTGTAGTCTCTGCTGCGTTAACACCATTATTACGCGTCTGTGATGTTGCAGTGATCGCAATACCAATTGTGTCATCGGCAAATGTGTTGGAGTAAATTCCAGAGAATTCTGGGGTAATTTCATCGCCTTCTCTAGTCGATGTGTCGTTAACCAGTTTTGCTGAGAAGCTGGCGGTTTGGCCTGGTCTCTCAAGAGGACGAGTGGTTGAGATATTGATTAATGAGCCGATACCACCGGTTGGGACATCGGCGCGGCCTGTTTTGTAAACCTGTACACCGGCAATGCCTTCGGAGGCCAGATCACCAAAGTCAAAAGAACGACTAGTGTTGCTGTGAGTAGGCATTTGACGACCATTTAAGGTCACTAGGTTGTACTCGGGGCCGAAGCCGCGAACTGTAACCTGGCTACCTTCACCGCGTTGGCGGTTGATGGAAACACCAGTGATACGCTGCAGAGATTCTGCCAAGTTAGCGTCTGGGAACTTACCCATATCTTCCGCTGAGATTGCGTCCACAACACCAGCCGAGTCACGCTTGACGTCCATAGAGCGCGTAAGGCTTCCGCGGATGCCGCCTTGAACAATCACTTCCTCGATTAGCACGCCATCTTGTGCGTAAGCTGGAATAGCCGCTCCAACTAGCGCTAAGGCAACACTGCTAGAAAGAATTTTCTTTTTAAATAACATACTGATTAACCCCCTGGGTAAACAAAAAAATCTATGAACATAGGTTAGCTGTCGCTTTTTATATTTACTACGTCCCCATCGGTACTCTACCTTTTCATGGCCGGCAAACAACTTATATGAGTTAAACGGTTAATTTTTTGAGGTTAAGGAGGGCATCACCTTCCGTATCCTTGTCTAAGGTGATTTAGCCTGCACTTCACGAGTCATAAAGTACCCCGTTGGGCGCAAAGTTATGGGACTAATTGAGTGGGGCTTGTGTGGTCTTTGAGTAGCCTTTAAAGGGGGCATTCGTGAGATCTGCCGATTACTCTATTTAAAACCGCTCTCAGTTGGAATGTAACTCGGTTTTGTTTTTTTCACTAGAGTCTGCAAGAGAATATGTTAGCCAAGTGCGACTTACCGTTTTTGCGTTAAATCGGGCGTCGATCTTTTGTCAGAATCGTTAGCCAGTTAGTCGCGTCCGCCAATGGCTAGAATATACTTTTCGGTCTTCCAGGGATGATCGATTCTCCGCGATATCACCTCGGCGCCCAGCAGCTCAACGCAGCGATCGGCGAGATCCCAGAATGGGGGTCTGCCGGGGTCGGCAATCAGCACCTGTTCGACACCGGCCGTACGAGCTCGCTGAATAAGCTTGAATAGCGGAGTGGTCATTTCATCCCAAAAGCAGATATCTGTGCCCATCAGAGTGTGCAATTGGGCCAGCTCGTTATCTTGTAGCGACTCGAAACTGCGCTGTTGAAATTCAACGCTGCATTGATTGATACTCGCCTGGAGTTTTAGGAAAGGCTCAACGCTGGCATCTATATCTACTCCAGTGACCTGCGCCTGATAATGTTTTGCCAGATAGATTCCAGTTAGCCCCCAGCCGCAGCCAATATCTAAGACCTTAGAGCGGTCGGGAATCTCCCAGGTACTTAAATAGTCGATTAAAACAAAGCTTGAACGCCAAACTTTGTTGCCATGAGCCGCATGAGACTGTTGACGCTTGAGCCTTCTCACGCCGGGGTGCGACGCCTTGAGTGCTTCGATATTCATAAATGGCACTGTGTGAGATTTTGGCTGTGAACTTGAAGTCATAGGCTTGAGTCGGTGTTAGGGTCGATTTGAACGGAAATTCTAGCAGTAAACGAAACCGGTGATTGGATAATGTTGCGATTTGTCTTTTTACGGTAAATCTCTATGATGGACGGCTGTTCCAAAGACGCTGAAGAATACGGCAGCACTTATAGGCATATATATGAATCAGACTACTGTGAATCCCTGGCTTGGGAGGCTCTATCGAGATCGTAACACTCAGTTTCTATTTCTGCAGATCCTCGGTTGGTTTAGCCTTTCTCTGATAAGCTTTTTTAGTTTGACACTGTGGTACAACCAGCAGAGTTTTGCCTATATTTCGCACACCCTATTGCAGTCTGTTTTGGGTGTGGCTGTGTCCTGGCCATTGCGGTCAGTGTTTCACTATCTGTGGAACAAGCCACTGCTGTCGCGTCTACTGTTGACAGTGCTGTCGGTTTTGGCCTGCTCCATTATTTGGTCGGCTCTGCGCATAGGGGCTTTTCTGTGGATGACGACTGAGACCGATGTCTGGGCAGACTTTGGCGGTTGGCTATTTGGCTCGATTATGATCTTCCTATGTTGGGCAGCTTTTTATCACGGCATCAAATATTATCAGCTATTGCAGTCCGAGCACGAGGCGCTGCTTCATTTTGCTGCCGAGAATAAGGAAGAGCAATTGAAGCGCAGTCGCGCTGAAACCTTTGCGCAGGAAGCACAGCTAAAAATGCTGCGCTATCAGCTTAATCCCCATTTTTTGTTTAACACTTTAAATGCGATTTCAGCGCTAGTGGTTAGCCGCAGCTCGGCCAATGCCAATACTATGATTATGCAGCTGAGCAATTTTTTACGCTATTCACTTGAGAATGACCCGATTAAAAGAGTGACCCTAGAGGAAGAGGTTCGAGCGGTAAGGTTATACCTTGATATTGAGAAGACGCGTTTTGCCGATCGCCTGGAATTGGAGTTTGATGTAGATCCCGCTGCTCATGGCATTAAGATTCCGAGTCTGCTTTTACAGCCTCTGGTAGAAAATGCGATCAAATATGCCATTGCTCCAGCTGAGAAAGGCGGTAAGATTAGCGTCTTTTCAAAGCTCGATGGGGAGCACCTTGTTATTGAAGTAAAAGATACGGGTGCTGGTATAGAGGGCGATCACCATTCCATGGTGTCGGGGCCCGGTATTGGTTTGAAAAATACGGTTGACCGATTGAGCGCCTTTTATGGTGATAACTATGTGTTTGAGCTGCGTGGCCCGAATGCCAGCGGCATGACCATTTATATTCGTCTGCCGCTGGAAAAACAGACAGCAGATAGTAATGCCGAACTCGTGCTTGGCGGATAAAGCAGTATTTCGAAGAGTGAGAATGTATCAGTATGTCTAAACTAAAAACGATTATTGTTGATGATGAGCCTTTGGCTCTGGATCTTCTGCGCTCTATTCTGGGTGCTATTGAGGGTGTCGAGATAGTTGGTGAGTGCAGCAATGGTCGCGATGCGATTGCCGCGGCGAGTTCTCTGCATCCGGATTTAATCTTTCTCGATATTCAAATGCCTGGTGTCAATGGTTTTGAAGTGGTCAAGGCGATGCAGTCGGACGCCATGCCCATGGTTATTTTTGCCACGGCATTTAACCAATTTGCGATTGATGCCTTTGATATGCATGCCGTCGATTATGTGCTCAAGCCTTTGGATCCGGAGCGTGTCGAGCGAGCAGTGCAGCGAGCACTTGAACGCTTTTCGGTACAAGACGAAGATGCCGGTCACAAGGTTCCCCTGATTGGCGCAATTAATGAAATTACCAAGCGTCTCGACAAAGAGCCCGAGGCTAACGACAGTCTGGCAGAGGAGTTACCTGAAGGCATTAAGCGAAAACTGCTGATTCGCGACTCTGGTGTGGTCAAGGTAGTGCCTTTTGACCATATTGATTGGGTGGATGCCGCGGGTGACTATATGTGCGTGCACGCTCTGGGTGAGACACATATTGTGCGCAGTACATTACGTGAGTTATTAGAAAAGCTCGATGAAAAGATGTTTATCCGCATTCATCGGTCTACAGTGGTTAATATTGAACGCGTGGCGAGTATTACAAGGCTGCAAAAGGGTGGCAGCTTGCTGCATCTGGCCGATGGTAACTCACTGCGCGTAAGTCGCAATTACCGCGAAGCTATTCGCAGTCTATTCCACTAATTCTCCAAGCACTCTCTCTGGTTTCTTCTTGAGTGCCCCACTCAACGCAGCGCTCAAGCGCGTCATCTCATCTGATCTTCCCCCGCCACAGCTGTTCGTGAAAGACTGCAGGAAATAAGGGTTCGTGATTAACCTCCATAAAAAGTGATCGTCAAACAGAGCCGCTAAGATGACAGGCCGGCCATTGTCCGGTGCTGCACCGTTTTTAAAATAGGTTAGGGTAGAGTTAATAATGGTTAAAGTTAGACGTTACGCTTTGGCGAAGGGCTTGGTAGCTGTAGTGGCTGGATTGGCATTGTCTTTAATGCCGATAAAGCTGGTCGCCCAAGACCTCAATGCTGCTGATAAGGCCGCCATTGTTGAAAAGCGTGTGGCGACAATTTTGGCGAGCATGTCCGTCCAACAAAAAGTGGGTCAGATGATCCAGCCAGAAATTAAGTTTATCTCGCCCGCCGAGGTGAAAGATTACCATATTGGTTCGATTCTCAATGGCGGTGGTTCATTTCCAGGTGAACGCAAAAACTCTGCTACCCAAGACTGGATCGATCTTGCTGACGATTATTACAACGCATCTGTTGATCTATCTAACGGCGGCACAGGTATCCCGGTTATCTGGGGTACCGATGCGGTGCACGGCCACAACAATGTGATCGGGGCTACGCTGTTCCCGCACAATATTGGCCTGGGAGCGGCGAATGATCCGCAGCTGCTGCGTCAGATTGGTGAAGTGACGGCCAAAGAGGTCGCCGCCACAGGTATTGACTGGATTTTTGCACCTACTGTTGCGGTGGTCAAAGACCTCCGCTGGGGCCGTACTTATGAGGGCTTTAGCAGCGATGCTGCGCTGGTCAAAGCGTATGCAGGTGAAATTGTTAAAGGCATTCAGGGTGAGCCGGGCCAGCTTGGGTCCGACCCCTCAAAAGTGGTGGCTACGGCCAAGCACTGGATTGGTGACGGCGGTACCCATCGCGGCATAGATCAGGGCAATACCGTACTCGATTTTGATCAGCTGCTTAAGTTGCATGGTCAGGGTTATCTGAGTGCGCTTGATGCTGATGTGCAATCGGTTATGGTGTCATTTAACAGCTGGAATGGGCGCAAACTTCACGGTCATAGGGAGCTACTCACCGACGTATTAAAAGGCCAGCTTGGCTTTGATGGTTTGGTGGTCAGCGATTGGGACGGTGTAGGCCAGGTTGAAGGCTGCACCACTGAGAGCTGCCCTAAGGCAATTAATGCCGGTATCGATCTGATTATGGTACCCAAGGGTTGGAAAAACCTTATAGGCAATACCCTGGCGCAAGTCCAGAGTGGCGTTATTCCTATGACGCGCATCGATGATGCGGTGACCCGAATTTTGCGGTTAAAAGTGCGTGCAGGTCTGTTCGAGAAAGGTGCTCCATCGACTCGCGCACTGGTCGGAGAGTCCGAGATTCTTGGCTCTGCTGACCACCGCGCGATCGCGCGTGAGGCCGTACGCAAGTCCCTGGTGCTGCTGAAGAACAAAAATCAACTTCTGCCTCTAAAAGGCGAGCAACATATTCTTGTTACCGGTGATGGCGCTGATAATATCGGCAAGCAAAATGGTGGCTGGACTATTACCTGGCAGGGCACTGAGAACAAGAATAGCGATTTTCCTGGCGCCACGTCGATTTATGCTGGTCTCAAGCAGGCCGTTGAAAGCAATGGCGGTTCGATTGAGTTAAGTGCCAATGACAACTGGGTGAAAAAGCCCGATGTGGCAGTGGTGGTGTTTGGCGAAGAACCCTATGCTGAGGGTGTCGGTGATGTCGAATCACTGATGTACCGCGATGGTTACAGGGTCGATTTGGAATTATTGCAGTCATTAAAAGGAAAGAATATTCCGGTTGTCGCAGTGTTTTTGACGGGTCGACCGCTGTGGATGAATGCCGAAATAAACAGTTCAGACGCCTTTGTTGTGGCCTGGTTGCCAGGCTCTGAAGGCGCAGGTGTTGCCGATGTATTGGTGGCGGATAAGTCTGGCAAACCCCGTTTTGACTTCACTGGCAGGCTCTCGTTTGACTGGCCTAACCGTGAGCTCAACAGAGTGAACAAAGATCTTGAAGTGCGAGATAATCTATTGGTTCGGGGGCAGGGGCTGAGTTATGGCGATAGCCCAATTCTTGCCGGCAAGCTCAATGAGATGCCGATGCTAGATGTGTCCAAAGTAGCAAGGGTTATCTTTAATGGCAGTGCAAAACCCCCTTACAAAACGTTTATTGGTGACTCGAGCAATTGGCAGAAATTGGTTGAGGGGCATAAATCCTCGAGCGCATTTGGTGATTTAACCGTGACGACGGTTGATGGTGCAGTGCAGGAAGACTCTCGTCTTGTGGAGTGGAAAAAAGGACGTGAAAGTCAATTTTACTGGCAGTCAGAAACCTCTATGGATTTTAGCGCCCTGCGCGAAGAAGACGCGTCCTTGGTATTAGAATTTACCGTTAACAAGCATCCCCAAGGGGCTGTGACTTTGCGTATGGACTGCGGATGGCCCTGTACTGGCGGGCTCGATTTCACGTCGTTCCTGAGAAAAATTCCCGAAGGGCAGGCTGTCCGAATGGGTGTTAATTTGAGTTGCTTTGAAAATGTCGGCGTCAATCTCAGCAGAGTTAATTCGCCGTTTGTTTTAGTCAGTTCCGATGTCTTTGCAATCACATTGTCGGATGCCCTGGTCACTTCAGATATTTCGCAAAAATCGACGATTAGCTGTGATTAGGTCTTGGCTCGATTGACAGAGTTTGTTCTCGCTGCCAGCCCTTTTAAGGGCTGGTTTGCGTTTGGTTGGACTGTTTGACTTAGGCGCCTAATCTAGAACCTCAAAAACCAGTCTTTTTCGGCCATAGAAAAACCCTCAGGTTGCTGCTAGTATCGTCTGATTCCGACAATAAAAACAAGAATTAATCTGGCTGCGGAACGTCGCTTTGTCCGCCAAGAGGAGATGACATGAACGCATCATTTACCAAGATGTCTGAGAGTACAGCGGAAGATTGGAATATTATTCTTCCAGAGCAAATGGCCTATTTTAAGAAATTGCCAGATCGGATATTAACTCATCTGGAATTGCTGACTGGGGATTATGGCGGCTTCGCCGTAGACAGATTACAGCACTCATTGCAGACCGCACACCGCGCTGCTGAGGCCGGTGAAGATGAAGAGTATGTTGTCTGCGCGCTACTTCATGATATTGGAGACACCCTTGGCAGTGCCAACCATGCCGATGTCGCCGCGGCGATTTTAGAGCCTTTTGTATCGCCAGAAAATCACTGGATGATCAAGCATCATGCTATTTTTCAGGGCTATAACTTTTTCCATTTTCTCGGTGCCGATCGCAATATGCGGGACCAGTATCGTGAAAACCCAAACTTTAAGCGCACAGCGAGATTTATTGCCAAGTACGATGATCCCTCTTTTGATCCCGAGATGCCTAAGTTGGCGTTAAGTGTTTTTGAACCCATGGTTCGCAGGGTCTTTAGCGCGCCGAAAAACAGCATGTACAAAAGCTTTCTTGAAGACTAAGGAAACCTAATGACAGTGGGAAGTATTCTCGGAATCTATATTGCGCCCAGAAAAGGTGCTGGGGTGATGGGCTATCAGAAAGTTTCATTGCGCGCTGGTAAGGGCATTGAAGGGGATCGCTATTTTTCGCAAACGGGCAAGAATCGATCTAACTACAAAGGTCAGCCGGACTGGGAAATTACTCTGATCGAATCCGAAGTGATTAAGGCATTCAATCAACAGAGGGGGCACAGTTTTCACGAAAGTGACTTTCGCCGCAATCTGGTTACCCAGGGTGTTGGGCTAAATGACCTGGTGGGCAAAACCTTTACCATCAACAATGTTGGCTTTTATGGTGTTCAGCTTTGTGAGCCCTGCGCCAGTCTGCAGCGCTGTCTCGCGGTGAGTATCCTCCCTGAGCTTATAGGCAAAGGTGGCCTGCGTGCGCAGATCCGCAGCAATGGTGTGATCGCAGTGGGCGACAAGCTTAGCGCAGTCGAAAAAATCTAATGCTGTTTTCACTGGTCCGCTGAGCAATCTCCTCCGCGGATTCATTTCTATGCTCAGCTATAGTGCTAACTACCCAGGGTAAAAACGCCGGCTCATTGCGCTTGCCCTTCGGTGGCTCCGGCATTGTCTTGGGTAGCAGGTAGGGCGCATCGGTTTCCACCATCAACCGCTGCAATGGAATGTCAGCCACTAGCTCCTGAAGCTCTGTCCCGCGCTTGTTGTCGCAAACCCATCCGGTGACACCAATATACATATCCAGATCTAAATAGCCGTAGAGGGCCTCTCTCGGGCCTGTAAAGCAATGGGTTACGGCATCCACTAAGTGATCTCGGTAAGTTCGGAGAATTTGCAGTTGTCTGTCGGCGGCATCGCGCTCATGGAGAAATACCGGTAACTGTAATTTTGCGGCCAGCTCAAGCTGTGCCTCAAAGGCTTTCTGCTGTTGCGCCGGAGTGGAAAAGTTGCGGTTAAAATCGAGACCCATTTCACCCATGGCGACCACGTATGGTTCTGTGGCAAGCGCTTTTAGAGTGCTTATAGACTCACTATTTAAGGCCTTAGCGTCGTGGGGATGGATACCTGCGGTGGCATAGAGCATCTCGGGAAATCGATCTGCGAACTGGCGACAGAGTTCGACAACGGATTCACTCTCGCTCACCGAGGTACCGGTGAGAATCAGTTTTTCCACACCGGCGTCCTGAGCGCGCTGAAGGACCTCAGCGCGATCCTGGTCAAAGCGTGAATTAGAAAGATTGACGCCTATATCGATTAACATAATTACAGCAGCCTATAGATTTCATCGCGCATTAACAGCGGCGGGCGCTGGCCCATTCTGCGCGAATAGATAATCGAATACATTAAAATATTGCGCACATAGGCACGGGTTTCCCGGTAGGGAATCACTTCAATCCAAATGTCGAAGGGCAGCTTTCCGTCGCTCTTGTTGAGCCATTGAGCAACCCTTGACGGGCCAGCATTATAAGCAGCACTGGCGAGAATGCGACTGCCATTATAGCGTTTAAGTAGCTCTTCATAGTAGCGGCTGGCAATCGCAATATTGGTTTCAGGGTCATGTAACTGGTAGCTTTTGCGATAGGGGATTTTATATTTCCGCGCTGTGCTCTTGGCGGTAGCTGGCATCACTTGCATAAGGCCCATGGCACCGGCTGGAGAGGTGGCCGAGGGATCAAAGGCGCTCTCTTGGCGTGCCAGCGCAAACAGTAGGGCACTATCCACGTTATTGTCGTCGGCTGCACTGCGAATGGTTGGTTCAAAGGCGAGTGGAAAGCGCAGTTCGACATCATCCCAGTACTGAGCGCGACCGAGGCTGGCTATGGCTTTGCTATGCCATTGCCACTGTCCGGCGGCGATTGCTGCCGTCAGCCAATCGTCATAGACAAAGTTTGCTGTCGCTTGGTTCCACTCGCGATTGGCGGCGAGACTGTCTTGATGAAACATCAGTTCACGGGCTCGCGCCATGGCGGGTAACGCTTTAATGGATGCTAGGCGCTGCTCATCAATGGCCACTGGATGGTGGTTTAGACGGTATTCTTTGTCGAGCATATCGCTGGCGAGAAAGCCGTAAAAATCGCGTTCCTGAGCTAGGCTTTCGGTCATTTTCTGAAGCTCAGGTTTGTCAGTACTCAGGGGATCACTCTGCATACTGCGGATATGCCAGTAGCGCCAGCCGCTGCTGTTTTGCAATTCAACTGGCAGTCGCTGCAGCCATAGGCGTACGTTGGACCAATCTTTGTCCTGCAGTGCTAAACGAATTCGCCATTCCACTAAACTGCCGTCCAAGCTATCGTTGAGCAATTGCAGGTGGTCGCCAAAGTAGGCGTCGGCGATGGTCGTTGCTCGCTGTTTATAGAGACCTTTGATAATCGCGCTAACAACGGCGCTGCGGGCGTTATCATCGAACTCATGGGTCTGCTGATAGTGGCTCCAGTATTTGAGACTGGCGTGGCTATCGCGACGCGCTAAGTGAACTAGAGCATGTTGAATGATAAGCAGTTCTTCAGCGCTGTCATTGGTGAAGTGCTGAAACTGACCGATGTTCTCAGGTGAGCGGTCGGCCTGATAGTAGAGCTTGGCTAACTGACTGTAATAAGGCGTTTTAATAAAGCGTTGAAGATATCGGGCGAGCTGGTACTGGTGATTGATCAATGCCTTGTTAAAGCGCTGCCAAGCCAGCGCCTCGGTAATGCGATTGTCGGCGATTAAGCGATTAAATAATCTGTCACATTGCTTGGGTTGAGACTTGCCGACATTCCATAGTTTAAGCGCAGCGCTCAACGCTTGCGCGCGCCTTTTATCCAATTGTGGGTCTCCTGGGTCAGCGTAATAGCGCGCCAGTTGAAATTGACATTGCTGTTTGATACTCGCCTGCTGTGGGGCGTAAAAACGGATAAAAGTGCTCCAATACTGACGCTTGGCGAGATAGTTGAGCCAGTGATTGCGTAGATGCCGCGCTTTTATACTGCCAGAATAATCCTCAAGATATTGGCTGACTTCTGAACGTCGCGAATAACGCAGATTAGAAGCCAGATCGGCATAAACCAGATAGGGGTAGAGCGGGTACGATTGAAGTTGCTCTCGATGCTGTTTTAGCCGCTGCCACTTGCCCTGGCGCGCTAGCTCGAGGGCGTCGTGATAGAGCGAGCGTTGATGAGCAAGATTATCTTCGGCTGATGGTTTTGATATGGCCTGATTTGAGTCCGCATAACTCAGGTTTGTTATTACACTGCTGCACAGCATTATCACCACAATAACGGCGAATCTTAGACTGGAGTGAGTGAGGTTAAAAATAAGAACAGCCTTGTAGGGAGCGATGTTAGTAAATACTGTTGTCTCGGTTCAGAGTTTAAAAAGAGACTGTGAAGCGAGAGTTTAAGTGCCGAGTATAATTGCCGAATTTAAGAGCAGAGTGTAAAACGAGAGGCCGGTAGGTTGAAAGCACCTTCTTTGAGAGCACCTTCTTTGAGAGTACCTTGGTTAAAAACCGTTGCCATCAAGGGCGCCCTTAAAAGTCTCACTGCCAAAGCAGGCGCTTTACTTAGTCATCTTCAGCGATCCGCACCGCCAGAACATCGCAGGGTGCACCATGCAGAACACTATTGCTGGTAGAGCCAAATATTAACGCCAAACCATGACGACCATGACTGCCTACTATTATAAGGTCCACATCTTCCTCTTTGGCCATACGGCGCATTTCATTGGCTGGCTGACCTAGGACTATATGCTGATCTTCCTCGGCTATAGCTAATTGCTCGGCAAGCGCGGCTAAGCGCGTCCTCGCCTGATCTTCCAGCTGCACCTGCACATCGGATAAATCCACGGGTATATCGCCGCCGTAAGTGAAGGCGAGGGGCTCAAGGATATGACAGATTGATATTTTTACGTCACGGTCAGCAAAAAGTTGCTTGACGCGGTCTACCACTTGCTGTGATTCTGGAGATAGATCAAGGCCGATCAGCAGATGTGTGTATGTCGCCATGGGAATACTCCTTTGAGATTAGTTAGCGGCTGTGTTGATCGCCGCTTTGGTCGTTACGCCAGCAACGGGTATATGAGTCGGTACATTTTAACCGGTAAATAGATTGTAACTCGCTGAGTGCAGTCATTAGCTATAGAGTAGTACGAAATGACATGGTTGTTAATAGTATTGGGCGTTGCCGTGGTGATATCGCCACTGATGTGGTTTCGGCAGTCGCCGCGGCAGAAGCTGATCACTGAGCTTAGGCGCTCAGCAGGCAGTGCCGGGTTGCAGGTGAGCCTCTACCGTCGCCCCGACGCCCGTGATGAGGAGACCCGCCTGGAGTGCGTCTGTTATCGCATACCCTGGTTGGATGGCGACTGCCGCCAGAATTGGGTGCTGCATCGCTTTAGCGCTCGTGGCTGGGATTCTGTCTTTCCGGGATGGCTGTGGACTCTCAATCAGGCAGCACCCTATTGGGATACTTTACTGGCGGATCAATTGGATGATTTTCCCGCCGGCGTCAGCGCCCTTGTGGCCACAGATGCGGGCATAGGAGTAATCTGGAATGAGCGCGAGGACGCCGCGGATTTAGAAAAAATTGTCGATAAACTAAAGAAATTTAGAGATCAAGCAAAAGAAATTTGTCGATGAAACTTGACCAGAGGGCGCACAAACACGTATACATGCGCTCCTTGAGTCTAAAGCTCGTTACAAATTGAGCCAAATAATCTTCAGCATCCTGCTCTGATGGCAGATGCGCAATTAGGGAAGCTAGCCTAAATGGGAAAGTCGTTAGTCATTGTAGAGTCACCTGCTAAAGCCAAAACGATCAATCGCTATCTCGGCGATGACTTTATCGTTAAGTCCAGTGTCGGCCATATCCGCGACTTGCCCACAGGCGGTAACCGCGTCCCTACAGATCCCAAAGAACGCGCTCGACAGGCAGCGATCACTCGCAAGCTGTCGCCGGAAGATAAAATTATTCACCGTGCTGCCAAGGCTAAATCTCAGCTTATTAATAGTATGGGTATAGACCCAGAAAATGATTGGAAAGCGGAATATGCGACTCTGCCGGGCAAAGAGAAGGTCGTAGCCGAGCTTAAGAAGCTGGCTAAAAATGCCGATACTGTCTATCTCGCGACGGATTTGGATAGGGAGGGGGAGGCGATTGCCTGGCACCTGACTCAGGTGATTGGCGGCGATGACAGTCGCTACAAACGTGTAGTGTTTAACGAAATTACCAAGAAAGCGATTCGAGCGGCCTTTGAAGAGCCTGGTGTCGTCGACACCAATCGTGTCGATGCCCAGCAGGCACGACGCTTTCTCGATCGTGTGGTGGGCTTTATGGTCTCGCCGCTGCTTTGGGAAAGAGTAGGCCGCGGCTTATCTGCCGGTCGAGTTCAGTCGGTTGCCTTAAAGATGATTGTCGAGCGCGAGCGCGAAATTCGCGCCTTCTTGCCCGAAGAATATTGGACAGTTCATGCCGATCTCGAAGCCCAGTCCGAGGCCGCCAGTGAGGATACCGGAAAAATCCGCTTTGAAGTTAAACGTCACTTAGGCAAAGCCTTCCGCCCGGTTGATAAGGCCGCCACAGACACAGCCCTAGCCACTCTTAGAGAGTCTGACTACCTGGTGTCTAAGCGCGAAGACAAGCCCACTTCCTCTAGACCTTCGGCACCGTTTATTACGTCTACCTTGCAGCAGGCTGCCAGTACCCGGCTTGGCTTTGGGGTTAAGAAAACCATGATGATGGCCCAGCGTCTCTATGAAGGCGGCTACATCACTTATATGCGTACCGACTCGACCAATCTAAGCGAAGATGCCATCGCTGCCTGTCGCGACTATATTAAAGTTCGTCACGGCGCGCGTTATCTGCCAGATGAGCCGAAGATTTACGGTAGCAAGTCGGGGGCTCAGGAAGCTCACGAGGCGATTCGCCCGTCGAATATCGATATCTCTCCCGGCAGCCTGGATGGTATGGAACTGGATGCGAAGAAACTCTATCAATTGATTTGGCAGCAGTTTGTCGCCTGTCAGATGGTGCCGGCTCAGTTCACCTCGACCCTAGTTACCGTGGCCGCTGGCGATTACGAGATGACGGTAAAAGGTCGCGTTACCCGCTTTGATGGTTATCTGGCGGTGATGCCAACTAATCGCAAAGGCGACGAGGACGGAGAACTGCCGGATCTGCAAAAGGGTGACAAGATGAATATGTTGGTATTGGTGCCGCAACAGCACTTTACCAAACCTATCGCCCGTTTCTCTGAAGCGTCACTGGTGAAAGAATTGGAGAAGCGCGGTATTGGCCGCCCCTCCACCTATGCTTCGATTATTTCCACGATCCAAGACCGCGGCTATGTGCGCATTGAAAACAAGCGCCTATTTGCCGAAAAAATTGGTGATGTAGTCACCGATAGGCTGGCCGAGAGTTTCACCGACCTAATGGACTATGGCTTTACCGCCACCATGGAAGAGCACTTGGATGAAATCGCCAAGGGCACCCTCAAGTGGAAAGATCTGCTAAACCGTTTTTATCGCGACTTCAGCGACAAGGTGGAAAGTGCCAAAGAAGCGGATGCAGGTATGCGTCCCAACTCTCCCACTGAAACCGACATCCCGTGCAAGCTATGCGATCGTCCAATGATGATTCGAACCGCTGGCACCGGCGTATTTCTCGGTTGTTCCGGCTATGCACTGCCTCCCAAGGAGCGCTGCAAGCACACTCTGAATCTCACCGCTGGCGACGAAGCCGTTAATATAGATGAAGACGATGAGGCGGAATCCAAGCAGCTGATGCACCGCCATCGCTGTAAAACCTGCGATACGGTTATGGACAGCTATCTGGTAAATGAAACCCTTAAACTGCATGTCTGTGGCAATAATCCAGATTGCAGTGGTTTTGAACTTGAGTCTGGGCAATATGTTATCAAGGGTTATGAAGGGCCAGTGCTCGAATGTGATAAATGCACCAATGAGATGCAGTTAAAGACCGGTCGCTTTGGTAAATACTTTGGCTGTACTGGCGAGTCCGCTCCCGGTGAGCCGTGCAAGAATACCCGCAAACTGCTGCGCAATGGACAAGCCGCGCCTCCGAAAGTGGATCCGATTTCCATGCCGGAATTGCGCTGCTTAAAAGTCGAGGATCACTATGTGCTTCGCGACGGCGCTTCAGGACTATTTTTGGCGGCCAGTCAGTTCCCCAAAAACCGTGAAACCCGTGCGCCAAGTGTCGCGGAGCTGCTCCCTTACAAAGATCAGATCGATGAAAAGTATCAGTTCTTGCTCACTGCACCGGTCAAAGATCCCAATGGCCTTGAGACAATTATTCGCTACAGCCGTAAAACCAAAGACCAGTATGTGCGCAGTGAAGAAGATGGCAAGCCCTCCGGCTGGAGCGCTTTTTACAACAGCGGCAAATGGGTCGCTGCTGAAAAGGGCAGTAAGTAGGCGGGCCTATGACGACCCATATTTCAGCGGTTAATCAAAAGCTGGTATTTGCTCGACAATTACTGCGCATGCTTGATGCCGGCGGTTCTTCTGTTAGCAGTACTCATCAGATCGCAGCTACGGCCCAATCAGTAGCGGTTCAGCTGCATCAGGCTTGGTTTTGGCACTGCCGGAATATAGCGGAAGGCTATAAGTTGCAAGACCTGGAATCTGTTACTGACGGTGACTCTCTAGTGGCACTTTTGGCCAAGCAGGGAAAATGTCCTGGCGAAGCCGTTGAGCTGCAAACATTGCAACATGACCCTAACTCCTGGCTCAGTGAGCTGCTGTTGGCCCATAAGAATATCTATCTGCTGCCTGTGGTACGCAAAGCAGAAATGGATGTTGATCGCCTGCCGATAATTTCTTTGGATGGTCCTGCAGTGGTGGAGTGGACTATTGAGGCGGCTCAGTTATGGCTGCAATCACTGCAAGAGCTGATTGATCGCCACCGGGAAATGATGATTGAGTTTTAGCTGTGGGAGCAGTTAACGGTTAACAGATATTGTTGCAACTGCTAGACTCTCCACCTGACAGCGCTTTGGCGCACTATACTAAGGTTAGGAACATGCCTTGGTGGCACTATGATCAAGAACAAAACAGAACTCTCTAGGGAACCCTATTTATGCCTCTCGCGGAATTTGAATTAGTCATGTTGGACAGTGGTGAAGTTGCATTGCAGCGCGCCGGCGGAGATGAAACACTGGTCACCATTCGCTTCTCTCCCGACGTCCTCGACTATCTTGATGGCAAGCATTTGGATGTGGCCAAAAGCATGATGGATGCCGGTATTAAAACCGCGTTTGATGTGGTTGAAGAACCTGCAGTGCCAGCGGAATCTGCTCAGAGCAAAGCCCATACCATTCACTAGTTAGTCTGTTTATTGGACGCTTGAGTGGTTGCTGGTACTGTGATCGACCTCTATCTCGCAATCCGTAATATCCTCAGAGTCTACAGCCCGAGTCCAATCAAATGAACCGCGACAATCTTCTTAGCCTGCGCAGCGATGCGCGCAAAATACATAGCTATCGCCAGCATCTACTGATTTGTACAGCGGGAAAATGTGCCCCTGCAGAGCAGACTAGTGATGCTTGGGAATATTTAAAGCGACGAATTCGTGAGCTAGAGCTGCTCGATGTGGACGGCGGCGTCTACCGCTCAAAAGTGGAGTGCCTGCGCATCTGTCGCCAGGGGCCGATTATGGTCAGCTATCCAGATCGAACCTGGTATCACAGTTGTACGCCAGAGGTTATTGAGCGCATTCTCCAAGAGCATGTGCTTGGCGGTAAGGTAGTGGCGGAGTACGCTTTTTCCTCTAACCCTATGCCTCAGGACTCCGAGGCATAAGTTAGTTACATCAGTGCTCTAAATACTGACCCGCACCACGCCAACCGCTAAACCCTCAATGGCAAAATCCTGTGCTCGCAGGTCTACCAGAATCGGTGAATAGTCATGGTTCTCTGGCAGCAAATGAATTTCATGCTTGCTGCGGGTGCGCTTAAGTCGCTTCACCGTCACCTCACCATCTACTCGCGCCACCACAATCTGCGAATTCTCGGCGGTAGGCTGCTGGTGAACTGCCAGTAGATCGCCATCCATAATACCCACATTGATCATGCTCTGACCCTGAACGCGCAGGAAGTAATCAGCGTGGGGATGGAATGTACTCGATGGCACCTCTTGATAATCCTCAATATTCTGCTCCGCCAGAATTGGATCGCCGGCTGCAACCCGTCCTATAATCGGAATGCCAGAGAACTGCTCGACGATACGGATACCCCTGGAGGCCCCAGGAATCATCTCAATAACCCCTTTGCGCGCCAGAGCACGCAGATGGTCTTCCGCGGCATTGGCCGACTTAAAACCAAGCTGCTGGGCAATTTCTGCACGTGTCGGCGGGTAGCCAGTGTCTTCGATATTGTCGCGAATCAAATCAAAAATTTGTTGTTGTCGAGCAGTGAGACGATCCATAGTGATTTCCTTTAAACAGGTAACTGTAATTATATACAGTAATCAAAATGGCGCAAGTTAAACTATATTTAAGCCATATAACAGGAGAAGTTTATGCTGGAAGCAAAAGTACAGGAAGCATGGCGCGTGCTACGTATACAGTCTGAATTGGTTGACGGCACCGATAAATTACTCAAGTTGGGCGCGGCAGTAACCGTGTTTGGTGGTGCCCGTTTAGACGCGAGTAATCGCTATTACCGCGAGGCACAGTTGCTCGGTAAGTTGCTTGGTGAGGAAAGCATTCCGGTTATTACCGGTGGTGGTCCAGGGATTATGGAGGGGGCCAATCGCGGTTGTTACGCGACGCCCACGCCCTCGATTGGGTTAAATATTGATTTACCCTTTGAGCAGACGCCGAATCCCTACCAAGATATAGCCCTTGATTTCCGCTACTTTTTTGTCCGCAAGTACCTGTTTGTGAAACACGCTGTTGGCTTTGTTATTTTCCCCGGTGGCTTTGGCACTTTGGATGAACTTTTTGAAGCACTGACTCTGGTGCAAACACTAAAAGTAAAACCCTTTCCGATTATTTTGGTGGGGCGGCCTTTCTGGCAGGGGCTGGTCGAATGGATGCAGGATCGTATGGTGGCGGAGGGCTGTTTGAGCGCTGCTGAGCTCAATCTGTTTGAGTTGGTGGGCGACGCCAACGAAGCGGCCCAGGTGATACTCAAACATATTCGTGTGGGGGAGTTTGCCCCTAATGAATAGCTTGTGTCAGGTGCCTTGCTTTTTAACTTACAGGCTTTTAATTACAGGCTTTGAATTACAGAGCAGGCCTTATTCAGAACTCATCCCAGCCAAACAGATAGTCAGTCTGCATAGCGCCATCTAAATCAGTCGACCAGGGCATCTGGCCCTGATCCTCTATGGCTAGGGCCGCAGCCTGGCTGTATACCTCGCTGGGAGCTATAGCCCCCATTTTCGACCAGTCATCGAGACTGATTTGGTCGAGCTCACCATCATCGTAATGTAGGTCGATAACGGCGAGACACTCATCGACACTGAGTACCTCAGTGGTTCTATTGGTTGCTGAGTCTTGATAGCGCTGATTGATCATTGGAACACTGCTAGCCATGATTTACCCTCCTTTTCTTAACGTAGAAAATAGCACCTTGCTGCGCTCTTTGCATCCGCGCTTTGGGGATAAATTTTGCCAGAGTTACGCTAATTTTAAATGATGTCGCATGAGGTTGTAGAGATAAGCGGTTGGAAAATAATGGAATAAATTTTAGCGGCAAAAAATCTCTCAGTGGGTAAAATTTCTTTATGGAATAGCCGCGCTTTGTGAAAGAATAAACTAATCTAAAAAATTTAAATTCTGGAAAAACTATGCCCCACAGCTTACACGGACGCCTAATGCTCGATTTGGCTGGTACCTCATTACAGGATGATGAGCCCGCATTGCTTTGCAATCCCCAAGTGGGCGGCGTGATTTTATTTGCCCGCAATGTTGAGAGTCGCGAGCAAGTAGTGGCGTTGGTTGGCCAAATAAGGGCTGTGGCGCCACAGCTACTGATTGCTGTGGATCAGGAGGGTGGTCGTGTTCAGCGCTTTAAGCAGGGCTTTACTCTGTTGCCAGCCATGCAGCAGTTGGGCGATCTATGCCTTACAGATAGAGAGGCTGGACTTGGGTTAATCCGCGACTGCGGTTGGTTGATGGCGGCCGAGGTGATTGCCTGCGGCTTGGATATCAGCTTTGCGCCGGTACTGGATGTAGATCGTGATACCAGCAGTATTATCGGTGATCGCGCATTTAGCGATCAGCCGCAGCTGGTCACTGATGTGGCTGCTGCTTTTATACTGGGTATGAAAGAGGCGGGAATGGCTGCTACGGGCAAACATTTTCCCGGGCACGGAGGGATTTTTGCTGACAGTCATTTGGAAGCACCGGTGGACAACCGTGACTGGGTACAGCTCAGTAAACATGATTTAGTGCCCTTTGCGGCATTGGCAGGCAGTCTCGGTGGCATAATGCCCGCGCATATTACCTTTCCCGCTATTGACCCCGACTCCGTGGGGTTCTCCGAATTTTGGTTGATGCAGGTTCTTCGTGACCAGCTCGGTTTTAATGGGGTTATCTTTAGTGACGACTTGGCCATGAAAGGCGCAGATGTGGCCGGCGGCTACGTACAAAAAGCACAGCTGGCGCTGGATGCCGGCTGCGATATGATTTTGGTGTGCAATGATCGTGAGGGTGCCCTTGAGGTGCTCGAGTTTATGACTCAGCAGCAGGTTAGCGGCAGTGACAGAATTAAAATGATGCTTAAATCAAACTCCCTATCATGGGCGCAGCTAGAGAATCATCCGCGCAGAGTTGCTACCATGGAGCAGCTACAAAACCTTAATACCAATAATTAGAAACAAACAGAGTAGGTTGGGTCGATGAAAAAGATAGAAAACTGGTTGGTCAATTTGACAGGTGAACAGTACCTCTGGGTGCTGGAGTTATTTGTTATCGTAGTTCTGGCTCTGGGTCTAGGTATGGTTATTAATCGGGTTATCGACAAACTCGAAGTGCAGGCCGCGAAGACCAAAACTGTATGGGATGATGCCCTAATCGAAGCCTGCCGGCGCCCACTGATCTGGGTGGTGTGGATTCTTGGCGTCAACTTTGCTGCCGGGATTGCTGCGCAAAAAATGGATTCTGGATTTTATGATCTGGTGGATCCGGTTAATCGTTTGGCGCTGATCTTTTTGGCCGTTATGTTTTCGACCAGTTTTATCAAACGCGCCGAGCGCAATCTGGTGCATCCAGACTATATTGCCAAGCCGCTGGATGAGACCACTGTGCGGGCCGTGGGCAAGTTGCTCCGTGCTGCGGTGATAATCACTGGTGTGTTAATCGCCATGCAGCTGTTCGGGTATAGCATTTCAGGCCTGCTAGCATTTGGTGGTATCGGCGGCATTGCAGTGGGTTTTGCCGCCAAAGATCTACTGGCTAACTTTTTTGGTGGTTTGATGATCTATCTGGATCGACCTTTCTCTGTGGGGGACTGGGTGCGTTCACCGGATCAAGAAATTGAAGGCACAGTGGAAGATATCGGCTGGCGCCTGACGCGAATTAGAACCTTTGACAAGCGCCCGCTGTATATTCCCAATGCTTTGTTTGCCAATATTTCAGTGGAAAACCCTTCCCGAATGACCAATCGTCGAATCTACGAAACCATTGGAGTGCGCTACGATGATCTGGCACAGATGGGCCCAATTGTTGAGCAGGTGAAGGCGATGTTGTTGGCTCATCCTGATATTGATACCAATCAAACAATGATGGTTAACTTCAATAAGTTTGCCGCTAGCTCCCTAGACTTTTTTATCTATGTCTTTACCAAGACCACCAACTGGGAGGCCTATCATCAAGTGAAGCAGGATGTACTGCTAAAGGTGGCCGATATTATTGCAGCAAATCAGGCCGAGGTTGCCTTCCCAACCTCAACATTGCATGTTCCAGAGGGTATCCAAGTAAATGCGCTAAAGGATCGGTAGAGAGGTTTAAACCGGGCTTAGTTGCGGGCTGGCAGTTGCAAAAAAAATCGTGGCACAGTGACAAGTGATTAACTACAGTTTATGAAGGTGATGCCTGATCAGCATTATCGAATTAACAATAACAGGGATGTATAGGGGGGCGTTGCAGTAGATGCTGCAAAGGGATTGCGCAGCTAAATGGATAGCTTGCGCAGGATAAGGAGATCATGTCATGGATTTGACGCCGCTTTTCATCTGCCGAGGTTTTACTGGGCTGAGCTTGAACTACTCTGGCTTATCTAGCCTTAGAGCCTTGACCGCAAATGCCATCTGCCATGGGCTCTGTTTAATCAGGTGGCAGCTATGACCTATTTTCTCAAACAGACGCTAGTGATATTTCTGGTTATCAGCTGCTGGTGCCTGTTAGCAGTAGTTCTAATAGACTATGTGTTCGGTGACCTCGCTGGGCTGATCGATACCTCAAGGCAAGCCCAGGCTTGGTCGCTGCTGCTATTGTTTGGCCTGTCGCGGAGTTCGACACTGAGAGTTGCCAACCTTAGGATTAGGCAATGGTTTGCCGACACTGGACTGGCTGCTGTTTTGGGTCCTGCATTGACCACTGTTCGCGACCTTATTGTCAGGGGGTTGCGCTCGGTTTATGTCAATGTCTATCTTGCGGCTGATGTGCTTTTCTGTGTGGGTGTGCCGTTATTAATTATCTCAGCATCAGCTGGCTGGTGGCTTCTGCCTGAAGTCAGCTATGTGTCGCTGATTATTTATAGCTGCGTGATTTCAGTAATCTTCTTTGCTGGTCTCTGGTGCAATTTGGTGCGGTTGCTGTCACTGGGTTATTTTTTCGGCCACTGGCTGGTAGATGATGCAATGCTAAGATATCCCTTTGTTGCCCCAGCGGTGGTACAGCAGAATATAGCGCTGCTAATGAACGATGCGTTAAATGCGCTATTGCCAGCTGTCGGGCTAGCACTGATTGTTTATCTGCTAGCACGTCGCTATGGACTGGAGATGGTTACAAGGGCGTTTGGCGCAAGTGTTAGTCAAGCTTATGAGCGCGGTTTTGGCCGCCAAGTTTTCAGTAACTATCTATTGCTGGGATGCCTAGTGATGGCTACGCCGCTAATTGCAGTTATCACGCAAATTGCGATAAGCCATATTAATATCCATATGCTGTTTGTCGGCTTGGGCATCTGGGCGCTGGACTTATATTGGCAGCAGGACGTTGCCAGTGAGCCGGCGCTATCATCGGACTGTCGATATTTTTTAAAGCTCTCCTGGAAGCACTAGGGTCAATTTACTCTATAATCGGCTTTTGATTTTTATAGGTTGAATCCATTGGCCACTTTTATTGATAAGTTAAGCATTAAGACTGTCGCACTTATACTAAGCTGCGGCCTACTGGCTAGCTGTCTCGGTAGACCTGAAGCTGTATTGCCTGTCGCAGATTTAGATACTCAGCGTTATCTTGGCAACTGGTATGAGGTGGCGCGTCTCGATCACTCATTTGAGCGCGGCTTAAGCAACGTTACTGCGACTTACTCAATGCGCGACGACGGTGGTTTGCGGGTGATTAATCGCGGTTTTTCTGCGGAAGAGGGCGACTGGCAGCAGGCGGAGGGTAGGGCCTATACCATTGCGGAAGACCAGCCAGGTCATCTCAAGGTCTCTTTCTTTGGGCCTTTTTTCGGTTCCTACGTGGTTTTTGAATTGGACTCGGATTATCAATACGCCTTCGTTGCAGGTAACACCACCAACTATTTATGGTTGTTGTCACGGACTGCTACCGTTAGTGACGAGTTGAAGGAATATTTTTTACAGCGTGCTGAGGAATTGGGTTTTGAGGTGGATGATTTAATTTTTGTCGATCAAGGGTTAAATCAAAATGCGGTCGGCAGTGATTCTGCAGCGCCCTTGAAAAATGATTTAGGGTGACAGTTAGGTTATTGAGATCTCTCACATTCGTTCGAGATGACAGCCTGGAAGTAACGCTGCCTCAGAGCCTCTAATTTGTCACCCCAGGCAGAGCCTCTAATTTGTCATCCCGACAGAGCGCAGCGACGAGGGATCTCAATTCAGCAGTTGCCAGCAAAACCTCAAAAAAAACCTACTCAGGCTCAGTCAAAGCCTCTTCCTCTAAAGGATTAAGCACTTCTGGTTCGTAGGGAATAATAGTCACCAACACACCCATTTTGGGATGGTCGATATAGTAACTCTGCTTTTCTTCTAGACGCTTGGACTGATCAAATGTCCATAGGGACTTGACCGGATACCGCGATGGCTGCTGTATTTCTGAATCCTCGTCACTATCTTCGTCATTCTGCGTTCCGGCGACATTATTTGTCGGCTTATCGATAAAAAAGTCCTCAATGCGCTCCTCATCAAACTGAAGATCAGCAATCACATAACTGTCGACAAGGCTGGGTTGCTCTCGAAGTGGAAACGCTGGCAGGTCGATCATGTTGTCAGGGTCGTCCTGAGTTTCAAATTCCAGCAGCCAGAGATCTGATTGAAAATGTAAAAAACGCGATTTATAAAAGCGCAGGCTACCTTCAATCTCAAAGCGATCTAGATACTGCTTACCGGCTTTGATAATCACCCAGGGATCCTGCTCAAGCTCATCTGTGGTGAAGCGCCAGGCTTCGTGAAACACTACATTGTATTGCGCTTGCCGATCGAGAGCGCGAGAGCTCTCATTGAGGTTGCGGACTTCTCGGGGTAGCTTTACGAATGTGTCTTCGTATTCTGGGATGTAGGCGTCTGAGATAGTTTCGCTTTGATTGTCGATCAGACTATTAGCCAAGAACATGGCATCTTGGGCATTTATCTGTGCCAGGTCATAGTCATCAAAAGGGCTGTTTTGCTCTCCAATCTGTTCTTCTGAATTATCTAGTTCCGAATCAGATAAACCCAGTGCTGGATCCGCTACTTTGGCTAGAGGAATTATTCTCTGGACTGTTTTTGAGATAACGCTATTGATGGCGATGGGAAAGTCATTATCTGCAATTTGATCGGGATCGATCAGGTCGAGGTTGTTTTCAGGAAAGTCGAGACTATAGTTTCGCGGTGGTTGCTCTTCGCCTTGGTAGCCCTGTTGGGTAAAAATAACCACCTCAACCTGATACCAAGGGGGTGGGCTGTCTTCAGTTTGTTTATCACTGTCTTGGGCGACACTAAGGCTGCTGATTAGCATCAACATGGCGACCCACAGGCCGGTGGCCCGTTGCGCTTTCTGCTGTTGCTTATCTGTCGTCATGTTTGCCATTCCCTTGTCTGTACCTTACAGGATAGTCCTAATGTGATTGCAGTCGCTCAGTCAATCAGCCAATCAATCATTCAGTTGGCATTCTCCGTTGGCATAAGCTGATCGAGAATAAAGGTCAGCTTGTCCACGCGCTCTTCCGCCGTTTCCATCTCTGTAGTGAAACTCAATTGATCGTTATTTTGCAAGCGGAATGTGTTGGGTCGCTTCTGCACCATTTCAATAATGGTCATGGGTTCCACTGGCGTGCTGGCGCTAAATTTGAGACGTCCACCATTGGGGCCGGCTTCAATTTTTACTAATCCAAGACGTTCGCCCATCTGCCTCAGCTTGGCCAGTTCAAAAAGTGTTTTGGCAGGTTCCGGCAACAGTCCAAAACGGTCAATCATCTCGACCTGCAGTTCATACAGATCGCGCTCAGTTTGACAGTTGGCGAGACGCTTATAGAGCGTCAGGCGCATATTGACGTCGGGCAGATAGTCGTCTGGAATCAGTGCCGGCAGATGGAGGTTGACCTCAATACCCTGATCCAAAGCAGAACCCAGTTCGGCCTGCTTGCCATTTTTAATCGCATTGACCGCACGTTCGAGCATTTCCAAATAAAGCGTAAAGCCAATCGCTTGAATATGGCCACTCTGTTCTTCACCGAGCAGTTCGCCAGCGCCACGAATTTCTAAGTCGTTGGTTGCTAGGGTAAAGCCAGAGCCCAGGTGATCTGCCGCGGAAATAGCTTCTAAGCGTTTTAAGGCATCCGAGGTCATAGTTTTCGGTGGCGGCGTCAACAGGTAGGCATAGGCCTGATGGTGGGAACGGCCCACACGACCGCGCAGCTGGTGCAGCTGCGCCAGGCCAAATTTATCAGCGCGCTCAATAAGAATCGTATTGGCGCTGGGAATGTCGATGCCGGTTTCAATAATGGTGGTGCATACAAGAACATTAAAGCGCTGGTGATAAAAGTCCGACATCACCTGTTCCAGTTGACGCTCGCGCATCTGGCCATGAGCTATATTGATTCGTGCCTCTGGCACCAGCAGCGCCAACTCATCGGCGGTGCGCTGAATATTTTTAACATCATTGTGTAAAAAGTAGACCTGACCGCCACGGAGGATTTCGCGAAGTATAGCCTCGCGGGTAACTCGATCTTCCCGTTGACGGATAAAGGTTTTCACCGATAGACGTCGCGCTGGGGGTGTGGCAATAATCGACAGGTCGCGCACTGCGTGCATGGACAGGTTGAGGGTCCGTGGAATCGGTGTCGCGGTCATGGTGAGGATATCCACCGAGCTGCGCATGGATTTAATCTTATCTTTTTGACGCACACCAAAGCGGTGTTCTTCATCGATAATCAGCAAACCAAGGCGCTCGAAGTCGATCTTGGCATGGAGCAGCTTGTGCGTGCTGATAAGAATATCCACTTTGCCGCTCTCAGTGTCGGCAATTACCTGATCCTGTTCTTGGCTGGTGCGGAAGCGCGATAGTTCTTCAACTTTTATCGGCCAGTTGGCAAAGCGATCGCGAAAATTTTGTAGATGCTGGTGGGCGAGTAATGTGGTGGGTACCAGAATAACCACCTGTTTGCTGCTGGACACTGCAGTAAAGGCTGCACGCATGGCGACTTCGGTTTTACCAAAGCCCACATCACCGCAGACCAGTCTATCCATAGGTTGCGGGCTCAGCAGGTCGCGACGCACTGCATCTATAGCCTCGAGCTGATCCGCAGTCTCCTCAAAGGGGAACTCGCCGCTAAATTTGCGGTAATCCTCTTCATTATCGTTGAAGGCAAAGCCTTTTCGGGCTGCTCGGCGAGCGTAAATGTCGAGTAGTTCGGCGGCGGTATCGCGGATCTGTTTAGCCGCTTTCTCTTTCGCCTTTGACCATTTATCGGTGCCGAGTTTATGCAGTGGCGCCATAGATTGATCACCACCGCCAAAGCGGCTGATCAGGTGCAGGGACGAAACCGGCACATAGAGTTTGGCGTCATTGGCATAGACCAGCATCAGGAATTCCTGCACTGACTTATCCACTTCAAGTGTCACCAGCCCCTGGAAACGACCGACACCATGATCCATATGCACCACTGGTGCGCCGTGCTGCAGTTCGGCCAGGCTCTTGAAAATATGATCGGGAGACTCTGAGGCTTTGGAGCGACGACGGCGCTGCATAACCTGTTGGCCAAAGAGCTCGCCTTCGGTGATCAGGCATATGCCTTGATCTGGGCTGTAGACACCCTGATCTATGGGATAGGTGGTAACTGAGAAGCGGTTGTTACTGCCGCTACCATTGATAAAGCCCTGCCAGTTCTCCGCTTCAGTCGCGACTATATTGATTTTTTTTAAAAATCCAGCGAGCACTTCACGGCGTCCGGCGGATTCAGCACAGAACAGCACTCGGCCATCGAAGCGTTCAATAAACTCTTGCAGTGTCGACAGTGGGTTGCCAAGTTTAGAATTGACGGCCACGTCGGGCACAGCGCGCAAATTAAAGTTGATGCTGCCAGCACCGGCTTTGGCTGGCTGGCGATCTATTTCGGTACGTGGCAGTTTTTTAATCTGCTGAAACACTTCTTCGACGCCGAGAAACAGTTCCTTTGGAGAGAGAATCGGGCGGGTGGGGTCCACGCCGTACTCGGCATAGCGGGCATTGGTATCCTGCCAGAAGGCGAGGGCGGCGTCTTCGATGCCCACATGACTAAATAACTGTACTTTTTCGGGCAGGTAGTCAAACAGGGTGGCTGTTTCATCAAAAAACAGGCTTAGATAATATTCGATACCCTGGGGTGCAATGCCATCTTTAATATCGCGGTAGACCGGACATTTAGCCGGATCCTTATCGAAATGCGTGTGCCAGTTATTTAAGAATTGGTTGCAGGCCTGCTTGTCGAGGGGGAACTCGCGCGCCGGCAGCAGTTCAATCTCAGTGACATTTTCAGAGGTGCGCTGAGACTCGGAATCAAATAGTCGCAGGCTCTCGATTTCGTCGTCTAGCAAGTCAATACGGAAAGGCTGCACGGCACCCATGGGGTAGATATCGATCAGTGAGCCGCGAAAGGCGTACTCGCCATGCTCATAAACTGTGTCTACGCGGTTGTAGCCGGCCCGAGATAGCTGTTGCTGGAGTTCATCGCGATCCAACAGTTCACCCACTTCATAGGCGAAGGTTCGCGAGGCAATAAAGTCTGTAGGAGCCAGCCTGTGCATTAGTGTTGGCAGCGGCACTATTAATAGCGCATGCTGGGCGTTGGGCAGATTGGACAGTGTTTGCAGGCGCGCCGAGACAATATCTTGGTGGGGCGAGAAGATATCGTAGGGCAGGGTTTCCCAGTCGGGGAAGTTTAGAATTGGAAAATCCTGCTCAGCACTAAAAAATGCCAGTGCTCGACTCTGGGCTGCGGCTTCGCGGGCGGTCTCAGTTATAAGAATGCTGAGGCCGTCGAATTGTTGCGCGGCTTCGGCGATGGCCAGTGCACGACCTGCGGCTTGCAGTTCACCCCAGTGATTTTTATCTCCGGGTTTAGCGCTTATACCCAAATCTAGAATCGTCTTTGATTTTGCGCTGGGTTCTAAGTCTAATGTTGTTTGCGAAGCTGAAGCTGTCATAACACCTACAAAATTATTGGAAAGTTGTACTAAAGTTAAGCTAATACTGCACTGTTGTTAAAGTTGGTTCACAGCGGCCGATATTTTACTCGCGGTCGGCCAGTGATAGATAGAGGCAATAGTCTGTATAAACCAGATGACGTCTGTTGTTGGTTGCCTGTGTGACTAATGTTCACGATAATATAAAAACCTCCCAAACGCTTGAAAAGGACCTGCCAGTGATTGATCAGAAGAGACCCCTCCCAGACGACTTTTTTAAAGATTGGAAACAGCGCGAAGCCCTTGCCGAAGGAATGATCCCGATTATTGGCAAGCTCTATCGCGAGCGCAATGTATCAACCTATATGTATGGCAACAGCATGGTTAACAAATCGGTTACCGATTTGATGAAGTTCCATCGCCGTGTGCGTCAGGTTGAGCAAAATGAGTTATCTGAATTTGACTCTTCACCCATGATCGAGGCCATCGCCCGTTTGCACTTGGGGCCTGCCCATATAGATCTGGGCAAGATGGTGGTTAAGTTTAAGAGTATTGGCAATGGCCGCAGCGTCGATGAGTTTGTTGCCGATGAGCTGAAAGATATTGTTGGCTCGGATGTGAAGCCGTTGCCTCAGCCTCAGGACGTGGTGCTTTACGGCTTTGGTCGCATCGGTCGACTGGTGGCAAGAATTCTGATTGATAAGGCTGGCGGCGGCGATGTGCTGCGCCTGCGAGCAATCGTAATCCGCAAAGGTAAAATTGCCAATGATTTGGAGAAGCGCGCGGCACTGCTGCGTCGCGATTCGGTCCACGGATCTTTTAAGGGCACCATTCGTGTTTTGGAAGAAGAGAATACGTTAGTTATCAACGGTAATCCGGTGAAGGTAATCTACGCTAACTCACCAGAGGAAATTGATTACACCGAGTACGGTATCAACAACGCCTTAATTGTCGATAACACCGGTGTCTGGAAAGACAATGCCGGCCTCGGCGGCCATCTGCGTCCCGGCGCCTCAAAGGTTCTGCTGACAGCCCCTGCCGGCGACGATATTCCGAATATTGTGTTTGGTGTCAACGATGGTGAAATCACCCCTGAGCGTGAGATTATCTCGGCAGCGTCCTGCACCACTAATGCCATTGTTCCAGTGCTCAAGTGCCTGCTCGATGAATATGGCATCAACAGTGGTCATGTTGAAACTGTTCACGCTTACACCAACGATCAGAACCTAATCGATAACTACCATAAAGGTGATCGTCGCGGTCGCAGTGCGGCACTGAATATGGTGTTGACCTCTACGGGTGCCGCCAAGGCAGTGGCCAAGGTAATTCCGCAACTAAAAGGTAAATTGACCGGCAATGCGATTCGGGTACCCACACCCAATGTCTCTATGGCGATCCTCAATCTGCAGTTGGGACGCGACACCAGTGTAGAAGAATTGAATGAGTTTATGCGCCAGAAAGCGTTGCACTCTGAATTGCAGCAGCAGATTGGCTACACCATCTCCACTGAAGCGGTATCCACAGATTTTGTCGGTTCGCGGCAAGCCTGTGTCTACGATTCTCAGGCCACCATTGTCGAAGGCAATAGCTGTGTACTCTATTGTTGGTATGACAATGAATTTGGTTATAGCTGTCAGGTGGTGCGCTGCTTGGAAAAGTTTGCGGGCGTTAGCTGGCCCTCTTATCCCAGTGTCTTGCAACCGGTGTAAATTACTCTAACAGACTAGTGTTTCACGGGACTCGCCGCAGCTTCTGCGTCGGGTCCTTTTACCTTCAGTGCAGGGCATTGTGGGTAGCATTATGACCCCCATTAGCACTACCTTTAAAAACGCCACTCAAGCATATCCTCAGTCCGATAAAACAAATTACTCCGATATGGTCGACTTTAGGTTTTATTGGTCCTAATCAGACTGGAATCACAGCGCCCAGACCTTTATAATCCCGCCGATCTTAAATCGGTAAGCAATGTTCCTCATCTGCAAGCCGAAATACGCTGAACGTTCTCGCAAAATAGCCGTTAGATCCTGTTGTTGTGTCAATTCAGTTTTATAGCCCAAATATTAATTTTTGAGTATTAGGTATTTCCTATGATAAAAATCCGTCGCGGATTAGACCTGCCCATAGCTGGTAAGCCAGAGCAGGTTATTCACGATGGCCCAGTAATAGGTCAGGTTGCGGTAGTTGGTTTTGACTACCCGGGCATGAAGCCCACCATGGCCGTGCGCGAAGGTGATCGCGTCAAACTGGGTCAATTGCTGTTTACCGATAAAAAAACTGTCGGTGTAAAGTACACCGCTCCTGCAGCTGGTGTTGTGGTAGCAGTCAATCGCGGCGAGCGCCGTGTGTTTCAATCCCTGGTGATTGATGTTGACGGAACCGAATCTGAAAGCTTTGCCCAGTACAGTGCTGAACAGCTCGCTTCCCTGGATCGCAGCCTAGTGGTTGAGAATCTGGTTAACTCTGGCCAGTGGGTGTCATTGCGTACACGTCCTTTCGCTCGAGTACCGGCGCCAGAATCTAGCCCTTCATCGATTTTCGTTACCGCTATGGATACCAATCCACTGGCGGCTGACCCAGCACCGATTATTGCTCAGCGCAGTGAAGACTTTGCCAATGGTCTGACTGTTCTGACACGTTTAACTGACGGCCCAGTGCACCTCTGTAGTGCGGCTGATGCAACGGTTGCTGGCGACACTATCGATGGTGTTCAAGCTCACAGCTTTGCCGGTCCTCATCCTGCAGGTCTTGCTGGAACCCATATTCACTTTATCGATCCTGTCAGTGCTGAGAAAACCGTTTGGACTATTGGCTATCAAGATGTGATTGCCATAGGTGCGCTGTTTACTAGCGGCACTATTGATAGCAGCCGCGTGGTTGCACTGGCTGGCCCACAGGTCAATCAGCCGCGACTACTAAAAAGTCAGTTGGGTGCCAACCTCAATCAGCTGGTTATCGGCGAATTAAAGAATGATGAGAATCGCGTAATTTCCGGTTCAGTTCTCTCTGGTCGCAGAGCCTCTGGCGAGTTTGCCTTTTTAGGCCGTTATCACAGCCAAGTCTCGGTTATCCGTGAAGGCCGCGAGCGCGACTTCCTGCACTATCTGCGAGCTGGATTCGACAAGCACTCGGCACTGCCGATCTTTGTTTCCTCTCTGAGCAAGAAACTTTTCAATATGACATCCAGTACTAACGGCAGCGAACGCGCCATGGTGCCTGTGGGTGGCTACGAAAATGTTACTGCCCTGGATATATTGCCCGTTCAGCTACTCCGCTCGCTGATTGTCGGTGACACGGAAATGGCGCAGAAACTCGGTTGCCTGGAATTGGACGAAGACGATGTCGGCCTCTACAGCTATGTCTGTGTCGGCAAGCACGAGTACGGCCCAATCCTGCGTGATAATTTGACCAAAATAGAGAAGGAGGGTTAAGACCATGTTACGTAATCTTCTCGATAAGTTAGAACCTAATTTCCACAAAGGCGGCAAGTGGGAAAGCTGGTATGCGCTCTACGAGGCAGTTGATACTGCTCTGTTTAAGCCATCGGATGTAACCAAGAACAGCTCCCATGTGCGTGACTCCATCGACCTTAAGCGGGTGATGATCACAGTTTGGATGGCGACTTTCCCAACTATGTTCTTCGGTATGTGGAATGTGGGCTTCCAAGCCAACACCATCATGCTGGAGATGGGCATGTTGGCTCAAGAGGGCGGGCGCGGCATGTTTATTGCCATGTTGGCCGGCTACGATCCAACCAGTATCTGGGACAACCTGGTTCACGGTGCGGCTTACTTCCTACCTATATACATGGTCACCTTTATAGTCGGCGGTTTCTGGGAAGTTTTATTTGCCAGTGTTCGCGGTCATGAAGTTAACGAAGGTTTCTTCGTTACCTCGGTACTCTTCGCTCTTTGCTGTCCTCCTGATCTCCCGTTGTGGATGGTCGCCGTAGGTATCAGCTTCGGTATTGTTATCGGTAAAGAAGTATTCGGCGGCACCGGTAAGAACTTCCTCAATCCAGCCCTGACAGGTCGCGCATTCCTCTACTTTGCCTACCCAGCCTATATGTCTGGTGATGCGGTATGGACTGCAGTCGACGGCTACACTGGCGCAACGATGTTGTCTGTGGCGGCCACTGCCGGTATGGCGGGTCTTGAGCAGAGCACAACTTGGATGTCGGCCTTTATCGGGACTATTCAGGGCTCTATAGGCGAAACCTCGACCCTGGCGATTCTACTCGGTGGTGTGGTCTTGATGGTAATGCGTATTGCCTCATGGCGCATTATCGGGGGTGTTCTGCTGGGTTCGGCACTGCTGTCCATGCTATTCAACACTATTGACTCGACTAACCCTATGTTTGCCTTGCCATTTTACTGGCACTGGGTGATCGGCGGATTTGCCTTCGGTGCAATCTTTATGGCCACCGACCCCGTATCTGCAGCGATGACCAACACCGGCAAGTTCTGGTACGGCATGCTGATCGGCGTCATGGTTATCCTGATTCGTGTGGTTAACCCGGCTTTCCCAGAGGGCATGATGCTGGCAATTCTGTTTGCCAACCTATTTGCACCACTGTTTGATCATGCTGTGGTTCAAGGAAATATTAAAAGGAGATTGGCCCGTGGCTAGTGACTCTATTCAGAAAACATTTGGTGTTGCCGCACTGCTCTGTGTGGTTTGCGCAGTAGTGGTCTCCAGTGCTGCAGTGATACTTCGACCCATGCAGGACGCTAACAAAGTATTGGATTTAAAGACCAATATTCTTGCCTCCGCTGGCTTATTGAAAGCTGGGATCGATGTTGAGACTCAATTCGAGCAGATTACTACTCGTATCGTCGATATGGAAACTGGTCGCTTCAATAATGAAGTGGATCCGGCTGTCTATGATCAACGGAAAGCCTCCAAAGATCCGGCACAGTCGATTGCTCTGTCCGGTGACGAAGATATTGCTAAGATCAAGCGTCGTGCTAATTTCGCTACTGTTTACTTAGTTGAGGGTGAACAGGGTCTCGAGAAAATCATTCTACCAATCAAAGGCTATGGTCTCTGGTCAACACTGTATGGCTTTATCGCTCTGGAATCCGATTTGGAAACTGTTGCTGGTATCGGTTTCTACGAGCACGCAGAAACGCCAGGTCTGGGTGGCGAAATTGACAACCCTAACTGGAAAGCCAGCTGGATTGGCAAGAAAGCCTATAACTCAGGTGATCTGGCAATCACTGTATTAAAAGGTAAGGCCGATATGAACCGTGACGGTTATGAGTCACAGATCGACGGTCTCGCTGGTGCGACGTTGACTACTCGTGGTGTTGATAATCTAGTGCGCTACTGGCTAGGTGATTCAGGCTTCTCACCACTGATCAGCAATCTTAAGACAGGGGAGGCCTAAGTATGTCAAACGCTAAAGATACGCTTCTAGCACCGGTACTGAACAACAACCCGATTGCACTGCAAATCCTCGGTATCTGTTCGGCACTGGCTGTGACGTCAAGCATGAAGGTTGCCTTTGTAATGTGCCTGGCACTGACCGTGGTATGCGCGTTTTCAAATCTATTTGTCTCGCTGATCCGCAATCATATCCCCAACAGCATTCGTATTATTGTGCAGATGACTATTATTGCCTCGCTGGTAATTGTTGTTGATCAGGTGCTCAAGGCTGTGGCCTACGATATCAGCAAACAGCTTTCGGTCTTTGTTGGACTGATTATTACCAACTGTATTGTGATGGGTCGCGCCGAAGCCTTTGCCATGAAAAACTCTCCGCTGCCGAGCTTTCTCGACGGTATCGGCAATGGTCTCGGTTACAGTGTGGTGCTGATGATTGTCGCATTCTTCCGCGAACTGTTTGGCGCCGGCAAACTGTGGGGCTACGAAGTCCTTCAGGTCAGCACCGAAGGTGGCTGGTACGTGGCCAACGGCATGATGTTGATGCCACCCAGTGCGTTCTTCCTAATTGGCTTGTTTATCTGGGTTCTACGCGTCAGCAAGAAAGATCAGGTTGAACAGCCGGACTTTAAGATTACTGCGAATAGCCGTCCGAGTGAGGTTGCGTAATGGAATATTATTTAAGCTTGTTAGCCCGCTCGATCTTTATCGACAATATCGCCCTGAGCCTGTTCTTGGGTATGTGTACTTATTTGGCACTGTCGAAGAAGATCAATGCGGCATTCGGCCTGGGTATTGCAGTGATCGTAGTGCAAACCATTACCGTTCCTGTAAACAATCTGCTGCTCGGTTATCTGTTATCCGATGGCGCTCTGGCTTGGGCCGGTCTGCCAGATGTTGATCTGAGCTTCTTGGTTTACCTGTGCTTTATCGGTGTTATCGCCGCCATCGTTCAGATACTGGAAATGTTTCTCGATAAGTATGTACCAGCTCTCTACAACGCCCTCGGCGTGTTTCTGCCACTGATTACAGTGAACTGTGCGATTCTCGGTGGTTCCTTATTGATGGCAGAACGTGGTTATAACTTCACCGAGAGTGTGGTTTACGGCTTTGGTTCCGGTACTTCTTGGGCTCTGGCAATTGTTGTTCTCGCCGGAATTCGAGAAAAATTGAAATATAGCGATATTCCAGAAGGCCTCCAGGGGCTGGGCATCGTATTTATCACTGTAGGTCTAATATCCTTAGGCTTTATGTCGTTCGGCGGCATAGATATCTGATTACGGAGAAGTAGCTACTTATGAATATCGAAATTATCCTCGGTGTCACCATGTTCACGGTGGTCATCCTTGCCCTAGTCGCCTTTATTTTGGCCGCTCGCAGCAAATTGGTGTCCTCTGGCGACGTCAATATTGAGATCAACGGTGAGAAGACAATTACCGTAGCAGCTGGCGACAAGCTACTGCAGACGCTTTCTAATGCTGGTTTATTCCTGCCCTCAGCCTGTGGTGGTGGCGGAAGCTGCGCCCAGTGCAAATGCGTTATCGCTGACGGTGGCGGTTCCATGCTGCCTACAGAAGAGAGTCACTTTAACCGTCGCGAAGCCGCTGAAGGTTGGAGACTCTCCTGCCAGGTTCCGGTTAAACAGGACATGAAAATTGAGGTCCCAGAAGAAGTATTTGGCGTCAAACGCTGGGAATGTGTGGTTGAGTCAAACCAGAATGTGGCGACCTTTATTAAAGAGCTGACCCTGCGTCTGCCGGAAGGGGAAGATGTTAACTTCCGCGCCGGTGGTTATGTGCAGCTGGAATGTCCTCCACACCATATTAAATATGCCGACTTCGATATCGAAGAGCAGTACCGCGGCGACTGGGAGCACTTTGGCTTCTTTAAACACGAGTCAATTGTTACTGAGCCAGTGATTCGCGCCTATTCAATGGCCAACTACCCAGACGAAGTGGGCATTGTTAAGTTCAATATTCGTATTGCTACGCCGCCACCGCGCTCTGAAGGTATTCCACCAGGACAGATGTCCTCTTATACCTTTGGCCTGAAAGCTGGCGACAAGATTACCGTCTACGGTCCCTTCGGTGAATTCTTTGCCAAAGACACTGATAATGAAATGGTCTTCGTTGGCGGTGGTGCGGGTATGGCGCCAATGCGCTCACATATCTTCGATCAGCTTAAGCGTCTTAAAAGCAAGCGTAAGATCAGCTTCTGGTACGGTGCACGTTCATTGCGCGAATGTTTCTACGACGATGAATATGATGCCTTGGCAGCAGAAAATGATAACTTTGACTGGCATCTAGCGCTGTCTGATCCGCAGCCGGAAGATAACTGGGACGGCCTGACTGGGTTTATCCACAATGTCTTGTTTGAGCAGTATCTGAAAGATCACGAAGCGCCTGAAGATTGTGAGTTCTACATGTGTGGACCCCCAATGATGAATGCCGCAGTGGTTAAATTGTTGCAAGATCTGGGTGTTGAGGACGAAAATATTTTCCTCGATGACTTCGGCGGGTAATAGCGCTTGATGATTCTATTTGGCAACAAAATGACGGGGCTTTTGAAAGCCTCGTTTTTGCTTTCAGCTCTAGTCGCTTTATTACTGACAGCTGGCTGCGACCATGCCCCTGAAATTGTGCAGATATCGGGCAGCAAATTTGGCACTAGCTATAACATCACCATAGTAGCGGATCAGCCAGCACCAGCTGATTTGGCCGAGCGCATCGACGCGGCGCTCGACGTTGTTGACCTGTCCATGTCCACCTACAAGTCGGAATCGGCGTTAAGCCAGTTTAACCGCCTTCCTGTTGACGAAGAGGTAGGGGCATCTCAGGAGCTCTGGACTGTCTTGCAGACCAGCCGTCAGATCTGGCGAAAGAGCGCTGGCGCCTTCGATCCCAGTGTGGGTCCATTGGTGGACCTCTGGGGCTTCGGTCCGCAGATGACCAATGATCAGATTCCCACAGATAATGAAATTACTCAGGCGTTGGCGACTACTGGTTACCAGCACCTAATCTTAAATCCTGCCAACCAGTCGATCAGCAAAGATCTGGCCCTGCGCTTGGATCTATCCGCCGTGGCCAAAGGCTATGCGGTTGACCAAGTAGCCGAACTGCTTGAGATGCTGGCACTGCCAGATTACCTCGTGGAAGTGGGTGGCGAGATGCGCGTTAGCGGCTTAAACCCCAAAGGGCAGCCCTGGCGCATTGCCATCGAAACCCCGGATGCCATGGGGCGGGTGGACAATATTATTGCTCTAGAGAGCGCCGCCGTGGCCACCTCTGGTGACTACCGAAATTACTTTGAGAAAGACGGCAAACGCTACTCCCACAGCATAGATCCACGAACCGGCCGACCCATAGAACATCGTCTGGCCTCGGTGACTGTGGTCGCTGACCGCTGCACTGATGCCGACGCCTGGGCCACTGCCTTTTTAGTTATGGGTGACGAGGCGGCGCTAGAGATAGCCAATCAGCAATCCATCGCGGTGTATATGTTGGTCAAAGCCAAAGCCAAAGCCGAAGGCCAATTTACCGCGCTTTACAGTGACGCCTTCAAACAATATTTAACCGCAGCAGCGGTTAACAGCGAGAACTAAATATGGCTGAAATCTTTCTTACCATTATTATTTTTGCCCTGCTGATTACAGCAATGGCAGTGGGCGTCCTTATGGGCGGCAAACCCATAGCCGGCTCCTGTGGCGGCGTCGGTGCGGCACTGGGTGAAGCTAACTACAACTGCGATCTCTGCGGTGGTGATCCCAATAAATGCGATGAGCTGAGCGAAGCCGATATGGCCTATGACGCAACCGCCAATCTGCGTTCTTCAGAGCAGGAAAAATCCTAGGCATGTCCAATTATCAGTACGATCTAGTCGTAATCGGCAGCGGTCCCGCCGGTGAAGGCGCGACTATGAATGCCGTGAAACAGGGCTGGAAAGTCGCAGTGGTCGATGAACGATCACTGGCTGGGGGCAACTGCACTCACTTGGGCACCATTCCCTCAAAAGCCTTGCGACAGTCCATTCGACGGATGATGCAATACAACACCATGCCGATGTTTCGTGCCGTTGGCGAACCCCGTTGGTTCTCCTTTCCAGAGGTCATGAAAGCCGCCGATGATGTGATCACCAAGCAGGTTCAGGGTCGCACCAAGGGCTATGCTCGCTATCGCGTGAATATGCATGCGGGTCGCGCCAAGTTTATTGGCGCCAATGAAATTACAGTGACCAACTCAGATGGCAAGGTAAGCACGCTGAGTTCAAAAAACTTCCTCTTAGCCACAGGTTCACGGCCTTATCGTCCCGAGGATATCGACTTTGATAACCCCAATATTTTTGATAGCGACAGCATATTAAAGCTCGATCACACACCGCGAAATATTATTATTTATGGCGCAGGTGTAATCGGCTGTGAGTATGCCTCGATCTTTTCCGGTCTAGATACCCGAGTTGATCTGGTTAATACCCGCGAATGGCTAATGAACTTTCTCGATGACGAAATTTCTGATGCCCTTAGCTATCACCTGCGCGATTTAAATGTGATGGTGCGCCACAACGAAGAATATGAGCGCGTCACCACCCATGAAAATGGTGTCACCCTAGAGCTCAAGTCAGGTAAGCGGGTTCATGGCGAAGCCTTGCTCTGGTGCAATGGCCGCAGCGGTAATACCAAGAATATGGGCCTAGAAGACATAGGTCTGGAAACCGATTCTCGCGGTCAGATACAGGTCAATAAAGACTACCAAACCGCAATCCCGCATATCTATGCTGCCGGTGATGTTATCGGCTGGCCAGCACTGGCAGGTGCTGCCTACGATCAGGGCCGCTTTGCCGCCTCTCATATGTGCGGCATGACAGATCAGTATCGCGTGGATGATGTAGCCACAGGTATCTGGACGATTCCGGAAATCAGCTTTGTCGGTAAAAACGAGCGCGAGCTTACCGAACAAAAAATTCCCTATGAAATTGGCCGCGCCTATTTTAAAGACACAGCCCGAGCGCATATTTCCGGTGAAGAAGTGGGTATGTTAAAAATACTTTTCCATCAAGACACGCTTCAGATATTAGGGATTCACTGTTTTGGCGCAGAGGCCGCAGAGATTATTCATATTGGACAGGCGATTATGAATCAGGAAGGGGAGGCGAACAGTATTAAGTATTTCGTCCGTACAACGTTTAATTATCCGACCATGGCCGAAGCCTATCGTATCGCTTCGATGAACGGACTTAATCGCGTCAGTCGTGAGCACCGACGCTTTGAGGCCAAACAGCGCTAAATTCTAGCTTAGCGCTTAGGTGTCTTGTGCTCGCTATCTATTACTAAGATCCTGCGGTGGGTGTTTAACCACTGCTTGAATCACCCAATTACCCTCGAAGTACACTACATATTCCCCATAGCGCCACTGGCTTATCGGTGGTTCGCCTACTGCCGAGGTCATCTCCTGAGGATCACCAAAGTCTTCTAACACAGTGTTTTTATGCATGCCTCTTTCCGGTAATTGCAGCTCTGACTGACGAGTTTGCTCGCCGATGGGCAAGGTGATTTGCTCTGCGGTAAGGGTGGTGCTCAGGGTGCAGGTTAATGTGGTAATCGCCAGAGCCAATATCAGGTTTTTCATAGCTAACATTCCTTTGTGATAAATTACTGCGGATTCAATTGTCTGAATTCAATAGCCTAATTGTAGGCCATAGCAGGGGCTGTGACCGTGATTGGGTTTGCAGGAGATCCTTCGACTTCGCTCAGGATGACCGTCATCGTATTCTCGGCGCTATAAAATATTGGCTCTATAAAACACTGTCATCTCGAACGCATGTGAGAGATCTATTTCCAGTCCGCTCACAGTCCTCAGGCAATTCAGTGGAGAGATCCCTCGTCGCTGCGCTCTGTCGGGATGATAGGTTTGGCTGGGCCCTGTCTGTATGGCAAGGTTTGTTAGTTGGGGCCGTATCGCTTATTTTTTAACCAACAGTCCAGTAGAAGCCACTGGCTGTTGTACCTCTCAACTCTTTCGGGTTTAATCCCTGCTCGCCAATCAGTCCCTCACTAAAATAATAAGCTCAGTCTGGATCCAAATAAGGCAGTAAAAAATTGTCAACTTACCTCGCAGGCTTCTCCCTAGGACTTTCCCTAATTCTGGCCATCGGCTCGCAAAATGCCTTTGTGCTCAAACAGGGGCTTAAAAAACGTCATGTTTTTATTGTCTGCTTAGTCTGTGCTGTATCCGATGGGATTCTAATTTCCCTCGGCGTTGCCGGTTTTGGTACTGTGGTTAAACAGTTTCCCACCATTGAGATAATCGCCAGATACGGCGGGGCAGCGTTCCTAACCATTTACGCTCTGCTCAGTTTTAAGTCTGCTTTCACCGAAACCCATGCCCTCGAAGCCGAAGCGGAAACAGAAAGCTCGCTGTTTAAAACCATCGCCATCTGTCTGGCCTTTACCTGGTTAAACCCCCATGTCTATTTGGATACTGTGATTCTTTTGGGGTCGGTTTCAACCCAATACCATCCCGAGCAATTCCAGTTTGCTCTGGGTGCGGTGATCGCGTCCTTTGTATTCTTCTTTAGCCTGGGTTATGGCGCGCGAGTCTTAGCGCCGGTGTTTGAAAACCCTAAAGCTTGGAAGATCTTTGAGTTTTTTGTCGGGATTATTATGCTTGCTCTGGCCTTATCACTGGTCGCCAATGTCTAGTTTGTAATTTGCGAACAGTCGCGATTCCTCAGTAATACCGCTTAATCTCGGCCCATCCGCCCCCGCAATCTTGTGTGTCCTGCGGCTTTCGGGTTTAATCCTTGCATGTTAACCAACCTCCCTCTATTTATTGGGCTGCGCTATATGCGCAGCAAGCGACGCGATAACTTTGTGTCGTTTATTTCGCTGTTTTCTCTGGCGGCTATGGCGATTGGGGTGATGGCACTGATTGTGGTGCTATCGGTGATGAATGGCTTTGATCGTGAGATCAAGATGCGTCTATTAAGAGTGGTACCTCATGTGACTCTCACCGGTCCTCAGGGCTTGGATATCGCACAGATTAATCGGCTGGAGGCTGAGCTAAAGGCGGGTTCTGATAATGCGCCGGTTCAGGTGCTCTCGGTGGTGCCTATGTTACAGAGCTTTGTGATGGGCTCCAGTAAGGGTAATCAAGCGGGTTTGGTGTTGCAGGGTATAGATCCTGAGTCGCGCACTGGGGAGAAATTGGCTGAGAATATGATCAGTGGCTATGTGGGTCAGTTACAGGCTGGTGAGTTCAGCGTGGTGATTGGCAGTCAGGTGGCGCGCAAGCTAGACCTTTTTGTCGGCGATCGCTTGCAGCTGACGTTGCCCTCGGTGACTGTGACGCCGGCAGGGGTGTTTCCGCGGATTAAGCGGGTGACGGTGACCGGTATTTTTCAGGTGGGCGCTCAGGTGGATGCCTCAGTGGTGTTTATGCACTATCGCGATGGCCAGAAGCTGTTGCGCTTGGGGGATCGTTTTCAGGGTGTGCAGTTGGAGCTGTCTGATGCCTTTATGGCGGATAACTGGCTCGGCTCTCAGGGTGATAAGAACTTTTTAGCTGACCGACCAAAGGACGATCTGCAGTGGCGTTCCTGGAGCGATAATATGGGCACGCTGTTTCAAGCGATGCGCATGGAGAAGGTAATTGTAAGCTTGCTGCTGTCAGTGATTATCGCGGTGGCGGCGTTTAATATTGTTGCTAGTCTGGTGTTGATGGTCTCAGATAAGCGCAAGGATATTGCGGTGATCCGGACGCTGGGTGCAACGTCCGGGACGGTGATGAAGATATTTGTGATTCAGGGTCTGGCGGTGGGCAGTTTGGGTATTCTGGCTGGCACTGTCTTGGGTTGTCTGCTGGCCTATTTTGTCGGCGATATTGTGGCTGGGCTGGAAGCGCTCAGTGGTAGCTATATTTTTGATCCCTCTATTTATTTAATCAGTGCTTTGCCCTCGGAAATTATAGTCAGTGATGTGGCTGTGGTTGTAGGCGGTGCATTGGTTATTAGTTTTCTCGCTACACTCTATCCCGCTTGGCGAGCGGGCAAAGTATTGCCTGCGGAGGCGTTGCGCTATGACCAATAAAAGTCCTTATGTCTTACAGGCCAAGGCGGTCGGTCGCGACTACCAGCAGGGCGATAGCCTGCTGCCAGTGCTGCGGGATACTAATGTGGCGGTTAAAGCAGGTGAAAATCTTGCTATAGTTGGCGTGTCAGGCTCAGGTAAAACGACCTTATTGAATTTACTTGGCGGTTTGGATGATCCTACCGCTGGCAGGGTGACGGTCTGTGGTGCGGATTGGCAGGGGCTGGGTGTTTCTGATCGAGCCAAGTGGCGCAATCAGCATGTGGGCTTTGTCTATCAGTTTCATCATCTGCTGGGTGAGTTTAGTGCTCTGGAAAATGTCGCCTTACCTTGCCTGATCGGCGGGGCGTCGGTTGCTGAGGCACAACAGCGTGCTGAGGAGTTGCTCGACAAAGTGGGTCTGGGTGATCGTTTGAAGCATAAGCCTGCAGAGCTTTCCGGCGGTGAGCGTCAGCGTGTGGCTATTGCCCGGGCACTGGTGACCTCGCCTTCGGTCGTCTTAATGGACGAGCCTACGGGTAATCTGGATCCCGGGACTGCTGGCGTGATTTTGGATCTATTGTTAACCCTTAATCAAAGCCTAAATATCTCTTTTGTGGTGGTCACTCACGACCCGGCTATTGCGGCGCGAATGGATCGTCAGGTGAATCTGATTGATGGTCAGCTGGTGGAACTGGAGGCTGCGGTTGTATAAGCCTCTGCCGTTATTTATCGGGCTGCGTTACTTTTCCTCTGGAGGAGGCGGTAATCGTCTGGTGTCGTTTATTTCTCTCTTGGCGATCAGTGGCCTAGTACTGGGCGTGTGCCTGTTGATTGTTGTGCTATCGGTCATGAACGGCTTCGATCGGGAATTGCGCGAGCGCATTCTGTCGGTGGTGCCCCATGTGCAAGTTATTCATCAACAGGGGGTCGCCGACTGGCGCACTGATGCTGGGCTTATCGCTCGCCAGCCATCGGTCACTGAGGTAACGCCCTACGCTGAGGTCAATGGAATGGTGCATTTTCGCCAGACTAGCAGGCCGATTCAGTTGCTTGGTTTGGAGGCCGACGCTGTGCCTTTGGGGTTGCAGGCAGTGCTCGATGAGGCCGGTGTCAGCCTGCCTCAGGGCAATCAGCTGCTGGTGTCTGAGGTTGTTGCGAAGAGTTTAAATATTCAGCTAGGTCAGCGTTTAACGCTAATTGTGCCTTCGGCGGAGGGGCCCACAGTGGCTATAGCCTTTACTCTGGCTGGAGTGTTCGCCACCCACACTGAGATCGACCAGCTACTGGCTATTGGCGCCTTGCCGGTGGTGGCGGATGTGGCTGGTATTAGCGGATTGGTTAATGGCTTTCGGGTGCAGATCGACGATCAATTTAATGCACGCCAATTGGGTTACCGCATGCTCGAGGAGTTGCCTTTTGGCTATGGCTTTAGAGATTGGTTTCAGACTCATGGCAATCTCTATCAGGCGATTCAGCTGTCGCGCAATATGGTCGGGCTGCTGATTTTTATGATTATCGCCATCGCGGCGTTTAATGTGATTTCCATGCTGATGATGTCAGTGATGGACAAGCGCAAAGATATTGCCATTCTTCAGACCCTAGGCCTGACCCGTCGTGAAATTCTGCAGCTATTTCTGACTCAGGGTGTCTTGATTGGGCTGTTCGGTATTCTAATCGGTGTGCTGCTGGGTGTGCTCGGCTGTTTCTGGGTGGCGGATTTGGTGCTTTGGTTGGAGTCGCTATTTGGCGTGACCTTCCTGAATACGGAGGTCTATCCCATTGATTATATTCCGGTGGATCTGCGCTGGTCGGATGTGCTCAAGGTGTCTTTGGCAGCAGTGGTATTAAATCTCTTGGCAACCCTCTATCCAGCATTGAGAGCCAGTCGCATGGTGCCCGCAGATGAGTTGCGTTACGAGTAACCGACTAATCCTCGAGGCAAGAACTTTATTTATTTTGCTGCTGTTGGCGCGCTAGTTTGCGTTTTTCCCAGTTGCGTATCACTTGCCAGCGCCAGAGAAAATTAATCATTAAATAGCCGGCGGCTGCGCAGGCAAAGCCGCACAGCAGGCTGCCCACCATCAGTGGCAGCATAATCTGAGCGCCCATGCTTGAGAACCATTCCCAGGTCAGTGAGATACTGAAATCAAGCGGTGCGCTGCCGAGCACAGCGGCACCGACGCGATAGGTCAAAAAGAATATCGGCGCTATGGTCACCGGGTTGCTGATCCAGATGCAGAGGATTGATAGAGGAAGGTTGGCACCCCACCAGAGCGCCAGTGCAGCTGCAATAAAGGTTTGCCCTGGCAGTGGCAGAAACGCCACGAGAATGCCGATAAACACGGCTAGAGAGACCGATTCACGGTTAAGGTGCAAGATATTGGGGTCACGAATTAGGGGCACAGTCCAGCGCATGGATTTGTGCTTCAGTACAGTGGCTAAGTCGGGCAGTACGCTACGGATAAATTTTTTCGGCATAGTGTTTTTCAGGCTTCTCTCTCTAGGTCTCCATTATGACGGCAATAGGGTTGTCGGACTAGATAATTAATTTTTCCTGAAAGAGAAAATCTCTCCCTAAATGACTCAAAGTCGGACTTATTAGCCTGGCGAAGCTACAATAGGGCGATTGGGCCGTATAGGTCAAAACGGCGAGTCACGTTAGCCGATAAGACTAATGACTCGCAGTAGCATCACAAATCAGCACTCTAAACCGACAATCAGGAACAACTATGCAACCAGCACTGGCAATTGATCAGCTGAGTAAAACCTATGAGGGTGGTTTTCAGGCGTTAAAGGATATCTCCCTAACTGTTCAGCCGGGGGATTTCTTTGCTTTGCTCGGACCCAATGGTGCGGGTAAGTCCACCACCATTGGCATTATCTGTTCTCTGGTACTGAAGACTGGCGGCAAGGTCAGTATCTTCGGTCATGATGTAGATAAAGACTTTTCCCAGGCGAAACAGCTGGTGGGCGTGGTTCCTCAGGAATTTAATTTCAATCAGTTTGAAAAGCCCTTAGATATTCTGATTCATCAGGCCGGCTACTTTGGTATTCCCCGTGATGTCGCCATAGTTCGCGCTGAGAAATATCTCCGTCAGCTGGGTCTCTGGGATAAGAGTCATGTGCCATCGCGTACCCTTTCCGGCGGTATGAAGCGTCGATTGATGATTGCCCGAGCACTGATGCATGAGCCCAAGTTACTGGTTCTCGATGAGCCCACTGCCGGCGTGGATATCGAGCTGCGGCGTTCCATGTGGGAATTTCTTCGTGAGATTAACGCCAGTGGGACAACCATTATTCTCACTACCCATTATCTTGAAGAGGCCGAGAGTCTGTGTCGCAATGTGGCGATTATCGACCATGGCAAGATTGTCAAAAACACCAGCATTCGTGAGTTGTTGGCGCAGCTCAATAAAGAATTATTTGTTCTCGATATCCGTGAGCCCCTAGCTGAGTGCCCAGAGATTGAGAGCTATCCTCTAACGTTGGTTGAGCCCAATACCCTGGAAGTGGAAGTGGAAAAGTCACAGTCGATTAACCATTTGTTTGAAGTGTTGAGCGGGCAGGGCATCGAGGTGTTGAGCATGCGCAATAAAACCAATCGACTGGAAGAGTTGTTCTTCACTATGGTTGAGAAAAATCTGACAGGAGAGAGCCATGACTAGCCAGCAAAAATGGATTGCCTTTATCACCATAGTGCGTCGCGAAATTCAGCGCTTTTTACGTATTTGGCCCCAGACGCTGTTACCTCCAGTGATCACCATCGTGCTGTATTTTGTTATTTTCGGCACCCTGATCGGTTCGCGCATTGGTGAGATGTCGGGTCTGCCCTATATACAGTTTGTCGCTCCAGGCCTGATTATGATGGCGGTGATCACCAACTCCTATTCCAATGTGGTGTCCTCATTCTTTGGCTCTAAGTTCCAGCGCAATATTGAAGAACTGCTGGTCTCACCTGTGCCCAGCTGGATTATTTTGTCCGGCTATGTGGTCGGCGGCATGAGTCGCGGTTTGGGTGTGGGCTTGATTGTGACGATTCTGTCGCTGTACTTTGCTGACTTCAGTATCCACAGCCTGCCAGTGACTATTGCCATAGTACTGATGACGTCTCTAATGTTCTCTCTGGCGGGGTTAATCAATGCGGTGTTTGCCCGCAACTTTGATGATATTTCCATTATCCCGACCTTTGTGCTGACACCGCTGATTTATCTGGGTGGCGTGTTCTATTCCATTGATATGCTCGGAGACTTCTGGGGCGGTGTGTCACAGATCAACCCAATACTCTATATGGTCAATGCCTTTCGCTATGGCATTGCCGGTATTAGCGATATCAATATTGTTTGGGCCTTTACCATGGTGAGTCTGTTCTGTGTGGTGCTGTTTGGTGTGGCGCTGAATCTGCTCGATAGAGGCTCGAGGTTGCGCAGCTAATGGCAGATTATTCAAATACCGAGCTCGGCAAGGATACGGTTTACAGCACCAGGTATAACCCGTCGCTGCTAGACCCAATTCCCCGAGTCACGGCCCGTGAGCAATTGGAAGCCGTCGGTGGACCTCTACCTGACTTTATTGGTGTTGATCTGTGGACTGGCTTTGAGGTTTCCTGGCTCAACAGCCATGGCATGCCCCAAGTGGCTATTGTTGAATTTTTAGTGCCCTGTACCAGTGTCAATATAGTGGAGTCGAAGTCCTTCAAGCTCTATCTAAACTCTTTTAATCAGACAGAGTTTGAATCTCAGCAGGCGGTGCAGGCGTGCATGACAGCCGATCTATCCGCTGCGGCACAGGGTGATGTTGAGATTATTTTTTATCAGCTCGCTGAGTACAATGGCTTTCGCCCTGTAACAGAGCCCCAGGGCCACTGTCTTGATCAGCAGAATATTGCCATTGATTGCTATACGCCAAACCCAGATTTTCTAGCCTTAGATCAGGCTGTGGCGACGGGCGAAAAGGTTACTGCAGCTGTCACTGAAACACTCTACTCGCACCTGCTGAGAACCAACTGTCCGGTGACCGATCAGCCGGATTGGGCATCGGTCTATATTAGCTATCAGGGTGCTCGGATCGACCGTGAAGGGCTGCTGAAATACCTGGTGTCATTTCGTCAGCACCAGGATTTTCACGAGCAATGTGTAGAGAAAATATACGCTGATATTATGCAGCATTGCCAGCCAGCGCAGCTCGATGTCTATGCCCGCTATATGCGTCGCGGCGGTTTGGATATTAATCCGTTTCGCAGCAGCCGCTACCCTTTCCCACCAAGCTATCGCCAAGTAAGGCAATAATGAACTGTTTTATATCATGTATTTAGCGATTTAAATTAAAGTACATTATAGATTATATTTCTTCAGGTAAAACCCGAGATTGAGCGCTTTGAGTCAGGGCCCGATCTTCAATGGCCTGTTTGATGGCAATGTTTTTATTTAGATCGGTAACGCTAAAGACATTCACTGGAGCGGCAAATCCCTTGACGCTGATCTGCCCTTTATCGATGCAGTCAACCGCGTCTGCGATCAACACATAGGTGTCTTTGGAGATCAGTATTTCATTGCTCGCCGCTGCCGATTCAAGACGACTGGCAAGGTTTACTGTACGGCCCAGTAAGGTGTAGTCGAGGCGATTCTCGGTGCCAAAATTTCCCACCTTGCAGACCCCGCTATTGATACCCATACGCAGGGCTGGCGGATTGGCAATGCCTTCGGCCCGCCATCGCGACTGCAGATCTTGCATTGCCTGTTGCATGGCCAGCGCCATGGATACACAGCTCACAGCGTCAGAGCGCACACCGCGGCTCTCTGGGTCGCCAAAAAAAACCATAATAGAGTCGCCGATGACTTTGTCGACCGTGCCGCCAAAGCGAAAGGCAATCTCCGACATCTCGGTTAAATAGGTATTAAGCAGTGCAGTGAGCTGCTCGGGATTTAGCTCTTCAGCCAATTTAGTAAAGCCTTCCATATCCGAGAAAAATACCGTTAGCGTTTTTTCCTGAGTGCCTGCTTTGAAATCCTTGCCTGTGAGTATGGCTTTGCGCAGTGCCGGGGAGAGGCACTTAGACAGATGAAAAGTCCGCAGAGTCAGCCAGTCATTTTGCCTGAGTACCGATTCATGCTGCTCGGCAAGCATAAAGTGAGTTTGCCGAGCCATATTGACATTAAATAGACAGTAGGCAAAACCGGTGCAGGTTACCAATAACTGCACTGGTGTAGACACTGCAACCGAAAAGGGCAGCAGCCAAAAGCCAAGCAGAGCACCTATAAACAAACCAAATAGATCTAGCGGGGCAGTGGGTTTCATGGCGCCGACTATGGTGACTAAAAAGGCTGCCCCCAATGCGAGGGTAATGATCGGCTCAAAGGCAGTCAGAGCAATTAATAGTCCCGTGATAACACCGTCGTTGAATTCCATGGCCAGAGATAACCTCTGACGATTTAGTGTCGAGAGCGCTGAATGGGTAGTTAGGTAGCTGGCAAACTGATAGATAAATAATGCTGGCAGTAGGGCTAAAAGTCCCGAGTGATAGCCAATATTCCGCCATGCGCCGAGTAATATAGTCACGCCACACATACAGAGTGCCAGCCGATAGAGCTCCTGCAACTTGGGCGAGGGGTAGATAAATGCTTTCCATGTCATAGACACTAGTCTAGCACCGCTATTTGAGTGCCACTGAGTATTATCAACAGTGCTATGGGAACAGTTTTTGAGCGGCTTGGGACAGGCCTTAGAGTTTGCATAGTTCGACTAGGTCTGAGATTATTTACCTCTGCTATTTATTTAGTAATAAACGACTCTAATAATAATCATGAGAATATCGGACTATGGATAAATTTATCGCCTTTAATAAGCTTCTATTGCTGGGTTTCTGGCTAGTCTTTATCGCCAATATTTTTATGCCATTGACAGGTGCTGCCGATCAGTGGGTTATGTTGATTGGTATGGCGATGCTTATTGTGCATCTGATTGAATTTGTTGTGATGCGCAAGCAGTTGCAAGGTCGCGGTCATTCAGGTTTGATGAATTTTGTTTGGGTTACCCTGTTCGGCCTTCTTTACTGGAAGCCGCTACTGCGTGATTAATGGGTCTATAGTATGAGTCTGTTTAAAAAACGTGCACAGAAGCGAGCTGCCGCAGCAGCTGCGCCAGAATCCGCCCCTTTGGCAAAGCTCTCGGCCGAGCCTGCGGCCAAGTTTACCGATGAGCGTCCGGCTAAATTTTCTGCCGCGCTTACCGCCAAGCTCTCCGGCGAAGCGCCGCTTCAGTCCACTACCAAGCCTTCGGTAAAACGCTCTGAGGGGCTGTCTTGGGAGGTTTGGTATGCCAAGTTTAAAACTGTTGCGACTCTCGGTAACTCGAGGTTGCAGCTTCAGGGCACGGATGAAAATATTATCGATCTAATGGATCATGAGCCATTAATAGAGGCGTTTAATAGCGCGGTGGACCCCACTCAGTTAGGCGAGCAGTTTGCCTCTGACTTTGATGTGGGAGCCTTTTTGCGCGACAACGGCGTTTTCAAATAGCATTGGCTTTAAAGAGCCTCAGCCAAAAAGAGCCAGGCTAAAAAAATGTACTTTGATCACAACAGCAAGGACTGCCGTTAGACTAATTTATCGATGGCTGTTTTAGACTCATATTCAAAACCAGCCTTAAATATTAGTATTATTTTAAAATAAATGGCTTTCTATGATTGCTCGAATCTTATTAATATCTGCAGCGTTGTTGCTTATTTCATGTGGCGGTGGCTCTTCAGGGTCTGGTTCAAATTCGGGTTCAAATAGCGGTTCAGATGGCGGTTCATCAGAACCGGATTTTGGCACAGTCACCCTCGCAGGGCAGACTGAAGTCTGGTCAGATGAAATTAACTGGACCCTCAGCGCCAGCGCCGACGGACTAAACAGCAGCGGTGTTTCATTTCAGCTAGCTGCTGATAATTCCGGTTTAGAAATAGATTCCACCACCGGTTTAATTCAGGGTGCGGCTACTACTCCAGGTGTCTACGACCTGATAATCACTGCGCAAGACGAGGCCGGTGGGTCCACCGCCAAATCCTTTCGCTTTACCAGCAACGCATTTATTGCCGGTCACTGGCTTATGGATTTGCCCTCGAGCGACGAAGAGCTGCTGATGGTTATCTCGCGTAATGGTCGAACTAGCATCACCAGGTCCTCTGCTCTGGGTGGCATAAATGCCGTCTGTAATGGCCAGCTTAGCATTGTTGGTGATACTGTTTCCGGGAATCTAGGCTGTGTCGACGCTGAATTAAATCACTTTTCCCAAACCGTTTCTGGAACTGCAATTGAAGGCAGCAGTATCACTCTGAGTGACTTGTCTCTGGGGGATGCCCCTGCAGAAGGCCGGTTTCTGTTTCAAACTCAAGCGGAGGTGTTTAACTTTGGCACCTTAGCGCCTGGCATCTATGCGGAGTATTCCGACATAGCGTCTGGTATCTCTCTGGTAAAGGTGACTGCAGACGGTATTTTGTCAGCAATAACTCCAGCTGAGGTAGGCTTTCAAAACAAGAATAGTCGCTGTGCGCTGTCTGGGAATCTTGAGGCGGATGTGATTTTTGCCGATTATGATTTGGAATCCCTAAAAGGTGCGCTTCAGGTGTTTGAGGCGGACATTACGCTAACCGAGTGCGATCTGGGTAGCGCGGCACTGGGTAGTCTCAATTACAATCAGACTGAGGCCGCTTCTCTGGGTGCCAGTGTCTTTGATACTCTGGCGGATGCGCTGTCGTTTAATCTCTATTTTTCGGGTAGCAACGATAGTGATGAGTCTCAGAATGCAGGGTATTTTCGCTATGTGCAGTTTTGTGACCAGTCTAATCAATTGACCGCTATTGCAGCGCTTTTAAAAGACGAAGATGAGCAGTTTTCGATTATTGCCTGCCCGGTAGACGAGGATTTAGAAGAGTTAAGCTAGGCTAGTTTGTAAAAACTCGATCAGTAGATGCACTGCTTGGTTCTTTCTATTTCTGGCAGAGCTAATCAAACTGATGCCAACCTCGCCAAGGGCTGGAAAACGGGCAGAGGGGGGCAGTATCTTTAAATTCTCTGGCACCGTACTCTTGGCTAAGACCGTGACGCCCAAGCCTTCCTGGATGGCGTATTGAATACCGGTTAGATCGGGAATGGTGTAGACAACCTGCCAGGATTGGTTGGCCTGGTCTAGTGTTCTAATCGCTCTGTTTCTATAAATGCACCCCTGAGCCGCAACAATTAATGGCACAACATCGGTCTTTAACAGTGGCTTGTCGGCGCTGCTCACCCAGACCAATTCGTCGGTTTTGACGAGGTTAGAGTTAGTGCTGGAAGGGTTATCTTCAAGGGCTAAAATAAGATCATGACTCGCCTTACCGCTCTTAGATAGCAGGCTCTTACTCAGCTCACAATTCACCTCCAGTGTCACATTGGGATAGGCCTTGGCAAAGCGGCTGACAATTCTTGGCATCAGCACTGTGGCGAACTCACTGGGGATACCCAGGCGGATTTTTCCTTCCACTGTGCTTTTTGATAGCTGGCTTATGGCCAGATCGTTAAGGCTGAGTATCTGATTGGCATAGCCGTAGAGATTCTCGCCAGCCTCAGTGAGCTCGAGGTTTTTGCCATTGCGCTGCAATAGTTGTTCATCGACCAATTCTTCAAGACGCTGCATCTGCAGGCTAATTGCCGGCTGCGAGCGGCCAAGAAGCTCACCGGCCTTGGTAAAACTGCTCAATTGTGCCACTGATACAAATGCGCGAAGCAGATCCATAGGAAGGTTTTTCATTAAATGGCCTCCAGCCTGACGTCAAATTCAGAATTTAAATTATTAATACCTGCATTATAGCTATTAATTTAACAAATTACGCTCTTAAGCTTAAAATAGAGCTCTAGCTCAGCTTATTTATCCTTTATTGCCAATGTAACTTTATCTCGGCGCGTTACTTTTTTCACTCTGTAGAGAATGAGGCTTATGTCGACAGATTCTGATATTTCGAAAACCGTATTCTATGATCACCACCTTGCTGCCGGCGGCAAAATGGTGCCCTTTGCTGGCTACCTGATGCCAGTGCAATACAGCAACGGCATTATGCAGGAACACCTGCACTGCAGAGACAATGCAGGTTTGTTTGATGTGTCCCATATGGGGCAGATTATCATTGAAGGGGAAGGGGCCGCTCAGGCTCTGGAAAAATTGATGCCAGTCGATCTGGAATCCCTCGGCATCAACCAGCAGACCTACGCCACACTGACCAATGAGCAGGGCGGTGTGATGGACGATTTGATTGTTACCCGCTGGGCCGAGAATACGTTTTTTCTGATTGTTAATGCCGGTTGCAAGATGCAGGACCTTGAGCATATCCGCAGCCATCTGCCGGACTTTGATATCCGTTATCTTGGCGAGCAGGGCTTGCTGGCTCTTCAGGGATTGCACGCCAGAGAGATAATGGCCGAGCTGTCACCAGAGGCCAATAAACTGGTATTTATGAATGGTTGTCACAGCACCATTGATGGCATCGATTGTTATATCACCCGCTCTGGCTACACCGGAGAAGACGGTTTTGAAATTTCCGTAGACCCCAGTGACGCACTCCGTCTTGCAGACAAACTCCTCAGCTATGAGCTGGTGAGCTGGATCGGACTCGGCGCGCGCGATTCACTGCGTCTTGAAGCCGGACTATGTCTCTATGGCCACGATATGAATGAAACCACCTCACCAGTGGAGGCGGGCATTATCTGGAGTATCAGCAAGTCACGTCGCGTCAATGGCGCCAAAGCCGGTGGCTTTTTGGGCGCAGACGTTATTCTGGGGCAAATCGCCAATGGCGTTAGCAAAAAACGTGTCGGCTTTTTGGTTGATGGCCGCGCTCCGGTGCGTGAAGGTGCAGAGATTGTTGATCAGGCTGGCAATGTGGTTGGCGCGATCACCAGTGGCGGTTTTGGGCCAACCCTTCAGGCGCCCGTTGCCATGGGCTACGTGTCTATCGAGTTCGCCGCACTGGGCACCCAACTCAATGCGTTGGTGCGTGGCAGATCACTGCCGATTACCGTGAGCAAAATGCCATTGGTCGAACAGCGCTACTACCGCGGTTGATGCCCAATTGCTTTAATTGAATCCCTTTAATGAATGCCTTATCCAATTCCTTAATTGAATGCCAAATTGATGGAGAACATTAAAATGTTACAGAAGACACGCAGCTTGACTGATCTGGAAAATGCCGCAGAGTTTATCGCTCGCCATATAGGCCCCAGCGCCGACGATCAGCAGAAAATGCTTAACTCTCTGGGCTGCAGCAGCCTGCAGGAATTGACCAGTCAGGTTGTTCCCGAAGCCATCGCCATGACTCAGGCCTTGGATATAGTCGATGGTTGCAGCGAAGCCCAGGCGCTGGCCGAATTGCGTGAAATCGCCGCCCATAACAAAGTTTTCCGGAGCTTTATTGGCCAGGGTTATTACAACACCATTACCCCCAATGTAGTGCAGCGCAATATTCTCGAAAATCCCGCTTGGTACACCGCATACACACCTTACCAGCCTGAGATATCTCAGGGTCGTTTAGAAGCCTTGATCAACTTCCAAACCATGATCACGGACCTTACCGGCATGGAGATGTCCAATGCCTCCATGCTCGACGAAGGCACAGCCGCCGCAGAAGCCATGTCTCTCTGTCAGCGCATGTCCAAGTCCAAGTCTCTGCGCTTCTTTGTCGACAGCGACTGTCTGCCTCAGACCATCGACGTTATCAAAACCCGCGCTGAGCCGGTCGGTATTGAAGTCATTGTCGGCAATCCAGATCAGCTCCCAGAAGATCTATTTGGCGCGCTGTTTCAGTACCCAGGTGCCAGTGGTGAAGTCCGCAACTTCCGCGACGTGATTCAACAAGTGCAGCAGCAGGGCGCGCTGGTGGTTATGGCTGCTGATATTCTCAGTCTAGTGCTACTGGAGTCCCCCGGCTCCTTAGGTGCAGATGTGGTTATTGGCTCAACCCAGCGCTTTGGAGTACCCCTCGGGTTTGGCGGGCCACATGCCGCTTATATGTCGACTCGGGAAGCCTACAAGCGCAACCTGCCAGGACGTCTGGTTGGCCTATCCCAAGACGCCAATGGCGAGCCAGCTTACCGTTTGGCGCTGCAGACCCGAGAGCAACATATTCGCCGTGAAAAGGCGACGTCGAATATCTGTACTGCTCAGGTACTGCTCGCTGTTATTGCCGGCATGTATGCGGTATATCATGGTCCCGAAGGGCTGCAGCGTATCGCTCGACGAGTAAACCTGATGACCTCTGTATTGGCTCAGGGATTAGCGCTGCATGGCATCAAGCCAACCAACAACCATTGGTTTGATACCTTGACCCTAGATACAGGTGCGCGAACAGAAGAGATCCTCCAAGTCGCCGCAGCCCATGAAGTGAATCTGCGTCGTATCGACGAAAACACTCTGGGCGTGTCTCTGGATGAAACAGTAACCCGCAGTGATATTAACTTGCTGTGGACGATCCTGATTGGTGAACACCAAATCGATATTGACGATCTGGCCGACCAAGCGGTTGATTCACTGCCTGGCGAGTTAATGCGTACCGAGAGTTTCCTGACTCACCCAACCTTTAATCGCTATCATTCTGAAACTGAAATGCTGCGCTACCTGCGCAAACTGTCAGACAAGGATATAGCCCTGGATCGTGCAATGATCCCCCTCGGCTCCTGCACCATGAAACTTAACGCCACTGCCGAGATGCTGCCGATCACCTGGCCTGAATTCTCGACCATGCACCCCTTTGCGCCAACTGATCAAACTCAGGGCTATCGCCTGATGATTGATCAGCTTGAAGATATGCTCTGTGCCTCCACCGGTTACGATGCCATGTCACTGCAGCCCAACGCGGGCTCCCAGGGCGAATACGCTGGACTACTGGCAATTCGTGGCTATCATGAAAGCCGCGGCGACACCGATCGCGATGTCTGTCTAATCCCCAGCTCAGCTCACGGAACTAATCCCGCCTCAGCGCAGATGTGTGGCATGAAAGTAGTGGTAGTGAAATGTGATGATCAGGGTAACGTTGATGTCGACGACCTTATTGCCAAAGCCGAACTCCACTCCGCCAAGCTCTCCGCGATCATGGTTACCTATCCCTCGACTCACGGCGTATTTGAAGAGCGTATCGGAGAGATCTGCGAAATTGTTCACGACCACGGTGGTCAAGTTTATATAGATGGCGCCAACCTCAACGCCATGGTCGGTGTCTGCCAACCGGGTAAATTCGGCGGCGACGTCTCGCATCTCAACCTGCACAAAACGTTCTGTATCCCTCATGGTGGCGGTGGCCCCGGCATTGGACCCATAGGCGTAGGCGCCCACCTAGCACCCTTTATGCCGCGGGAAACTGCAGATGGTGAGCGTCAGGGCTCACAGGTATCAGCCGCCCCTTACGGCAGCGCTAGCATCTTGCCGATCACCTGGATGTATATCCGCATGATGGGGCGCAGTGGTCTAAAGCAAGCCACTGAAATGGCCATACTCAACGCCAACTACATCGCCACCCGCCTGCAAGACGACTATGAGATCCTGTACACCGGTGCACAGGGACGCATCGCCCACGAATGTATACTCGACGTGCGCTCGATTAAAGACGACGTTGGCATCAGCGTAGACGATATTGCCAAGCGTCTTATCGACTTCGGCTTCCACGCCCCAACCATGTCATTCCCGGTTGCCGGCACCCTGATGATCGAGCCAACCGAAAGCGAATCCAAAGCCGAGATCGACCGCTTCTGCGACGCCATGATTGCCATCAAGCATGAAATCAATCAAGTGGCAGCAGGGCAGCTAGATTTGGCTGACAATCCCCTGATCCATGCCCCTCACACCGCTGAAGTCGTTGGTGCTGATGAGTGGACACGCAGCTACAGCCGCAGCCAAGCCGCGTACCCACTGCGCTCACTGCGTGAGAACAAATACTGGCCACCAGTAGGCCGTCTCGACCATGTATTTGGCGACCGCAACCTAATCTGCTCCTGCCCGTCGATCTCTGACTACGAAACTGACGAAGTTTAGGTTCTAGCAGAGAAACATCTCTGTACAGGCCAGTCTTGATTGCTTTTGCAAGACTGGTTGTGTACAGTTCCCGCGCTCGCTAAAGAGGTGGCCACCTGTCCTTCTCTAAAGTGGTTTGTAGCAACGAGCACGCCGTGCTCCTGATGGGTTTATAGAACAGAAAACGGCAGCAGTTTATGGAGAGGTGTCCGAGTGGCTGAAGGAGCACGCCTGGAAAGTGTGTAAGCGTTTATAGCGTTTCGAGGGTTCGAATCCCTCTCTCTCCGCCAATCATCAAAGCCCCAGATACTTCAATGGTTCTGGGGCTTTTTTGTATCTGATTTGTAGCAAAATTATCGTCTAAATCCTCTTGTATAGTCAACTGTGTGGTTCCTTAGGGCGAGAACCGTCAAGGGGGCTCTTCCATATAGGCGGGGGAGGCTGCGCTTTAAGCTCTTATTGGCTGGCGAATCCTCGCTCGCTCCGCCAAGTACTGTCGTTTATACCCTTTCTAATCCTGGGTTTTTTTCGTTTCTAGAGTGCTGTGATTTATTTTAGGTACAAGATGGCTAGGCGGTAGGTACTCTTTGGTTTTAGCCTTGTGAGTATTTCGCGGCCGCAACAAATCCCCAGTCATCAAAGCTGGTCTCAAAGACAGCCGGTCATAATATGCTCCAGCTAAGCCTCTCTGTCACTCAAACCTCCAGTTAATAGCTAACCGTGCTTCGTCATACCAAGGCTTATGGGTAAGGTCTCTTTTCATGCCATTAAAGCTATCGTTAAGGGGCCTTTTCGGAGCTACATTGAGTAAAGGTATAGCTTGGTAGGTGTCTAGCCAATAGGCTATTTCCCCGCTAGAGTGATAGGCTTCACTTCAGTTATCCGGTGATAAAAGTTACAGCCTGTAACTGTACATAATCTTTTGAAGGACAATATTGGAGCGCAGAGCATGCCAGATCACGATGACATTCCAGACTATCACGGCTCTTCAGTGCCAGCGTCTACCGCGCTTCCTGAGCAGGGCAGCAAGCTAAATATACTGTTGGTTACTCGTGGGCACCCGTTTGATCGCGATGCATTTTTTGATGTTTTCGATAGCAACCCTGATATTCAGTACTCCAATGTCGAGCATCCGGCGGCTCAATTTATGTATAACCCAGAGATGGCGCAAAAATTCGACTGCTATGTGCAATATGATATGCCAGGGGTGGAGTTTGGCGCTGATGGCCCAGAGTATGCCGAACCGCCTGAATTTTATAAACAGGGCCTGCGCGCTATGGGCGAGGCGGGCTGCCCGCTCGTTATCATGCATCATGCCGCGGCCGCTTGGCCCGCTTGGCCTGAGTGGGCTGAAATTGTTGGTGGCCAATTTCTCTATACCCCGATGCAGTCTCGTGGGGTCGAGCGACCTGATAGCGGCTACAATATAGATGTTTCTCACAGGGTAAGTCCGGTTATGGATCATCCCATTACCCGCGGTATAGAGCCCTTTGATCTAGTCGACGAGGTGTATCTTTCGGAAGTGTTTGAAGATTCTGTGATTCCCCTTTTTACCTCCAACTGGACATTTAGTCGTGACCATTTTTACTCGGCGGCCAATGCGGTGGTCGGTGGTCAGCTCAATTCCAATGCCGGCTGGGATCATGATGATGGGTCAAATCTGGTTGGCTGGATCAAGGCATACAAAAACTCACCCCTGGTATACCTACAATTTGGCGATGGCCCAGCAGCCTATAATAATCCCAGTTATAGGCGCATTCTGGCTCAGGCTATCCAGTGGGCGTCCAGCGCTGAAGCCAAGGCTTGGGCGCTTGAAGTGAATAACACTTGATAAATAGCTCTTACGGCAAACAATAAATTTTTGTCACAGGTTGCCGCAGCGGAGGGGGTTCCTGAGGGCTTGTAATTATTAACGTATCTGGCCAGCTTCATTAGATAGTGGTTTAAAAAAATGAGCATCCCTCATGGAATCTATAAGGTGAGCCCGGTTACCTGCTTATGTAGTTGAGACTACTGGAAAAACTCACTTAATATTTAATATCCACTAAGCCAGATTATTTGGTTTCCGAATTCTGCTCAGTTGTTACAGAATTGCCTATTGGGTATGTTTGACTTAAATCATTCAAAAGGGTACTTTGAGCTTAAATTCAATGAACGGTAGACTCATGCGAAAAATTACTTTCTTCCTTTTCTTAATGCTTCCGATCAACAGTTTTGCAAATGATACTGTCGATTGTCATTCAGCTAATTCTGATGTTGGAGACTCTGCATATTGGGCAGAAAAATCTATAGATTTATTTGCTAAAAATAAATTTGAGCAAGCAGTTAAAACTGTCGATGCTTGCTTTGGGTTATTCTCTTATGCTGCTGTTGTTATGCAGAAAGACTTCAATGCTAAAAATTCAAAAGCGCCACCGTCTGGTAAGGTGAACAGAAAAGAAAAGAAGAAAATTTATGCTAATTGGGCTGTGAACGATGTTTCGGTTGCCTTATGGGCTAAAGCAAGGTCTCTTGAAGAAATGGGTAATATAGAGCTCGCTAAAATCGCATATTCGCAGTGTATATTTCTCTCTCATGGCAGGGCATGGGACCCTAAAGGCTGGTTTTGGGTTCCTGCAGAGGATTGCGTTAAAAGAGGACGAAAGCTTATTGAGTAATCTTGTAGCCTCTATAAGTAAAAAGTACGAGAGTTCTATTTCATGCTCCGCCATACAATCGAGCCTCTATAGATATTAACTTATAGGGGTTTTTTTACGCCTGCTTGGTAGCAATATTATTTTCTAATTTCTCTAATCCCACCAGCTGAGATATGCTCTTGAATTGCCAGCATGGAAAAATGCGCCACGAACAGATGCCTTGGGTAGATCAAATTATCCGATCCGAGACTGAGATAAAGCCTGCTTCAACAGTCCGAGGCACTCTGAAGCACTCTGAAATAGTTTAGCCATAATCATTGGAGCATCCCATGACAATCGAAATTGAGAAAAACCAGTTGGTCTGGACAATTATCCACAACCGGCCGGAGGCCAGAAATGCCATGGATCCGGATTCGGCTGACGGCTTGGTTGAGGCATTTGAGGCGTTCGAAAAAAGCGATGCCAGGGTTGCGGTACTCTGGGGAGCCGGCGGTAGTTTCTGCGCTGGATGGGACCTCAAGTATGCTGCGTCTCTATCACAGGACGAGCGTGCAGAGATAAACAACCTAGACTTTCCGATTGGTTCCGCGCCTGCGCCACGGGGCTCTCTGGGGCCAACGCGGATGGAATTAAGCAAACCGGTGATTGCTGCGGTGGAGGGCCCGGCTGTTGCTGGAGGTATGGAGCTTGCGATGTGGTGTGATATTCGGGTTGTGGCTGAGAATGCCTATTTTGGTGTGTTTTGCCGCCGCTGGGGGATTCCCCTTTCGGATGGTGGTGCTGTGCGCTTGCCTCGTTTGGTTGGGCAGGGGAAGGCGCTAGAGATTACTATGACAGGGCGAAAAGTGTCCGCTCAAGAATCCTATCAGATTGGTCTGTGCGAGAAAATCGTGCCTGTAGGTGACGCGAGATCCTCTGCTGAAGCTATGGCCCATGAGATTGCTAAGTTCCCTCAGCAAGCGATGTTGGCTGATCGTCGCTCGATCTATGAAACCCATGGCTTGAGTGTCCGAGAGGCATTAAAAATCGAATGGGCAAATGGGTTGACTGCGGTTCGGAATGAAGGGTTCGATGGTGCCGGACGCTTTGCAGAGGGCTTAGGGCGTCATGGAGACTTTAACGATATCTGATTTTTCGATAAGTACTCAGTTTCAGTGATTATACTGCACCCTAAAATTGACGAGGGTAGAGGTGCGGGCAGTTGAGTAGCTTTTTTGAAGTGGGTTGACGATGGATTTGGGTACCCTAATTCCTAGGAACCCCAATGTAACTCACCGAGTTGCCCTGCAAAAACTCAAACCCACGTTTAAAGGTCGAAATCTATCTGCTGCAAAATGCCATTACACCTAGATAGCCCCAGAAATAGATAGCCCCAGAGATAGATAGCCCCAGAGATAGATAGCCC
>ENA-UZWU01002452-UZWU01002452.1-metagenome-genome-assembly--contig:-Day-4--1m-contig-2452_pt1 | contig 66149 bp, 42 predicted proteins | sample MGYA00260345_ERZ794905 | MGnify/ENA metagenome assembly ERZ794905
AACTACTACTTGCCGTGCATCATCTTCCTAAAAAATGAGGATACATTCAGAGCTATTTAATCCCGTTTTTTGACGTAATATTACATATCATTCACAAATGAAGTGTATCACCAGCAACACCCATCACCTCTCTTTAGGCCTGAGCATCTTTCTGCTCAGCCCCTGCCTCGCTGAGGAGCTTGATTTCAACCGTGACGTGCGCCCGATCCTCTCCGACAAGTGTTTCTTCTGCCACGGCCCGGATTCCAAGCACCGCGAAGCCGGACTGCGCTTGGACATTGCAGAGGGTGCCTATACCAAGCTCAAGGAAACAGGCAAGACTGCCATTATTCCAGGGGATCCCGAGCAAAGCGAATTCATCATCCGCATTCTCGACAAAGAAGATCCCATGCCTCCTGTGGAATCGCACAAATCCCTCAAGCCCAAGGAAATTGAAATCCTCAAGCAATGGATCAAGGAGGGTGCCGTCTACGAAGACCCATGGGCCTACGTGGCACCCGTCAAGCACCCCGCTCCCATGGTGAAACAATCCGGCTGGCCTGCCAATTGGGTGGATCGCTTTGTACTCGCGCGTCTGGAGCAACAAGACCTCGCCCCATCCGCTGATGCTGACCCCGTAACCCTGGCACGTAGGCTGTCTTTTGACCTGACCGGCCTGCCTCCCGAGCCCAAACTGGCCTCCGATTTCAAGGCAAAGAAAATCAGCTACGAGCAGCTGGTTGACTCCCTGATTGCCTCCCCGCACTTTGGCGAGCGCATGGCCATCTACTGGCTCGACCTGGTGCGCTTCGCGGACACCGTGGGCTACCACGGAGATCAGGACCACAACATCTCACCCTACCGGGACTACGTCATCAAGGCCTTCAACAACAACACCCCTTTTGACCAGTTCACCCGCGAGCAGCTCGCCGGAGACCTCTTGCCCAACCCGACTACTTGGCAGAAAGTCGCCTCCGGCTACAACCGCCTGCTGCAGACCTCGCACGAGGGCGGCATCCAGCTCAAAGAATACAACGCCATCTATGCCGCTGACCGAGTGCGTAATGTTTCGGAAGTCTGGATGGGTGCCACTGTCGGCTGTGCCCAGTGCCACGACCACAAATACGATCCCTACACCATCAAGGATCACTACACCATGGCCGCCTTCTTTGCCGATATTCACGACAAGGGCTACACCGGTAACACACTGCCCACGATTCGACCACCTGAGATGGTCGTCTTTAATCCTGAGCTTCAACCGAAGGCAGACCAGCTTGAATCGGAAATGGCCGAGATCGTACCACGCCATGCTCAAGACCGGCTAAGCCACTTAGAGCTGCTACGCAGCAAATGGACTGGCCAGTTAAAGGGATTAAAAAATGCCAAGCAAAAAGCGGCTCTGCAGGCAAGGATTAGCGATGCCGAGCAGAAAATCGCGGCGACCGCTCCGCAAGACAAGCTCAAGTCTTTCCTCTACCTGCGCAAGCAACATCAAAAACTCGCAAAGCAAGGCCGACGAACCATGATCACCGTCGCTGAGGAGCCACGCACCATGCGCATCCTGCCCCGGGGCAACTGGCAGGACGATAGTGGTGAAATCGTCACCCCGGCCATTCCTGAGTTCATGGGCCAACTCGAACTCCCCGAAGGCCAACGGGCCACGCGTCTGGACCTCGCCAACTGGCTGACCGATCCCGCCAAGGGCAGCGGTGGTCTTACGGCACGAGTCATGGCCAACCGTTTCTGGTATCTCTTCTATGGCCGCGGTGTTTCCCCCTCCCTCTCCGACTTTGGCGGCCAGGGCCAAGCTCCGGTCAACCCCGAGCTACTCGATGCTCTGGCTGTGGCCTTTTACGAATCCGGCTGGGATGTCAAAGCACTCGTCCGCCTGCTAGTCACCAGCCGTGCTTACCGGCAGTCCTCTCTGGCCACGGCCGAGATGCTCGCGCGAGACCCTGCCAACGCTTTGGTTGACCGGCAGTCACGCTACCGCCTGCCCGCCGAGCTGATCCGGGACAACGCCTTATCCGTCAGCGGGCTTCTCGTCGATGAGATCGGTGGTAGCAGCGTCAAACCCTACCAGCCCGCTGGCTACTACCGACACCTGAACTTCCCACCGCGTAAATACGAGCAACACAATGACCCCAGACAATGGCGCCGCGGCCTCTACGTCCACTGGCAGCGCATGTTCCTGCACCCGATGATGAAGGCCCTCGATGCCCCATCCCGCGAAGAGTGCACCGCCGAGAGACCACGCTCGAACACACCCAATGCCGCCTTAGTACTCCTCAACGATCCGACATTTGTTGAAGCGGCCCGCGTCTTTGCGCACAAGATCGTCACCAAGGGAGGGAAATCTTTTGACCAGAGGATCAACTACAGCTTCCAACACGCACTTAACCGCGATCCGGACATAGAGGAAAAAGCCGTCTTCAGAAAACTTCTAGAATCCACGCTTTCAAAATACGATGGCCAAGAGGATCAAGCCAGCCAGCTAGGCAAAGCTGGCATGAGCCCCGCAGCCACAGATATCCCCCCCGCCGAACTAGCCGCATGGACGGCAGTGTCCCGCACACTCTTCAACCTCTACGAATTCACCTATCGGAACTAACCACCATGCACTCAAACCTAACAAGACGAACTTTCCTCGGCCAAGCTGGGCTTGGTCTTGGCTCCGCGGCGATGTCCTCGCTCATGGGAGTAAGGGCTGCCTCGGCAGCTTCGAATATCTACCCGGCTGCTCCTCACTTTGCCCCTAAGGCAAAGAGAGTGATCTTTCTCTGCATGGCCGGAGGCCCTTCACACTTGGAAACCTTCGACTACAAACCCGAGCTCGATCGCCTCGATGGTAAGGCAATGCCAGAGTCCTTCACCAAGGGGCAACCCATCGCCCAGCTGCAGGGCAAAGAGCTCAAGGTCCTCGGCCACCAAGCAAAGTTCCGACCCCACGGTCAGAGTGGTCTCATGGTCAGCGACTACCTGCCATGGACGGCCAAGATGGCAGATGACATCACCGTGATCAAATCCATGGTCACCGAGCAGATCAACCATGACCCCGCCCACACCTTCATGAACACTGGCACGGCCATAAGTGGCCGCCCCTCCATGGGCGCCTGGGTCAACTACGGCTTGGGCTCGCTCTCCCAGAACCTCCCGGGCTTCGTTGTTCTCTCCAGTGTCGGTGGCCGCAATCCACAACCGATCGCATCCAGACAATGGTCCGCAGGCTTTCTCCCCAGCCGCTACCAGGGTGTGGAGTTCAACGCCGCGGGGGACCCCGTTCACTACCTCAGCCGGCCCAAGGGAGTCAGCATCAAACAGCAAGACGAGCTAATCAGGTCCATCATTCAGCTCGACAAGAAAAAGCTCGGCCAGATCCACGATCCTGAGATCGAAACCCGCATCGCCGCTTACGAGATGGCATTCCGCATGCAAACTTCCGTTCCTGACCTGATGGATATTTCCGAAGAGCCCCAGAGTACGCTTGAGATGTATGGTGCTACCCCAGGGGATGGTTCCTATGCATCCAACTGCCTGCTTGCACGTCGCCTTGCAGAAAAAGGCGTGCGCTTCATTCAGCTCTACCACCGCGGCTGGGACCACCACGGCGACCTCGATAAATACATGAAAGTCTGCTGTGAACACACCGACCGCGCCACCTGGGCCTTACTCAATGATCTCAAGCAGCGCGGCATGCTTGAGGACACCCTCATTGTCTGGGGCGGCGAATTTGGTCGCACTCCTATGTATCAAGGCGCCAAAGGAGGAGCCGGACGCGACCACCACATCAAAGGATTCTCCATGTGGATGGCAGGAGCTGGCATGAAACCCGGTATGAGCTACGGCGAAACGGATGAACTTGGCTACAGTGCCATCAAGGACGTCGTCAACGTCCGCGACCTGCACGCCACCATGCTCCACCAGCTCGGTCTGAACAGCAACCGCTTCACCTACCCTTTCCAGGGCCTCGACATGAAACTCACAGGTGTCGAACCCGCCAAAGTGATTAAGGGCATACTGAGTTAAACGCTATCATCAACGTGGCTCCATCGATTCAATCACTGTCCCATCATTGTTGATGAAGATAGCCTCGACTTCATTTTGATTCGCCCAGGCAAGGCCTGCCTCACACCCCATCACGTAGAGTGCCGTGGCGAGCGCGTCCGCGTCTGTGTTAGACGGGGCAATCACGGTGCAGGATAGCAAGTCATGCTCAGGAACATTTCCCGTGGCGGCATTCCTAATATGCCCCTCTTTGAAGTATTGCCCTGAAGTCGCCATGGAGGTGTTGCTCAGCGTCACACGCGGCCCCTTGATGTGTGAGTGGGAAGGCGGAATGTAAATGGCCACCTTCCATAGCTTCCCCTTGGCGTTGTTGCCACGAGCCTTGACCTCACCTCCGATCTCCACCAAGCAATCAGCGATCTTGAGTTCATGATACAAGTAATCAGCAATGCGATCTACCGCATACCCCTTGGCAATGGCAGAGACATCGATACCCTTGCCACTGTGGTGAATATCAAAGGCTCCTCCGGTGCGGGCTTTGATTTCCTCCGCATGCTTGATGATCTCTCTCAACTCCGGGGAGAGTTGCAACTCATCTTTCAAAACAGCGCGATTATAGCGTGATATTTCCGAATCAGCTTTCCACGTAGAAGCAATTCGATCAATACGCCCAAGATTTTTCTCCACCTCTGCCTTGATCGCCTCGGCATCCAAATTTAGCTGCTCATGCGCGCGGTATTGCACTTGATAGCTTGTGCCAAAAATACTCCCGTGGAAACTCTGATAAGCAGTTTTTTGTTGGGATACTATAATAAACACAAAAACACCTACAGAAACTAACAGCAGAGTAAGAATAACAGGGAACTTGCGGCTCATCGCTGGCTCACTTCAAAGGTTCCGATCGTTCGATATGGAGCAAGGCACTGTCAAAAAGATCATGTGCCGTGGTGATGGTTTCATCTGTATAAAGAAGCGACCACTCAAGCTCACCCTCTTCCTCGTCCATTTCAGATTCAGGGTAACCAACCAGATCAAGCACCTGATAGCTACGCGGGTTCTTGTTATCAACCTCGACTACGTAAACCAGCGACGGTTGATCCTGGTAGTGCTCATTGGAGTCCCCCGGCAGGTTAATTTCGATTAGCAAACGATAAGGCGTTTCCTTTTCCGGGTCCTTGGGCACAATATAATCCGCCGGATCGAAACTCTCATTGGGTGTCGCAGAGCTCAGGGCATCCACATCCTCAGCCTGCTTTTCCCCAGCTTTCTCGGCCGCTTCGCTCTCAGCCTTGTACTTCTCATACTCGCTCTTTTTGTAATGCCAGTAAGGCAGCATCTGTTGTGCGTCAGGTGCCTTGCTATGATAGAGCGTCTTCAGATGATAGCGTGAGGTGTTTTCCAGCCAGATCGCCATGTGGGGAGGATTTTCCGCGTCAAAGGCACTGCCTCCCTTGAAGTCCAGCCGCATCTTATAGTGTGGAGCGGGTGTGTAGTTGTAGACGACCTTGGTGTCGATGAGCTCAAAGCGATCCGCAGCCGGCCCGAGGTTTTTGCTTAAGCCCAGAATCGCCAGCACTGGCTTGGGCTGCATTAAAATCACGGTTACCAGAGCTGCCACGCAGAGGATGACCAGCAGGGCGGTTTTACTGGTAAAGTAGTTTTTGAGTTGGCGGAAATTGTTTTTTAGATGCAGTGCAATCGAGCCGATAAACACAAACCCCAACAGCGCGTGCACCGAGACGGTTAGAATATTAAAGGGCAGAAAAAAGCCCATCACCCCCGTCACTGCCAGTGTCAAAAAAAGAACGGCAATAGTGAGGGATACAACGTTTCGCTTCATATCTGATGAGCCAAGCTACCGCTAGGATCTCGCTGGCACAATCGCATTGTGCTTTTTAAGCTCCGCGTGGATTTTTTCCAAGGGAACCTCTCCGGGCGTTGTTTTAAGTCTGGCGGCCAGCACGGCCGTAACGGCGGCAGCCTGTCCCATGCCCATGCTACTGGCCTGCACGCGTGCCGCTGAGTTCGCCAGCCGATCACTGGACACAGAGCGCCCAGCAACCATGATATTCTTCGAGCCCTTGGGAATGAGCGCACCCCGTGGAATGGTGGGAACTGTGCCGTGTTTGAGATGCTGTGGCACCACGCCTTTTTCATCGTGTAGATCGATTGGATAAAACGAATAAGAGAGCGCGTCGTCAAAAACCCTGCCAGAAGTGTAGTCGTGCACTGTAATCATCGTTTCCCCTTTGATGCGGTAGGTTTCGCGACTGGCAGTTTCATTCATCATCTTATTGATTGATGCCTTTTCACCTCCCGGTATCGTTTTGAAAAACTTGAGCAAGCGCAACACACATTTGCGGCCTGCTAGGTTTGTCTGGGTTTGTGTAGCCGCATTGGTAGAATCCGCACCAAAGATGTGATTGGTGTTGCCACGCGTGCTGGCGATCACCCCCATGATGTTACCCGTCCAGGTGTCACCCTTCTGCAGCGTGCCGTTTTTGATCGCCTCATTGTATTTCTTCTTAATGAGGCCCGCATTTTCCCGAACCACCTTTTCATCAAATCCCTTGAAGGTCACCACATGGGTTCCCGGCTGGCGGGTTTTGCCACGCAAGCGCTCCATGCCCAACATGCCCACCACCTCAGCCCCCCCGGTGCAATCAATAATCTGGGCGCATCGTAATTGATAAGCAACCCCCTGCCCCACCACATCGACCAGCCAGCCCTTTGCTGTTTGCTCTACCTTCTGCGGGAACTGATAGTAGGCCAGCGACACTCCCGCATCCAGACATGCCTCCTCCGCCAGCAGTGAATAGAGCTGCGCATTGATATCGACATGATACGGAACATGCGAGCCATGCACCTTGGTGAAATCCTGTAACTTTTTGCCGTCCACTTTTACTGAATTCTCAATGAGCTCCCAACCGATTCCGCCAATAACCTGCTTTCCCCAGGCGTGAAATAACCCCGGGAAACAAACCCCGCCGGTGGTGGTGGTGCCACCAAGTTGCGAGTTACGCTCTAATAAAACCGTCTTCGCCCCCATGCGCCCTGCCTGGATCGCCGCGACATGGCCAGCTGAACCTCCACCCACAACAAGCACATCGACATCGAGCACGTCAGGGTTGTTTGGGTCTGGAGAAGGCAAGTTCTCGGCACTCGCTTTGTGCACCAGACCGGAGGCAGCTAAGATGGCAGTACCTGCCACCTGTTTTTTGATAAATTCGCGGCGATTCATTTGATATTCAATTTTAGGTAAATGATGCATCCTTACACTCTCAAGACTACGCGACGTATCGCAGTAAGATATCAACGAAAGCAACAAGTGTAAGACCAAAAATAGGTGATACAGGGCACCTTACAAGACCCCAAATGGGGGATGCCCAGATTCAGCAGGGGCTGGAATAGTCTAGGCCATAGACACAAAAAAACCCCGCCGGACTCGGCGGGGCTTAAAAATGATATCGCTTCTGTGCTGTTATCTTCTGCGGCGAAACAAGGCTATGGCGTAGCCAAAACCTAATAGGGCGATGCTGGAGGGCTCGGGTAGAACGGTCAGCGTTCCGCCACCATCAATAAATCCAGCCCCAAGATTTGTAAGGTCTGTCCCAGAGTAGATACCGGCAGCAATCACCGAACCGTCAAACGTCAAAGCATCTCGGGCAATGGTAATTGACTGATCAACATTCAAAAAAGAATCGGAATCAATCCCCAAATTTCCGCCGAAATCCACATCCGACCCAAAATCAAGCTGCACCATCTCTGTTACACTAATCGTTCCTGTGTAAGCCCCAACCGAACCAAAAGAAAGCGTTCTACTGATTGAAGCTCCTACATCCTGATAGTCGAGAAGTAGATCCCCTGCCCCAGACAGCCCACCTGTAATAGAAAGCGAATTACCTGTGTAGCCGAGGCCAATAGTCGATCCCGTACCAGTAACAACGAAGCCGCCAGTTGCAAGAGTTGCAATCGACCCAGCGTTCGGGCCATGAACAATATTTCCACCATCTAGGGTAAACGTTCCTGTCACGGTAGACGTATTGCCATTTAGTGTCTTGATCAGCGCCGTCGTCCCTGTGACCAAAGTCAGGTTATCACCTGCAAAGGTAGAGCTGGCACCAGACGCCGATATGCGAAATCGATTATTCCCGCCCACAGCTGCACTTTCATAGTTATTTCCTGCAGTCGGCGCGCTCACCGGACTGCCCCACATGGCAGCATTCCAATCAATATTGTCCACCGTCTGAACGTAAAGCGCCCCTTCAGCCTGACTCAGAGTTAGAGCCGTCATGGTTGCTAGGAAAAAATTTACTTTGGAGGTTTTTTTCATCGTAGTTGTTTTATTTAATATTGGGTTATTATTCATATCTTACTGTCTTGTCAGGTATTTCACGTCAGCCGATTGATAAGACAATCCGCATACTACACAATATAGTGACGCGACCTCACCAAGTGTGACGACATTTATAAAAAAAACGAAATAATCACTCTGCAGCCGCAGAAATGACCACCGCCCCTGACATCGGAGCACTACCTCCACCACTGAAGCTCATCCGGTCGGAACTTTCCCGACTGGAATACTTATAGGCTGATGCAATGTTGCACCCCTCCACATTCACAATATTAGCACTGAAGAGAACCATCGCACCCTCCTCCGGCTGAATCAGACGCCCACTTCCGTTTGTCCCAAAACAAGCAATCACCAAATCCCCTGCGGACGTAGCCACGGCACCACTTGTCGTTCCCGACTTGACCGAAAAATCGGCAAGCTCATCAGCGGCACCTGCGATGGCATAGGCCGCGATTCCTGTCGTAAAACGATGGTGATAGCTGATCTCGATATCGCCTCTGGCGGCTTTCGGGTGATCGATGTGATAAGCTGTGATTTCCCGATGCCCTTCGATATGACTGAAGACCGGAGCGAGCGCCTCCCCCGCAAAGGTGATCGACTGGATCGCCGGCTGAAAGGGAACTCCAGAGGAAGGCTCCGTCCCGGTCGTCACCACCAGTTTCGTGCCCCCTCTCAAATCGTATGCTGCGATCTTATGAACCTTCCCTTGCCCCGTAAGCGAGGCGGTGTTTGTCACCTGAATCGCTCTTTTTTTATCCCAATATCGCGTCCGTTTGAATTTGGGAGGCGGCGGAAAGTTGGCTGTAGATACATTCACCCCGTGGGACTTACCATAGGACTGCCCTTGCTTCAGAGTTAACTTCACGGGTTGCTTCTCTGCGTCTTCAGGCACAAAGGAAACGGCAACCTGTCCTTCGTATACATGAATATCAGGGTAGCCCTGCTCACCTTGCCTCACCGCAAAAGCAGTGCCAGTATCCACAATCTCCGCGTGTTCGGTCACAATGGTGATGTGTCCAGATCCAGTTGGCGTCCCCGCTAAAAGGCTACCCTTTTGAAGAAACACACGCCTTTCATCGACCACACGAGCCGTACAAGGAGCGAGCAAGCGTACCACGCCGCCATCACGCAAGGCCAGCTCACACCAGCCTTTCCGAAGCACAATCTGGCTCTGCCCCAATCCAAAATCCTTGTGCAACCAATCTTCCTCCTCGGCTAGCTCTGGCGAATAACTCACAACCAGTGCAAATTCCGGATCAGCCTCATTTTGGGGACTCTTGATGACTTCAATCGGGCTATCCGTATTGCCAAAGCGCAGTTCCTGGCGCTCCATCTCCTTCGGCGCTTCTTGATTGACCAAAAAGACACCCATCACCAACAAGCTCAGCACACTGACCGCCACCAATGACGCCAACTTGCGCTTCTTCCGGCGCTCATTACGAAACTTACCTTCAAGCGCTTGCCCCGCTACCTCGAGAGAACGCGAACTGTTTCCCCACCGCTCCTGAGCCTCCACAGCCTCCTGAGAGAGCTGCGCCCTCAAACGTCTTTTGACTTCATACGCCATGGAAGTAATTCCACCCAAATGCTCCCCTATCTCGTAATGCATTTGGATTTGCTCATACAGCCCCGCCAGCTCCTCTGGAGAACGCTCGGCCATGAGCACAAGATCTTGCTCGCTGAGTGTATCCCCACCGAAAACACGCTGACAAAGCAAATCGGCCAAGCGCTCTTGTTGAACATTAGATAATTCCGTCATAACCTCTCCCGCACGCTTTGAAGTTCTCCTTTGATACAATCCTTCAGACTCTTCCGCAATCGATAAAGCAGAGCGCGAACCGCCTCCTTGCTACGACTCGTTGAATCCGCAATCTGCTCCGTTGAAACTCGCGAACCATAATAATCCGTTAGCAGCGTTTGGTTCTCAACAGGAACCTTCCCTAAACAACTTAGCAAAGCTTGATACCTAACATCCACCTCATCGTACTGAATCCCCTGATCAAGAAACGTCGAGATCTGACCTAGGTTCTCAATCACCCGATCCGCATGACGCTCCAGTAGCAAATTCCTGCGCCCCTGCTTGCGAAACTCAGCCCGCAGCTTATTTTTCGCCGTACCCTGAAAAAAAGAGACCAACTGATCGGGATCCCGAACACGTCCGATTTTCTGTAAGCCCGTGATCAACGTATCCTGAGCCAAATCATCAATACTCATCGCTGGGCCAGCTGTGAGAGCCAAATAAGCCCGCACCGGCTTTTCGACCAAATCAACGATCTCGTCCATGGCCCGCAGGCTTCCCTCCGAAGCTCGGCCAATCAACTCTTTTATCCTAGGTGGGTTACTCTCCATGAAAAAACTTTCTACTTTTATAGTGCCGGCAATCCGGCAAAAGTGACACCAAAAAATCCGTCTATTAAGGCTATTCGATACAAAAAAAATGTCATCTGCTACAATCACCAACAATAAACCTCATCGACTGACTTGTCTCGGCTCCGGAAGATGATCGACAAAATCACCGTCCTTGTTGCGAAATTCCTCCACGGCTTTGCGCCTGAGCTCGGTGAGCTTTTCATGATTCCCGGCATTCACCGCCAGATTGTTGAGCTCATCGGGGTCTTGTTCCAGATCGTAGAGCTCCTCGATCACATCATCTTTAAAATGCCGGATATACTTGTATTTGCCGTCTCGCATCATCATCCAGGCATACAGGTCTCTGCGCGTGAAAGCATCGTAGTTCTTCGCCTTGAGCGTCTCCACAACTCGGTCACCGTATTCGTAGGTGGTATTGATCATCAACATCGGTTCTTCAAGTTTCCCCTCAGGCTTTGCAAGTAGCTCCTTGAGGTCGCGTCCGTGCATCTTCCATTCCGGCTCAATACCCGCCAGCGAGTGGATCGTGCTGATGATATCCACCCCGTTGACGGGTTCCTTGCAAACGGCCCCCGGCTTGATCAGCCCCGGTGCTGAGAAAATAAGCGGCGCGCAGATATTGGCATCATAAGGCATCCATTTTTCCTGGGACCCATGCTGTCCCCAGCCAAATCCCTGGTCAGAGGTAAAGATGATCACGGTGTTCTCTAACTGACCGCTTTCTTTGAGAGCTGTGACAAGCGCCCCCACCCCGTCGTCGAGTGACTTCACCGCCTTGTGATACTTTTTGACCGCCGCATCATAGCCCTTCGGCTCACCTTGGCCGTCCTTTTTCCAGCGGGTCAGGTTTTTTAAATGCCCGGGCTTGGTCGGGCGCGGGCCAAAGATATCGACCGGCACCCGGGATGCAGGGGCATCGCGGTAGGATTCCATGTGCCGTTCTGCGGGCGTGTAAGGACCATGTACTCCCCCATAGCAAAGCCAGAGATACCAGGGTTTCCCCGAGCTCTTCTTTTGCTTGATGTAATCAACCGCCAGCTCGGTGTAGCGATCCGTGCTGTAGCCACCAAGTGGCTTGTGCTCACCGCCGTTGGTCCGGACGAGGGTGCCGTTATAGTATGCTCCGGCGTTTCTTCTGCCTCCGCCGCGGTCCCAGATCACCGAGTAATCCCAGTCCCGGCCATGGCCGACGTCTTCGCCCAGGTGCCATTTTCCAATGCAGGCCGTCTGGTAGCCGTTCTTTCTAAATACGGATGGAAAGAAACGCAGTTGTTCGGGATCGTAGGTCGCCATCGGATATTTGCTGATCTTGAGGGTCTGAACAGCGTGCTGGAGCATGCCGGAAAGAGCACTTGCACGTGAGGGCTGGCACCAAGCCCCCGTGTAGCAGTGAGTGAAGCGCATCCCCGAATCCGCGAGCTTATCGATCTGAGGTGTTTTCGCCCATGGCTGGGCCTCATCGTAACACGAAACAGAGCGGTGCGATTGATCATCGGTGAAGATATAGAGGATGTTGGGCTTAGCGGATATTCCGGTATCCCCTTGGCCATGGGCGGGCATAAGGCCGAGGCATAAAAAACCCAATAGAGAAAGACTCAGAATCAGTGGTGCGGACTGTTGGCTCTTACACATATGCAATATTTCCTTTATACATGGACGATGAGAGAAACCCTCCCTCGACCATTTTGATGATGTATTTTTATACGTGATGCGTCACTTTAAATTCCCATCACTTTGCGACTATATTCTTCACCTTTTACGACAGCTGAATCCCCCTTCACGAGTGCCAACCCTTTATCTACAGCAAAAACACCCTCGCTTGCTGTGCGGGCGAAAATTCAAGACTGGAAAAATAGAAATTTAAGCGACAATCTCCGAGTATTAATAAGCACCGCATGAAACTTACAGGATTTGCCGACGAAGCAGCACCCGATCTCGCCACCCAAATCAAGGCGACCCAGGAACTGGGCTGGCAACATATTTCCGCACGCGGCATCGACGGTAAAAACATTCACGACCTGAGCGAGTCGGAATTCGATGCTACCTGCGGCCAGCTCGAGGATGCCGGTATCCGCATCGCCGAGTTTGGCTCGCTGATTGGCAGCTGGTCCAAAAGCATCGACAGTGACTTTGAAGTGACCCTCGGTGAAGTCGAGCGCTGCATTCCCCGCATGCAACGCCTCGGCACGCAAATTGTGCGCGTCATGTCCTACGCGCAGGAGCCATGGGGTGAAGACCAGCACGAGCAGGAACGCTTCCGCCGCCTGCGTGAGATCACCGAGCGCTTCAGCGACGCCGGGCTCATCACCGCGCACGAGAACTGCATGAACTGGGGTGGATTCTCAAGCAGCCACACCCTGCGCCTGATCGAGGAGGTGCCGGGGCTGAAACTCATTTTTGATACCGGCAACCCTGTGTTCCAACGCGATCGATCAATCCCTGAGCCCCAGCGCACGACCGAAAGGAGTGCAAGCTTTGTTCCACAATGGCAGGATGCCTGGCAGTTTTACCAAGACGTGCGTGAGCACATCATCCACATTCACATCAAGGACTGCCGCAACCCGCTTAATGATGGCGAGGAGCCTGAATACGTCTTCCCCGGTGAGGGCCAGGCCTACATCCCCGCCATCATCGATGACCTGCAGCAATCCAACTACCAGGGCTTCATCGCCATCGAGCCTCACGTCGCCACCGTGTTTCACGCCAAGGCCGATGACGTCGATTGGGACCAATGCTACCGAAGTTATATTGAATACGGACGCCAACTAGAAAGTCTCATTACCAAGAGCTGGAACACAAAATCACTATGAAAACAAACGCTACTCTCATCGCACTCTTCCTGAGCATCACCGGCTTACAAGCCAACCCACTTGCTGAGCTCCACAGCCACTCCACCGAGGCCACCACCAAAATCGTCAACGAAAACCTGCTGCTCGACAAAGTCGATTTCGACAAACTCAAGGAAGTCGGTTTCACCCCCCTCATTGGCAACAATCTCGACGACTGGAAAATTCATAACGACAAACCGGAGGTCACCTTTACCCTCAAAGACGGTGTCATTTCCGGCGCCTGCGAAAACCTGAAAGGCAACTCCTTCCTCTACACCGCCAAGGAATACGACAGCTACCTACTCTATTTTGAGTTCCGCTTTGACCACCTCAAGGGCAACTCCGGCCTGATGTATCACTCTAAGTATAACGATGCTAAAAAATTCGCCGGTATTCAATTCGAGATGGACCCCACCAAACGCCAGTGGTCCGGTCTGCTTTACGCGGAGAACCTCGGTGGCTGGCACTACCCGAATCGTGATGGCGCTGCTGGCAAAGACAAGGCGAGCAAGGAAACCATGCGCGAGCTCTCCAAAATCGGGCAAGAGGCGTTTAACCCGACTGGGTGGAACGCCGGCTTCATTCGCATCCACGGCAATGAGATCCAGACCTGGCTCAATGGCAGGCTGCGCACCGACTACACATGGGAGGTTGCCAATTTCCCCGGCAAAGGCTCCATTGCGCTGCAGATCCACGGTGGCAAATCCTGTGCTGTTTCTTGGCGTAACCTCTACCTACTGCCACTCGAGAGCGACAGCAAGCCCAGCCAACCTAACGAGTAATCGGTTTCTCAAGTGCGCGCTACATCATCAGCTTCCTGTCCAGCGCCCGATACTGGATCGCCTCGAGTATGTGCTCCGGCAAAATATCAGCACTGTCTGCGAGGTCTGCCAAGGTTCTCGCTACTTTCAAAATCCGGTCATGGGCACGGGCAGAAAAATTGAGCTCATTCATCGCGTGCTCAAGGTAGCCTGACGCCGTTGCATCGATCCGGCAGTGTTCGCGCATCACCTTGCTCGGCATCGATGCATTACAGCCGACATTACCGTGGTCGGCAAATCGAACCAGCTGACGTTCTCTCGCAGACGCTACGCGACCACGCACGACCTCCGAAGTCTCGCCAGACTCATCACTCGCCAGCTCACGATACTCCACCAGGGGTACCTCCACATGAATATCGATCCTGTCCAGTAAAGGCCCTGAGATACGCTGGCGGTATTTTTCTATCTGCGGGGGCGAGCAGCGGCATTCGCGTTTGGGGTCTCCGTAGTAGCCACATGGACAAGGATTCATCGCCGCCACCATCATAAATCTACTAGGAAAGCTCAAGGTACCCGCAGCACGCGAGATCGTCACACAAGCGTCTTCTAGAGGTTGCCTCATTACCTCAAGCGTCTGCCTGCGAAATTCAGGCAACTCATCGAGAAAGAGCACACCGTTGTGAGCTAACGAGACCTCCCCGGGGCCGGGGTTAGTACCTCCTCCCAAGAGGCCTACGTCTGAGATAGTGTGATGCGGTGCTCTAAAAGGTCGGGTCACCAAAAGCGCATTCTCTTTGCTCAATAATCCGGAAATAGAATGCACCTGAGTAGATTCTATTGCCTCAGATTCGGTCAAATCGGGCAAAATCGTAGGTAGACGCTTAGCAATCATCGATTTCCCAGTGCCCGGAGGCCCTACCATTAGCAGGTTGTGCCCACCGGCAGCAGCTACCTCCAATGCACGTTTTACCTGGTGCTGCCCCCTCACGTCTTCCAAGCCTATGTCGTAATGGCGGTGTGTATCAAAGAGCCGTTTCCGATCTAGCTCGATGGGGGCTAAGATTCTCTGCCCAGTAACAAAGTCCCACGCCTCACGCAAATTATTGACCCCATAAACCTCAATACCCTCGACCACTGCCGCTTCGGCTGCATTCGCAGCTGGCACAATCAAACGCGTCCTGCCTCGCCTCCGAGCCTCAAGCGCCATCGACAAAACTCCGCGCACCGGACGCACCATGCCATCAAGTGCTAATTCCCCAATAATCGCATAGCGCTCAGGTTCTAAAATGGATTCTCCCCCGGCAGTTTCTGCAAGAGCCAAGGCAATCGGCAGATCATAACGAGGACCCTCTTTTTTTAGGTCTGCCGGTGCTAGGTTGATAGTTTTCACCCCGTCAGCCCAGCTCAAAGCCGAAGTGCTCAGTGCTGACGTTACCCGCTGCGAGCTCTCCCGAACCGCTGCATCAGGCAGGCCTACCACATTAATTGCCGGCTTCTCGGCATTAAAGGCACTGACCTCTACCTCCACTTCGATACCGTCAACACCTAATAGGGCAGATGAATACACACGCACAATCATGTGTTCAAACTAACACCTACTGTTAGAAGGTAAAGGTCTAATTTGACAACCCTCCAAGCATACCCCTTGATCGGATAGGCACCTATATCGAGACAAAAAACGCCCAAATTAGAATCATTCTAAAAAAAAGAACAAAAATCGATTTGGGCTCGTTTTACTAAGTAGAGAGCGGTGCGTTTCAGCACTCGTCACATAACAAAAATGATGTATTCACACACCTAACTCAATCATAATGATCAATTAGCGTTCATTGCGCCATCAAAACAAACCGTTCAAGCCACTAGCCATCCACTCGACTTACAACACATCAACAACGTAAAACCATGTCACGATTCGAATCAGATAACAGCCTAAGGCTCTACTTAAAAGAAATTGCAAAAACCGACCTCCTCACACCAGAGCAAGAAGTCGAATTAGCAGACCGCATCAAAATGGGAGACAAAAAAGCACGCTCCCACATGATCCGCGCCAACCTCCGATTAGTTGTCAAAATTGCCCAAGATTATTCGGGCTACGGCTTGCCTCTGGCAGACCTGATCTCGGAGGGAAACATCGGACTCATGAAGGCCGTTGAGCGTTTCGACCCCAACAAAGGCGGTAAGCTCAGCACTTACGGTTCATGGTGGATCAAACAATCAATCAAACGAGCGCTAGCCAACCAAAGCAAGACGATTCGACTTCCCGTCCACATGGTCGACAAAATCGCACGCATGAGGCGCATTTCAGCCATTCTTGCTGAAGCACTCGGTCGGGAGCCTTCTCAAGAGGAGCTCGCCGAAGAGCTTGGCATCCCACGCAGAAAGCTAGCGCTTCTTGAACGTGCTGCCAAGCGACCAACTTCTCTCAATGCACCAGTACACGAAGATGACAGCTCCGAGTTTAGCGACATCATTGGCGACGAACATGCCGTCAACCCCTTCGAAGCGCTCGACAACAAGAGCATGCACGGCGAGCTCGATGAGCTCCTCGATGTTTTAGACCAGCGCGAACACCGCATCATCGATGCTCGCTTTGGTCTCAACGGCAAGAAACCCATGACCTTAGAAGAAGTGGGCGTCGAATTTGGTGTCACTCGCGAACGCATCAGACAGCTGCAGCAAATCGCTCTCAACAAAATGCGAAAAGCGCTCCACCGCAAAGAAGTTCCCATGCCAGAACCCCTGGCGGAAGCCTCGTAAATGCAGTCATTACAAGCATAATACAGACCTGGTTCAAAAAAATCAGCAACACCAAGAGCAGTAAGGATTCACTTGCTGCTCTTTTTGCGTTCTAGATAGCTGTGCACGATCATTCGATCAACATCCCAGTTGCCGATTTCATCCAAAAAAAATGAGCTTTTTTTCTATAACGTAACAATGTCCCACGGCTATGTTCATAATACAATCTAGCCCCACTTGGTAAAAAGTTATCACCCTTTGAATATTACCCGCGGCTCAGCATCATCCACTTTGCAACACTCATGAAAACCACCATCATCTTTTTAATGACTACACTCTGCTCCCCGCTGAGTGCTCAGATGCTTCTACCAGAAAATGGGCTACCCGAATACGAGCAGGATATTGATCACGCGAAGCTGATCAAACGCATTAATAAAAAGACCATCCAGCAAGGGCGCAAAATTTACGATAACGTCTGTATGAACTGCCATGGTAACCTCAAAGAGGTGGGATCCATCCCCACATCGCTTCGCTTTGGCCAAGGCCAATTCCAGCACGGTAGTGACCCTCACACGATGTATCAGACCATCACCCGCGGCTGGCGTGCGATGCCTCCCCAGCCCCAACTCACCCCGCGTGAAAAATACGCAGTTATTCACTACATCCGGGATCAATATCTCAAAAAGCACAACCCCTCGCAGCTATCCAAAGTCACCGCTGACTATTTGGAAAAACTTCCCAAGGGCAAAAGTCTCGGACCCAAGCCTACCTCAAGCAATGCCGCGGAGCCATGGACCGAGATGGACTACGGCAGCTTCCTGATTAACACTTACGAGATCGCCTCCGAGCAAGATCGTAAAAAGGCGGGCAACGGAGATCAGATCGCACCTGATGCGAATCTAGCATACAAAGGCATCGCACTGCGTCTCGACCCGGGTGAGGGTGGTGTCAGCAAAGGTAATACTTGGTCGATCTTCGAGCACGATTCCATGAGGGTTGCTGGCGTCTGGCAGGGTGATGGTTTTATTGACTGGAAAGGTGTTCACTTCAACGGCAAGCACGTCGTCCGGCCGCGCACCATCGGCACGCCCACCCTCGAAACCAAGGACGAACCCGGCTGGGCCAATCCGGACACAGGAAGCTTTGATGACCTGCGTTTTGAGGGACCTGACGGGATTCGCTATGGTCCACTGCCACGGCAATGGGCGCACTACAAAGGCCTCTACAAGCATGGTAGCCAAACCATTATCAACTACTCCATCGGGGATGCTGACATTCTCGAGAGTCATGAATTAGCCACCGACGGCGCCTTTGTCCGCCAACTCAACATCGGCAAGTCCAGCAAAGCACTCACACTTCGGATTGCGCCAAGCTCGCAGAAACTTAGACAGTCAGAAGCAAGCCCATCAACGTTAAGCAGTGCCGATGGCTACTGGATCATCACCTTCTCCCCGGAATCCACACCGTTAAAGGTCGCCTTCACGATCGGTAGTGAGATGAAAGTCCCCGCTAAGGACCTCAGCCTACTCACCCAAGGAGGCCCGGCCAAGTGGTCCCAGACCCTCACCGCGCCGGTAGCCCGTGGCAACCAACCGGGGGCTTTCCAGTGGGATCACTTCGATGTGCCAACCGATGCAAAGTGGAGCAGCCGCCTTCGCACCTCTGGCTTTGACTTCACACCTGATGGAAAATCCATTATCGTATGCTGCTGGGATGGCGACGTCTGGAAAGTCGATGGTTTCACCGATCCTCATGCCACGGAGACAACCTGGAAGCGCATCGCCTCCGGCTTGTTCCAGCCGCTGGGATTAAAAATCGTCAAGGGCAGAATCTTTGTCACCTGCCGTGATCAAATCGTCGTTCTCAATGACCTCAATGGCGACGGAGAAACCGACTTCTATGAGAATTTCAATAGTGACGCTCAAGTCACCAATCACTTCCACGAGTTCGCCATGGGGCTGCAGGCCGATGATGAGGGTAATCTTTACTACGCCCGCAGTGCCCGTCATGCACGCCCACCACTCGTACCTCACCACGGCACCCTGCTGAAGGTTAGTGCCGACGGCTCCCATACTGAGATTCTGGCACACGGCTTCCGTGCGGCTAATGGTGTCTGCCGCAATCCGGACGGCACTTTCTTTGTCACTGATCAGGAGGGTCACTGGAACCCAATGAACCGCATCAACCACGTCACTGCCGGCAACAACTTCTACGGCAACATCTGGGGCTACGGAGCTCCCGAGGACACCTCGGATGCCGCCATGGAGCAACCCCTCTGCTGGGTAGCCAAGAGATTCGACCGCTCCCCTGCTGAGCTACTCTGGATTGACAGTGAGGAATGGGGGCCCTTCAACGGCAAACTCATCCACCTATCCTACGGTCACGGACGCCTCTCACTCGTTCCTCATGAGACCATTGATGGCAAAAAACAAGGAGGGCTGATCCGCTTTCCCCTTCCCGACCTCGCCACTGGCGTGATGCGCGGCCGCTTTCACTCCGGCACGAGTGGTGACGGCCAGCTCTACACCTGCGGTATGGCAGCCTGGTCCACCTCACAATCCAAGAAGCAAGGAGGTCTTTTCCGGATTCGCTATACCGGAAAGCCCGCCTACCTGCCCATCGACATCTCAGCCCACCAGAAAGGTGTCAGCATGACATTCTCCGAGCCACTTGACCCAGCCAGCGTCAAACCTGAGGCACTCAAGATCAGGACTTGGGCCTACAAGCGCAGCAAGAGCTACGGGTCTAAGCATCTTAACGAGAAAACCCACCCAGTCACATCAACCAGCCTCAGCCCAGACGGCAAAACTCTGACTTTTCAAATTGCTGAGCTCAGCACCTGCTGGCAAATGTCGATCAAATATGAGCTCCGAGCCAATAACGGCTCACCCGTCAGAGGAGAGATCCAAAACACCATTAACACGATCAAACCCTGAGCCTATTGGAGCCAAAAATGCCAATCACCCCCGACCCCGAAATTTACTTCCTACGCAGTAGGAATAGACCATTATTGAAAATTTGTCTTTCCAAGTGGCTCTCCGAAGCGTAATCCAAGCTCTTATGTCGAAGACCTTGATTATCGCGGAGAAGCCCTCCGTAGCTACTGACCTATCCAAAGCGCTGGCAAAAGCACCCGAGGTTGGCAAGTTTGAGAAGAAAGGCCGTGGACGTGATATTTACTTTGAAAATAATGGTTTCGTGGTCACCTCAGCGGTTGGCCACCTCGTCGAGCTTAAGATGCCTCAGGGTCCGATTGGTAAAAACGGCAAGCCACGTAATCTTCCGTGGAACTTCGATGTTCTGCCGGCCATACCCAAGCAGTTTGAACTACAGCCTATCGAGCAATCAGAAACCCGCCTCAAGCAGGTTTTGCGCTTTTGCCGCCGCAAAGATGTAGACACCATTGTTAATGCCTGTGATGCGGGTCGTGAGGGCGAGCTTATCTTTCGCTACATTCTGGAGCTAGGCAAGGTCGAGAAGCCCGTTAAACGCCTCTGGATGCAATCTATGACCCAGGGAGCCATCCTTGATGCATGGAGTCACCTGCGCACAGACGATGAGATGCAGGACCTCGCCGATGCAGCCAAATGCCGCTCGGAGTCAGACTGGCTTGTGGGACTCAACTCAACCCGCGCACTGACCTGTTTCCGCTCTCGCCATGGAGGCTTCAACATTACCGCTGCCGGCCGAGTCCAAACACCGACCCTCGCCATCCTCGCCAAGCGCGAAATGGAAATCCGCGAATTTATCTCAGAGCCATACTCCGAAGTTCATGCCGATTTCACAGTTGCCAAAGGTGACTACGCGGGACGTTGGATCAACGAGAGCTGGAAGCGCGACAAAGAATTCCCCCACTCTCGCCCAGAGCGCATTTGGAAAAAAGACGATGCCGAGACGATCCGTAACCGCTGCGAGGGAAAAACTGGAACGGTGAGTGAAGAACAAAAGCCTACCAAGCAAGCACCGGCACAGCTCTACGACCTTACCACCCTTCAGCGTGAGGCATCATCTCGATACGGTTTTTCTGCTAAGCGCACCCTGCAGGTCGCACAGGCATTGTATGAGAAATACAAAATGCTCACCTACCCGCGGACTGACTCACGCTATTTGCCAGAAGACTATGTCGGACAAGTCCACAGTACCGTGGCATCGCTCTCAGAACAAGGTGGCGAGCTCGGCAAACACGCCAAGCACGTGGTCAAGGAGCAGCTCATTGTCCCGAGCAAACGTGTTTTCAATAATGCCAAGATATCAGATCACTTTGCGATTATCCCAACAGGTCGCTTTGTCAAACTGGATGAAGCAGCGGCTAAAATCTTCGACCTCGTCACAAAGCGCTTTCTTGCCGTCTTTTACCCGCATGCTGAGTTCCTCAACACTCGTCGTATTACCCGCATCACCCACCCAGAAGCCACCGATGCATTTCTAACCACCGGCAAGATCCTTGTCACCCCAGGCTGGCTCGCCGTCTACGGGCGCGAACCTGGCGTAGCTGCAGGCAAGGATGAGCTCTGTGCCGTTTCCGAGGGAGAATCCGCTGAGGTCACCGACATTGAAGTCAAAGATGACGAGACCAAACCTCCAGCACGCTTCAATGAAGCTACCCTGCTTTCTGCCATGGAAGGCGCGGGTAAGCTCATCGATGATGAAGAGCTGCGCGAAGCCATGTCCGAGCGAGGACTCGGCACACCAGCCACACGTGCAGCCACCATTGAGGGCCTCATTCGTCAAAAGTATATTGAGCGTGACGGCCGCGAGATCCTCGTCACCCGCAAGGGGCTTCGCCTTATTGAGATCACCGACGAGCTGGGTATCGGCTCTCTGGCATCAGCATCCATGACTGGCGACTGGGAGAGCAAACTACGCCAGATGGAGCAAGGTAATCTCAGCCGTGATGAATTCATGGGCGGCATCATTGACTTCACCGAGGACATCGTCAACCGAGCTAAGACCTACACTGCTGAGCTCAAAAACAAAGTATTCCCAGACCTCGCTGCCACCTGCCCCAACTGCCAAGCAGACAAACTCAAAACCACCGACGCTACCTATGAGTGTTATAATCCAGAGTGTGGTTTCAGAATGAACAAGCACATCGCATCTAGGCTCATCAACGAAAAGGAAGCACACGATTTACTTGAAACAAAATTCATCGGTCCGCTGGAAGATTTTAAATCTCGATTCAACCGTCCGTTCGATGCTGCGCTGGAGCTCAAACAAGAGGTCAGCAAAACAGGCAAGAAAGGAAAATGGAAAGTAAGCTTCGTCTTTGATGATGGCGAAAACGAACGTGACGAACTTACCGAAGATCAAGTCATCGCTACCGTAACCACCCCTGTCGGCACAGAGGTAAAAATTTACGAAGCTAGCAAAGCTTGGTATGTCCCCGCTATCACTAACAAAGACAACCCCGAAGGCATCCGAATCTCGCGCACTATTCTTCAATGCGAGATTCCCAGCGACCAAGGCATCCAACTAATCGAAAAAGGTAAGACCAACTTACTGCCAGGCTTCATCTCAAAGCGTACCAAACGTGCCTTCACAGCCTATCTGACCTTCGACCAAGCGAGTGGCAAAGTGGCATTTGAATTTGAGCCACGCAAAGCAGGCAAAAAAGCGGGTAAGAAAGCAGCCAAAAAGGCAGGCAAGAAGAAATAACTACTTCTCGCCAGCGGACATGAAGAAATATACCCAACAAGAAGTCGCTGCGACCATCGATCATGCCGTGTTGAAACCTGAGTTCACCGACGCCGATCTAGAGCAGCATGCTGCCATGTGCATTGAAAATGGCGTATTCAGCATGTGTGTGAAGCCCTGTGATGTGGCAAAGGCCACGGCTTTGCTGAGTGAGAGCCCAGTCAAGGTTTCCTGTGTGCTTAGCTTCCCTCACGGGGCTGACACCACCGCGACCAAGGTCTTTCAAGCGCAGCAAGCGATCGAAGACGGCGTCGATGAGATCGACATGGTCATGAACATCGGCAAATTCATGTCGGGAGATTTTGATTATGTCAAAAACGATATTCAGGCGGTGGTCGAGCTCGCCCATCGGCACAAGGTGCTCGTCAAAGTCATTCAGGAAAGCGGCCACCTAACACCCGACCAAATCGCCAAGGCCTGTCAGCTTGCTTATCAAGCGGGTGCTGACTTTGTCAAAACATCAACCGGCTTTGGCCCTGGGGCCGCTACCCCCGAATCTATTGAAGTGATGATCAACACCGTGGGAGACAAGATGCAGGTGAAAGCATCCGGCGGAATCCGCAACTGGGACGAGGCGGTTGCCTATTTAGAGCAAGGTGTCGATCGCCTAGGCGTAGGCTCAACTGCTTCCCTATTACTCGGTGCAGAGGTCGATGGGGCATACTAGGATTTCCATTTGCTACTCGGAGCATGGGATGAATACGCAGCTACAAGCGTCGGCAGAGGCCTCATTAAGCTGCTGGCCCAGAACAAGATTCGCCATGATTTTCAAGAGTCACCGGCACTACAACTCCTCATGCTAAAATTAGCCACATCGTGCCTATGGTTGGGAAGGATCTTTATTTTTTACCATGGTCACTTCTCACCCTGCCACCAAAATACTTGTCACGAATCCATTTGGGCTGCCAGACGTCAAGTGTGCGGCGTTTGTTATTGTAGGTGGGTGTGAGTGAAGCTGGTTTACCCACGCGAAGCGGATCGATGTCATTGAGTTGCTCACGCCAATCCTCCATCAACACCTCAAGCTCTTTAATTTTAAATTGATACTTAGAACTCTCAGCCAGATTCACCATCTCATCAGGATCCTCGCTAAGGTTAAAGAGCAACTGATGATTCACCTTTGGGTACATGTGCAGCTTCCATATTCCGTCGCTAACGGCACGCTGGCTGTTCTGATAAGGCAGGTAGATGGAATCATGTATTTTTTCTTTCTCCCCACGGATCAAGGGCAAAAGGCTGACGGCATCAACCCCATCAGGAGTTTCAACTTTGGCAAAGTCACACAGGGTGGCGTAGAGATCATGAACGTAAGTTTGAGCTGCACTAGTATGAGCTTTAGGAATACCAGGACCACTCACGATCAGAGGGCAGGACATGCTGTGCTCGTAGATGTTTTGCTTACCGAGTAGCCCGTGGCTGCCCATGCCAAGTCCGTGATCTGCGGTGTAGATGACGATGGTGTTATCCGCGTAAGCTGAGTTTTTTAATGCGTCAAGAATCCGCCCCACCTGCTCGTCGAGCTGGGTCACCAGACCGTAGTATTCACAGAGTTGATCACTAACGACTGCCTCTGTTCGTGGCCAAGGGGCCAGGCTCTCATCTCGGCCATGCGTGGTATGCTGCAAGATCTTGAACGGATGCTCGGCAAGGAAGTTCTCTGGCAGTGGCGGGCGCTTGTTATAATAACGCTCACGGTAGGGCTCAGGTGGATTACGCGGGTCATGTGGCGCCATGAAGGCGACATAGAGAAAGAAGGGTTTTTCTGATTTCCTCTCCTCGATAAAGCGCACTGCCTCGTTGGCAAACTGAGTGCTAGAGAACGCCTCCGCCTTGCGTTTGCTGCCCAGTTTACCCTTGCTCAAATCCTGCACCTGAAAGTCACTATGATCCGCCATGCCTCCCATGTAGACGGAGCTCCCCTCGGAGAAACCCATCTTCAAGGTGTTGAGCCCGTTGTGCCATTTACCAATGATAAAGGGATCGTAACCGGCCTCACGTGCCAGCAGGCCTGGCAGCACCTCATCGTCATTCCAGTCCGATGCTGGGTTGGCTTTTTTACCTTCTTTCCTGGAGCCGATGTTCAGCCAATGCCGGCCGTTCATCAGCATCGCCCGGCTGGCCACACACACCGCACCACTGAACGAGCCGGCGCAGTAGTTGCGGTGAAAACTGAAGCCCTCCCCCACGAGTCGGTCGAGGTTCGGGGTATCAATATGAGGATTGCCGTGCGCCCCGATGGTGTCAGCACGCTGGTCATCAGCAAAAAGGAAGACGATGTTGGGTCGCTTGTCAGCGTGTAGCTGTATGCTCGTCGAGAAAATCAGGGCGATGACGATGGCGACTTGTTTCATAGAGTGGTGCTGTTGATCGAGGGGCTGGCAGTGAAACGATGGCAATCAGTGCAATGGGGTAATCACAATATTGCGATACCAGATCGGCTGCCCGTGGTACTGCAGACCGAAGTGGCCGGTTCTGGGGAGATCCTTGAGCGCTTTCTTGAACTTGTTCTTGGAGCCATCCGGATTTTTCTTCGGGGTGTCCCAATCGTCAATGTTAACATCAAGCACCTGCTCGCCATTGAGCACCACGGTGATTTGCGGTCCCTTGCAAGTCAGGCTCATCTTATTCCACTCGCCGTCTGGCTTGGCGATGGATTTGGTCGGCTCCTTGGCATCGTAGAGAGATCCAACGATGTGCTTACCCTTGTAGAGACCCTCGGAGGCAATCTGAATCTCGAAGCCACCCTGAACGGGGTCCTTCGGGTTGGTGCGGAAGAATAGTCCACTATTACACTTCACGCTCGTCTTATACTCTAGCGTGATGGTGTAGTCGCCGAAGGCCGCCTTGGACCAGAGGATACCACCCGGAGCCTCTGAGGTAGTGAGCACGCCGTCCTTGAGCACCCATTGCTTGTTCATGTTGAGAGCTTCGGTCGTCAGTAATTTGGTTTTGCCGCAGCCATGGGCGTCAGCCACGGAGCCTGAGGCAAGGAGGATAGAGAGGCAGCAGCAAGCGGTGATAATATTGGATGTTAGCATCATGGTTGTTTAAGTTTGTGAATGGTGTGGTGAATGGCAGCCTTGAGTGGCCGACCATCCTTGGTTTGGATGTTGTGATTGAGTTCGAGCATGTGCGCCGGCACCAGAGCATCGATGGTGATTTTAACCGACTTGCCGTCATCGAGTAGCTCCGCCTCTGTGACCTTTAAGCTAGTCCAGCCCTTTTTCTTTCGGCCCAGTGGCTTGTTGCACTGGTTAATGTGAAATTCCTGGCTGCCGTATTCCTTGCACCAGTAAATATCGGAGGCCTTGAGTGAGTAGTTCTCTGCAAGGTTGGCACTCGCCGGCTCGAGGGTCTCTGAGAAGCGTAGAACAATGCCATCGGTCTTGATCTCAAGCCCGGTGGGCAGGTCGATCGGCTTGCCGGTATAGCGCACTCGGTCAAAGCTGCTACGATGCCCAGCGTTGGTCTGCCAGCCTTTGAGCCCCATCACGTAGAGCTGGCCGTCGCGCTCGTTGAAGCGCATGCGCATATTACTGGAGTTGAGCTGCACAGGAATCTTGACTACCCCGCCCTGCATCTGGCCCTTGATCTCCTCCTTAAGAACTAGGTAAAGTGTGCTCTTACCGTAGGAACCGTGAAGTAATTCCCCCTTGAGCGGGCCCCAGCGATCGCTGGTCACCCAGACCTGGCCGCCACCGGAGTTGTCCACCTTCTTCGAGAACCAGACCAGCGGCTTGGGCTCTTCCGAAGCTTCACGGTGTTCCTCGCGTCCGAGCCGAAGCTCCTTGTTAAAGGCGGTGCTCTTAAGCTCAGCACGTTTATCGTAGGAATCGACAACACCATAGAAACCACCCTCTTTAATCCAGTTCAACGGGCTACGCGGCACGTAGGTTCCCTCGTTATCCCCCGAAGTGACCTGCCCATCCGGGCTAATACCAATACCGTTAGGAGCACGGAAGCCACTGGCGTATTTACTCAGCTTGCTACCGTCCTTGCTCACCTTGAGAATCGTACCGTGGTGTTCCCCCACCCGCTCAAAACCGCGGCCACCACTTCGCACGGGCATGCCGAGGGCGAAGTAGAAGTTCCCTTCCTTGTCAGTCACTAGATCAAACGCAAAAGCATGGAAGCCGCTGGTCAGCTGCCAGTCGTTGTTGAAGTTCTCATAGTAGTCCGCCTCACCGTCCTTATTGAAATCGTGGAAACGCGTGATCTGATCATCACTCACCGTGTAGACATTTTCATCGACAATCTTGAGTCCCAGAGGCTCGTGAATACCGCGAGCAAAGAGCTTCCACTTCAGGTTCTGCAAGGTTTCATCGACATTCTCAACAATCCACACATCGCCGTCCCAGGTGCAGACCGCGGCGGTCGTGCCATCGGCAAAGAAGTCAAAGGCTGCCACGCGCAGGGGCCCCGTGTAGGGGTTCTTGTCCGGCAGACCTACTCGGTCCACCACGTAGGCACTAGCAGAATCCTCGGCTACTTCTCCCGTGGCGCTGATGGTCTTTGGCCACTGAGCGGGGCCTCCTTGGCAGAGTGCCGCCAGCGAAATATCACTTGGGGAGATTCCTGCAAAGTCTGCTCCCTCAGCATAGAGGATTTCCATGGTCTGGCTACTGCTACCCGCAGGAATTGCCAAGCGAGCCTGTCCACCCTGCAGAGAGACTGTTGCACCATCGGGTGCGTTTAGCACATGCACATGCGCCTCACCCAGGCGCAGGGTCATAGCATCGACCTGCTCTGAATTCGCCGGAGCATCGGCGAGTACTAAGGTCAGCGGCTTGTCATGGCCTGCCAGCTCAATGAACCGTGCGATCACCGCCGGCTCGTCCTTGTTCGACTTTAGGAAATAATGCTCGAGCACTTTGGTCTGACCTACCGTGTAGTGGAACACCACTTTCTCGCCGCTACGATAAGCACCCTTGAAGTGCGCCCAGGCCATGGGCAGAGGCCCCAGAGGCGGGTAGTGGTTTGTCTCACTGAGGCGCGGGTCGCTCATATTGCCATCCGCTGAGGACCAGCCCGGCACCGAGCCGGTCGATGTAAGTGGCGGCACGGAGAAAGAGGGAAAGCTACCATGGGCACCGGTGAAGGGAAGGCCCTCGAACTTGATGCCCCCGTGGTTGAAGGTGGCGGCAAGGCGCATGGTGTCGGTGTCAAAGACCACCCCCACGTTGCCATCTTCGGAGAGAGGTAAGGCGTGAGCGCGGAACACGTCATTGTTACCGCGTGAGTCCTTGCTAATCCTGAAGGGAGCACCAACGAGCGTGCCGTATTGCTTCGGAATGCCGACATCGTAGAACTTGCCATACGGGTTGATGATATCAGCGGCCTTTTCCCATGGCTTTGGATCCCAAGCGATCGCCTCGTAGGCGGCCTTGGAGTGGCTGAACTGGCTGGCGGGAATTACCGGCCGGTTGCCCCCTGGAGGTCTCCAGGACAGGGTGCATCCCTGCTCGCCGGTTAGCTCGAGGTAAGTGAGCTCGATCTCATGCTGACCGGCACTAAGCTCAATCTTGCCACCACTTTCCGAATAGCTGCGGGGCCCCCAAGAATTTACCACTTCCTTGCCATTGATCTTCAAAAGCGCGCCATCATCCGAGGCGACATAGAAGTTGTAGGTGCCATCCTTGGGTGCGGTGATCGTACCGCGCCAGCGGGCAACGAAACGATCACTGAGCTTGAGTCCGTAGAATCCCTTTTTGGTCTTGGCAAAATTTACCTGAGCATCGACACGTACGAGCCATGGCTTCTCACTAGCGGCAATGTCGGGAGAAATAGCCATGCCATCGCGCAGACGGAAATACTCGCCGATAAGCCCAGGAGCCATACCGACCTGAGTCTTGCCGGCGATATCACGCAGGTAGTTGTAAATCGCCTCAAACTGCTTGTTGGCATCTCCGTCGTAATACTGCTTCAGGGGTGACACCCCATTGGTGGCGTAGCGCGGCATGATCGTCGCCGCATCAAAACGCTGCGGGTAATGCATCCACTGATCGTAGTAACCAGGGCGCAGCCTCTTAGTAGCCAGTGCCAGATTCGGGCCAGCCCCCTCAAACACCGCCTTTGCAGCCTGATTACCGAGTGCGTGGCAGGCCTGGCAGGAGAACCCCTGCTGACCAACGAGTGTCTTGCCGGTGTTGATACTCTGAGCTTCAGCATCCTTTGGTTTACTGTGTTTGTCGCTGTGTTTTTCGCATACCCCGTAACTGTGCGCGAACCCGTGGGCGAGAGCTACTGCGCGTGAAGGCCATGCTGGCATCCTAGCCTGCAGCCACGGGCGCGTCTTCTCTGGCAAGTTCCCAGCAAACAATCCCGCCATCCAGTCAGCACGCAGCTTGTGGCCGAAGTGATCCAGCATGGGTAGTTTCTCCGGTCCTTGGGAGTGGGCCTTCGAATCAGTGATGTCAATGTGGGCAACCTCTTCAACACGCATCATGCGACTAGCATCCACACCATCGCGGCTGTGGCATGCCATACAGTTGAGGGATTGAAATTGGCGATGGGCGTACTCAGCCGAGTGATCTTGAAGCAGGGCCTTACTGAGCTTAGCGGAATTGACCTTATCCAGAGCTGTCAAATCAGTAGAGAAGCTTGGTGCTTTTTTCTCCGGGCTGCTCGGTGCCAGACAGCCACTCTTGGCTCCATGGGATGTGGCTTTGAGCATGCTTGTGAGGCTGCTGAACTTGGCTTGGTTCTGGTGCCCAGGCGCATCGTGACAGTTCATACAGCCAGACTCAACAAGTAAGGTTTTGCCTGTTGCAGCATCCCCCTTGGGGAGCGCTTTTAACTCAACTTGCTTTTTCAAACTCGTCAAGAAAGCAGCGAGGTCCGCAGCCTCCTGATGGCTGAGCTTGAAGTTCGGCATACGCGTTGCCGCGTGATGCTTGCCTGGGTTTTCCAGGAATGCGGTAAGTGCGTAACCTTGATATTTCTTGGAGATATTCACCAGCGGTATCCGCTCGCTGCTGCCTGGCGCATTCATGTCATGGCAAGCGTAACAGTTCAGAGCCTTGTAAAGCTTGGCACCTGACTCCTTGTTACCTCGGTTGCCAGCCGCGGGCTTCTCAGCCTTTAGTGTTGCTAGGTAAGCGGCAATATCCGCTGATTTTTGGCTGGCATCAGCCCCGTGAAACAAGGCTGGCATAGGAGTCCCTGGACGATGTGTATGCGGGCTTTCGATCCAGCGTGCCACCCAACTTTCATTCAGCCTGCTGCCGATTCCTGCAAGCGAAGGCCCCATCTCACTTGCCTCTGGCAGAGCGATGTTTTGCTCACTCTGGTGGCAGGCGTTGCACCTGTTTTCTGTGATGAGTTGGCGCTGAGCACGAACGAGACTGTGCTCTTTGCTAGGAAGTTGCGTGGCCTGCTTGAGAGCAGTTGTGGGAATAGGCTCCCAGCCAAAAGTGGAGGATTTCCAGAACCAGCGCAACTGGGCCACTCCGGACTTTGGTGGCGTCAATGTGATGCTCACCGGGTGGACACCTGCGGCGAGTGTCATCGACGCCGAGGGTTTGTTCAGTTGAGCAAGCAAGTCCACACTATCGATTTGCAGTGAGCCCATGCCCGCGCCGCGAAGTTCAAAGTGATAATCGTCCTTAGCTGGCACCACCAGTTGGGTCTGCCAGCGAGCCTTCCAAGCCGTGCCCGGTGGCGTGAGTGCTGATGGGGCTGCATCTCCTTTGCCATAGAAGGCGGGCAAACGGTCCGCCCTGCTATCAAGAACTTGTCCGCTGCTGGCATCAAGAAAATCGGTAGTAACAGGCAGCGTGGCTTGATCTTGTGCATGAACAAAACCCGACAGCATGAAGATAGCGGCAAGTATGTTATTGCAGAATGTATTGTGTGTCTTGCCTTTATTGTTAGAGTTCATGCAATGCTATATTCGTGTGAATCAATACTTAATACGTAGGGGAATGCGCGCTTTTTGCCGAGGAAATTATAATTACAGGTTTGTATCTTACCCATAAATCACCCACTAAAGATATCATCTCTATGAATGATTCATACAGCTAGGCAAGTCATCGATGCAGTCGGTAAACAGGTTTGCCATGAATACATATTTTGCCTAGTTTCTCATCTATGACGCTAAGCCAGAGACAACGATTCGTGTGTGTCGCTCTTTTTCTGTTTGTTTCAGGATTTTGCAGCCTTGCTTATCAAGTGGTCTGGCTGCGGGAATTCAGGCTGGTCTTCGGGGGGTCAACCTTGGCCGCATCTGCCGTGCTTGCCGTCTTCATGGGAGCTCTTGGTTTGGGCAGCTGGATCCTGGGTCGAAAGGCAGACGAGAGTGGCAGGCCCGGCCGGTTTTACGCCATCATCGAAGCTCTGATCGGATTGAGCGTTATTATCAGTCCACTGTTGCTCATTTTTGGTCAAAAACTCTACTACACAACTGGTGGCATTCAATCACTGGGCTGGCTCGCTGTCGCTCTACAAATGCTTATTACCATCATTGTGATTGCTACTCCTTGCTTCTTGATGGGGGGCACACTTCCCGCTGCCATTCGCCTGATTCAGACAGATCAAGATGAAGTCCGCAGCTCAAGTGCGTTGTTGTATGGCATGAATATTGCCGGAGCTACGGCAGGTGCCTTTATCGTTAACTTCTATTGGCTTGAGGCATTAGGCAATACCAAGTCGCTAATAATTGCGGCAGGCATCAACATACTGCTGGCTGCTGCTGCCATCATCACCTTGGCAAGACACCAGTCAACTCAGGCACCACCATCGACCAGCTCCCCGTATGAAAAAGAGCCTAATACCTGGCTCCTCTACTTGGTCACTTTTGTCAGTGGCTTCACATTCTTCGTTCTGGAGCTGCTTTGGTTCCGATCATCCATCCCCCTGCTGGGTGGCTCGGTGTATAATTTCGGCCTTATCCTCGTTGTTGTCTTAGTGGGAATGAGCTTAGGCGGACTACTTTATTCATTGCTCATCAAGTATGTAAAGCCGAGCTACTCATTGTTAGCCATTGTATCTGCACTACTAGCATTCGCCATGGCAGCGCCTTACATATGGGGCGACAGCTTCGTGCGCTTGTGTAAAGTTCTCCAAGCTGGCTACCTTGGCTACCCACTTGATGACAAACTATGGGTATGGTTTTTTATTGCAGGTTTCATCGCACTGCCAGCCTCTCTGATGGCGGGGATTCAGTTTCCTCTGATCCTATCGCTCGTTGGCAAAGGAAAAAATGGAGTAGGTCAACAAACCGGCCGCGTCTATGCGTTCAATACCACAGGTGCCGTCATTGGATCCATTCTCGGTGGCTTTGTTTTAATCCCTCAACTCAGCATCAATCATACATGGGCTTTCATGGTGATAGCTACCATCGCTGTCACCATAGCACTCTCAATCATTGCTATATGGCAGCGCACAAAAATTGGGGGCATCACTGCACTTGCAACATCAGGAGTTACCCTCTTACTGGTTTTTCAAAGCTCAGGTCTCACACCCTATTGGTTACAAAACCCGATTGGCTTTGGTAGAACTTCATTCAAACAGCACCAAACTTTAGTAAACTTCGAAAACGAAAAGCGGGATTTCCATGACTCAACCGTATACCATTATGACGGCCGAGAATGCTCTGGCTCACTTGACCTCAGCAATGACCTCTCACTTCTTAATAATGGAAAATCAGACGGTACAGCACTAAATGATGCTGGCTCACAAGTCATGTGTAGCCTACTCCCTGCCATTCTCCACCATGGTGAGCCAAAAAATGCATGTGTTATAGGATTGGGAACTGGGATGTCTGCTGGTTGGCTTGCCGAAGTCGAGAGCATCGAAAGCGTCGATGTTTTTGAATTAGAACCACACCTCATACATTGCGCATCTCATTATGCTTCGTTTACTTTTGACGTAACCAATCGACCAAAAGTGAATATCATTCTTGGCGATGCACGTGAAAGCCTGTTAGCACTCAAAAACAAAAAATACGATGTCATCGTATCAGAGCCTTCGAATCCACAACGCGCTGGAGTTGCCAACCTCTACACGCAAGAATATTACCAAACGGTATCTGCAAAGATGAATGCGGATGGCGTATTCTCACAATGGCTGCAATCATATGAAATCAAGCTAGAGAGCGTGCACTTAATTCTCGCCACACTTCGCTCAGTTTTCCCACAAGTATGCATGTACCAAACAATGGGCAGTGATATCGTTTTTATCTGCTACAAAGAGAGAAAGGCACTGCCAGTCAAAGCCATACGCAAAAAACTCAATCAACATCCCTACAAACTGGGAATAACAAGGTCATGGGGAACACATTCCATCGAGGGCCTTCTTGCACATAGCGTGGCCAACTCAGCTTATGTCACGAAACTTGCGAGTCGCCTCACTCAAATCAATAAAGATGATCGCAACCTACTCGAGTTCCAAGCCGCAAGGAGTGGCGGCTCTAACTACAAAAACCCGTTACCCATAATACTCGAGGACACTATCAATAAGGGAATGATGGTCGAGGGGCTGGATGCTAGCATCAGCTCAGTGCTATTCGACTACTCGATGGCGTTCACAGCGAAATCACTGGGGAGAAATCCGTCTGCATGGGAGGATGCCTCATGGTTCGACAGCGAAGCCGCGACTCGAAGAGCCAAGCTTTGCAGACAACTCGTCGAAACAGTCAGAAGAAAACCCAACCTTATTTTTGAAGCTCTTAATCCACAAGAAGAGTCAATTTGGGCTCGCGCCCTCGCCCGAGCAGGCAATAAAAAGTGTCTTGAAGTCTGCGAAAATTTTAAAGACCGCATGCCACTGGATTACCGAATCACGCGCATTGAATATTTCTGGGTGTCTAACAACACCGTATTGGAAGACCTCGAGATCGTCGAACTACTCAAAGCACTTAGAAACACAACCTGGCAACTACCCAACTTCTTGGATATCGAAGTTTGCCTGAAGATGATCAACGAGAGGCTAATCAAATCAAAAGATCGACTCAAAGGGCGTGAGACCGAAATGCTCGCACTCATCGCAAAACCTTTCGACACCGAATTGATGAACAACGAAAGGTTACTCCTTCGTTACAGCCTAGCATCCCGTCTAGAAAATGAGGCCCTACTACCAATAATGTTAGAAATGGAGCCGCACTTCCCACTAGGCAATAGAAAAATACTAGCAAAAAGGCTAGAAGTCTACCGCGAGCTCAAGCACCCCAACCTACCTCAAGCTGAGCAAGATTGGGATTTTTTCACCAAGTGGAACTAACTACTTTCTGGACTCTGCTGGGCAGCCGCTTAAAGACCGGCTTCAGCCTTACGTGCCTTTTCAGCGCGCTTGCGTTCGTGCGGATCAAGGATACGCTTACGTAATCTCAAGTGACTTGGCGTTGCCTCAAGAAGCTCATCACCAGCAATATATTCAATAGCCCGCTCGAGTGACATCTTAATGGGAGGCGCTAAACCTACCGTGATCCCCTTAGTTGCAGAACGGTGGTTGGTAAGACTCTTTGCCTTGACCGGGTTTACCGGAAGATCATCCTTGCGTGGGTTTTCACCGATGATCTGCCCTTCATAAACTTCATCACCAGGAGCCACAAAAAGTTTACCCCGCTCCTCAAGAGGCAGCAGCGAGTAGGCCATCGCGGTGCCCGTGCTCATGCTGACTAGAGTTCCCGTATTGCGCGTAGTAATCTCACCACAGTGTGGCGCATATTCCTTAAACAAGTGAGACATGACGCCGTGGCCACTGGTAAGGTTCAATAGTTCAAACTCAAAGCCAATCAGACCACGTGTGGAAATAGTTGCCTCAATCGTCGCACCGTGGGCATTGCTACCCATATCTTCGATACGCGCACGGCGGTTGGCCAAAGTTTTCATCACACCCCCTGTGTATTCTTCTGGCACCTCCACAAAGAGGGTCTCAAAAGGCTCCTCGACTCCACCGTTTTCTCCTTTTTGGGTAATCACCATAGGGCGTGAAACAAGCATCTCATAATCTTCACGGCGCATCGTCTCAACCAATACCGCGATCTGCATCGCTCCTCGAGCAGCAACCTCAAATACCCCCGCTTGATCGGTATCCGACACCTCGATCGAGACGTTTGTTTTTACCTCACGTAACAGGCGATCACGAATAGCACGTGATGTCACATGCTTACCCTCACGGCCTCCGTATGGGCCGTCGTTAATGGAAAACTGCATCTGCACAGTGGGTGGATCAATCGACACAAAAGGAAGCGCCTCTGCTTCAGGATCAGCTGAGAGCGTCTCGCCAATATCGATATCTTCAAATCCTGCCACGCCAACGATGTTACCGGCAACCCCCTCAGCAGATTCTTGATTGGAGAGACTACTGTATTCGAACACCTTAGTTACCTTACCTCGCTCGGACTTACCCTCCTTGGTTAGACGAAAAATGCTATCGCCCTTTTTCACAGAACCACTCTGCACCTTACCCAGTGCAACTCGACCAACATAATCATCCCATGAGATGTTTGATGCCAGCATTTTAAAGGGTGCCTCTGGATCAGAATCAGGTGCAGAGACATGCTCGACGATTGTTTCAAGCAGAGGAATCACATCCTTCTGCTCATCATCCAGAGACTTCACAAAAAATCCATTCTTAGCTGAGCCATAGACGAAGGGAGCTTCAAACTGCTCCTCATTCGCTTCAAGCTCAAGGAAAAGCTCAAGCACGCGATCATGAACACCAGCAGGATCTGAATGTTCGCGGTCGATTTTGTTGACAACAACAATCGGAGTTAAGCCCTGCTGAAGAGCTTTCCGAAGAACGAATCGAGTCTGCGCTTGAGGCCCATCATGTGCATCAACGAGCAGCAACACTCCATCGACCATCTTCATCACCCGCTCTACCTCACCGCCAAAGTCTGCGTGGCCCGGAGTATCAACGATGTTGACCGTGTATTCCCCCCATTTCACCGAAGTATTCTTTGCCTTAATGGTAATACCTTTTTCCCGCTCGAGATCCATGGAGTCCATCGCACGCTCTCCAGCTTGCTGATGATCACTGTATGCTCCACCGGCCTTGAGTAACTCATCCACAAGAGTGGTCTTGCCGTGGTCGACGTGGGCAATGATGGCGATATTTCGAATGTTATCTGTCATAGCTGTAAGGTAATTCTTCCTGCCATCTTGAAATTGGGCTGGAAAGGACGCGGAGACTCCTTGATTTCAAGGAAATTGCAATCACGAATTACCAACAGGGGCAGCTTATGCCCCCGCGTAGGCGCTAGCCACCTCTTCTGCAATGATCTTGATACCCTCGTGAACCGTGCGCTCATCCATCGTAAAGGTCATTCGAATACATTCGTGCCGATGCTGCCACACACCTACACCATCATCCCCGAAGAAGAAGTAGTGCCCTGAAACAATCAACACTCCACGCTTCTTAAGGCGTTCATAGAGCTCGCTCGAGCTGATGGGCATATCCTCAAACCATAGCCAAAGAAACAACGCCCCCTCACTAAGATGAACCCGATACGGCAGCGAATCATCGAACTCCTCAGCTACCCACGCACGCGCTTGGCGTGATTTGTCGACATAATAAGGCCGAACGACTTCGCTACTGAGCTTCAAGATCTCACCGCTGCGAATCAAGGGCTCCATAATCGCCTGCCCTATGTTACCGTTGGCAAGCCCGACAATGGCACTCATCGAGGATACCGCAGCCGCTATCTCCTCGTTCGCAATCACAATGCCTGTGCGCGTACCTGGCAGCCCTATCTTCGATAAGCTCAGGGTGAGAATCGTATGTTCATTCCATACGGGCGTCGCTTCAGTAAAAATAATATTGGGGAATGGAGCACCATAAGCATTGTCAATAATGAGCGGAATATCATGCTCGAGGGCCAGATCACTGAGATGAGAAATCTCCTCATCGGTCAGCACATTGCCAGTCGGGTTCGTGGGGCGCGACACACAAATAGCTGCAACATCGCTATCGACACGTAGGTTTTCAAAATCGACACCATACTTAAAGTCATGGTCTCCTATCTTTTGAATCAAAGGTTTGCAGGCGCGGAAAAGATCCTCACCAACAGACTGATTCGAATAACCAATGTATTCGGGAACGAGGGGCAGTAAAATTTTCTTACGTGATCCATTTTCAAACTTTCCAGCCAACGCGTTAAAGAGAAAAAAGAAAGCTGTTTGGCCTCCCGGAGTGATCGCAATATTTTTGGCACTAATCTCCCAACCAAAACTTTCTTTGAACAAAGCTGCCACGGCATCGAGGAACAGCGGATTACCCCGTGGCGGATCATAGTTGGAGAGCATTTTTTCCAATCCCCCAGCGGAAGCCATAATCTCCTCAAGCCTCCTGCGCCACAAGGCGTTGACCTCAGGAATGTGGGCTGGCTGACCACCACCTAGCATGCGCACATCAGGCCCACCTGATACCAGCGCATTGCCAAGGTCATCCATTAGCTCCTCAATACCACTGCCCATACAGAGGCGTTGGCCAAACTCGGAAAATTGCTCACTCATAGTATGGGCTCTGGTAATAAATCTACAGATGCATCTGTCTTCTCAGCCAAACCTACTCTGCTGGCCTGCTAGGATCGGTCAATCCTGGACCAATATCTGGCACAAGCTGTTCGTTACTATTAGGTGGTTTCGGTGCATTTCTTGGCGAATTTCTCCGCGAACGCTTTTCCCCGAGCATGATAGCTGGCACATACCCCACTGCGCCGGTATCAATGAGCTCCACTTTGACATAGACCCCTTTGACGGAAACCACCTTCACATCGGTGTAGTTGGGCAATATTCTATCTGGTTGGTCTTCAATACTCGGGTAGCTGCCAAAAAACTCAGAGCTAGGTGATATCGTCTGCAAATAACGCCCTGGGATAATCTCTGGGCCATACATTTCAGGATCATCAGCGGGAATAGCCCGCGGCGGCCCGAACCTACCATCACCAGCTCTATTCGTTGACTGGTAGGTATTGTTACAACTTACCATATTAAAGCAAAGTATTACTGATGCAGATAGCAGCACAAATCGAGATGACTTCATAATGAACACTGTGCCCCCGCCCACCAAGATGGTCAACGCATTTTCAAATAGTCCGTGGCAGCATCATGCCAATGTCGGGGAACAGCAATGCCTTCCTCTATTATGCGTGCAGGCGTCATCGCTGTGTGTATCGGGCGCTTTTCTCTAAAAAAATCGACATCAGCTAGGGCCACTGGCACCAGATCATCTTCGTCCAGCACATAACCCATAGCCGCTGCTAATTTACATACTTCTTGCCCATAACTATACCAACTCTCAGGCTCCCCACCGTTACAGAGATGGTAAACACCCGAAGACCCCGCATCCACTAATAAACGAACCCAATGCACCACATCATGGGTAAAGGTTGGCATCGAAAACTTATCGCAAATCAGGTGCTGTTGTTCACCCGCGACAGCTCGATCAAGAACATGATCAAGATGAGATGGTCGCTGTTCAGAACTAGGACCAAACAACCATGAAACACGCGCCACAATAGCGTCTTCATTGGCAGCCAGAACCGCCAACTCACCTGCGCGTTTACTGACACCATAGACATTCACCGCCCCCGCAGCATCGGCTTCCATCTTCATCCCTGATTGCTCGCCAGAGAACACATAATCTGTGCTGAAATGAACGAACCTTGCCGACTTATCTTCGCATACCTCCGCCATTACCCGCGGCGCATCGACATTGACCCGCTGAGCAAGATCTGGATCATCCAAGCACTGCTCCAGGCCAGTGACCGCCGCGGCATTGATCAGCAAATCAAAATCAGCCTGAGACAAAAAAGACCTTACATTATCCTGATCAGAAAGATTCAACTCCTGCCTGCTTAGCGTGATTAAATCGACCTCATTGTCCTCAGCCCATAAAGACAAAAAAGCCCCACCGAGTCTTCCGGTAGAGCCTGTTAGTAATACCCGCATCAGTGATGATTAGAGCGAAATAATAGATAGCATCATGAAGAGAATGCTTTGCTAAATTAGCCAATGAACATTTGCTCACCAATTTCGTCTTCCAAATCAGCAAACTCATCGGCAGCGACACCTGCATCACGAATGTTGCGCAGCGTCCGCTTCGAGCCTCGCTTACTCTCCGGACCATTTACCTTGTCAGCTACCATCTCGACGACAGATGGGGCAATAGCGGCAGCGCCCAGTGCTGCGAGAGCCAATGCGATAGGTCTGCGGGTGTCGCGGTGCATCAGGTCGCCTAGGAATACACCTGCGGCGGCTCCTAACATCGCGGGAGCAAATGATGCGCTGGTTTCAATCCAGTTTTTGTCAGAGTGATCTTGTGCCATGCTCATATTCTACCCTCTGTTTTTTCTGAGAAAAGCGCAAATCCCTTTAAATGTTCATTAATTTGATCGTTTCTGCTTTTTCATCAAGAAATTCTCCACCATTGTCTGAGCCATGAGCAGCACAGCCACGAACACAAGCACGATACCAAGCACGAACAATGACCAGTTTGCATTGATTCTTGCTGGTGGCAGCGGCACCCGCTTTTGGCCCTTGTCGAGAAATGCACGGCCCAAGCAACTACTCAATCTTTTTGGAGAAGCCACTCTTCTCAACCAAACCATCAGCAGGCTGGAGGGACTCATCCCCAAAGAAAATATCCTCATCCTCACTAACACCCTACAAGAGCAAGCGGTCCGCGATGTGGCCTCCGAGCTTCCTTCTGAAAACATCTTCGCAGAGCCAGCCAAGCGTGACACCGCACCCGCCGTCGCTCTCGGCGTTGGACTCATCGCTGCTAGGAACCCGAATGCCACTATCATTGTATTGCCTTCAGACCAGCTCATTCAAGACACCGCCGCATTCCAATCTATCATGCGTGATGCCATGAGTGTGGCTGCGCACAACCCCGCCCTCGTCACCATCGGCATCAAACCCACTTGGGCATGCCCCGCATACGGCTACATCGAGCGAGGCGGCGAGGCACACACCGAAGGCGCACAAACAAATCACCAGCCGTACGAAGTAAGCCGATTCAGAGAAAAGCCAGACCCTGAACTTGCTGAGACATTTCTGGCACAGGGGAACTTTGCCTGGAACGCCGGCATGTTTATCTGGTCGGCAAAAACCGTCATCGACGAGCTTACCGAGCATACCCCCGAGCTTGCCGGCTTCATCGAAGAAATCGGCCAGGCCTCAGACATCAAAGAATTTGTTAATACTCGTTTCCCCACCCTGACACCGATCTCCATCGACTACGCCCTCATGGAAAAAGCCTCCCGTGTGCTCAACATCGAGGCCAGCTTTGATTGGGATGATGTCGGCTCGTGGCTCTCCGTCGCCAAATACCTCGAGACCCAGGGAGATAACAACAAAACCAACACCGAACTCGCCGAGATCGACTCAGAAAACAACATCGTCTTCAATGCTCGACCCGAAAGCAAAGTTGCTCTGCTGGGAGTTGACGATCTCATCGTCGTTCAAACCGACGACGCCTTGCTCATCGCTAACCGGCATCAGGCAGATGCCATCAAAAACCTCGGGGGCCAGCTACCTGACGAGCTATTGTAACATGAATGACGAGCACCCTATTCTGGCCATCGACCACGGTGACGCCCGCATCGGCATCGCCGCCACCGACGCTGTCGGCATTATGGCTCACCCCGTTGAGACCATCCAAGCAAGAGCAGGTGACCCGATCGAACGCATCATCGAACTCGTTACACAGCGACAGGTGAAACAACTCGTGCTGGGATTGCCCATCCGCATGGACGGCACCGAAGGAACTGCCGCCCAAAAAGTACGCGCCTTCGGCGACCAACTTCATCACGCACTCCCCGAGATCCCACTCCACTACTGTGATGAGACCCTCACCACCGTTGCGGCTGCCGACAAGCTGCATCAGGCGGGCAGAAACGCCAAACACCAGAAGCAAATCATTGACCAGGCCGCCGCCGTTGAAATTCTCAACACCTGGCTAGAGATGAGCTAAAAAATCTGTTCTGATAATGCACCAGCGTCGTCTTGCAATCTGCCAAATGCGAGCCAGACTCCGACCGTGGATCATCCAAGCAGACCGCATATTTACCAACTCATGGTGCGCCACTTCGGCAACACCAACGCAGCGCCAAAACTCAACGGCAGCATGGCTGATAACGGCTGTGGCAAATTTGCCAACATCAATGATGCCGCCCTAAGCTCACTTCGCAAACTCGGCATCAGCCACCTCTGGCTCACGGGCATCCTCGAGCAAGCTAGCGCCACCGCATACCCAGAGCGCCCAGCTGACGACCCACTTCTACTCAAGGGCAAAGCAGGCTCCCCCTATGCTATTCGTGATTACTTTGATGTTTCGCCTGACTATGCAATCGATCCCAGCAAGCGCCTCGATGAATTTAAAGCACTGCTCGTTCGCATCAAAAAACACAAACTTAAGGCGATCATCGACTTCGTGCCTAACCACGTAGCACGATCCTACTCCAGCGACATACGCCCTGAGCTCTCTTTTGGTAAAAACGATGACACCGGCAAGTTTTTTGACCCTGATAATAATTTTTTCTATCTAGGAGAACTGCACCCCGGAGAAGGCGCTCCGCTCAAGCTTCCTAGTAATCAGGGACCCGTTCCCTACGAGCCAGAGAGCACCTTCGGGCGCGTCACCGGCAACAACGCCCTCACATGGAGCCCATCCATTCACGACTGGTATGAGACCATCAAACTCAACTACGGACATGACTTCACAGTGGGACCACCCCGTGAGGACCTACACTCATTGCCCGAGCCAGGTGCCGCACCACAGGACACCCCAGACACCTGGCGCAAAATGGACGCCATCTTATCTTACTGGCAAGAAATGGGAGTAGATGGCTTCAGAGTAGATATGGCTCACATGATCCCCATGGCATACTGGGGCTGGCAAGTAGAGCGCGCACGGAAACGAGACCCTCGGGTCTTCTTCATGGCAGAGGCCTACGATAGTGATCCTACAAAGCTCACCGACGGCAACGTTTTAGACGAGCTCCTCGATGCAGGTTTTGATGCTGTTTATGATGACCCAACCTACTCCACCATCAAAGCAACAGTCGAAGGTCAGCAATGGGCTAACGACATCGACGATGCATCTAACTGCTTCGTTGATCGCTTTCACCAATCTCTTCGTTACGCAGAAAACCATGACGAAGTCCGCCTAGCCTCCAAAGGCAACTGGGCTGCCAGCGGCATGGCCATTGGCAAGCCCGTATCAGCCATCATCTACGGCTTAGGCAAGGGCCCCATCATGCTCTACTCCGGCCAAGAAACAGGAGAACCTGCCGATGGAGCCGAGGGATTTAGTGGTGATGACGGGCGTAGCAGCATCTTCGACTACGGCTGCTTGCCCTCCCTTGTCCCATGGGCCAGCAAGCACCTTTACCGTGAAGCTGGCCTCTCACCTGAACAAAAAGAACTCCGCCAATTCTACGCCAAATTACTCAAAACATGTTCACAACCGGCATTTACCAAAGGTGATTTTTACGGCCTCAATCATGCCAATCGAGACAACATTCACTACGGACGCATCGATGGTGAGCCAGTATCAGGCCATTGGCTCTATAGCTTTATGAGACGTGATGAGCTCAGCGACCAAGCCTTTCTCGTCGTTGCCAATCTCAACCCCAGAGAAACGCTACCAGATGTATCCATTCAGATACCTGACAACGCCATCAGCTGGCTGAGCCGCAAGCACCTCAACAAAAAAACGCTCACCTTTCGTGACACCCTCGGCGGTCAACAAAAATGGAAAGTTGCCACCAAAAGCTTGAGCAGCGAAGGTCTCCCTATAGGCAATTTAGCCGCTATGTCGGCACTTTATTTGAAAATCAAATAAGCGACTCATCAGCTCAACCTGATATCGAGCCACTGCTGCATCGTCTCAGCAGGATTATTTGACTTCATTAAAGTCTCACCGACGAGAATCGCATTGGCACCTGCCTCGAGCACCCGCAAGCAGTCTGCCGTCGTTTTAATGCCAGACTCGCTAACCAGCAGCACATCATCGCCCACCTCATCGGCTAACAACTCCGTTGTCGCTAAATCCGTTTTAAATGTCTTCAGATTACGATTATTGATACCGATCAAATCTGCGCCGAGATCCAATGCACGCTCCATTTCCGCTAAATCGTGCACTTCGACTAGCACATCGAGCTGAAAGTCACGGGCCTCCTTGTAGAGTCGTGTCAGCGTCTCATCATCCAGAGCTGCCACGATCAACAGCACCGCATCGGCCCCTGCAATAATTGCCTCATAAATTTGCACCTCATGACGGATGAAATCCTTCCTGAGCAAGGGGATATTAGCCACTGGTGAAATCTTAGTAAGATCAGCAAGAGAACCCTTAAAGTAATTCTCGTCTGTGAGCACAGACATACAGCTTGCCCCGCCCTCGATATACATCTTCGCCTGGCGAAGCGGGTCAAAATCTGGATCAATCACCCCAGCCGAAGGTGACGCATGCTTCACCTCCGCGATGATGCTCAGGCGATCGGGCCCAAGGTCAAGCGCTGAGCGAAACCCTCCAAAATCATTTCTTTCGAGAGCCGCTGCGCGGTATTTATCCAATTGCGGCATGAGCGCCTCCACCTCGCTGCGCTTGTGCTCCATGATTTCACTGAGAATGTCCATGCAAGTTCTTTAATTTCGATTTCCAAAATTCCAAACACCAAGTCGCAAAATTTGCATTTTTTAGGAAAAATCACTTGTCAGCAAGCGACCAGAGTGTAAACAGACCGCGCGTCTGGGTCACACAACCGGCGCAAACCAACACACTCTATGCGGGTGTAGCTCAGTGGTAGAGCATCTCGTTGCCAACGAGAATGTCGTGAGTTCGAATCTCATCACCCGCTCCAATTTCTAAAAAGCCCTCCGCACCGCGGGGGGCTTTTTATTTGGCGGGTGATGAGATGAGAACCTTGGTTCGAGCGCACAGCGCAGCCCCGCGCATCGCGGGAAATCCATCACCCCACAAATGCGGAGGAGCATTTGTGCTCACTAGCACAGACTGAACGGAGTGAAGTCAATCTCATCACCCGCTCCAATTTCTAAAAAGCCCTCCGCACCGCGGGGGGCTTTTTATTTGGACCCGACACAGTCGGGGCTCCATTCTCAAAAAAAGGGGCCTACACCAAAGTTTGGGACCGAAGGATTTTGCCCGGTCAGCCGTTGCGCAGCATGTGGATAAGACGCATATGCATATGGAGCAGGGCTATGGTCATCACGGTGGGAATGCGGCAAACTTAACGAGCATGCAATGTGGTTACACATATAAACCCGAGGGATTTGCTCTGATTGCGACGACCTCGATGATGGTATTGCTGGTGATGATCGCTCTGGCGATGTTGAGTCTCAGCACCGTTGAGCTTCGTTCCAGCAAGGATGGCCGGGCGATGGCTGAAGCCCAGGCGAATGCCCGGATGGCGCTTATGCTTGCTCTGGGTGAATTGCAAAAGGAAATGGGGCCGGACCAGCGGATCTCGGCCCGGGCGGCGGTCTTGGACGCCGACACAGAATCTCCGGACCCCTATGGTGTGAGCCATCCGAACTGGATGGGTGTGTGGAACTCCTGGAATGACTGGTTGAACAACCCGACCATCACCTCGACCTATGAGAAAGGTCGGCAGACCCGTTTCCGCCGATGGCTTGTTTCCCACCCTGATGCTGCCGCCACTCAAAATATGGATTTGGCAATGACGGGAACGTCGGGGGGAGAGATGGTGGAAATGCTCACTCTACCGGATGACCCTTCGGGAATGGGCAGGGTGGAGGTGCCTACTGTGGCGACCCCGAATGGCCGGTATGCCTGGTGGATTACCGGAGAGAACCAGAAAGCCTTGATTGCGGACTCGTCGGATGTGGATGACGATTTCAAGCGACTCCATCATCGGTCCCACTGGAGTCGGAGTTATCTGGGGTGGCTGGAAGGCATGGAAAAGGCACCCGATTCCGAGGAGACCTATCGTAAATCCGTGACGCGCAACACCTATGGACTCGGCGCAGGTGATCCGGCACTCAGCAATGAGGTGAAAAATCGCTACCATGACCTGACGACCGATTCACTGGGGGTGCTTTCCAACGTGCGTCATGGCGGATTAAAAAAAGACCTCAACCTTTTATTGGAGAATCCGGTGTTGCCGGATGAGTTCGGGACATTCCGTTCCAGCAATCCTCTTGGAAGCATTGTTTCCATTCGTGAAAACGACGGGTATCTACCGACCCCTGTCTACCCGCAAAACAATAATTTCACCTCATGGTATAAGCTGCACCAATATTATCAGCTCTACCGCGGCGGGGGCGATGAGACGGCGGCAGACAGTTTCCCCGTGGACATTTTTCCCGGGCAATTTCAAAGTGCCGGATTATGGGGGAGTGATCAGGAGCCAAAGATCAATTTCAACTGGCAGCAACAGAATCTTGATTGCTACGGGATTGGGCGCACGGCCATTGTGACTCGGCTGATGATGATATTCTCGACACGCCGTGTCAAATCGGCCGATGGGGAGAACTATGATTACAAGCTTGGTATCAACCCGGTGGTGGTGGTCTGGAACCCTTACAATGTGAATTTACATTCTCCCCGGTTATGGATCAAGACTCTGCCTGGCGCGCTACAGATTAAGACTTATCTCAACGGTAGTGTTCAGCATGACTGGAGGCCACTCGGGGAGTTGGTTATGGACATGTTCGCCATGGAGGGACCGCATTTGACGACAACGCCGATCATTCTCAAACCCGGGGAAACCCGTATCTATTCGGCGGTCTCCGGGTTTGTCAGTGCACTGGACTTCAGGGTTGTGGAACTTTATCCGGGCTACCAGGCACCGGATGCAGGTGGTGGTTTCGAAAAAAGTCTTCCCGGGCTTAGCCAATTACCGGGCAGTTCTCGTGTTGAACTGGCCATGAGGCTAAATGACCAGAGGGTGGATCACGCAGGGCAGTATCAGATGTATTGGACGGTGAACAATCCCGTGCAGCCACTCACCCAGTGCTACCATCAACTCGCAGCCAATCCCGTGATGGACGGAGGCCCGATCTATCTGGCCGACGACAGTGACGGAAAAAGGGTGTTGTTTTCCAACAGCACAGAAGCGATTCCTTTTGCCAATTGCCAGTTTGTGATGAAATCCGGCGAGGATTTACGAAATCCGGGGGAAGAATATAAGGATGATGATTTCCGTTGCCGCAATTTCATCCATGCCAATCCGACCAACCAGCGCACGATGTATGGTGAGGCGACCAAGCGAATGCGTGGCATGTCGCAGTATCATGTGCAGATCGATACAGGCACGGGGAACGCGGTGAGCCCGGACTTTAATTGGGCCAATAATCGCGCCTACACCGGTAGCGCCATATCCCTGGGCGGCTCGCTCTGGCCTGGGCAGTCGCGTGTGGTTACCAATGAATTTCCTACGGTTCCGGTGACATCAATCGCCTCGCTGATGCATTTCAAGCTCAACCCCGGGGACACCCGAAACTGGTTCACGTGGCGTCACCTTTGGGAGGTTTCTGCTAATCAGGCACTCGCCATCGGCAACTCCTTTGCCCATCCCTTGATTGGCGGGGGAGAAATCTACCAAGACGTGCCGGATGCTTCCTGCCGGGGATTGCATGTCCAGATGAAACTGATCAGGGACTTCCATGACCATGCGTTTTTGAACAACGACGCCTTGTGGGATGACTGGTATTTCTCCGGCATCACGCGGGAGGATGAGGGCTTGTGGCAGAGTGGCAGAACGATGTCCAAAGTGGTCACTGATTTTGAAAGCGGAACAGGCAAGTTGGCGAACCCTCACCTGATTCCATGGAAAGAACCCCTGACGACAGGAGAAACGCTCGAGAGCTTGTTAGTCAATGGTTCCGTCCCCAAGGAAGATGCATGGAAAACCGCATCGCGCTACATGGTGCTGCGCGGAACATTCAACATCAACTCCACCTCCGCAGATGCCTGGAAAGCATTCCTCGCAGGGATGCAGGACGATCATTTCAGTTACACCAATAATAATGGTCGGGTCAAAGTGGCGGACGTGCCCCCGGATCGCGTGTTGTTTTCCCGTTTTTCATTACCCGCCTCGGATGGCGAAGGAGCGAATGCCGGCGATCCGAATTCCTGGCTGGGTGTGCGTATGCTGACGGAAAAGCAAATCGATCGACTTGCACGGGAGTGTGTCAGGCAGGTGAAGGAGCGTGGGCCATTTCTCAATATGTCCGACTTCGTTAACCGCCGTCTTGCTGACGATGAGACCGGGGTTTGTGGTGCGCTGCAGGCTGCTATCGACTGGGATGAATTTCTTGGTCGCAGCCCGGGAGGCAACAGTGAGGAATCGATCAATGGGCGCTATAAAGAGGGAGACGACTATATCACCGCCTACAAAACCAGCAGTTGGGGTCTGGAATTCCCACTCGCCGCCCGGGGATCACGCTACACCGGCATCCCCGGCTACCTGACCCAGGCAGATGTGCTCAAACGCATTGGCAACAACATCACAGTACGTGACGACACCTTCACGATACGCGCCTACGGGGAGGCTCGCGGAAAAAACGATGAGGTGAACGCGAGGGCCTGGTGCGAAGCGGTTGTGCAGCGTGTTCCACCATACCTCGACACCTCGGACAAGCCCGAAACAACACACGCTGAACTGACATCTTCAATCAACAAAAAGTTCGGCCGTAAAGTGCGCATCGTCTCTTTCCGCTGGCTGTCGGCGGACGAGATATAAGTTCCTTCCATGAAATCAATGACCCAAGCGATCAGGTTTTTCATAAGCCTGCTCTTTCTCACCTGCATGGTGGTAGTCGCTGCGCCTTACGCGGATGGGGCGGATGGGGCGGATCCCGTGGATCCCGTGGATCAACCGGTCTATCTGATTCGCGCAGCGGCGGTCAACATCGCAGGGGGAAATGCCACGTTGTGGCTACGGACCGGCCCAGGGAAGGAGCCGGTGAAGTTACCGCTCAACATCCGTATCTTTTCCGAACCTGTAAAATACAAGGGGCCGGTCATCGCCCGCTTTTACGCCAGTGAGGTCGATGCCATGGCGGATGATCCGCCGAATCCGATTGCCCAGGTCAAACTTCCCAGGCGAAATTTGCTGATTTTGTTTCAACCCAAGCCGGACACTTCGGGTTATACCGGCTTGCCCGTTGCGGATTCCCGGTTTCCCTTTGGCTCGTTCCACTTGGTGAATTTATCCGAGGATAAAATCGGGGTTGATATGGCCGCCAAAAAAATGATCATTCCCCCGGGGAAATCGAAGACCTACTCATTGCCAGCGGGTGAGAGGGATGTGCTAATAAGCATTGTGGCACGCAGTAAGATAACCAGCAAGGCACGTTACGTCAGACGCAGTCGTTGGTCGATTGCCCCGGACCAGCGCGAGCTGGTGCTGTTTTACCCAAATCCTATCAACGGCATGATCCATGCCCGGCATTTCATCGATTCCAAGACGGAAAAAATCGGGCCTGAGTAGCTAGCCCGCGGCGGGGATTTTTTGATGGCGTAACCTTGATTCTACTCCATCCGTCTCAAGCATGTCACGCATTTACGTGACAGACAAAACCCACAGCACTCGTATAAGATACTTACGTGTTTCGACTTTCCATGAAATCGCTCAAAAAACCATCAAGCTGCTCGCCCTCGCCACCCTGCTCACCGGCAGCCTCACCAGCAGCATCTCCGCCAAGTCCCCCGTGGCAAACATCGACTACGCCGCCTTCCTCGACCAGCACGACATGATATGGGACCGCACCCCGCACCGCTGGGAAGTCGCCCCCTACTTGGGCAATGGCAACATCGGTTTCCTCTTTTACAAACACATGAGCGATCCCGCCAACGCCATCTCCATTCACCTTGGCCGCCACGATTATTATGACCACCGCCTACCAGTAGATGGTGACGACCACCTCTGGATCTACCGCGGCCGCCTGCCGCTGGGCAGATTCCAAATCACCGCCAAAGGTGAGATTGTTTCTCTACTAAGTAAGGGCCTGTCCCTTTATGAGAAAAAGCGGGCAGCCTCACCACCCGCTCCAACTTAAACTACCCCCTTGTAGCCACGTATATACGTGAGAGACATCTTTTGCTTAGTGTGTCATTGTCTCAAATAAATTACCTCATGCCTTCAATCCATCCAGCTATCTCCTTTCTCGCCCTGTTCTCTCTGTTCGCTTCAGCTACCCCCCTCATCAGCAACGTCGAGGCCAAATCCCCTTCGAAGCCTGTCGCCGACATCGACTACGCCGCCTTCCTAGGCCAGCACGACATGACCTGGAGCTACACGCCACACCGCTGGGAAGTCGCCCCCTACTCCGGCAACGGCAACATCGGCTTCCTGTTCTACAAACACAAGTCAGACGGCCCCAACGCCATCTCCATTCACCTTGGCCGCCACGATTATTATGACCATCGTCTGCCCGTCGACGGCGACGACCACCTCTGGATTTACCGTGGACGCCTGCCGCTGGGTAGATTCCAAATCACCGCCAAAGGTGAGATCACCTCCACCAATCTCCGCCTCAACCTCCACAAGGCCGAGCTCACCGGCACCATCACCACCGACCAGGGCAAGTTCAGCCTGCACGCGCTCACGCACAGCACCCATGACGCCGTCTACTTCCAGACCACGGCTCACAAAGGCGAATCCATTTCGATCAAATGGCTGCCTGAAGCCCCCTTCTCATCCTCCCGCGCCACTCTTGATGCTGGTGGCGGCCCCCAGAGCTGGAAAACACTACGGGTAGCACCCTATCCCGTGCCACCGAAACCCATCTGGGGAGTCACCGGCCAAGAGCTCGCAGGGCAAGGTCATTCCAAAGCTATCCACTCCTGCAAACAAATCCTCTACCAACACCGTGGCGAAACCACCACCACCTGGAACATCAGCGGAGATCCAAGTGCGGAACAAAGATTGCTCACCTCCGTGCATCACTCCTTCCCGGAAAAAAACAGCCTCGAGATCGCCACTGCCAATATTAAAAAAGCGCAGCAAGACCTCGCTGCCGGCAACTTCTCCTCCTCCCACTACCAATGGTGGAGTGACTATTACCCGCAGAGCTTCATCACCCTCAACGACGCCGAAAAAGAAGCCTTCTACTGGATCCAGATGTACAAGCTTGGCTCCGCCATGCGTGAGAACGGTCCCATCCTCGACCTCATGGGGCCGTGGTATCACTACACCTTCTGGCCCATGGTCTGGGGGGATCTTAACGTCCAGCTCCAATACTGGACCCACCTCACCTCCAACCGCCTCTCACTGGGCGAGTCCCTTCCCAACAACATCGACAAATACCGCGCCAACCTACTCAAAAACACCCCAGAACGCTGGCAGGACAGTGCCGCGGTGAGCACCTGCTTCCCCCAGGATATGCGCGGGGACAACGCCGCTAAAAACCCCGACATGCTCGCCTGGCTCATGCACAATTACTGGTTGCACTGCCAGTTCGCCGCCGACGACCAACGCCTGCGGGAGAAGTTCTTCCCCCTGTTACGCCAGGTCATGAACAGCTACCTGAACTGGCTCATTGAGCAAAAAACCCTGCCCAGTGACTGGCTCGCACAAGCGGCCGACGCAGACGCAGACGCAGACGCAGGGGAAGCGGTCAGAGCGGCCGACGGTGTGACGGCGAAGCCGGCAGGAGCAGGGCAAGCGGTTCTAAACCTACCCCGGTCATGGTCCCCTGAATACCCTGGCCCCTGGGATGAGAACTGCAACTTCACCATCGGCCTGCTACGCTGGACCGCCCTGACACTGGTCGACATCGATACGCAATTCACCCTCAACGACCCGCTCGCCCCCAAGTGGCAACAAATCCTCGACACCCTGACCGATTTCCAAACCGACGAAAACGGCCTGCGCATTGCCAAGAACACCCCCTTTGACAAACCTCACCGCCACTACTCCCACCTGCTGCCCTACTACCCGCTTGCCGTGCTCACGCCGGACACTCCCGAGGGCAAACAGCTCTTGAGAACCTCGCTGGACCACTGGCTCGACGTCACCCTGAAAAGTGGCATTAAGGTCCAGGCAATGCCAGCCACCGGCTACACCGCCACCGGTGCCGCGTCCATGTATGCCTGGCTGGGAGACGCACAACAAGCCTATCACTACCTCGACGGCCTGATCAAACATAAGAACGTTAGCCCCACCACCATGTATGCCGAGGGCAACCCCGTCATCGAGAGCCCGCTTTCCTTCTGCACCGCCCTCCACGATATGCTACTCCAGAGCTGGGGCCGAGAGAACAACGTCATCCGCGTGCTCCCCGCCTGCCCCAAAGTCTGGCCTGACCTTGCCTTCCACAAGCTCCGTGCTCAGGGCGCCTTTCTCGTTTCCGCCAAGCGTCAAGAGGGCGAGACTCAATTCGTCTATATCGAGAGCCTCGCCGGTAAAGCCTGCAGAGTGATCACGGACATCCCCCACCCTCACATCGCCATCAACGGCGTTCCTGCCAGAGGTGATCAGCTCAGCAAAAATCCTGACGGTTCCATCAACCTGCCCCTCAAAAAAGGCGACCACGCCACCTTGAGCGCCAGGCCCATCTTCGATCTCAGCAAGGCCGAGCTCACCATCAGCCCGATCCCGGTCTCCCCGAACCAGCAGAACCTCTTCGGCTTCAGTAAAAAAACCGAGCGCCTGCCTGGGCATAGCTTTTACAGCCGCTAGTGCGGCTGATGGCCACTCCATAGCCACTCCATGACCGGTTCGAGTTGAGAGTTCGAGTTGAAGTCAAGAAGCTCACGCCAAGCCGCAAGGATCGGCCAGGTAGAGGGGATACCCGCGTTACAGCTCTATATACAGCCCTTCTACCACGGAAAAAAGCGCCCGAATGCTTAATTTATATTAAATATACATATTTATTTTGTTTTTGTGTAATTTTTAACTTGCTCTAGATGAATCAGATGGTAAATTAAACCCTAATATAACTACTGCATACGTACGATACGTCTGTGTTCACCCCCTAAAAGGCTCTGCCCACGCCCCCCCCTCAAGACGACATACCTAAATCCACCACATACCTAAACTCCCATCCATAAATCTCCATCCATAAATCTCCATCCATAAATCTCCATCCATAAATCTCCACCAACGACCCACACTTATTCGCCATGAAAACTCCATACACTAAAAAAACCCACACATTTCGAAACTCAACAGCACTCGCAGCCGCAGCTCTCATGATCGCCAGCACTGCTCATGCAACCACTTTAACTTGGGATGGCGACACGGACGGCAATTGGAACGATAATACCAATTGGGTCAATGGTAGCGCCCCCGTTAATGACGATGACCTGATTTTCAGCGGTACGAGCAACACGGCGACCACGAATGATGTCGGAGTATTGAATGTCACTGGCATCCAGTTCGCCAATACGACGAGCGGGGAGAGCTTTAGCCTCGGCGGTGACTACCTCAATTGGAACGGTACTATTTCCACTGCCGCTGTGGTGGGTGGGGGAAGCATTACGGATACGATATCGCTGCGGCTACGAGCAACCTCTACGACCAGAAACTTTGATCTGGGGACTGATCACCATATCGATGTAACCGGAGAAATTTGGGGTCCCAAGGGCATTCGGAAGCTGGGTGACGGCACGCTCACCCTCTCTGGGGCCAACACCTACTCCGGCACTAGCACCGTCAGTGCGGGCACTCTTAAGGTTCAGAGCCAGACCGCTCTGGGCACAACGACCAATGCTACCACTGTGGCCGATGGTGCCACCTTGGAGCTCGCCTACGGCCCAGCAAACAACACATCTCCTATTGAGGAGAACATCACCCTCAACGGCGCTGGGGTCGGCGGCACGGAAGGAGCACTCAAAATCACTGGCACCGGGAAGGGTAATGAACTCAGCAGTACGGTGACCTTAGGCTCGAATACCACCATCAACACGCAAGCGCGTTTTGATATGGGCGGAACCATCACCGACAACGGTAACGACTATACCCTGACCAAGACCGGGTCCAATTACAACCATTTCATGAACGCAAGTGGTGTAACAGCCGATTACACACACTTGGTGATTGCCGAGGGAGATTTCTGGGCCGGCCCTAACGCTTTGCCTTCGGGCGCAGGTACTTCGGTGACGGTCGCCAATGGCGCCCAGCTCACCACATGGGGTGCCCAAACGATCGCGAACAGCCCCGATATCACCTTTGAGGGCGGTAGCACGTTCAGAACAGATCGAGCTAATGATACCATGTCCATTAACGGCACCATGACCCTGAATGGAAACGTCACGTTCAGTGGTCCACAGGCGACTCACACGGCAAACATCGATAGCACCATTGGAGGTAGCGGTACACTGTTTAAGACCGGACCGAACACCACGATCCTCTCGGGTGATAATACCCATGCCAAAACCCAGATCGGTTTAACAAACCAAGCCAGCAACGCCGGAACGCTTTCCATCACGCACAACAACGCACTGGGTAGCGGCGGACTGGATTACGGATCAGGAGGCACCCTGGACCTCGGGGTTAGCGGACTCACCGTCGGAAACAAGGTCTTTATTGGAAACCGCACCGACAGCTCCGACTACAAGATCCGCCTCGATCTCGCAGGCAACGCAACCGGCGAACTTACCAACAACATCGAAATCAGAAAAGGAACAGCCAAGACATTCGTCGCGGAGGTCGGTGACGGAGACACCCTGACCTTCAGCGCCTCAACGACTACCGGAGCCGGTGGTGGCGCAGGTATCACCAAGACGGGAGCAGGCACCCTGCGCCTGACCAATGCAACCAATACATTTTCGGGCAAGTTTTACGTCGATGGAGGAGAGCTTCAAATTGCTGGATCTGGTACAATTAAGGACCAGCTCATTGAGGTTGCCAGTGGTGCAACGTTTCGCTGGAGTAGTGGTGCGGCACCGGGCGGCGCCCAGCCATATTATGATGGAGGCATGAGCGGAGACGGCACCTTCATCAAGGATGGGACAAACAGCAATTTGACGGTACGTAACTTCTCCGGCGCGAGCATTGCCAACATGGAGGTCCACCAGGGAACTCTATCCGGCGCTGGAAGCAATGGCGCTCTCGGTGGAGCCACTACCACCAACTATATAGGCAAGGACGGCGGAACAAACAACGCGACCATGAGCTGGATCGGCGGCATCAATGGCACGGTGACTGAGAGATCCAGCATCGTTGTTCAGGCTGGCACTGGCACCAAGACCTATTTCAAGGGAAATAGCAATGATATCACCGACAACACCGACATCACCCTCAATGGTGACCTCACAGTGAATTCAGCATCAACCGGCACCTTCACCCTCGGTGGCGTCATTAGTGGTAGTGGCGATCTCACCAAGACCAACTCAGGAACGCTGGAACTCACTGGTGACAGCAACTACACCGGCAACACTGCCGTTACTACCGGAACCTTGGCGCTCTCGAGCGCGGACAACAACATCGCCGGCTCTGCCGAGATTGATGTTGCCAGTGGCGCCACTTTGGATGTGTCAGGCATCACCAATGGATTTGCCGTGGCCTCCGGCCAGACGCTCTCCGGCGCAGGTTCTGTGGTGGGTGGGACCAACATTGGAGCTGGAGCCACGCTAAGCCCAGGCAACTCCCCTGGCACCCAGACCTTCGACGACCTCACCTGGACGAATGGAGGCACTTACCTATGGGAAATCAACGCGGACACTGCCAATGGTGGCAACCAAGGCGCTGATCCCGGCTGGGACTGGATTGATGTTACCAACACCTTTGACCTCAGTGGCATCACCACCGGCTTTGATATCGACATCACCTCACTAACTAACCCTGGCAACCTTGCCGGCTTGGCAGACGGCTTCGATAACACAGGCAAAAGCTATCTGGACCCCTACCAGAGCTTCACCATCCTTAGCTTCGGCAGCCTTACCGGCACCTTTGATGACAGCCTTTTCAATCTGAACGACTCTGGCTTCAGCAACTCGAAAGTGGGCTGGAACATTGACCTAGTAGGCACCGACCTCGTCCTCAACGCCGTCTTTGTACCCGAGCCAAGCTCAACGGCACTCCTCGGCCTTGGAGGCCTTGCCCTCATGCTGCGCCGCAAGCGCAGCTAATGAGCGATACAAGATGAGCCGCATAGAGGCTCCCTAGTTCAACTTTTAAAACCCTGCCGTGAACCACGGCAGGGTTTTTTGCACATTTACACTTTCCGTTTTTACTCATATATTACCACACTGTAGTATTTATTAACCATAGACTGACTGCCACCACAGTCGCTTGTCAGAGACCAAGCAAGTGTCGAAGCAAATGTCAGCCAGACTCACTTAAGCCCTGACTCACTCAATGATTACCATCCGCAGCAAGTCATCCCTTGGGTTCATACTTATCTCGCTATGTTGGGCTTCTCCACTGTTGGCACAGCAAGAACAGTCTGGAGCAAATGCGCCGGGAGAAGATCAAGTTTCCGCTCTGGTGGAGCGACTCGGAGATGAGGATTTCACCACTCGCAAGCAGGCCTTTCAGGATCTGGAAAAGATGTTGGCTGGCGATGACAAAGCCGGTGAGATGCTCAAAAAATTCGCCCAACACGAGGACCCGGAAATCGGCACCCGCATCAGAGGTTTACTACAAAAACAACAAGACAAAATTTTGGCAGCTGAGATAGAGAAGAAGCAGCAGTTGGAATTCCTTGAGCAGATCTCCAAGATCAAGGTGTTAGAAAAACAGGCTGATGGTGTATGGCGTCTCGATCCAGCCGATGAGAATAAAGCACGATCCCTCGCCAAGAAAAAATCACTGCACAAAATCAAACTCAGCATCACCAATCAAAGCAAGGATCCCCTCAAAGTCTATTACATGTGCTCGTGCATACACAAAGATGAGGGCGGCGGCAACCGCAAGCATCATACCAAGATCGAGCCGGGCAAGAGCCACAACTGCAAAGAAACCTGGGAAAAACGTGTCTACATCCTCACCGACATGAACGATAAAGCGCTCGGCCTTTATCTGACCGGTGAGCAGAATAGCCGGATCGAATTCAAGGGTGCGACTGCCGGAAACGAATAGCGTTAACAGCCTTGCTTCGCCAGCCCCTGCCCTATCCGCGGGCACGGCTCCATTTAACTTGATGTCATGCTGGTGATCCTTTAGGGATCAAACATGCGTTTCTTCTCCATCATTCTGACCATCCCCACCCTGCTGCTTTGCTCATGTAGCGAGCCCAAGCAAGTTGAAAGTAGCACCCCAGCAGGAAGCCCAGGCTCATGGAGCGTGCAGAATGTCACACCGGTGGACACCCGGAAGCTCTTAGCAGAAAACAAGGACGTCCGTGTCTTGGATGTCAGAACCCCTACCGAATATGCTCAGGGTCACATCGCTGGGGCCGTCAACGTCGATTTCAATGCGGCTGACTTTGCAGATCAAGTTGCCCAGCTGGACAAAAATACCAGCTACATCGTCCACTGCCGCAGCGGCAAGCGCAGCAGCAACTCTCTACCCATCCTCAAGGAGCAGGGATTCACGGCGATCTACCATCTCAATAAGGGCTTCAACGCCTGGAAGGACGCGGGCATGCTCGCTACACCCTAACGACAATCAATAACAACAGACCTTCTCTAGCATGATCTCAACCGAGACACACCTCATTCACCACTACCGGTCTAGCAAACTGGCCACCGAGCAAGTCGAGCTCTACCTGACCCACACCGGAGGCCATCTCGCTCCAGTTCATTTCCACCTCAATGGGCGCAGCGTCTCGCCTTACTCCATCAGCCCATGGGTCGATGAGGAGATCGCTGATGACATGCCCAATTTGATCAAAGTCCTGCGTGGGGACTTTTTCTGCCTACCCTTTGGCGCCAGTGACAAACTTCCCCATCCACACGGGGCGACCGCCAACAATCAATGGACTCCAGTTTCATCCGAGGACAACAAGCTCGTCATGGAAATCGAGCCTGATGACATCGGCGGCAAGGTAACCAAAGAAATCAGTCTAGTGGATGGGCAACACGCCATCTACCAGAAACACACCATCGCCGGCATCGAGGGAGCCTTCAACTATGGACATCATCCCATCATTGAGTTTCCTGATCATGGCGGACCCTATGCCATACGCACCAGCCCCTTCATCCACGGCCAGATATATCCGGGTGCATTTGAAGACCCAGACAACGGTGGCTTCTGTAGCTTGAAAGAAGGTGCTACATTCACTTCACTGGAGGAGGTTCCCATGGCAGACGGCTCCACTACCTCACTTGCCCAATACCCAGCACGCGAGGGCTATGAGGACCTCGTGCTATTCTCAGCCAAGCCCCAGGATCTCGCCTGGACAGCGGTCACCCTCGATGGTTATGCCTGGATCGCGCTCAAGAACCCACGGCAATTCCCCAGCACCCTTTTCTGGATTTCCAATGGTGGGCGTCATTATGAGCCCTGGAACCAGCGTCACCTGCGCCGCATCGGCATTGAGGATGTTTGTTCTTATTTCCACGAAGGCGTAGAGTCGTCCCGCGCAAACCAGCTACCGCATGACATTGCTACCACCGCGGAGTTTAGCAAAGACCGCCCCACCGAGCTATGCCACATCCAGATGGTGCACGCCTTGCCTGAGGGCTTCCGCACCGTGGAGAACATCATCCCTGACCCCGAGAGCAAGGGAATCCGGCTTATCGATGAGAAAGGGCAGGAAACATTCGCCCCCGTGGACTACTCCTTTCTTGGCTTCTGATCATCAAATTCACAAAAAATCCTGATTTTTACTACTCGCGTGAAAAATACGTGACAAAAAATACGTCTCCATAATACTGCAAAGCTTAGGCACTTGTTCAGCTCACAAACATCCGAAATTTCACTACCAAAAATTCAAACTATCACATCATGAAAAAACTCAATATCGGCGTTGTCGGCTATGGCCTCATGGGAAGAACCCATACGAATGCTTACCGCCAAGCACCCAAGTTCTTTGACCTAGAATACGAGCCAGTGCTCAAAGCCATCTGTGGCCGTGATGACGCTCGCGGCAAAGCCTTTGCTGATAACTGGGGCTACGAGAGCAACGAAACCGACTGGCGCAGGCTCATCGAACGTGATGACATCGACGCCATCGACATTGCCTCACCCAATAACACCCACCACGACATCGCCATTGCCGCAGCAGAGGCAGGCAAGATGGTCTTGTGCGAGAAGCCCCTTGGACGAAACCCCGAGGAAAGCCAGCAGATGGTAGATGCCGTGGAGAAAGCAGGAGTACCTAACTTCGTCTGGTACAACTACCGTTTTGTTCCCGCCGTCACCATGGCCAAAAACATCGTCGACAGTGGCAAACTCGGCCGCATCTTCCACTACCGTGCCAACTTCCTCCAAGACTGGACCATCGATGCCGAGCTTCCTCAGGGAGGCGAAGGGCTATGGCGTCTCGATGTCGATACAGCTGGCAGTGGTGTCACCGGTGACCTACTCGCTCACTGTATTGACACCGCCATGTGGATCAACGGGCCGATTGAGTCCGTCACCGCCATGACCGAAACTTTCATTAAAGAGCGCATGCACCAAGACACCGGAGAGGTTAAGAAAGTCGGTATTGATGACGCATGTGCTTTCCTCGCTCGCTTCGCAAATGGCTCTGTCGCCATCTTCGAATCCACTCGCTACGCGCGCGGCCACAAAGCACTCTACAGCTTTGAGATCAACGGTGAGAACGCCTCCATGTCCTGGGACCTGCACGACATGCACCGCCTTGGCTACTATGACTACGCCGATGATAGCGCCGTCCGCGGCTGGCGCGATATTCACGTCAGCAACAACAGCGGCGACCAACCTTATATGGACAAGTGGTGGATCCCAGGGACCAACATCGGCTACGAGCACAGCTTCACCCACGGGGTCTATGAGTTCCTCAAGAACCCCGCTGCGGATGACGGTAAGAGGCACTACCCTACCTTCGCCGACGCCCTTCAGACCGACAAAGTCTGTGCCGCCGTCCTCAAGTCTGGCAAAGACAAGCAGTGGCACGATGTCTGATCCAACAAATCATCCTACCACCACATTCTAACATAACAATAACTCATGAGTACTTCACAAATCGCCAAAGACGCCCTTGACCAAGGCCAGGGAATCCTTCGCCTCGCCCCTAACTGGGTACCCCGTTCCTTCTGTGTCCCCGGCAGACGCATCAGGCTACACCCCGATGATTACTACGCACTCGGTGGCGAGCGCGGCGGCATTGACGAGCGATGGTTCTCCAGCACCACGCCCGCGGACAATGGCCCGCTGACCGGTGTCAACGAGGGACTCAGCATGGTCGTCTTTAACGACGGCTCCACCACCCACCAGATCACCCTGCGTGATGCCATCGACGAGCTCAAGAGCGACATCATCGGCAATCGCCTCTGGGACGAGCACCAGAAGTGGCCGGTTTACTCCAAGTTCTTTGACAACAAAGGCCCTCTCCCCCACCACGTCCACCACAGTGACGAATACGCCGCCAAGGTCGGCCAGCTCGGCAAGCCCGAGGCCTACTACTTCCCGCCCCAGGTCAATAACTATGGAGCAGACTACCCCTACACCTTCTTCGGCTTCGAGCCCGGCACCACCAAGGACCAGATCCGCGAATGCCTGGTGAACTTCACCAAGGGTGACAACAAGATCACCAGCTACTCCAAGGCCTACCGCCTCGACCCAGGAACCGGCTGGGACGTGCCTCCCGGTATCCTCCACGCACCCGGAAGCCTATGCACTTTCGAGCCTCAGAAAGCATCCGACGTCTACGCCATGTATCAATCCGTGGTCAACCACCAGGTCGTCCCCACCGAGCTGCTCTGGAAAGATTGCCCTGAGGACAAAATTGGAGACTTTGATTACCTCATCGAGGTCCTTGACTGGGAAGCCAACGTAGACCCGAACTTCGTTGAGAACCACTTCATGGAGCCCAAGTCATGCTTCGGCAGTGCTGAGGAAGTCGAGGAGAACGGCTACGATGAGAAGTGGATTTGTTACCGCAACGAAGCCTACAGTGCCACTGAAGTCACCGTATTACCCGGACGCACCGTCACCATCAAAAACTCTGCCTGCTATGGCATGATCATGATGCAGGGCCATGGCACCATGGGAGCCAGCCACATCGAAACCCCCACCATGATCCGCTTCGGCCAGCTCACCCACGACGAATACTTCGTCACTGAGTCCACCGCCCAAGCAGGAGTCACCATCACCAACCCCTCGCCCACCGACCCGATTGTTATGCTCAAGATCTTCGGCCCTGAGAGCCCAGACTGGGTAAAGACATTCGCTTAAAGAGCGTTCAGCTTCATCTCTGGCAAAGCAAAATTTGCCAGAGATCGATCCACATAAAGAACAAACTCGTAGCCGAAAACGACCAGGCTTGCGCGTTGGTCAGCATATCGGTCAGTATATCGGTAGGCCTATAGGAGCAAACCGTGCACCCCATCAAAGTCTGACTACCTTCAGACAGAGGGTTTTTCCTCAGGTTGCTTGCTATCTCTGTGTGTAGAGCACAGGTGACTATGCATCGCTACCAGCACCCAAGCCTTCATCAAACATAGAGCTGAGGGGAGAAATTCCAGCCTAAAACCCTCAAAAATGGGGATATCTTTCTCCCCCATGAGAAGCTAGCTTATTGCTTTAGTTTATCGAACGATAAACTCATATGGCTACACCTGCATGCCAGAGGTTTCCATTCACGGATGACGACCTCTCCATTCTCGGGTGCAGCCGCACTCACTGCCCAAGTATCTTGGCGTATTGTAAACAACAGCCATCATGCTATCAATAACAGCTATGAAAATCCGTTATTCATTTCGGCAGGGCCAAGTAACTACTTCACTTGCACTGGCACTGGCACTTGCACTGGCACTCCTACTTGCCCAAGCCAGTATAATGAGCGCTGCCGATACTGCTACCCGGGACAAAATCCCCGATCTCAAGCAACGACTCGCAGACATCGATTTCCAGCTGAACCGTCTTGCCAACTACAACCCGCGCAGTGGCGTAGGCGTCGGCGGCTTCAGATCAACACGACGCCCAATAGCCTCGCATCCGGAATGGATCGAGATCGATCTGGGCCAACGCAACAAAATCGACGAGATCATCGTAGTACCAGAAATTTTACGCAGTACTGATACAAGCCTGAAAGCCAATGGCTTCCCCCTAGAGTTTCGTATCCTTGCCGGCACGGCCGAGGACAAGCAGGGCAAAGTCATCGCCAGCTACACCAAGGGAGATCAAATCCTGCCACGCATTGCGCCCCTGGTCATCTCTTGCGACGGCATCGAGGCCACCTGGGTCCGCCTTGAAACCACCGAGCTCAGCCCGCGCGCGTGGGACAGCGGACTCGCCCTGCAGCTGTTCGAAATTCTCGTATTCAGTGACTCTCGAAACATCGCCTTACACCAGCCTGTAAAGGTCTCATCACAGAACCTGATGGTTACAGACAAATACAATGCAAGCTTCTTAGTCGACGGCTTTCTTCCCTACGTCATGGACGCAGCCAAGGGGGAGCGAAGCAACGCATTCGTAGCTGAGTCCTCGCCGAAGCAGCCCGGCTACATCTCCATCGACCTGGGCAAAGCCCATACGCTCGACCAAGTGCACCTGCATGCTGTGGACTTGAGTGACGCCATTCCACAAAAACGCTTCACCAACTTCGGTATGCCACGCCATCTCATTATCGAGGGTGCCAATGCTGCGGACTTCAGCAATGCAGAGCACCTGACGGAATTCAAGGTTACCTCCGTGTTTGAGGCCGGACCGATCATGATGAAAAAATTTCCCGCGTTCACGTGCCGTTATGTTCGTCTACGCGTGGTTGAGCCTAATATGGATGAGATAGTGGTAGGACATAGAAAAACTGCCGGCAACGTGGGCTTCGCCGAGGTGGAATTATTTTCCGATGGTATGAACGTCGCCAAGGGTAAACCCGCCAGTGGTAGCTATAGCCTAGATAGCAGGAACCGCTCCTACACCACACTCACCGACGGGCGGAATTTCTACGGGGAGATTCTACCCCTCAGGGAATGGCTCGGTGAGCTTGCCCTGCGCCATGAGCTTGAGCTGGAACGGCCACAGATTGAGCTCCGATTGACTGACCTTTATGACCAACAAAAAAGTCTACTCAACCGCCTAGCTGCTGTAGCCATTATCTTAGCCGTAGGCATCATCGTTACCCTGCTGCTCACCCGCTTGCTAAGAATGAGGCAGATCGCTGGCATCCGTGAGCGACTCGCCGCTGATTTGCACGATGAGCTAGGAGCCAATCTGCACACCATCGGCTTACTTAGCGACCTAGCCGTGGACAGCCGTGAGGACGAGCATGAATTCTCTGAAATTCACCGCAGAATCAGGTCTGAGTCAGATCGCTCCAGTCAAGAGGTGCGCAACAGCATGGATTTACTCGCCCTGGAAGACTTCTGTTCTAACCTGAGGGGTGACATGGAGCGCGCCGCCCGCAGGATTATGGCCAAGCTGGACCACGAACTTATCATCGAGGGGGAAACCTATCTCAAAAAGCTCAAACCTCGAATACGGGTGGACTTGTTTTTGTTCTATAAAGAGTGCCTTGTCAACATCAGCCGGCACTCCGGAGCCTCTAGCTTCAGATCCCACCTGACAGCGAGCAAGGAAGGGATCAGCCTCATCATTCGGGACAATGGCGTCGGCATCAGTCGCAGCATCAGTATCGATGCACAACAAATCAGCTTAACGCCCAAGTCTCTTAAACGTCGCGCCGGCCTGCTCAGAGCCAAGGTTCGCGTTGACCACCCTGCCGAGGGGGGCACCACCGTAAAACTAAGCATCCCTGCCAAAAAACTAGGAATATTCAAATCTATCTACCAATGAAAAAAAACATCAATATTATGATGATCGAAGATCATCCCGAGTATCGTGAAATCGTTGAGATGGCAATCTCTCGACAGGACGACATGACATTGACCGATCAATTTGGAACTGCTGAGCGCGCTTTGCAGCACCTTCAAGACAATAGCCAGAGCATTGCGCCAGATATTATTTTACTCGACCTCAACTTACCGGGCATGAATGGACTGGATGTCCTAGAACCTCTTATAAAAAAATCTCCCACGACCAAGATTGTGGTACTTACCCAGTCCGACAATGAAGAGGATGTGCTCCATGCCATTATGCTCGGCGCCAATGGATACCTGCTAAAATCCTCCACCGTCCAGCAGCTGATCGAGGGCATCCGAAACGTCATTAAAGGTGGTGCCTCACTCGACGCCAGAATAGCTAAATACGTCATGGACACCCTCAAGGCCAGACTTCCTCATGAGGAAATAGAAAAAATACTCACCGAGCGTGAGACTGAAATACTCCAGTTATTGGCGGAAGGCCTCGTTAAAAAGCAAATCGCCGAAAAGCTTCAGATTGGGGTCTCCACCGTCGTCAGCCACGTTAGCAACATCTATGACAAACTCGAGGCCAGTAACGCCCCCTCCGCCATCGCCAAGGGCTACAAGCTGGGCATTCTCAAGCTTGATGATTAGCCGTGATACTCCAGATAGAGCGTTTGCCACCATGTAGCTGATAAGCGGTAGCCGCAATACTGCGCAAATCAATCTTAAAACCTCTGCTGTGACCCACAACAAGGGGGTTTCTTCTGTACCCTAAAAAATGAGGATAGACTCCTAAACCGTTTTGGGTTACATATTATATAGTAAATTCAGAAATTTTATTTAATTTTTCTTAAACATACCCGCCATAACGATGACAAGCTCGGCAACGAGCCGCAATAACACCGATCAAAATCCCAAGCTCAAACCATATACACCCATGAAAACAAAAATTCCACACCTCATCCTCGCCGGCATGCTCGGCACAGCCATGACATCTCAAGCCGCGGTGCTCTACCAGAGTGATTTCACCGGCACGAGTACCAACATCAACGACTATGGCCTCACGGAAAGCGTTGGGGCAGCTGGATCAGTTCCCTATTGGGAAATTGACACCGCGAAAGATAGTCTCGATGGTAGGGGTGGCGGCAACTCACGAGCCAATGTCTTTACGACCAATTCATTTGCATTGTCAGACGCTCCTACAGGCCACAAAGGCATCCAACTGTCTCTATCGTTCTATGGCGCCTCTAATCTTGTTCGCCATTCAATGGGCCTTGTCGATGGGGATTTTGATATTGCAGGCACCGCATCAGACTGGCTCAACCAAAGTTTGACGGGTGCGTATGGCGTTGGTTTTTCAACAGCTGGGGAGTTGGGCGGCACTAATGATGCATTGATCTTTAATGACGATGCTGGTACTCCAACGACGCTAAGCACAGCCCAGGGGAACAAAATCGGTAATTTCAGGTATGAGACAATGGTAATCACGATCAGGAATGACAACACGTGGAGCTATAGCCTCAATGGTCAGGCCGCCACCACGGGCACATTTGCAACCGATTTTGATCTCAGCAGAGAATTCAGGTTCGCTTCTTATGCACAACGTACCAGTAGGGCACAATATACGAACATTACCATTAGCGCCATCCCCGAGCCAAGCTCAACGGCTCTCTTAGGGCTCGGTGGCCTCGCCCTGATACTGCGCCGCAAGCGCAGCTAAGAAGAGTGAAAAGCGAAGATCGAAATAGTTTTCAAAACCCCTGCCGTGTTTCACGGCGGGGGTTTCTTCTGTACCCTAAAAAATGAGGATAGACCCCTAAACCGTTTTGGGTTATAAATTATACAGTAAATTCAAAAATTTTATTTAAATTATATTAAATATCAACTCCATACCTTTCCCAGGCTCTAATGCTACGCCGCCTAACAAACAGCCTCAACTAGGAACCAAAAATTCTCAACACCACACGCATATCATCATGAAAACAAAAATCCCACATCTCATCCTCGCCGCTGGCGTGATGCTGTTCATGCTCCCCGGCACAGCCAGCGCGCAGACTACCTTTACCTGGGACGGCGGCGGTGGTGACGGCAATTGGACCACGGCAACAAACTGGGATGGCGACGTCGCTCCGGTAGATGGAGGCGCTTTCCACAACTTCGTTTTCGACGGCACTTCACAGCTCAATTCCAATGTAGACATCACGCCGGGCAACAAAGGGTTAAACACCAACGATCTCATCTTCAATGCCGGCGCCGGTGCGTTCATCCTGTCCGGCAGCTCCTTCGACCTACTTGGCACAGTAGGTAGTAGCCCACGGAACATAGACACAGCGAAAGTCATTAATAACTCTACCAATACCCAGACGATCAACAGCGACATCTGGCATCGCACCGATTACAACACAGGTTTGGTGTTCGACAACACCGACGGCGGCGCCATCGTGGTCAATGGAGTCATCCAGCAGTTTGGCAACGTAGCCGACGATGTCACCATCCAGGGTAACGGCACTGTCACTTTTAACGGGGTCAACACCTACACCCAAGACACCACGCTTGATAGTGGCACCCTGATAGTTGGCAACAGCGAGGCACTCGGCACCGGCACCATCACCCTCGCCGGCGGAACATTGAGAAACGACGGCAACAGTGTTACTTTGGACGAGGCCATCGTCGTCTCTGGAGATGCCAACACTTTTGCAAGCGGGGCAAACGTGAGTTTGACAGGTGCCATTACAGGAAGTGGCACCCTGAATGTCGGCGGCACGGGCAGCGGCCAGACGGCCAATAATCGTGTTAATATTGCAGCAAATACATTGAATGGCTTTACCGGCACCCTAAACCTCGATAATACGGAGAACTACATTGATATAAAGGGAACGACTACGTCGGCGAAACTTGTGACCTCAGGCGCCACGAGCGGGCAGTACATTCGTTTATGGGGGAATTCCACGTTCAGCGAACTCTCCGGCACAGGCGGATACATCGCGGGTGACATCAAGACGTTGACGATCGATCAGAGTACCGATACCACCTATGCAGGTAGGTTGGGAAGTGTGAATTCGGCGCGGACACTCACATTCGTCAAGTCCGGCACTGGTAGTTTGACCCTTTCTGGCGCCAACGACTTTTTTGGCAATGTAACGGTCAACGCCGGCACCCTGAAAATCGGCAGCACAACTGCTTTGGGTGTGGTCAACACCGCGGTGACGAAGGTAACCGTCAACTCCGGGGGTACTGTTGATTTCAACGGGCAGAGAGATGCCACCTATGGCTACACCATTTCCGGAACAGGCGTGGATGGCAACGGCGCCCTGGTGAACAACGGCGCGACCATCGGCACTAACAGAAGACAGGCCAGCAACATCACCCTGGCCAATGATGCGTCGATCGGCGGAACCGGTGACTGGGCCCTGCTGGCTTCTAGTTACGGCCCCACCACGCTGGACCTAGCCGGCAACACCCTAACCAAGAGCGGTGCCAACACCGTCACCCTGGTCAATGCCACTGTGACCGCAGGTTCCCTCCAGATCGATGAGGGCACGCTGGCGATCTCTCGCGGCGGTTCCCTCTCCACCAGTGCCGCGGTCGTGAATAATGCCAACTTGAATTACGGAACCACCACAGCCAGCGACACCTACGGGCTTTCTTCATCCACCACCGGCACAG
>ENA-UZWU01001941-UZWU01001941.1-metagenome-genome-assembly--contig:-Day-4--1m-contig-1941_pt1 | contig 64740 bp, 91 predicted proteins | sample MGYA00260345_ERZ794905 | MGnify/ENA metagenome assembly ERZ794905
TTACATGATACAATTGAAGATACTGATACAACTTATGCAGATTTAGTTAAACAATTTGGTGGCTTAGTAGCAGACATGGTTCAGCAATTAACTACAGATAAAAAAGCATCTGATGCTATTGGCAAGGGTGAATACATTGCGAATAAAATGGCTAAGATGTCTAGCTGGGCATTAGTTGTTAAGCTAGCGGATCGTCTTGCAAATGTACAAGATATTGATACACGTCCTGCAGATTTTCAAAAGAAGTATGCAGCCCAAACTACACTAGCAATAAAACGATTAAGAACTGATAGATATTTAAGTAAAACACATAATAAAATTATTTCGGCTATCGAAAAGAAAATTAAGGAATACGTATAATGGAACGATTTAAATCATTTGTAGCAAAAAATAAATCTACGTCTACTGAAATTGAACCTGGTTTCAGCAAAGACGAGGACGGCAATGTTTTTATTTCTCATAATACGTCATTTAGAAGCCGTGATAGAAAAAAAGATAAGAAAAAAGACACTAATGAATCTATAGTAGGCAAAGTTAAAAAAGCTTTTGGTATGAAAGCGGATCATGAAAAAACTTTAGACGAACATGCAGCTAAACATAACAAAGAAGATCACAGCCAACATTTATCTGATCATTCTGAAAGGGCACATAAAGATCCTCGTGATAAAAGAGCTTTTGAACATTTTAAAAAGAATACCACAGAAATGAATGAGCATTTAATACAAGCACATAAAGAAAAGAAGTATCATGCTTATAGAAAACGCACTGCTAACGAGCATGCAGAGGGAAACAAAAAACACGTGCATCTCGACGATTTTAATACTTTTCCTAGTGATAAGAATCTACAAAAAATTAACGACAGTGAAGCTCATGTACATCATACAATTATAAAGCATTCTAAACCTCTTGGTAAGAAAATGACTTTGTATCATGGGTCACATCACGACTGGCATAAGGCGGCTAAAAAGAGTAAAGATGGCGTAATTCACAGTCCAGCTCATATGTCTACTTCACACGATCATAATTCATCAGTAAATTTTGGCAGCGGACATGTTGTTGTAGTTCATGCCGATAAAAAAACTAAGGCTGTTCATATAGATGGAAAAGGTTCAAAATCTGAAGGTAATGGCGAAAAAGAAACAGTAATTCCAGCCGGAACTAAATTAAAACATATTAAATCGCATAAAACATCAGATGGTTTTGATGTACACCATTTCAAAGTTCATAGTCAACACGACGAAGACATAAACAATCATATAGACCATGCATGGAACAAATAAGGATAAAAAAATGAAAAACTTTAAAGAATTCATGGCTGAAGCTAAAGAAAAAGACTCTCGGCTAAAATCAGCAGGTGTTGAAGGCTATAATAAAGCTAAACGTACTCCTGGTCATAAAACAAAAAGTCATATTGTTGTTGCCAAAGATGGCGGCAAAGTTAAAACAATTCGATTTGGTCAGCAAGGCGCATCTACTGCCGGCGATCCTAAAAAAGGTGAGTCTGATAAGATGAAAGCTAAACGTAAGTCGTTTAAAGCACGTCATGGCGCTGATATTGCAAAAGGCAAAATGTCTGCTGCATATTGGGCTGATAAAGAAAAATGGTAAACTATTTTAATATAAATAGTATTAAATTCATAGGGAAATTAACAAATGAAAAGCTTTAAAAAACATACGGCCAATCTTAATGAAGATAGGAGCAAGCCCGTACCTGATTTAAAACCGCATCCTTTGATGAAAGGTATTCCACACAAGCACCAGGTGTCTGCATTTAATAAAAGCAAAACATTTGTTACTGTGAAAGCGCATGATTACGACAGAGCTGAAAAAGCTTTAGGTAAACAAACAGCGCGATATGATGGCCCGGTTTATTTAGAAAAAGAATCATTTGATCCGCTACAAGAAATGGATCTGCATCCAGATATCGCAAACCACCCAAAAGTTAAAGATGCTCAAAAGCAGCATAAGCAAGGTTTTTGGAATGGTAATGTAGATAGAAATGGTAATGCTATTGTACATGTTAATGGTAAGCCACATACTGTAACCAATACAGACCCAGCAGCTCGTAATGAAGCTAAAGAAAATTGTTCAAAATGTGGTTGTGATATAAGCAATCCAGATCCAGATTGTAATTGTGATCATGATCATAGCTCTGTAGATGAGATTGTTGATATCAGCAGAAAGAATTTTACAAGACCAGGTACAGCAAAATTAAATAAAGCTTTAGGTAAAGATAAACTTAAAAAAGATTTAGAAGCTATGCGTGCGAAACTTGGTAAAGGTACTGGTCGTGGTCCAAGAGATTTGCGTGCTGGTATGGCATATGAAGAAGTTGAAACTCTTGAAGAATTAACTGCAAAAGAAAAACAACTCGTAAATCAAATGTATGATAAAAAAGGTAACCTTACACCGCTTGGTAAAAAAGTTTTTAACCATAATAAAAAGCCTGGTGATAAAGGATATGTTGAGCATACATCTCATGCAGAAAAAGTATTAGGCGAAGCTGCATTTGATGACGTTATAGCAGATTACTTAAATGAAAATGAAATAACATTACATCAATATAGTGAACTAAGCGAAGAAGAGCTTAATGAATTAATTGGTAAAGTAATCGGTGGAGCCGTTAGACTTGCTGGAAAAGGTGTTGCTGCTACTGCAAAATATGGAATTAAAGGTGCAGTAGGTAGCGGTAGATTAGCTAAAAAAGCGGTAATTAATAAACAAGGAAACTTTAGAAAATCTAAAGCTGGAAGAGAAGATAAAAAAGGTGATCGTTTAGAGAAGCAAGTTAAGAACCAAGAAATGAAACGAGCTCAAAGAGATCGAATGGCTGCTCTTAAAAAGAGACAAGATGATGCTGAAAGTGATTTAAAAGCGAAACAACAAAAACAAACGCAAGCTGCACAAAACCCAAAACCAAAGAAATTAGGTGAGTTAGACGTTTCTACACTTAAAAGCTATGCTAAGAAAGCAAATAAGGCACGGGCTAAAGCTGCTAATTCTTATATGGATGCGGCTGCGCGTAGATACGACTTTGATGATGAATCACCACACCAAAAAAATCAAGCAAAAATCTTTGATAAACGAGATAAAGGGTATGAGCTTGCTCAGAAAAAGATTAAAAAATCTTAAACCTGATTTTACAAGTTAGTTATGTATAAATAAAAGTAATAATAAACCCGAACTAGGAGCACAAAAATGGCACAATGGGCAAAATTAGATAACGCTGCATCAGCACCGAAATGGTTGTCTGCAGCTGCTGCTAATACAAATAAAGCAAACGATAAAGATAATGCAGTTTTTGTTTCTGATGAAGAAGCAGCAATTGCGGGTAACAGAGCTAAAGGCTTGACTGGACCAGGCTGGTGGTTATATCACACAGCAAACGGCCGTCATTTTGCAGAATGTTTAGTCCCAATGAAGGGCGGAACATGCGCAGACGCTGACGTTGGTGACTTAGGTGTTACTGGCACAGGTGACGATTCAGTAGTAGCAGACGCTTAATAGAATAGAAGATAAATTATGATATTGACAGAATCAACTTTTCTGTTGTATGCATCAAAACATTATGATAACCCTCAATGCTCAGATATTTCAGAGTTTGAAGAGGATTTAAAGCGATTCCAGTATTTACGAAAGTTATTTGGTAGATACAGGCAAGATGCTGATCTAAAAGAAAGGTTGATTCTAAATCACCTGATTATTGTATATAATGTTTTTGGGCTAGAAGCAACAAACATGCTCTTTATGAAGCTGCATGAATTCCACGATTGTCTTAAACCATTCGTAGAATATTTGAACTATATGCCTGAAATTATTCAATATGATGATATAATTTTAAGCAGAAATAATATAGATTGTGATGATTCTATTGCAATTTTACTTAAAGGAATCTGACCAATGGTTGTCGATTTATTCTTAGTTTATCAATTCATACGTAGGTTGGCAACACCATTTGAAAAATGGGACGCTTACAAAGAAGGCGTAATTGATAAAGATGGGAAAATATTAGTTAAGAAAAACAAAAGAGGCGGAAAGCAACAAAGGGCTTTCGGCATGTTTGATGTTATGGTTCTTAACATGAAGAAACTCCTGGGTAAATTACCTGGTGGAAGTTCTAAAATTGCATCATATGCAGCTGCATTGTTTCTAATAAAAGAATACAAAGTATTTACTGATGATTCAATACTTAATGAAGAGATGGACGAAGAAGTTTTGTCAGAGCATCTATCATTATTTAACAATACATATATTGATTATACCGTACTTTCGGAAAAAGTAAACAAAAAAATTAACATCGCGCCAGAATTGCCAGAAGAAGCTCCTGCTAATAGTGTAGGTACTGGAGGCATTGCTGGTATGGACGGTGGACACATGTCAAAAGCTGGTCAAAAAAGATGGACAGCAGGTAATAAGTCTGATAAGAAAAAAAGACTAAGAGATATTATGGGAGATAAAATATGAAGATTACCTTAGAACAATTTGGTGCAATGATACCAAGAAATAAAGATGTTGAAGCATGGTATGAGGCAGCTCTTGTTATGTTTGACGAATACGAAATTAATACAGCAAACCGTATTGCAGGTTTTATGGCACAATGTGCACATGAGTCTGCTGACTTTACACGGCTTGAAGAAAATTTAAACTATAGCGAAAAAGCACTTAACTCCGTGTTTGGTCGTTACTTTGGCAAGGGGAAACGAGATGCGAAAGAATATGCACGCGATCCTGAAAAAATTGCGAACTATGTTTACCAAGATGAATTCAGGTCTAAACGAGGTGCCTTGGGTAATACCGAACGTGGCGACGGGTGGCGATTTAGGGGCCGTGGCATTAAGCAGCTTACAGGCCGGAATAATTATACAGCATTTGCAAAGTCAGTCGGAATGTCCGCAGAAGAAGGAGCAGAATACGTAGCAACTCCTAAGGGGGCTATTGAGTCAGCTTGCTGGTTTTGGAAAAAGAATAAATTAGAAAAGTATGCAGACAAAGGTGATAATGTAGGATTAACTAAAAAAATTAACGGCGGTACAATTGGATTAGAAGATCGTAATCGTCGTTGGGAAGAAGCTCTTGCAATTCTTGGTGGTAAAATGCCTGCAAAGAAAGTGGCTAAATCCGGTTCAAGAACACTACGCAAAGGTATGAAGGGTGATGATGTTGCAGCAATGCAAAAAGCACTTGGAGTTACTGCTGATGGTGACTTTGGATTTGGCACATTAACAACAGTAAAAAAATGGCAAAACACAAATGGTTTAGTTGCAGACGGAATTGTTGGTCCTGCAACTCAAGCTAAGATGTTTAAATAATTATAAATAGTATATTAATACAATTTAATAAACAACGAAAAAGGAGATAGATATGTCTTTAGAGAAAATCGTACAAGAAGCAATGGCTGGACGTCCTCTCGAAATGAAAGAAGCATTTCAGGAAGAAATTCAAACACGTATGGCTAATGCTTTAGAAGAAAAATTCGTTTCTGTAATGGAAGCAAAATCAAAAGATGCAGATGAAGATGATGCAGACGATGATGATGATGAAGATGACGAAAAAGATGATGACAGTAAAGCCGGTAAACCGGACTTTTTAGATATGGATAAAGATGGCGACAAAGAAGAAACAATGAAAAAAGCCATTGCGGACAAAAAAGCTGCAAAAAATGAATCAATGTCTGAAGATGAAGTAAATGAGATGATTGATAACATGTCTGAAGAAACGTTAGCTTCTTTTATGGAAGAAATTGAGCAACTCGACGAACTAAGCCCTGAGCTAATGAACCGCTATGCTAATACTGCAAAAGCAGATGTAGATGCTCGCTCAGCAAAAAGGGATTTAAACATTGCACGCGGCTATTGGGACACCAAGTCTGGATCAACTAAAGCAAATAATGCTAAAAATGATGAACGTTCAGCATTTGCAAAATTAGCTAAAGCTAAAGCGGACAAAAAAGTTGCAAGAGGTGACAAATTTAAAGATGGGTCTCACTATGGTACCACTCCAAAGCCTATCCCAACAAACACTAAAATGAAGGGCGACCATCAGATTTGATGTTGCTAATTTGAGGTAGCAAACTATGCCTTCTTTTATATACATGGGTGTAATAATTTTAGCGATGGGTGGAGCTGGTGCTTGGTACTATGACTCCACCCAAAGCAAAATTGAAACCTTAACTACATACAATGCTACACTTACAGCTAATGTTGATAAGTTAGAAGAAGTGAATCAAAAAAATGTAGATACTATTGCTCGCATGCAAGAGGACTTTGAAAAACAAAGAGTCCAGTTTGCGGCAGCACAAGAAAGTTTCAACAAAATACGCCAACAAAATAATCAACTTAGAGATAGATTAGGTAAACATGATTTAGGTGCATTAGCTGCAGCTAAACCTGGCTTAGTCAAACGAGTTATTAATGGAGCATCAGTAAAAGCAAATCGTTGCTTTGAAATACAAACTGGTGCAGAATTGACAGACAAGGAAAGGAACGCAAAAAATGGTAAATCATTTAACAGCGAGTGCCCTTGGATTTATGATGATCTCATTGCTAGCGGCGTGCTCATCGACTCCAGTGCAGCCACCGCCGAAGATAGTAACTGAAACTGAATACGTAAACCCCCCTAAACCTATTGTACCACAGCCAGATGCTATAAAGCTTCGGGAGATAGATTTTATTGTTATTACTCCGGAAAACATAGATGAAATATGGGGTACACTTAAAGATGATCAAGTTTTAATTGCTATTACGCCAGAAGGCTATGAAAAGATTGCATTAAATTTATCAGACTTACGAGCATTTATTGCACAACAGACTAAAATTATTGCTATATTTGAGTCTCAGTACGACTAACAAAATATAAATAATGGTGATCACGCAGAAATAAACAATTAAATTATGTGTTCCTTAAAGTGTGTTTTGGTATGCACCCACACTTTTCTATTTTTAATAAAAAAAAGAAGATACAAAAAATGCCTAATAGCAATAACAATAAAGACTTAAATACAGACATTGCGCTGATAAAGTCAGACTTAAAAAATATGACCAAGTTCTTTGGTCGGGTAGAATCATCTATACAAATGATGGCTGACCTATCAAAAAATGTTGCAGTACAAACAGAGGTGCTAGAATTTACAAGAGAAAAACTTGCTGAAGTTGAAGATCTTGTAGAGCACCAACGAAGAGCAGAAGAACTAAAGCTCAATGTTATGAGTGATAGATTAGAAGAGTATCGAAGATCTTCTAAAGAAGACCACCAACGGTTAGCAGATGTAAATACCGCTAAACGTAATTCAGTTGAAAAAGAAATACTAGCCCGTATTGATGTTATGGAAAAGAACATGCATGTTCGAATTAATACACAACATACAAAAATTAATAACTTAGAAAACTGGCGTTATTATATAATGGGACTTGGTGGCGCTATAGCAATACTTTTAACAAAATTGAATTGGCCTAATCTTTTTGGTTGACAAACTCAGTTAAGTATGCTATAATAAGTATACTTAACAACCAATGAAAGATTTAAAAATGAAAAATTTTGTAGTAAACAGTTGGAATGTAGTAATGAATTCCGACTATAATCCCCTTAGTAATATAACAAATTTGGCAGTACGTCATATGGTCATGCAGGTTTTAGCATGGATGTGGTGTATTGTATTCGGTATTATTGTCGGCTCGATGTGGGCAGGCATTTTTAGTATGGTACTCCATGCGCTTTTACTTGGAGCAGTATTTATTACTGTAGCAACATTTGAAGCTGCTAAGCGTACACCGCAAGTATTCGGTCAATATAGTGGTCGTGCAAACGGCGGTGAGCATGAGTGAACAAACAATCAAAATAGATGAATATCCTGTAACTCGTGTTGAGGTAATAGATAATAATGGCAGAGCCTACACTAAACACAATGTTGAAGATGTGCGGGTCTCTTTCCAAGATGATTATAAAACTTTAAAGTTAATGGTTACCTTTAAAGATGATGAGGAGATTTGTATTGACTAATAAACATGAAGCAGGTGATACAAAAGGTGCTATACTAGCATTTTTAGTTATTGCATTTACTATGGTAGCACTACCAATTATTATCGGAACATCAATGGGTTGGTTTAATCTATTTGGTATACTCGGTTTATAATCAAAAAATAGTATACATTATATCTTTTTGTGGTATAATGTATACATACTTACATGATGGACTTATATTATGGCTGAATTTATTGATATTCAATATGCTCAAATGCTTTCTGGTCGCCTCGACCGTTTCAAAATAACACACACTAATCCTTATAAGATTAACTTCCGTTGTCCTATATGCGGAGACTCGCAAAAGTCTCGCTCAAAGGCTCGTGGTTGGTTATTAGAACGTGATAATAAGTTTTCATTTTATTGTCACAACTGTGGCGCATCACATGGTTTCAATTTCTTTTTAAAGACTGTTGATCCATTAATGTATAATGATTATATTGCAGAAAAGTTTGTATCAAATACACATAATTCTGATACTAAAGAAACAAATACTGAACAGTTTAAAACTAAAAGACCAGTATTTAATAAAGACCCGCTTAAGAAATTAAAAAAGATTAGTCAACTATCGCATAATCATCCGGTTAAAAAATATATTCAAAGACGCCAAATTCCGGCTGCTCATCATTATCGAATGTTTTTTGCTCGCCACTTTAAAACGTGGATTAATGAAATCATTCCTGATAAATTTGATCCTGCAAAGATTGGTAAAGATGAACCGCGTTTAGTTATACCATTTTTAGATGAAAAAGGTAAAGTCTTCGGTGTATCTGCTCGAGGCTTTGATCCTGACGGTATTAGATATATTACTATTATGTTTGATGACCGACCTAAAATATTTGGTTTAGACAAAGTAAATTTTGAACACCCTTATTATATTGTTGAGGGTGCACTTGATAGTATGTTCCTTGAAAATGCTATCTCTATGAACGGTGCCGAAGGTAATGGCAACGCCGCAAATGAACGTGCAATATATGTATTTGATGCCGAACCCCGTAATAAAGAAATTCATAAACGTATGGAAAAAGTAATTAAGAACGGATATAAAATATGTATATGGCCTGATACTGTTCCAGGTAAAGATATTAACGATATGCATTTATCAGGTGTTAATGTTGAAAAACTAATTGAAGATCATACCTATAAAGGTTTGCAAGCAGAACTTAAATTTCAAGCATGGAGAAAAACATGATCAAAGCTATACTTGCTCATGACGCTAAATATGGTATTGGTAAAGATAATGATTTACCCTGGCCAAAAAATAAAGAAGATATGAAATGGTTTAAAGAAATGACTATGAACCATACAGTTGTAATGGGTCGTAAAACATGGGATAGCTTACCATTTAAACCATTACCAAACAGACATAATATAATAATTACCAGTAGTGAGATTGATGGCAAAGATCTAAAAGATCATATGCGCTCATCTTTTGAGACTATGCGAGCCGAAGATTATATAAAACGTCTTCAATCAATGGAAGATGATCTATGGATTATTGGTGGTGCTGGATTAATTGAAAGCTCACTTGATATTATAGATGAGCTATGGTTAAACAATGTTGGTGGCGATTATGACTGCGATACATTCTTACCAGAGTTTCAAATTAAGCAACAGTTTGTTCCCCATAATATATTACTAAACGGACTTAAAATTATAAAATGGGTCCGAAAAAACAACAATTCTAAAAACTAACACTATAAATAACTCACCAACACAAAAGATAAAGGACAAGAAATGATTCAAGTTACTAAACGTGACGGTAGCAAAGAAACGCTAAACGTTGATAAGCTACATAAAGTTGTGTTCCATGCATGCGAAGGTATTACAGGAGTAAGCCCGTCACAAGTTGAAATTAAATCACAAATTCAATTCTTTGCAGGAATGTCAACATCAGAAATTCAAGAAACACTTATTAAAGCTGCAGCTGATTTGATTACCGAAGATACACCTAATTATCAATTTGTTGGTGGACGTTTAATTAACTATGCACTTCGAAAAGAAGTTTATAATGGATATGATCCAATACACGTAAGGGAACTTGTAGAACTTAATATTGACCGTGGATTTTATGATTCAGAATTACTTAGTCATTATACTGATGATGAGTGGGATAAGATTAACGGATTTGTAAAACATGCTCGAGATGAAGATTTAACATATGTTGCTATGGAGCAATTGCGTGGTAAGTATCTATGTCAAAATAGAGTAACTGGTGAAATATTTGAAACCCCTCAAATGTGTTACATTCTGATTGCTGCTACTTTGTTTAGTAACTACCCAAAAGAAACTCGTTTGCAATTTGTAAAGGATTACTATGATGCTATTTCTCTTCACGATATATCCCTCCCTACTCCTGTTATGGCTGGTGTCAGAACACCGCAACGGCAGTTCTCTTCTTGTGTCCTTATTGAAGCTGGTGATAGTCTGGACAGTATTAACGCTACTTCTAGTAGTGTGGTTAAATATGTATCCCAAAAAGCAGGTATCGGAATTGGGGGTGGTGCAATACGAGCAATCGGTACACCTATCCGTAAAGGAGATGCATTTCACACGGGTATAATTCCATTCTATAAAATGTTTCAAGCTGCAACTAAATCTTGTTCACAAGGTGGTGTACGCGGTGGAGCAGCAACAATCTATTATCCTATTTGGCACTTCGAAGCTGAAGATATGCTTGTGCTTAAAAATAATAAAGGTACAGAAGATAATCGTGTCCGTCATATGGATTATGGTGTACAGTTTAATAAACTTATGTATGAACGTTTAATTACAGGCGGAGACATTACTTTGTTCTCACCATCAGATGTTCCTGGTTTGTACGATGCTTTTTATGCAGATCAAGATAAGTTCCGTGAGCTATATGAAACAGCAGAACGTAATACTCGTTTGCGCAAAAAGACGGTACCTGCATCTGAATTATTTTCTTCTTTTATGGAAGAGCGTAAAAATACAGGTCGCATTTATTTACAAAACGTGGATAACGCAAATGATCATGGTGCATTCTTACCAGAAGTTGCACCTATCCGTCAATCAAACTTATGTGCAGAAATTGATCTACCAACAAAACCATTGAATGATGTTAATGATCCTGAAGGTGAAATTAGTTTATGTACACTGTCTGCTATTAACTGGGGCAATATTAAATCTCCTGCAGACTTCGAGAAAGCTTGTATGCTTGCCGTGCGTGGACTTGATGCATTACTTAGTTATCAGCACTACCCGATCCTGGCAGCACAATTAAGCACTGAGAAGCGTCGACCAATTGGTGTTGGCATTATTAACTTTGCATACTTTTTAGCAAAGCACGATCTTACTTATCAAAATATTGATTCAGATGGTTTATCTCTTATTGATGAATATGCCGAAGCATGGTCATATTATCTTATTAAAGCAAGTGCTGATTTAGCAGTTGAACAGGGTGCTATTCCAGGTAATGATGAAACTAAATACGGTCAAGGCATTACTCCTAATCAAACTTATAAAAAAGATCTTGATGAATTAATTAAACATAAAGAACGTATGGATTGGAAAGGATTACGTAAGCAGCTAAAGAAAACTGGTATTCGTAATTCTACACTTATGGCACTTATGCCTTCCGAAACATCAGCACAGATTGCAAATGCAACAAATGGCATTGAGCCACCACGCTCTCTTATATCTGTTAAGCAATCTAAGCACGGTGTATTGAAACAAGTTGTTCCAGAATTCCGTCGTCTCAAGAATAAATATGATTTGTTATGGGATCAAGAATCACCTGAAGGTTACTTGAAAATTATGGCAGTGTTACAGAAGTATATAGACCAAGGCATTTCCGTAAACACAAGCTATAATCCAGTATACTTTGAAGATGAAAAAATTCCGATGAGTGTACTCCTTCAACATCTACTAATGTTTTACAAATATGGTGGCAAGCAATTGTATTACTTTAATACATTCGATGGCCAGGGTGAAATTGATGTTGATAAAATGACTGAAGAACCATTAGAGCAAGGCGAACTTGATGATGAATATTGTGAGTCATGCACAATTTAAAAGCATACAAAATAAGAATACTATGTTAATATTACAGCAATAACAATTTATTTAAGGAAATAACACATGAGCGTTTTCGACGTCAATAACCGAGTTGATCATACATCAGTTTCATCATTTTTAGATCCAACCGGTGGTCCAACTATTCAACGATATGATACACTAAAGTATAAACAGTTTGATCAATTAACAGATAAACAACTAGGATTCTTTTGGCGTCCTGAAGAAGTTGACATCTATCAAGATGCAAAAGATTTTAAAAGTCTTACAGAACATGAGCAGCATATTTTTACGTCTAATTTAAAACGTCAAATATTGTTAGACTCTGTACAAGGTCGTGCACCTGCAGAAAGCTTTGGTTCTATTGTATCGTTGCCTGAACTCGAAAACTGGATTATTACATGGACATTTTCTGAAACAATTCATAGTCGTTCATATACACATATTATTCGTAACATCTATTCTAATCCATCAAAGATCTTTGACGAGATGCTGAATATAAAAGAAATCGTTGATTGTGCAGATTCAATCTCAGGTTATTACGATGATCTAATTGAAATGGCTGGTTACTATAATCTATTAGGCGTAGGCAAACATAAAGTTAATGGTAAAACTATTAATGTTGATCTATTTGAAATGAAAAGACTTTTATATCTCTGCTTAATGAGTGTTAACATTCTTGAAGGCGTACGGTTTTATGTATCATTTGCATGCTCCTGGGCTTTTGCAGAATTGAAAAAGATGGAAGGCAATGCAAAGATTATTAAACTTATTGCTCGTGATGAGAACTTGCATTTAGCATCTACACAAATGATGCTTAAGCTACTACGCAAAGAAGACAAAGACTTTGAAAAAATTGCAAAAGAAACAGAAGCTGAATGTATTCAAATGTTTGTTGATGCCGTAGATCAAGAAAAAGAATGGGCGCAATATTTGTTTAAAGACGGCTCTATGATTGGATTGAATACAGAATTGTTATCACAATATATTGAATTCATTGCAACTCGTCGTATGACTAATGTTAAACTAGACTCACCATATGCTAATGCAAAAAATAATCCATTGCCATGGACACAAAAATGGATCTCTGGTGCCGAAGTACAAGTTGCACCACAAGAAACTGAAATTACTTCGTACGTACAAGGCGGCACAAAGCAAGATGTTGATGCGGGTACGTTCAAAGGATTTAGTTTATAATGTGGAAAGAATACTTTGAAAATGTTATAAATCAATATAAAGACGACGGGCGATACAGAGTATTCAATGACATTCTGAGAGAGCGGGGAGATTTTCCTCGCTCTATTTGGTATGGTAAATATGCACCAAAAAATATTGTTAATTGGTGTTCAAACGATTATTTAGGTATGGGCCAAAATGATCATGTTGTAAATGCAATGCACAGTGCACTTGATCAAACAGGCGCAGGTTCTGGTGGTACACGCAATATAGGTGGTACCACTCATTATCATGTAACATTGGAAAAAGAACTTGCTAAATTACATAATACAGATCAAGCATTGCTCTTTACAAGCGCATACGTGGCCAATGAGTGGACTTTAATCTCATTGGCTCAAATTATCCCAAATATATGTTTTGTATCAGACAGTGAGAACCATGCGTCTCTTATAATGGGTATGCGCCATAGTAAAGCAGAGAAACTTGTATTTAAACATAATAACCTCAAAGACCTTGAAGATAAATTAAAATCTGCAATTAAAAAGAATCTAATACCTTGTATTGTTTTCGAATCAGTTTATTCTATGGACGGTGATATTAGTCCTATAAAAGAGATCTGTGATTTAGGAGATAAATATAAGGCAATCACATACATTGACGAAGTTCATGCAGTAGGTTTATACGGCGATACTGGTGCAGGGTATTGTGAAAAATTAGGATTAGGAAACAGGATAGATATTCTTAATGGGACTTTGGGAAAAGCTTTTGGTGTACAAGGCGGATATATTGCTGGTGATAATACTGTTATCGATGCTATTAGGTCTGTTGCATCTGGGTTTATCTTTACGACCTCAACAAGCCCAACCATCTGCGCAGGTGCTTTGGCGTCTATAAGATATCTAAAAGATAATCCTGGCCTTCGGGATCATCATCAAGAACGAGCAGCAACGCTTAAGTATTGGTTAAACAAAGAAGGCATCGAAGTTCACCCTTCTGCATGTACACACATTGTTCCTGTAATGGTCAATGATGCGTTTAAGTGCAAAGAAGCTAGTGATCGATTATTAAATGAATTTGGAATATATATACAAAGTATTAATAGTCCAACCGTGAAACGGGGTACTGAAAGATTACGAATTGCGCCAACACCATATCATGACGATATAATGATGACACAACTAGTCCAGGCCCTTAAAGAGGTGTTGAAGTGAATCAACTTGAAAACATTTTCTTTAAAAAAACTATAATAAAGGAAAATAAAATGAGTAAAATTAAAAGAGCCTTTTGGTTTGTTTTGGGTATCATTTTGGTAGGCGTTGCTTATCTAGGTGTATTGTTACCAGGATTACCGTGGAGTACTCCTATTCTAGGTGCAACATTTTGTTTCGCCAAGTCGAGTCCAAGATTCCATAACTGGATTATGAATCACAAAAGGTTTGGTCCGTTTGTAAAAAACTGGTCTAGCTTACGAGTGTATCCACAAAAAGCAAAATATTTAATGGTGGCTGTTATGTCAACATCATTAGGTTTTATGTTTTTCGGAACAGGCAATGTTAAAGCTACATTATACATGGGCATAACATTTGCACTAATTGTTATTTGGGCGTGGCGTTATCCAGGTAGCAAAGAAGAAGCAGAAAGACGCGTTGCAGCTGGTGAGAAAATCGGCTGGTTAAAAACTAAACAAAAATAATTGAAAGCTTATTAAAATGAAAACAACTATAATTGCTAGTATTCTAGCGATTTCTGCAACAGCAGCATTTGCCAACGGGCATGAGCATGCAGAAGAAACGAATGGACCATTTTTGAATGGTACCTTTGAAATTTATCTTGATGGACAAGCAGCAGAAACAATGGATACGCGCTTTGAAGCTTTCGGTGGATATGAAACAGATACGGCACACCCGCTTGCAAGTTGGGTAGGATTTGGTGCACGATTTGATACAAACTATGCATTAGATCGAACACAAGATAACGATATTACTGAAAAGCAAATGGGCTTAGGTATTGGTGGAGCAAGATTATATTTTGGTGAAACAGATGCCCAGCGCATGGGATTTGCCAAGACATCAAAAATTGGTGCACCTGTTATTATCACAAAGAAAAATTCTCGTATTGATCACGAAGAAAAAGTTGTACTAGCCTTTGGTGGCTGGGATCACAAAGATCAATTTGAGTTTAATTCTGTACGCCTAAAACGAGAAATGCCATATGCTGGTGTGGTCGGTTGGGATCCAGAAACTAAAGCAATGTATTATGGTGTAACAGGTCAAGTTAGTCTTTTACAAGCATCTTATATGCAGATTGACACAGAAGACGGTGAGACACAAAGAGGATATGCTGTCGGTGCTGGATTGCATCGTATGGGTATACCAATTGCCATAGGTTATGAAACATGGGAAGACAAAGAAAATACTCGTGTTGACTATGGTGTAATGTATAACTTTAGTAGAGAACTTATGTTTACAGCTTCTCGAGTTGAAGATGATGATCTAGGATTCACATACAATTATCTTGCAGCGGTCCATACAAAAGGTCCGTTAGAACTTGGATTGTATTTGCATCAAGGTAAAGACCAAGTAAGTCCATGGACAGGTCAAACAACTACTACTCCAGATGATATAAAGGCGACAATCAAATATAAATTTTGATTATAAATAAAGTTAATATGGCAATCACCTCTGATATCACGTGATTGCTTTTTACAAAATGTTATTGATGACGGAGATATTATGAGCAAAAGAATTCTTATAACTGGTGGCGGCGGTTTCATTGCCCACCATTTAATTAACCAAGTATTAAAACAAACAGATTGGGATATTGTTACTGTAGATCGTTTAGACTATAGTGGTAATCTTAATCGTTTGCACGATCTTTTACAAGAGCGTACCCCAGAAGACCGTAGTCGTCTTCGCACAATCTTCCATGATTTAAAAGCAGAATTTAATCCAATGCTTATTGCAGATATTGGACCATGTGATATTGTTGCCCATTTGGCGGCAGGTTCTCACGTAGACCGATCTATCGATTTTCCGATGGAATTTGTAATGGACAACGTGGTTGGAACCTGCAATATTCTTGAATTTGCTCGCAAGCAACCTAACCTGGAACGTTTCTTATATTTCTCAACAGATGAAGTATTTGGCCCTGCACCAGAAGGTATTAAGTATGATGAGTATGATAGATATAATTCAACAAACCCTTATTCAGCTTCTAAGGCTGGCGCAGAGGAACTTTGTGTAGCATATCAAAATACGTATGATATGCCGATTTATATTACGCATACAATGAATGTATTTGGTGAACGCCAGCATCCCGAGAAGTTTATACCTATGACTATCCGTAATGTACGAGATGGCGGTAAGGTAACAATTCACTCAGATGCAACAAAAACAATTGCTGGTTCACGGCATTATATCCATGCAGAAGATGTGGCTGATGCTACACTATTCTTGCTTAAGCACGAAGGAACATTAAACATTACAAATAATAATGGTGTTAAGTGTCCAAAGTTTAATATCTGTGGTGCAACTGAATTAGATAATCTTGAGCTAGCACAAATGATTGCAGCAGCGCAAGATAAACCTCTTAACTATGAATTTATGGATTTCCATAGCTCACGACCAGGGCATGACTTGCGTTATGCTTTGTCAGGTGAAAGAATGAAACAAATGGGTTGGGAACCTAAACCAGTAGATCAACGAATCTCCGAAGTTGTTAAATGGACATTAGATAACAGAAGGTGGCTAGACGTATGAATATGAATGACTGGAATAACTTAATAGATAGAGAGTATCGTAATGAACGCGATACTAAATCTGATATCAATGAGCATGTACATGACTTGTTGACATTAGCAGAAGACTGTACACACGTTACAGAATTTGGTAGTCGTTTCGGTGCAAGCACGAGGGCTTTTCTTAAAGCTCCCGTGTCTGTTCGTGCATACGATTTAGAAATACATAAACCTCTTGCAGAGCTATTTAAAGTTGCTCGCAAGGTTGGCAAAGATGTTGAATATACAAAAGGTAATACTTTACAAATTCTTATTGAACCAACTGACTTGCTTTTTATAGATACATGGCATTCGCAGCAGCAACTCAGAAACGAGTTACAATTACACGGTAATGCAGCACGGAAATATCTCGCTTTCCATGATACACATACATATGGCGTACGAGATGAGCAACAAGATTGGGCTGCAAACCCGGACCGTAAAGCTATGGACAAACAAGGATTGCTACCTGCAATTATTGACTTTGTTATTAAAAATCCGCATTGGTCATTTAAGATGCATAAAATGAACTGTAATGGTTTAACCGTACTACAAAGAAGAGGATAAAGTAATGAAGATTGTAGATTGTTTTCCCTGGTTTGCTCCCTATGGAGAAGAATTACTTTATCTACGCGTTAACCTATTAAAAGATTATGTAGACAAGTTTATTATTGTTGAATCAAATAGAACTCATGCCGGGAAGCTTGTTGAACGTAAGTTTCCTGAAGTTGCACGTAAGCTTGGTCTACCGATTGAAAAGATTATCTATGTTGAACACGATATTCCTGACACCCCCGATCTTGAAATTTTAGAAATTGATAGGCGCAACGCAGGTAACAACTCAACTAATAAAGATTCTTTATATGCTCGAGTTCGTGAAAGATTACAAAAAGATGCAGTAATGTCTGCACTCCAGGATTTTGAAAAAAGAGATGTATTCATTTATGGTGATGCAGATGAAATTATTGATCCTAGACATATTCACTGGTTAGCCAAACAAACTCATAATCACCCAAATCTTATTATTAAAATTCCGTTAGTATACCTACAAGGTCGTGCTGACTTGCGTATTCATCATAGAAATGGTGAACCGGTAATATGGAAACGAGCAATGTTCTTTGCAACTAAAGAACAAATTAATTATTGTAAGCTTAGCAATATTCGTTGCGGTAACATTTCAATGCCTATTCGATTCCCGACACATCAAGGTATTATTCAAGAAGATATGGGTTGGCACTTTGCTTGGATGGGAACGAATGATCAACGCCAAACAAAAGCAGATTCATTTGCTCATGCATTCGATAGTTTTAAATGGCACAAAGCTGGCGGCTACGCTGACTATAAAAAGTTTGTTAATACAAATGAACCTATCGAAGGTACAGTTGCACCTGACAGTAATGAGGATCACATTCTTAAACGTTATCCACATGAAAATTTACCAGAACTTATTTTTGAAACACCTTTCGTAAAAGATTTCTTATTACCAGAGGTAAGTCTTAAACAAAATTATGTGTTCAATGATTGTAACTGTTATTGGTGTCAGAAGCTTGATTGGCCTCTTATGTACGATCTCGAAAACAATAGCGAAAAGACTTGGTTTGAAGTTCCTAGAAGTTGCTCAGTAACTATTAAAGAAAGCTTTCCTGAACGCATCCAGGTCATGCGTGGCACACGTTTATACAATAATTTGATTGAAGCTAAGAAAAAACCTATGATGATCTTCACGGATCCCGTAGACCGCTTTATTTCACTTATCAATGTATATCTCACACCTAAGCAGCGTTACTATGATTATGGTAAAAGTATCTTCCAAAGCTTTGGTAAGAATCTTGATGAAACGCCTAAAGATGAAAAGATTGACTTATTCTTCCGTAACCTAAATAAGATTACTGGTGGACAACAGGTGCATCACTTTCATCCACAATGCAGGTTTGTTGATACTGAAAGCTTTGAACATATTGAAGTAATACGACGAGAAGATGTTAATAGTTATTTTGGTATAGATCAAATGCATAACGTAACACAAAAAGATATTACTGTAGCAGATTTTAGCGATGAACAAATTGATTTTATTAAACGAGCATATGCAAGTGATTATGCTTTCTTTAAAAAGTATGGTGTAAAAAATGGCAAAACTAAAAATAAACGAAAGAACAGTTGAAGGTTTACAGCTAGAAATCGACCATCATAAAAAGCAAACCGCGGCATACCGCAGGGATAACGATTCTCTGCGGGAAACTAATTTAATGCTACTAGAGATGCTTACAGATTTAACCGATAATGATGAATATTGGTCAGAAGAAGTAGCAACTAAAACAATGGTTTGGAGACTAAAAAACTTATTAAATAATTTAAAAAATAGCGATTAAAGGTTTACAATACTAAACTTCTAGTTTATAATATATCTATAAACGTGAGGATTATATTATGAAACTTAAACAAACTATCGCCGGTGTAGTTTCGACTGCACTTACCGCCGCTATGTTTGTTGCACCTGTTGTAGCTTCTGTTGAAATAGAAGATAAGAAGTTTACATCTGAAAGTGCGCATTGTCTAGCTTTAAATGTTTATTATGAAGCACGCGGAAGCAACTTAGCTGATCAAGCATCGGTTGCGGATGTAGTCTTAAACAGAGTACAAGATACTCGATATCCATCAACAATATGCGGAGTTGTATATCAAGGCAAAAAACATGCCAATGGTACAATGAAACGTAATGCTTGCCAATTTTCTTGGTACTGCGATGGTAAAGCCGATGATCCTCAAGATGAAGATCGTTGGTTTGAAGCACAAATGATTGCTTGGAATATGCTTGAGCATAACCAGTATAGAGGAATCACTGAAGGTTCTACCCACTATCATGCGACTTATGTAAACCCACGTTGGGCATCTAGCCTACAAATGGTTGGTCGCATTGGTGCTCATATCTATTATAGATGGGAGCGTTAATTTAAAAAGGAATAATTAATGAATAATGCAGCAAGACCGTTAGACATAAACGAATTGTTTAAACCCCCTTTAAACCAAAATCAAAGAATTATTTCTAAAAATGCGGTACATATCCACGAATTTTATTTAAGTGGAGATATTATAGGGTCGGAGGAATATATCGAATGGTTCGATACAATCCGATCCGCCGCGAGAAACGACGTAATTAAAATTTATATTAACTCTAGCGGTGGTGATTTATTTACTGCTATACAATTTATGCGAGTGCTTAAAGAATCGGAAGCCACAATTTCGGTTTCTGTTGAAGGTGCTTGTATGAGTGCAGCTACACTTATCTTTCTTTGTGGACATTCATTTGAAGTTTCACCTCACTCAATGTTTATGTTTCACAATTACTCTAGTGGTGTTGTGGGCAAAGGTGGTGAGATGTACGATAGATTGGCACATGAAAAGGGCTGGTCCGAAAAATTACTTCGTGATGTTTATTCTGATTTCTTAACTGAAAAAGAAATCAACTCTATCCTAGATAGTAAAGATATTTGGATGGACGGAGATGATTGTATTAAACGGCTCAAGAAAAAAGTTAAAGCTATGGACAAAGCCGAAAAAGCTGCGCAAGATGCAGAGAAAAAACAACCAACCGAGACTTAATATATGAGAGTAAAAGCTTATAATAAAGAGGGTACATTAGTTGCAGATTATATTTTTGATGATCATCAAGCAGCGTGTACCTTCTTAGATAAGATGATTGAAAAAGGTTACAATACACAAATGGAGAAAATTAATGTCTGATACCGATGAAAGATGGGTTGTAGTTACTACTGTGTCGCAATTTCGTGAACGTTATGCTATTCCTGCCTCAGAATTAAATAAACTAAATATAATGATAGACATAAGTAATAGTCCAGCTGAGCAAATTATTTCGGCTAAAAATTTAGTGTCTGAAGAAAAGATTAAAGAATTTTCTCAAAAATTTATTGGCGAATCAATTGTCGACACATTTGTTTTAGACAAAGATCGAATTCTGCAATTGTTTGATAGGGACAATGAGTATATATCTGATTGGACCGATGAGAAAAAACTAAATTTCATTGCAGAATGGAAATTAGCAAAAGACGAATAAACTATGGCTTATTTAGTAACAGACAATTGTGTTAAGTGTAAGCACACAACATGCGTTTCTGTGTGTCCCGTAGATTGCTTTTATGAGGGTGAAGACGTTCTTGTAATTAATCCTGATGAATGTATAGACTGTGGTGTATGCGTACCAGAATGCCCTGTGGATGCCATTGTGGCTGACGTGGACTTGGCAGAGCCTGAATTAACTAAGTGGTTACATCGTAATACTAAGTACAGTGCGGTATGGCCAAACATTGATGAACAGCAAGAACCATTACCAGATGCAGAAGACTGGAATGGAATTAAAGATAAATGGGAACAATTTATTGAAAGGAATACATAATGACTGACGGACCATTTAAAAATGCATTTGATGCAGACATTGACGGAGTTATTCGTCGAGAAATCGTAACTTACCGAGTTAAGAATGGTGTTATGGTTAAAGAAAGTGCAACTCGTGATTATTACGGTAATGATTATAATGATACAATATCATCACAACCATTAGTGCAAAGATGAAACAATTAGAAATTTTTAAATTTTATCAACAAACGGAGTTTGAATTTATGAAAAATGATAAACAAGACTCGTTGGATATTATTCGAAATGATATCTACGATACAACTGATATTATTAAAGAGGATACTTTAATGCAAAGTCACCTTGATAATTTGGCTGCAGACAGCGAAGGCGACATGATGAGCAGAATTGCTGAAAGATTTGCTAAGCTTACAAGTTCAGCTCATAATCGTAAACATTGGACGGGGCACGAATAATGTATTGGACTTTATTTGCAGTATACTTATTATCAAACGGTAGTGTCGATTACGACAAAGAGCTACTTAAAATGCATGCTTTTGAAACAAGGTTAGAATGTGAAACAGTTCGCACAAAAGTGCTTGACATTGCGCCTGCGCCAGAGTTTCAAGATTTGCGTTGTTTACGGACCGACGACATATGAAAAGATTTATTTTTGATGTAGACGGTACTCTGAGTGACAGCCGACAATTGATGGACCCTGAATTTAAAGCCTGGTTTCTTGAGTTTATGTCTCGAGAAAAAGTATGGCTTGTTACGGGATCTGATTATGAAAAAACATTAGAGCAACTCGGACCTGAGATATGCGAACATGTTGTAACATGCTATAATTGTCAAGGTAATGATATTTGGTCCAGAGGTCAACGCGTCAATTCAAAAAGCTTTAATGAACCCACAGGATTAACTGAGTTACTCAATGGTTGGTTACAAGGAAGTAAGTTTCCACTTAGAACCGGTAATCATATTGAGAAACGTCGAGGTATGTGGAACTTTTCTATCGTTGGTCGTAATGCAACAATAGAAGAAAGAAAAGAATACGTTATATGGGACAAGTCAAACCGAGAACGTGAAAGCATTGCATATGAAATTAATTCAATGTTTAAAGATATTACGGCAACCGTTGGAGGCGAAACTGGTTTAGATATTGGTAGAACCGGCGGTGACAAACGACAAATTTTAGAAGACTTCAATGCTGACGATGATATTCGTTTCTTTGGAGATAAAATGGAACAAGGTGGAAATGATTATCCGTTAGCTAACGCAAATAAGTACGGTAAGAATTATGCAGTAAAGAACTGGCAAGACACCTGGAACAAGTTAAAGGAGTTAAGTTAATGAGTACCGAATTACCAGAAATGACATTTATGTGTCGTGGTGCGGAAAATTGGATACCAACTAAATCACTAGATATATTCGCTGATAAGAAAGTTATTGTGTTTTCAGTGCCAGCTGCATTTGATAATCCTCAACAGCTATATGATTTTGAAGCACAATATAAGCAATTGAAATTATTAGGCTTTGATGAGATATATGTTTCTGCAGTGAATGATGCATATGTTATGAATGCATGGACAGATTTTGAAGGCATAGCTGATGTAAAAGTATTACCCGATGGTAACGCAATGCTTGCAGACGCTTTAGGAATGTCACTAGACTTATCTGTTGTTGGTATGGGAAAACGTAGTCGCAGGTTTGCAGTTATTATTGAAAACAATAATGTTAAAGCATTATTTGTTGAACCTAAATCTACACGTGAAGTTGAAGATCCGTATGGTCAAACTAGTCCAAATAGTATTATTGATTATTTGGAAGATGAATACAAATCTCCAAATTTATTTGGAAAATGAATAATGTTTACAGTTGAAATGGATTGGGACGAAACCGCAATTGTTATTTTAGATGATGCGGGCAATTATGAAGATTTACAAATGATGATGTACGAGGATATCGTATATCTTAGACAATGGGATGAAGATTTAAGACGGCATAATTATATTGTAGTATCGCCTGAAATGATGTTAGCATTCCAAAAAGCCTGGCACTTACCAGAAGGTGCCTATAGATTTGCAAGAAAAGGAGAATGAATTGATTACAATATATGGCAAACCAAACTGTGGCTTCTGCAAAAAAGCAACAGATTATTGCACAAGAGCTAGAATGGAATACAGATACATCGATGTTTCTGTTGGACAACAAAATTTAGAAGAACTGCACCAACGCTTGCCAGCGCCAGCTCGGTCAGTACCTCAAATTTTTATTGATGAAAGCCACATTGGCGGCTATACAGATTTTATGAGATACGTTGAAAACACTGGTTTTAACGGTACTGGATATTCTTTATAAAAATACGTTTACAAAACAAGTTTTACAAGTTATAATATATGTATCTTAATTGAAAGTTTTGGTACAATGAAGACCGTTCATTATGTTGGGTTTAGAGGTGACGAGTACGCAAGAGCGTTTCGGCTATTCGGTGGACCTGTGTTTATACACTTACATTATGATGAGCGTGTTTTTTCCGAAGTCGGAGAACACGACGTTGTTATCTTTGGACCAAAATACCATTTTGTCCCGCACGTATGGGATGCATCAGCAGTTGATAAGGAATATACTGAATGAGTATGCATATGATTAAAGGTGTCCAGGTACACGGTAAATCTAAAAAGAAAAAACTAACAGCTGCTCAACTTTCTAAAATGGAAGTTGAGTGGCGGCAATATAATAAACAAATGCGTAAATCGCATATGCACTCCGCGCAATTTAAAGAATTTAAAGATTACTTATCTTATGTTCGCGGCGAATATAAACCTAAAACAAATAAGGAATTTAAAGCTTATGAAAGCACGCAACCGCATGTCCGCAACACAAAGAAGTATCCAAGCCTCGAGACGTCGAACACAATTCCTGGCTCGGGAACTCGAAAAGAGTCTCCAAAATACACGGGCGATCTCATCATCGGCATCGGAACAATGCATAAGTCCAACCTCGTCCCAATCATGCGAGGCACCGACCAAGCAAAAGATATAGCAAAAATGCGGAGATAAATTATGAAAATTATTGCAGGTACAAATTCGCTTTTCAAACGTGACTCAAAAGGTGGCATACGTGAATGGACAGCAGAAGTAGGTGAAGAAAACGGTATTGTTTCTTGGCGTACTATTGCAGGCCTTACTGATGGCAAAAAAGTTGAATCAGGTTGGAAGTTAGTAGAGCAAAAGAATATTGGCAAGTCCAATGAAACATCTTTGCAGCAACAAGCTGAACAAGAAATGATTGCTGAGTTTAATAAGAAGCTTGAACGAGGATATTTCCGTTCAGTAAAAGACATTGATAAGTTTGATAAAATCAAACCAATGCTTGCTTCTAAACACGAAGATGCTAAGTATGATTTTGAAAATAAAAACTATTACACTCAACCTAAGTTAGACGGCATTCGTTGTATTGCACGAGCTAATGGTTTATGGACACGAGCAGGTAAAGAACTTGTAAGTGTACCGCACATTAATAATGAATTAAAAGAATTCTTTGAAAAGTATCCTGACGCTATTTTAGATGGTGAATTATATAACCATAAGCTGCGTGAAAACTTTAATAAGATTACATCATTGGTGCGCAAAACAAAGCCGTCTGAGGCTGATATAGAAGAAGCAAAAGGTTTAGTAGAATATCATGTATATGACGTTATAAGCCACCCTGGTGCCTTCTCTAAGCGCATGGAATGGCTTACGAGTCAATCTTGGAAAGCTAATTCAGTTATACTTGTTGATACTCAACAGATCTTTAATGAAACAATGATGGATAACCTATACGGTGAATATCTTGAAGATGGATTTGAAGGTCAGATGATCCGTATTGATGATGTATATCAACAGAATAAACGCTCTAAGTTCTTGATTAAACGAAAAGAATTCTTGACTGATGAGTTTAAGGTTATTCGTGTTGAAGAAGGCAAAGGAAACTGGGCTGGACATATCAAACGATTTGTTTTAAATACATCTGAAGGTCAAGAGTTTGGCGCAGGTGTACGAGGTAAACAAGAAGTATTAAGCGAATTGTTTTTAAACGGACCTAATCCTGACTGGTGTACACTACGTTATTTTGCACCTACACCTGATGGAATACCACGCTTTCCAGTTGTGATTGATTGGGGTGTCGGTAAACGAAACGATTGATCCGCTCATAAATAACCTTATAGTGTAAATTATGAGGTTGTTATGTGGCATTATAAAGGTGAAGAATTCACCTCTGAAATGATTGGTGATTATATAGGGTTCGTTTATATAATTACCGACGGTTCAAACGATAGAAAATATATCGGCAAAAAGATTTTCAAATCAAAAAGAAAACTTCCACCTCTTAAGGGCAAGACCCGTAAGAGAACTAAAATAGTAGAATCTGATTGGCAGAAATATTATGGCTCATCAGAAGAAGTTAAACTAATGGTTGAAGAAAAAGGTGTTGATAACTTCTATCGTGAAATTATTCACTTGTGTGAAAAGAAAGGTGAAATGGGATACCTGGAATTGTATGAACAAATAACTCGGCATGCCTTGTTAGATGATTCCTATTACAATGGTATATGTCAAGCTAAGATTCACCGCAGCCATGTCAAAGGATTAAAGTGGCTAATAAACGAAAATAATAGTTGACAAACCAAAAATTTGTGTTATAATAATTATATAACAAGATTAAATTGGAGCAATATATGATGAACGTAACACGCAAGAGTGTTTTAACTGGCAAGACACGTACACGCAATATTCCTGTTAAGAAGGAAGACCTTGCGATGTATGAAGCCGGCTACACATCTATGAATGAAACTATGGGTTATCTATCACCACAAGATAAAGAATTTATCATGGTTGGTATTACACCTAATGAGTGGACTAATGCATTTTCAACTGAGCTTCAAAAAATCGTAAATGATAAGTTTGGAGTATAAATGATAGTATTATTTAATGGTCCACCTGCATCAGGTAAGGATCATGCGGCTGATTATTTTAAAGCGAAAGGTTACAAACATCTTTCGTTCAAAAACCAATTGTATAAAGAAACCGCGAAATACTTTAACATTGACTATGACTGGTTTATGGAGCGCTACGATGATCGTAGTTTAAAAGAAGTTGCTCATATGGATCTTGGTCATATGTCTTGTCGTGAAGCAATGATATACGTATCTGAAAATGTAGTTAAACCTAAACGTGGGCTTGACTATTTTGGCAGATTAGTTGCTAGTGAAATAAATCTAAATAAAGATTACGTCATTTCTGACGGTGGTTTTATAGATGAATTAATACCAATTCTAAATAAGGTTGGTACAGAAAATTTTACTTTGGTTCAGTTAACTCGAGAAGGACATGACTTTTCAACAGACTCACGTCGTTATATTGACGGTAATCTAACAAAAGAATATGTGCTCGGATTTCAAACTGAGGTAGAAAACAAATATGTCTTACCACATAGGTTTGATGTATGTACACATCGTATCCATAATAATATGGGTGTTGATGAGTTTAATCAATCCCTGGAAACTATTTTTCAGGCTATAAATAAACAATTAGAGGTTATATTATGAAAACACAAACTGAAATAAAAGCAGCATTGGCTGCAGGTGAACATACAGTAGTATTCACAAAAACAAACGGTGATGAGCGAACAATGCTTTGCACTCTAAAATCCGACCTTATTCCGGCAGCAAAGCCGTTGCAAGAAGGCGAAGTCAAAAGAACTAAAAAACCAAATCCAGATGTACTAGCAGTATATGATACACGAGCTCCTGGCTGGCGTTCATTCCGTTGGGATTCTGTAAAAGATTTTTACTAAAGGAAAATTTATAACATGAGTATGATTTACAAAGGCGGAGTTGTCGAAACTGAATTGTCTAAAAATTCTAACGGTGGCACAGAAATGATGCGAAAGCGTCTTATAGATAATGTGTCAAAAGAATTGTTAGAACCATATGCAATTCACTTTTCTCGACCACGTGAAATTCCAGGAGACACAACTAATATTATGTACTGTCATGATTTAGCTGAAGATCCTGAAAATAAGATTTTAATTGACGGTGGTTGGAATAAGTTTGACCACTTCGTCTTTGTAACTGCATGGCAAAGAGATCAATACATTATGGCGTATGGCCTTCCGTATTCGATGTGTTCAGTCATTCCTAACGCAGTTGAAAAGCGTTATGAAGCTGAAGAAAAGAATACAGAAACAATTAAGTTTATTTACCATACAACGCCACATCGTGGACTTGAGCTTTTGTATCCAGCAATTGATGCATTATCTAAAGAGTATTCTAATATACATTTAGATGTGTATTCATCATTTGCTATCTATGGTTGGGTCAAACGTGATGAACCATACAACGATTTATTTAAGAAAATCCATGAGCATCCAAATATGACGTATCATGGATCAGTACCAAATAGACAAGTCTTAAAAGCTTTAGATGATGCACACATTTTCTTGTATCCGAACATCTGGAAAGAAACCTCGTGTATCGCTTTAATTGAAGCAATCAAAAGCGGTTGTGTATGTATTCACCCGAATTATGGTGCACTACCAGAGACTGCTGCTAACTCTACAATCATGTATGATTACGAGGAGGATCCGACAAGACATGCAAACCTTGCATATGCAATAGGTAAAAGTGTTTTGGAACATCAGAAAAATGATCCTCAATTCATTAATCGATTTACGCGTTCTGATCGTTTCGGTTTGGTTCCTAATGATATAAACACATTTAGTAACCTATGGACTAAGTTGCTTCGCGATTTAGCCACAAGAAATTAATAGTTGACAGATTAGTCTTTCCAGGTTATAATAAACCAAGACTAATTATATAAGAGAAATATTATGGCAATACTAGTAGACTACAATCAAGTTATCATTGCTTCACTTTTTGCAAGCATCGGTAACCACACGGACATAGCAGCGGATGAAAATATCATTCGCCATATGTTCCTCAATTCAATTCGTGCAAATCGTAAAAAGTTTTCCGAGAAGTACGGTGAAATTGTTATTTGTGCTGACGGTAAAAACACCTGGCGCAAAGAAGCATATCCTTATTATAAAGCAAACAGAAAGAAGTCTCGTAACTCATCAGGGTTAGACTGGAATTCTTTGTTTGAAATAATGAATAATTTGCGTTCAGAACTCGATCAATACTTCCCATATAAGGTAGTACACATCGACCGTTGTGAGGCAGATGATGTAATTGGTACAATTTGTCATCAAGGTGGCACAGAGCTAAATATGGGCTCCGAAAAGTTTCTTATTCTTTCTGCAGATAAAGACTTTATTCAATTACAAACATATGCTAATGTTGATCAATATGATCCAATACGCAAACGTTGGTTACGTGATGATCAACCAGAACAATACCTGGAAGAACATATTCTAAAAGGTGATACAGGAGACGGTGTACCAAACATTCTTTCACCTGACAATTGTCTAGCAGTTGGCGAACGTCAAAAAGCTATGACTAAAAAACGTCTCGCGCTTTATAAGCAAGGTCCAGAAGCAATGGACGAAGAAACTCTTCGAAGATTTTATCGCAATAAAATGATGATTGATCTTAAAGAAATACCAAAGAATTATCAAGAGCAAATTCTTGATGTTTACAACGTTGATAAAGATAACGGCAGATCACAATTGTTTAATTACTTTGTTGAGAAAAAGCTTAAACATCTTATCACAGATATACAGGATTTTTAATATGGCAATTAGAATGTCTATAACAGAAATTATCACAGGTGCAGCAGCTGAAAAATCAACTAAAGATAAAGTTGCATTTTTACAGAAGTGGGATAATAAACCTTTGCGAACTGTCTTAAATTATACATATAATAAAGACATAGAATTTTTAGTTCCAAATACACCTCCTCCCTGGAAAAAGAATGAATACGAAGACGAAGCTAAATCACTATTATATACAGAAGCTCGTCGTTTAAAAATCTTTATTAAAGGTGGTGGCTATGATCAATTGAAGCAAGTTAAGCGAGAACAATTATTCATAAGTTTATTAGAAGATGTTGATAATGATGATGCCGAAACTTTGGCACAAATGATAACACAAAAACCTTTCAAAGGTTTATCTAAAAAAGTAATTCAAGAAGCATTTCCAGATCTTATCGTAGAGCAGCAAAAGGTAAATTAAAATGGGCAAGAAAAACCGCATCAAGAAATTCCGAGAGTCATGGGAAGACGATGAATGGGGCCAAGAAGACCGCAGCACTAAGAACAAAGAAAAAAACCGATCTCGTAAAGAGTCTCGGAAACAAAAGTTTTCTAACCGTTGGTACGATGAAGATATGAAAATAAAGCGAAAAAAACGAAAATAATTTGATTTAATTGCAAATTAATTGAAAAAGGGGGTTTACAACCTCCTTTTTTTGTGGCATAATACATATATAAATTGAAATAAAGAAAGAATATATTATGGAATCGAATATCACTATGCCAATCGGAAGTAAGTTTTCTTACACACATAAAGCCGCATATACAGATGAAGATGGTTCTAAAGGAACTGTTGTTGCAACTGTAATCGGAAAAATCACAGGTTCAAACCATGGCTTTCTTGAGTGGGAACGTGTTGAGTGTAAAGACATCGTAGATGCTCCTTCATGGGGTTTTGATATCGAAGGCGGTGGTTTTCGTCCTTTGATGCGTATGATGGAAAGATGTTTACCTGATTTCACTATCATTGCTTAAAAAAACTTGAAATTAAATGAAAAAAACTTCGAAAAGGGGTTTACATTTGATTTCACTTGCGTTATAATATCTATATTAACTTAAATGAGGAAATACATTATGAAAATTACTGAATTCAACCGCACTAACCTTAAGTCTCTTCGTAACGAAATGCAAGCTGTTCTTGATAAGTATGGTGCTCAAACAAACATCGATATCGAAGTTGGTAACATGAGCTTTTCAGATGCTGAAGTAAGCATTAAAGTTAAAGCAAAAGTTGTTGGTGGAGTAACAATTGATGATAGAATTCTTGATGATCAAATCAATGGTTTAAATCTTGTTAAAACAAACTCAAAAGGTGACACTTTAACAGGTTTTTCAACAAGATCTTCTAAGTATCCTTTCAAATACACTTGTGGATTGACAGGAAAGAAGTTCAAATGTGATCGTCCAACTGCAATTAACAAGTTTTCACAGTTTTCTATGAACTCATAAGTGATATAAGTGTCACACACTTAAAATAAAATAAAAAAAGTTTCAAAGGGGGGTTTACATCCCCCTTTTTTTATGACATAATACATATATAAATTGAAATTAACGGAGAAATACATATGTCTTTTACGCATCCTGATTATGATAACCAAGAATTCTTTAACACACTTCTTGAAAACTTAAAGTCTGATGGTTTTGATGATGTTTCGTATAAAAATGATACGTGTCCATCGATCGGAGTTGAGTTTGATCAAAATGGTCACGAAGGTTTTCTACAATTTCACATCGAATATAAAGATGTTGATCTTCGTGAATTTACACTTGAAGAATGTGCCGCTTGTGTTATTGCAAACTTCTCAATTGATGGTGATTTTATTCATTCTATGAGCATCGATACTTTTGATCTTGATGCAGCATTAGAAATGAATGAAGAAATGCGTAAATACATTCTATTGAATGTTGCTGGCGCTGCATAAATGTCACATATTTGAAATTAAATTGAAAAAAGTTGCAAAGGGGGGTTTACAATCCCCCTTTTTTAATGTATAATATACATATAAATTGAAACGGAGAATATAAAATGTGGAAACAAACTGGAATTAATGCACTTCAAGATGGAATTCGCAAGTATTTTACTTTTGTTGAGTCAACGGATCCTCAGTTAGAAGATGATATGTGGACTTTAAATGATAACGACAAAGTTTATATTCAAGATTGTTCAGAATACGGTGGTGGATACTTTGTAAACGCCGAAGTTAAAGATGGTTTCTTAGAAATCGGTGGTTTCCAAACTCTTCGAGCTGCGATGGTTGGATGTATTGATTGGAATAGAGATAATAGTGAAATGACTGCATAAGTTATTTTGCAAATAATTAGGAAGGGGGCGCATAGGGCGCCCTTTTTTGTGAAAAAAATATATAATGAATAGGAAATATAATATGAAACTAAATGATAAAGTAATTTTAACGGATGTAGATGGTGTTCTCTTAGATTGGGAATATGCATTTACACAATGGATGGAACGCCATGAATATAAACAAGTCGAAGGTGGTGAAAACCATTACGATATGGGTGAACGCTATGGATTAGGCGATCTTGAAAAAAATCGTTTAGTTCGTATGTTCAATGAATCCGCATGGATTAGAAAACTACCTCCTTTGAGAGATGCTATTAAGTATGTACGTAAGCTTCACGAAGAACATGGATATATATTTCGTGTTATAAGTTCTTTGTCAGAAGATACTTATGCTGGTCATTTGCGTACTAAAAACCTTATTGAAATGTTTGGTCCTACAGTCTTTGAGACGTATGTATACCTCGATACAGGAGCCGATAAGAATGATGCATTAGAAATGTATCGTGATAGCGGTTGTTACTGGATTGAAGATAAGTGTGAAAATGCTCAATTAGGAGATGATATAGGTTTAGACTCAATCATCATTGATCATGCATTTAATAAAGACTTCTATGGCAAACGTGCCAAAAATTGGAAAGAAGTTTATAAAATAATTATTGGCGAATAGGCCTTTTCCAATCGACTTGTATTATAAATAAAATCATAATACAAGCAAACTAACCCTCGTGAGAAGCTAGTCTTGTATTAAGGCTGGCTTTTTTTACATCATTAATAGGAATAATAATTTTGCCCAACTATACATTTAAGAATACTAATACCAATGAAACCTTTGATGTTTCAATGCGTATCGCTGAGCTTGATCAATACAAGCTTGACAATCCACACCTATCACAACTAATTGTTCGCGCTCCATCTATTGGAGATGCGCACCGCATGGGCTTGATTAAGCCTGATGACGGATTTCGTGATGTTCTCAGAAACGTAAAACACCACCACAAAAAGGATAACATCAATACATGGTAATTTCTATTGTCCATAATTGATAAGTGTCCTATTATAGGAGAGTTCAATAATGGCAGCTAAACAACGCAGATTATCCAGAAGAGAAAAACAACGACTTGCACGAGATCAAGACCACATGGTCACGATTTTAAACAACAAGTTCGGCATGCGACAGATACGTCCACTCACACAAACACAGAGTGATATGTTCGACGCATATAAACAAGGATACAATCTTGCGGCTATTGGAACGGCAGGTACAGGAAAAACAATGTGTGCTATGTACATGGCACTTAACGATGTAATGCAAAAGAGAGGATATGATAAGATCATCGTAGTTAGATCTGCAGTTCAAACCCGTGAGCAAGGCTTTATGCCTGGAAGTAAAGAGCAAAAAGAAGCGCTCTATTCGGTACCTTATTCAGACATTGTAAACGACTTATTCGATCGAGGAGATGCATATAAGATATTAGAAACAAAAGGCATGGTACAATTCATGACTTCCTCATTTGTACGAGGTCTAACATTTGATAATGCAATCATTATTGTCGACGAATGTCAATCAATGACATACCACGAATTAGATACGATTATCACACGAGTAGGCGAATCCTCAAAGATTATCTTCTGCGGCGATACAAAACAAGATGATTTAAACATATCTAAAAATAGGGCAGACGTCTCAGGACTCGGAGATTTTTTAAGAGTACTAAACAAAGTACAATCTTTTAAAACAATTAAGTTTACGGCTGAAGACATTGTGAGGTCAGGACTAGTAAAAGAATATATATTAGCAAAAGAAACAGTTGCAGCTTAAGGCAACAGCTAATTAAATCAGAGAATGCCCTACGGGGCATTTTCATCTTAAGGAGAGAACAATGGCGAAGGTTTCAACAACCACACATAAACATGTAGGGCATGCTTCACCTACACCTAATGCAGAACATCGTACACCTTATTTGGCATCACAAACTGCCGTAAGTATAGAAGGCAGAGACAATCTTGTTATTCGTGCCGGAGATGCAACTGCTTGTGGTGATCCCGTTGTTGGCGTTTCTTCTAAAGTTTTCGTTGGTGGTAAAGGTGTTCATCGCAAAGGTGACGCTACTGGAGGTCATGGTACTTGGCCTGCCAATGCATCATCAGAAGGATCAAGTAAGGTAGACGCAGGTGGCTAATCCAGATTATGCTGCACTGTTACCGTTAATCGCGGCTGAAACAGATCCAGTACTCAAACAACAATTAATAGATCAATGTTACCAGTTTATAGTTCCGCTTACTGATGCTGAAAGAGAACTATTTGAATACTGTGCATTTGATTATATGGAAGATAACCCTGGTTATGTGAATGATTATGTTAATCCTAGCCCTGGTTTATACATTGCTCCAAATTATGTGGTTGACGGTTATATAAATAACGTAGAAGCCGATACAGGACTATATATGATCGATGGATACGTTGCAGCAGGCTACGTTGGATCAGATAGCTCATCAGGCGATGGATTTATTTCATATGTAGGTGTATACTATAATGATAACGGGGATAGAACGTAATGGCAATTACTAAACGCAGTGATAAGGGCTCAGCCTTAACATATAATGAAATGGACGACAACTTTGACGCGGTTGCGCCGCGAACAAGTGAAACAGGTTCAATTCAAATACCCTCCGGTGATACCAGTGAAAGAGATGGTTCAGCCGTAGATGGGTTCTTAAGATATAACACATCTCTCAATGCATTTGAGGGATATCAAAACGGTTCCTGGCAGGGTATTGGTGGTGTAGGCAGTGGTGACGTTAACCAAAATGCTTTCAGCAGCTTTTCAGTTTCAGGACAAGGAAGTGTTTCAGCAGATCTTGCAACCGATACAATTGAATTTGTAGCGGGCAATAATGTTATTATAACAACAGATCCTACAAGTGATAGTATTACTATTTCAGCCACAGGTGGCGGTGGCGGCGGAATAAATCAAGATTTCGCATATTCCAGTTTAACAGGTGTTCCTACAACGTTTCCCCCAAGCGCACACAATCAAGATTGGAATACAATTACTAATACGCCAACTACATTAGCGGGTTATGGAATTACAGACGGTGCAAGTGGTCAACAAGGAATACAAGGTGTTGAAGGCAGCGAAGGTCCTCCAGGAGAAGCTGGTCCACAAGGTACAACAGGTTTAGGACTTAGCGGCAATCAAGGTGTTCAGGGTATTCAAGGTGAAGTTACCGGTGTGGTTGGACCACAAGGTACTGACGGATCTGGTGCTCAAGGTATGCAGGGTATGCAAGGTATAATCGGACAAACTGGATTTGGTGCCGATGGTAATCAGGGCGTACAAGGTTCATCAGGTATTCAAGGCGCGGGTGGTACTGCTGGTGATGAAGGAGATATTGGTAATCAAGGTATTCAAGGAACAGCAGGTTCTGTTCAAGGTTTACAAGGTGCTGACGGTATACAAGGACCAGACGGTGTACCAGGATTTGGTTTTCAAGGTATTCAAGGCGGCGGCGGACAAGGTGTTCAAGGTATGCAAGGTGATACCGGTCCTGCAGGATTCGGATTGCAAGGTCATCAAGGTGTTCAAGGTAATGACGGTCCAGAAGGACCTGCGGGCGCTGGTGCACAAGGTATTCAAGGTATGCAAGGATTCCAGGGTACTGACGGTGATATCGGTGAAGATGGACCTGAAGGTGCACAAGGTTTGCAAGGACCGGCTGGTTCTGTACAAGGTATTCAAGGTATAACAGGCGTTGGTGATCAAGGTAACCAAGGTATTCAAGGAACATCGGTTCAAGGTTTAATCGGAACTACAGGCAACCAAGGTGCTCAAGGTATACAAGGCGATCTCGGATTTCAGGGTGTCCAGGGACTTACTGGTTTTGGTATTCAAGGTATGCAAGGCACAACCGGACAACAAGGTGTGCAAGGTGTTACTCTACAAGGTATTCAAGGACTTGGTAATCAGGGTACACAAGGTGCGCAAGGTGCAGCTGGTGGTCAGGGTGACGAAGGTATTCAAGGTGTGCAAGGTATTTCTAATCAAGGTGCACAAGGTATTCAAGGACTTGGATCGCAAGGTGTTCAGGGTGCAGAAGGTTCATTCGGACAACAAGGTGTGCAAGGTAATCAAGCTGCGCAGGGTATTCAAGGTGATAGCGGTTCAAGAGGTATTCAAGGCCCATCTGATGGTGTGCAAGGTATTCAAGGAACAGCTGGTGTTGGTATTCAAGGACCATCTGATGGACAAACCGGTTCACAAGGTTTAATAGGTTTTCAAGGTATTCAAGGATTATCTGCTCAGGGTACGGGCGGTGTTCAAGGTGATGTCGGTATTCAAGGACCTGCAAATGGACCACAGGGTACACAAGGTGTTCAGGGTTCGAATGGTTCACAAGGTGTAACAGGAGCAGGAATACAAGGTGCAGATGGTGCTAACGGTATCCAGGGGCCTGCAGACGGACCACAAGGTACGCAAGGTGTTATTGGTACTGCAGTTCAAGGTATTCAGGGTTCAACTGATGGACCTCCTGGACCACAGGGTACACAAGGTGTGCAAGGTTTAACTGGTGGTGCTGGTTTACAAGGTCTACAAGGCTTACAAGGTTTAATTGGACAAACCGGTACTGGTGTTCAAGGCGTACAAGGCGTTCAGGGTGCAGACGGACCAGAAGGTGCTCGTACATTTGCCGTATCAAATAGTGGCGCAAGTGATTATATAATTGATGGTTCAGCAGATCCAACGCTAAAACTTATTCGTGGATTTACTTATATATTTGATATAAGTGCCACAGGACACCCATTTGAAATTAGATCATCTAACGGTGGCTCTGCATATAATACGGGTGTAACTAATAACGGTGCACAAAATGGTACAGTTACATTTACAGTACCATATAATGCTCCTGCATCTCTTTATTATCAATGTACACTTCACTCTGGTATGGGTGGACCGATTGAAACTTCTGATCTTGGACCAACTGGTTTGCAAGGTACAACAGGTACTGGTATTCAAGGTGTTCAAGGTAATGACGGTCCTGCAGGATTAGGATTACAGGGTTTACAAGGTTTATCTGGTAGTTCTTCAAGTATTGACGATAATGGAACTTCAATTGTAATGACGATTGATAGTAATGACAATATATTGGTAGATACCGCAAATACAAGTATTGTTGGATATGGCGGCTTTGCTATAAAACCACAAACAGGCCTTGGCACAAGAGTAGACATATCGAATAATACTGCCGAAGTAATGCTACTCGATGGTCCAGCTGCTGGCACTATTGTAGGTTTGTATGGTAACGGCACATCTGTTGGTAATATTAGTACGCAAGGACAAAGACTAAGCATAGGTTCTGGTGATGTTAACTTGAACTTTAACGCCTCTGCAAACTCTATGTATCCTATTTCTGACCCTGCCGCTGGTACATTATCTGATGGAATTGTTGACTTAGGTGCGGCTTTAGCAAGATTCAAAGACATTTATCTATCGAACGGTATAGTATTTGATGCTGTCGCAGGTAACGCTTCAAGCAATACATTAGACGATTATGAGGAAGGGTCCTGGACTCCTACATTAACAGTTGGCACCGCCAATTCATCTGGCACATATACTAAAATTGGTAGGTTAGTAACAATCACTGGATCTCTTGGGACTATCTCAAACACAACAAATAATGAAACTCTAATAGTTGGAGGATTGCCCTTTACAGGAGGAAACATTGTTACATGTGTGGGACAAGCTATGTGGTCAAATGTTGATAACAGTTCTCGTTATGAACAAGTGTTTTATACTGGTAGTAGTCAATTGTCATTTTATCATACTACCAGTGCTGCTTTTGATGCAATAAGGCATATAGATTTAGATGGTAGCGCCACTGCTTGTTATTTCAGTGCAACGTATATGATATAAAACATAACCCTTTCAGAGATTGGGTTGGACAGGTGGCATTGCCACGATAAACAAAGGAGGCCAATATGGCATTAACAGAAGAAACAGCACAAGATAAAATTGAAGTCGTAGGAGATTACAAGCATGTGCAAGTACGTACGGCAACAATAATTAAAAGAGACGGCACAGAGATCAGTCGATCATTTCATCGTCATACATTAGCATGTTCAACTAAATCAGGTGATACATGGGGTGACACTGACATTTCAGGTGAAAGCACCGAAGTACAAGCAATATGCAATGCTATTTGGACAGACGCAGTAAAGACTGCATATCAAACAATGGTAGACGCTGAATAAAAAAGCTTACAAAACGTACATTGTGTGTTACAATGTATACTATATAATGCAAAAGTGAGGTTATAATATGTTTAAGCATATAGAGCACGGCGTAGTTCTGCCAACGCTCACCCGAAAAACAACAGAGGCGGGTCGTAGATATTTTACACCCGAAGGTAATGCCTACCCCTCTATTACTACAGTTTTAAGTCTTCTTTCTAAACAGGGGATTTTAGAATGGCGAGCTCGTGTTGGCGAAGAAGAAGCTAATAAGATATCTCGCCAAGCAGCAGGTCGAGGAACAGCAGTCCATAAACTTGCTGAAGATTATATTGATAACAAAGAAGATTGGAAAGGCAAACATATGCCAGCTAATCTTAATACGTTCAATGATTTACGTACTGTTATTGATAACCGACTAGACAATGTTTGGATGCAAGAAGTATTCCTTTATAGTGATAAATTAAAGACTGCAGGTCAAGTTGATTGTATTGCGGAATACGACGGAGTTATGTCTATTATTGATTTTAAAACATCTCGTAAACCCAAGAAAGAAGAATGGATTCAATCCTATTTCATGCAAGCATCTTTTTATGCTGCTGCGTTTTTAGAAAGAACTGGTATTGCGGTAAAGCAAGCAGTAATTCTTATCGCAGTTGATGGTTCTGAACCACAAGTCTTTAAGGTAAATACATTTGATTATTTAGAACACTTTATAGCTGTTCGTAAAAAATATAAAGAAGTACATAACGTATAAAATAAAAGTGTACAAATTTGCTTTTATAGTGTATTATAAAGTATAACTAATAGGAAAGATTTATTATGAATACTATATCATTTGACATCGATAACAACGTACCTTATGCAACAGTTGAAGCTATGGCTAAACGCAAAGGTTGCTTTGTTGAATCAGTAGAACGACATATAGAAACAGGTGACACACCTCATTATACTTTCGCATCTGATAGTTTATCTGACTTAGGTGAACTTATTGATCACGTATTAACAACTGATAATTTCTTAGAGGAAGGATAAATTATGACTAAATCAAATTATGTTGCTATTATAACAGCAACTATACTCACTGTATCATTAGCAGTTGTGTGTATACATGCAATAGCTATTCCTGATGTACATTTTAGTTATTCCACAGATGAATGTGTTAAAGTATTGAATTACGATAAAGAAGATCAATACTCATGTGAGAATATGCCTACAAAATTTAATCATGTGTGGGTGAAGTAATGAATGTATTTGTCCTGTCTGAATGCCCTCGAGAATCGGCGCGAATGATGTGTGATAAACATATTCCTAAAATGATTATAGAAGCGGCACAAATGTTGTCAACAGCACATCGTATGCATGACGGTTATATGGAAAAACGTCCATCTAAATCTGGCAAACGTATGGTTAAAGCATATCCGCATTATAATTCTAATTTAGATGGTGTATTGTATAAAGCAGTGCATCATTATCATCCATGTACGGTATGGACAATGGCATCTAAAGCTAACTATGATTGGCATTATGAGCACTTCTTAGAACTTTGTTCTGAGTTTACATACCGATTTAAAAAAGAACATTTAACATATACCAAACTACGCGACGTGCTCAAGTCAGCACCTACAAATATTCCCGATATTGAATTAACTGAATTTCCACAAGCAATGAGCCATTATCCTCAATGCATGGTTGACGGTAATCCTATACAAGCATATCGTAATTATTATCATGTTGCTAAGGGTTTTGCTAAGTGGGTTAAAGGTCGAGAGGCACCGTCTTGGTGGCAAGGTTTTCAAGGAGAAATAGCTGCATGATATTAAGTACAACTCAAGTTTTTTTGTTAATAACCGCTGTCGTTTTTACTTACTTTGGTAGATATATGGAACGCAGTTCTCAAGATGATAGAACACATACTATTATAGAAAATACTATTGATCGTTTAATTAAAGATAATTACATTAAAACTAATCGAAATAAAGATGGTGAGATAGAAATGTTGAAATATTATGAAGACTAAACATAAACACATTATTATTGATCCTAAAGAGGGCATCTTCCTTGGCACTGTCAAAGATGAAGATGCTCCTTTTATTACACGACAACTCGGCGACAAAAGATTGATTGCTCTTTTCTCTAATAATAACTTATTAGATATCACAAAGGCTGTTGGATTTGTAGATCCAGAAGATGCTTTTGATTATCTACATCAATTTATTTTACCCTCATACCCACATGCTTTTATAGGCTCAGTTGCAGATGATAGTAAAGGTCCATACGTGGATACTGTATCTATTGTTAAAGCTGGATATGGCGAATATGCTTGGGATATGATTGACGCACTTCCTATGGCAAGTCAAGTCGATCATTAAAAAAAACTTAAAATTAAATCAAATAATTGTTTACTTATGCTAAAACTGTGTTATAATATTATTATACACACTAAATAAGGAATTATATTATGGCACATGAATTAGAAATGATCAACGGTGAAGCACAAATGGCTTACCGTGCAAGCAAAGGTTTACCTTGGCATGGATTAGGAACACCAGTATCAGATGATATGTCTCCACAAGAGATGATGAAAGCTGCTGGCCTTGATTGGGAAGTTGAAAAGATTGATACTTTATTCCGTCACAAAGGTGATATGCATAAAAGTGGACAACAAGCACTTGTACGTTCCACTGATAGTAAAGTTCTAACACAAGTTGGAACAGGCTGGAACCCAGTGCAAAACTCAGAAGCATTTGATTTCTTTACAGAATTCGTAAGTGCAGGTGATATGCAAATGGATACGGCTGGTTCATTAAAAGATGGACAAATTGTATGGGCATTAGCAGATGTAAACGAAGGTTTCTCACTATTTAATGGTGATGAAGTCAAAGGTTATTTACTTTTTTCTAACCCACACCAATACGGTAAAGCAATTGATATCAAATTTGTTATGGAACGTGTTGTTTGTAACAATACTTTGTCTGTTGCTTTGACTGAAAAGGGTCAACCATCTGTTCGTGTTAATCACCGTTCAGTATTTAATCCAGAAGCGGTTAAAGAAATCCTAGGCTTAGGACATAATCGTGTAGAACAATTCAAAGAAGCTGCTGAATTTCTTGGTTCTAAAGCATATGATCGTGCAAAACTTGAAAAATTCTTTGGCAAAATCTTTGGTGAAAGCTCACGTGAAGATAAAGCACTATCACGTACGGCTGAAAGAGCAATGGCGGTTGTTGAAAACCAGCCAGGATCTGACTTCCGTCCGGGTACATGGTGGAATGCATATAATGCAGTAACATATTTGACTGACCATGAGCTTGGTCGTTCAGCTGATACTCGTATGGCGTCCGCATGGTTTGGCTCAAATGCTAAAAAGAAAGTTGATGCGTTATCAGTTGCATTAGAAATGGCTGACGCATAATGGACACAAAAGAAATATTCTTCTGGGGAGCGGTCACTGTATCGCTCCTTTTCATGATGCAAGCTATAGAAATACTCGTATAGGAGAAACAATGAAAATTTTAATCTTTGGCTTACCAGGATCTGGCAAGACGACACTTGCTTTTCCACTTGCAAAACATTTAGGCGGAATTCATATAAATGCAGATGAAGTTCGTACTAAATATAACGATTGGGACTTTAGTCCTGAGGGTCGTATGCGACAATCAAATCGCATGAAATATTTGTCTGATGGAGTAGTTATGTCAGGTAGGATTGCAATAACTGATTTTGTGTGTCCTACAGAAGAAGCAAGAAATGCTTTTGATCCAGATTTTATTATATACATGGATACTATCAAAGAAGGTCGTTTTGATGATACAAACAAAATGTTTCAAAAACCTTCTGATGCTGATGTAGACTATCATGTATCTGGCTGGTATGATGATACTCCTGAAAAATTAGCCGAAGTAATAAGACGACATCGAGAGCAACAAGTTACCTCTGGTTTCGAAACAGACGCAGATGGAAATGTTTTTATTGCTCACAATACGTCATTTAGAAGAAAAAGAATGGAACAACAAGAATGAAAGAAATGTTTGATTGGAAGAAACCTACTACGCAAATGTTGGGTAGGTGGCAACCTTGGCATGATGGCCACACTGAATTGTTTGAGCGTGCTTTAGCTGAAACTGGACAAGTCATTATTCAAATACGTGATGTATTTAAATTTGAAGGTGACGCAGGCGCTGGTCGTACTGCAGAACAAAACGATAATCCCTTTGGTGTAATTGATGTTATAGATAATATCCATGCAGCTTTAGCAAACAAAGGATACTATGATGGTTATGAATACATCATTATGGAAGTACCAAACATTGTGGATATTAGCTATGGTCGTGGTGTGGGATATACATTCACTGAACACGATCTAGGCAAAGATATTCACGATATTAGTGCAACAAAAATACGCGCACAAATGCGTGAAGACGGAAAACTATAGGAGATATATTATGAGTATTGAAACAGACGACAGCTTGCCAACAGTGGTAACTGAAGATCATCGTAAACAAATACAAGCAGCATTAAGTGAAATGTCTAATTCTATGACACGTGTTGAAGCTGAAAAAGATCATATGAAAGCAATTGCAGAAAAAATTCTGGAAGATTGTATGGTCCCGAAGAAAGACTTTAACAAATTAGCACGCATTTATCATGCATCTAATTTAGCGCAAGAAGCTGCAAAGAGTGAAGAGTTTATGCAATTTGCAGAAGCCGTTATGGAACCCCTTAAGCTTAACTAATAATTGGGAGCTTCGGCTCCCTTTTTATTTGCCATAAATAATTATTATGAAAAGTCAATATGAAATTGTCGTACCATATAAGTACGAATATCAATATGAACAAAATGAACCTGACTTGCGATGTGCAGAAGATGGACATCGATATGCTATGTTTGTTAAGGGTAATGATCACTTAATTGACGGTCGAACCTATTGCTTTAAAGATGAAGACGGTAATTATGTCAGCACCTTTGTAAGTCAATATTCTGATATTATAGAACAAAATTTAGAACCTAAAGTACGTGCAGCAGTTCTTGCTTTGCATGACAAAGGCTATTTAACTTTTACAAGTTGTCAAGGTCATAAAGATTCAAAGCATCGTTACATTGGGGTTTTATTTAATACTAAAGAACAGAAACAAGATTTCATTAATAATGTAGATAAATTCAATGCCAATATACATTGGTATGATAATGTTATAAACAGTGTTGAACGTCCATGCCACAATATCCCCTGGTGGGCTGAGGGTGGTATAACATTGCATATTGTTTATGACGACAGTTTATATCACGAAGCTCCTCAGCAACAACGACGCGAAAAACCATATACTGAAGAAGAATTAACTAAATTCTGGAATATCCAAACAAACCGTAATTACAAACATTACGAATGCATTGTATTTTCTTTTGGATACTCAATGGTAGAAAAGAGTATATGGCAAAGATTACACAAGTTTTTCTTTTACAAACAAGATAAAGTTGAACTTGCTTATCAAGACTTTCTATCAAAAGCCCCCTATCTCCCAGACTATCTCGCGTGACGTGCTTTGATGTGCATATTGTAATGTTGATTTTGAAGCATAAGACCACAATGAGGACAAGGTTTTTTAGGAGCATTGCGCCTAGCCTCTGAAACTCTTTCCTTGTTTTCTTTTGACCTCTTCAGACCTAAAGTGTTCTTAACACCTTTCATGGACTCTGATATCAATTTTTTGGTTTCATCTGTTTTTTTAAAACCTAATGATCCAGGACTTCCAGCAAACCATGCGTCTTCTGGTATTCTGGGCATAGGCATTTCTTGTAATCCAATGACAAACGGATCATTTAAGTCGGGTGTATAAATATTCATGTGCTGTAAACTCCTTACGTTTTATAGTGTGTATGGGAATTCCCGTTCCGCGATACACGTTTATTTATAAAAAAAGGACCCCCGAAGGAGTCCTTTAAAGTAGGTTAGGTGAACCCTAATCTTATTTTAATTTAGAACAAATTGCTCACTAATACACGTCTGTAGTATTGGTTTACACCAGCAGATAGAGCGCCATCATTTGCAGCTGCGTCACCGCGAGCAAATGGGTTAGCAACCATACCGTAACGAGTTTTAAACCCGATTTTTGGCTGGAAGCTGTTTTCGCCAACTGCACGGACCATTTGTAATGGTACATATGGACAATAGAACAATCCAGCATCGAATGATGATGAACCTTTATATCCTACTACCAAGTAGTTGTCGCCTGCATATGGGTCAATGTACACTCTGTAACGACCGTTAAGAACACCTGCGAATGTATTGCCTGTGTCATCTACTGTCAATGAGTTTGATGCAAGAGCTGGAGTATAGTCAAGAACACCTGCCATTTGTAATGCTGATGCTACATCAGAAGAACAAATTACGATGTTACCTTTACCACGTCTTGTACCTTTAGCAATCGCATTAGCTTCTTGCTCGATTTGGAACATTAGACCTTTGAACTTCTCTACTGACCAACGACCGTTTGCGTCAACGTCAAGATCGAAAGTACCGTCAACGGCTTTACCTTGTGCGCCTTCAACAGCTGTTGTATAGATTGTACGAACTAATTCACGGTTGATTTCAACTAAGATTTCAGACTGTAGAATGTTCGCTAGTTCTGTTTCAGCATCTAGACCGTGTACGGCTTTAAGATCCTGTGCAAGCTCTGTTGTGTATTCTGCTTTCAAAGCTCTTGATTTCGCAGCTACTGTAACTTTTTCAATTGAGAAAGCCATTTCAGCAAAACCGTTATTTGCTGCATCACCCAATGCTTCAGCTACACCAGTGTCCATTGCAAGACCTGTAGTAGGTGATGCATGTGGAAGTGCGTGGTTGTGTGCCGGACTAGCTGCACCAGAGAAGTCTGTATCAGCTTCGTTAAAGAATGCTTCTGTACCTGCATTTGATGTGTATTTTGAACGCATAGCAAAGATAAGTCCTGTTGGACCTGTCATTGGCTGAACGCCTGCGATGTCGTATGCCATTAGGTTTGGCATTGCACGACGTACTAATGAAATTAGTACTGGATCATAACCAGCAACTGTTGCAGAATCTCCGCCAGCTGTGAAGCCGCCAGTTCCTGCAGCATTTGTTGGTGCTGCTTCTGAAAGTAAACCTGTCATGGATGCAGATATGTCACCTGATTCCATTAAAGCTTTTTCTGTGTTTTCAAGAATTGTAGCTGTTACGCTTTTCTTGTGATTGTCGGCGATTGGTGAAAAAGAATCGTGCTCCAAAATTGGGCCCCACTTTTCTACAAGTGCCTGATAGTTTGACTGTGCCATAATTGTCTATCTCCTTGATTGAGTATTTATCTAGATCTATTTATAATTGTTAATGTTTTACCGGTTTTATTTTTGTCTTGCGTTAAGAGACTCAACGAGAGCATTAATGCTTGAGTAATCAGAAGCTGGTTGTGCAACCTTTGTTTCCTCAGTCATAATTTCTTGCTCTTCATCGCTTACTTCTTCTGCTACTACTTTCTTTGTCGTGAAGAAAGATTCACGTAGAGTTTCAAGATCGCTTGAATATTCTGCAATGTCTTGAACGTCGAGTTTCTCAGAAAGAACTTTCAATCTTTCACGCTGAGTGATAGTAAGATCTTCGGTCATTTCGCTGAAAACTTTGTCAGCTTTGAGACTTGCAATTTCAGCTTTCAATTCAACATTTTCATTGATTGAATCGTTTGCTGCTGCTCTAAGGTCCTCTGCATGCTCTTCTAAGCCAGTAACTACATCAACGATTTCATCGTTAACTTCAATGTTATGCTCTTCAAACAATGACTTAAGACCAGTCATCAATGACTCAGCCATTTCAACCTGGATACCAGATTCGATAGCTAATTCATTTTCCTTCATCCACTCTTCGACAACATAATCTAGATAGGAATCAAGGTTTTCTACAATTTCGTCAACTGATGATTCAACTGACTCGGCCATCTGTGCTTCCAGAATTTCTGTCTGCTCAGCAATTATTGTGCCTGCTTTTAAAGTTGCCGCTTCATTAACAGCCGCTTCAAAAACCATTGTTACTTTCGATGTAAATTCTTCTGATAAGTCCATGCCTTCGAACATAGCTTGGATTGATTCTTCAATCTCAACTACTTCTTCAACTACTACTTCAGAATCTGCATCAGCATCTTCAGAAACCGCAGCGCCCGTTTGGCCTGGAGTAGCACCATCGACTTTATCAGCCTTTGGATCTACAGATTTTTTAACATCGGCTTTTTTCTTTTTGATCGCGCCACCAGCGCCTGAAACTGCGTCGGCAACTTCTGCTGCTGGAACTCCGGCTCCGCCAGATTTTTCCACGAACTTTTCGTCTAACTCATTTGACATATGTTCTACTCCTTTTGGTGTTTATTCTATATGTATACTATTTATTAAAAAATTAATTTCTAAGCGAGGATATAAATCGCTCGAACATACGTGCGGCTGTACTTTCATCAACACGATGCACCACCCGTCTAACTTCTTTTTCAATTGTTTCCTGAATCTCTTCAATAACTTCTTCAACTGATTCTTTTTGAGGTAACCAATTACCTGAAGCAATATCATAAAAATATTCAGCATTTTCCATTATGCCATTTACGAAGCAATTTGGGCCAGAAGGATCAGTTACGATATCTACAGTTGCAAGATGGAAATCATTTTGAACTTCCATAATACCTTCTTTAGTTTGTTTAACTGAACCTAATCCTCGTGTTGATACTCCAATAAGAACACCTTCGTCCATTAAAGTTTTCACAATATTACCCATAGGAGTTCCGAGAATTTTTGCTTTGCCGGTAAAGTTTGAGCCATCTTTATTCATTTCAGTAATAAGGTGTGATACCCTGTCACCATTAATGCTTGGTCCTTCAGGGTGTCCTAATTCACCAAGCGCTCTTTTTGTACCGATAAAATCTTTATTATAGCGATTCATTTCTTTTTCTAAAACTGCAGATGGGTAAATACGACCATTGCGGTTTTTAATATCACCTTGCATGAAGATACCCTCAATGAAGTACGACTTTTCACCAGTCTCTTCATTAAGATCTGTAACTACATTGCATTCTTCTACAACTTCAGTTATAAGTTTCATGTTTATCGCCTTTTTGTTTATACTGTTTATTTATATAATCTTATGTAGCTTCTCTTGCAAAACTTAAAATCTCATTGAATGATTTTTTGTCTTTAACAGCAGTAGCTTCCATTCTTTTTAAATTGTTACGGTCTAATCCACCCATAAGTTTATTCAACTTATCAGCATCTTCTTTAGTTACCATAACTTGTGAGCGATCTTTTAATTTAAGATTGCCTTTTTTAAATTTCATACCCTCGTCAAGTAACTCATCAGATTCATTGGTTCTGATTTTATCATAACCTCTGTCATCTTTGGTAATGTTACGAGTTGTTTTCATAACGGTACGTGTTCTTCCATCTGGTCCCGTTTGAGTAACTGGCTTCTTTAATGCAGACATGAGGCCTTCGCCACGCAAGTCTTTAAAAGCTTTTTTACCTTCAGTTTTATTTTTCTTAGCACGAAGCATAGCTAGATCATGTCCATCAACTTTACCGTTTTTGTTAAGATCTATTTTCTTTTGCTTTGCTGATAATTCTTCATCAGTAAGCTCTTTAGCTTCACCCATTGCTTTTTTCTTAACTAGTGCGTGAAATGCATCATCTGCTTTAACCATGTTACCATGTTTTTGCTTAAGAGCTTTATGTTCTGGACCATTATTCATTTTTTTATATAGCTTATCAAAAGTCATTTTTTGTGCATCAGTCATTCCTGATTCATCAAGATTTATACTTTCTCTGATACCTTTTACATGCCCGCTAAAGGCTCCAGAGACGTTATCAGTGTGAGGTAAATCATAGTGAACCTTACTCAGTGTACTATGAGGTGTATATGAACGTATGCGTCCGTAGTTGTGTCTGTTAAGACTATGGTATGAGCGCATATGCTTTTTTAAATCTTTTTTGTTCCCAGCTTTGTGAGCTTGCAAAGCATTATCTAAGTGATTAGCTGCATCGTTGTTATGCTTAACTCCTGCCATATGTTCGGCATGTTCAGGCTTATCGTAAGGATATATCTTTCCCGCTGGCTTTTTTTCATGCGCCCGAGTTAGATAATCTGCTTCTTTTTGTTTCTTGTCTGCTTGCTTATCATGATGATTAATTGCTGATTGCAAATTCTTACGAGCTTTAGGAGTTAACATATCTTTTATTTTGGATTTTATAGCTTCGATCTCATCCAATTGCTCTACACTTTCTTTTGCAACTAATTTTGTTGAACCGTCACCGTGCTTTGAATATGCTTTATCATATGCAGCATCACCTTTTTGATCTGCTGCACGCTTACCTTTATCTTTAGTATTTTGACCAGGAGTAATTTCACCTGTGAATTGGCTATCTAAAGCAACCGGGTGTTTGATTACTTCATATGTATGCTGATCTTTAAAGCGCTGCTCTTCAGCCGACTTTGGCTCTGCAACTTCGCTTAATAGTGTTTTAAAGGACTTCATTTTGGTTCTCCAAATATTCTTTAATTTGATTATATTTATCCATTGACTACTTTTGAATCTTGTGGATTGTTATTTGCGTCTTCTTCTGGCTCTTCTGGCTCTTCATCTTGTTCAGATTCTGCTTCTTTAGCTATTTGCTTGTCCATATCTCTAATATCATCTTCTGACATTTGAAGAATGTTTTTACGAACCCACTCTCGTGAATAGTAAGTGCCAATATGATCTTCAACATCTCGTAATGTTGAAAGTCTTTCTTTTGCAATTTCCGCTTCTTTTAATTCTTGGAAATAATTGTCTTGGATAAAATCATAACGAAGTGAATCTTTAATTTCTGCATATTCTTCTGGTGTCATAATACCTTTAAGAATTAGCTGCTTTTCTAGCAGTTGTGTAAAAAGATTTGCAAAGCGTACTCTTAATCTTGTAACAAACTTGCCGAATTTAAGTTCATCACGAGTAATTTCTGAAACTCTACCAAAGCTATACATTGTCTCTGGCTCTAAACGCGATAGCGGAACCTTTAACGATTTATATAGTTTACGTTGAAAATACTGTAAGTTTTCATCGTTAGTTAAACCTTGAGCATTACCACCAGGTAAAGTATCAACTTCCGTTGTTCTTTCGCCACCGCGACGCGGGAACCATAGATCTTCGGTCATAGTCATCATTTTACGCTGATCATTAATTTCACCAGTTGCTGAATTGTATTGCAACTTATTTTTATGGCGAACCATCATATCTCTTAGATACTGCTCAGCTTTTGATTTAGGTAAATTGCCAACGTCAATGTAGAACACTCGTCTTTCAGGAGCTCGTGTAAGAGTGTAAATAATTGTTGCATCTTCTAGCATCCTTAATTGATTCAATGGTTTCATTGCAGCACTTAAGTGAGATAATACAAGCGAATTATTTTCAGTCATAACACCAGATGTAATACGAGCAATTGCGTCTTTTGCTACTTTATAACCTTGTGAACCTGTTTGTAATCCATTACCTTTGCCAGCTTGTGAACCGAATCCATTTTCTGAATACATATAATATTCAGATTTAACTTTTTTCACTGGTACCATAGAATGTTTATCTAAATTCTTTTTATCCATTTCACGAATAAGCTTTAGTTTTCTAGGGTCAACATATCTTAATTCACGTATGCCGTCAGAAATATTATCATTATCAATGATAACATGATAGTTTATTCTGCCATCAACATAGAATTTACTAAAAATATCGTATGCTTGATTTGAAAAATCTAATAGTGATAATACATTTTCAAACTCTTCAACAAGTTTTTCTTTAACTTTATCGGGTAAATCCGTATTATCTAAAACAATGTCTACAACTTTGTCTTGTGTATCAACATTAATTGCTTCATTAACAATTTCGTCAATAGCTTGATTGATTTCTGGGTTATGTGCCAGACCACGGTATTTGGTAACAAGTTCAGATTCTGTTTTTGCAGTGCCTTCTAAATCAAGGATAGTGCTATAGAATCCACCCATAGCTCCACCGCTGACAGTAATCGCACCGTCATCATTTTGAGGTTCAGCAAAAGAGACCGGTGTATGTCCACCAGCCTCCTCATCAGAATCTCTTTTTATTTCGAAACCAAATAGCTTCATCGTTATTCCTCACTTAATAATAATATAATTTATGTAGTCGGTAGGCCAGTATTTCCTTCTACTCTCCACAGATCGTATTGGAATGTAATCCCGAATTCTTCAATTGTATCCGAGTTAGACCAATCCAACTGAATACCCTCTACAGCAACTGGGTACATACCTTCAAAAACATATGTGCGCAATGGTGAACCATCTTTACTGTATTGTGTCACCTGCCCTGTTGATTTATACTGTTGTGGTAAACCACGCGAGTTTGAATCGTGAGAGTTAATGAAATTCATCCACTCTTCCATTGCGTTACGAATTGCAAAATCTTCATCGTTTATTACCTGCACACTCCAGTCTGCAAATGTTCTGTCACCAGCATATTTAATCTGACGGCCAAAGTAAGGGACAACATATGCCCCTACACTTGACTCGGGAATTCCAGCAGATCTAATCATAAACGGTGTTTTGATATCTGCTGTCGGATTAATAGGATTAGTGATCTGACATTGGAAGAGCGTTGGACGTGCACCGCCACCGACGAGTTCTGATTTGAACTGGTTGATATTAAATGCCATGTGTCTTTCTCCTTTTTCTTTTATTTATTACGTTAGCTGGCCAACAATTTCATCAAACTCAACGCCGGTTCTAGTTGCTACGAATGTTAATTCGATCACATTGATAGAGCGGGCTGGCTTAACAAAAATGCTTGCGCGGAATTTATTTTGATCAATCACTTCTGGAGTATTTACTGTTGCATCAGAAACTACTCTGAAATCAGTAATACCTCGTCTGCCTTGAATATCTCGAAGGAATGGATCAACAATATTTTTAAATTGAGTTTGTGTGAAATCATCATTAAACTCGAATAAAAATCCTTCCGCAGCAGTAGCGATAGACTTTTCAATCGCAATAAACAATCTGCGAACATTAAGACGATCAAATGCACTTGGCATACCCAAACCAGTTTTATCACCGAATAGAACAATTCCTCGTCCAGTCTGTGACATAACAGGGTTAATATCTGCCGTATATAGAGCATCTCTTTGTGGTTTGCTTGGGTTAAATGCTAGTTTGATGATGTTTTTAATAACACCTTTTCTATAACCAGCTGGAGATTCCCATGCATCTACTCTTGATGCAAGACCTGCCATATCACCGTTTAGCGGTGTCCAACGATATTGATCGTTAAACTTGTCATATCGATATTTATAACCAGAATCCATAAACGAATATGAAGAGTTCTGAACTAAGTTACGATATGCAATTGCGTTTTCTAGTTTATCATTCATTTTTGATGGAGTAACAACTGCAGCTAGATCTGGTGATAAGAAAGCTACGCAATCTTTTCTATATTCTGCAATGTTTGCAACAATATAGTTTGCTCTAGTTGCGCCTGGATCACCCTTACCTTGAAGAATAAAAGAAATATCAATTTCATTTGAATTCTTAAGTTGATCCCATGCAAATCCTAGTGCCGCTAATTTAGCAGTAGATTCAGTAGTTGCATCGGAGCCCGCTAAAAACTTTTCGTAGTTATTAGCTCTTGCAGTAACATTCACTGAATCATCATTAACTATTCCTGCAGTAATAACAGCAGTATTTGCAACTTTAACCCAAGATGATTTATTTTCTATTACTGTTGCATAATAGTTAGTTTGACCTTGTGGTGAAGACGCACCTTCAATTGTAGAAACGTTGTCAAATACTTCAAGCACAGTATTTGGTGTACCTGTAATTCCACCAAGTTTATCAGTAACTGTGATATGTATGTGGCTTGTATCTGGCGCTTTACCAAACAAAGTATTTTGTGACCATTTTCTAACAATTGATAAATTATTTAAGCTTGTTTCAGCTAATGTATATCTTGTAGTGAATGTCAATTCTGTTGTAGTAGCAGTTTGTACATCAGTATTTGCAATATCTTCAATAACCGGGGTTGTTGTAACTGTGTTTACAACTAATTCTTGGTATCCAATACCATTATTACCAAGTACAATAACGTCACCCACATAGATAGGGTTAAGGTTTGTAGCAGTAACAGCATTGTTTGCATCTAATGTAGTTGCGGTTTCCCATTGTACTGCATTTGAATTAAAATCAATAGTCTGCGATATGGCATTATTACTGATTCGATTTCCTTCAATACCACCTACAGGCTCAATTTCACTTGAGAAAGCTTTGGATGTTGACCAAGAAACTTCAATGTTATTACCTAATGCACCTGGATATTTTGCTTCAAAAGCACCATAGGTACTGTCGTCTGTAATGACGACGTTGTTTGCATCAAGTGTGATGTCTAATGTTGTACTGCTAGCAGTATTTGACCCATCATCTGCACGTACAACATAAAGTGCACTTGCATAGGATAAGTAATCTGATGCTGTAAAAAATGTTTCGTAGTTATCGTCGGTTGGTTTACCGAAACGATCTACTAATTGAGTCTCGGAAGTTATCAAAATAGGGTCATTAACTGGCCCCCATTTGAAAATACCTGCCATAGCTGCCGGCGCTGTTGCTACGCCTGGTACAGTTTGACTCGCATCCACTTCCCGAACTATGACGGAAGGACTTACGGAAAAAGCCATGTTTTTCTCCTTTAATTATGTTAGAAACGCGTTTAATATATGTCTGTTTCTATTTATAATATGTTTTGATTTGCTAAAATGAGCTCATAACCTAATTCCGTCGTCTTCGTATATCTCGTCCCCAACGTCGAAGAAACCCAATGGTAGCATTTCTTCTTCAATTTGCTCGTCTGTTTTTTCTCTGAGCTTTGTTAGTGTATTTATATCTGTCATATCTTTGAAGTATTGTTGTTCCGTCATCCATGCAAATAAGACTAAATTCATAACTAAATCGTCATGGAATCCGGACTCTGCTTCGAAAGAGTTTGCTTTTTTTGAAAATCGCTTTAGTTCTTCTATCGTATCAGTATCTCGTAATACTAATTGATTTTGTTCAACGAGCATTTTAAGCATAGAACAACCTGTTGCCTTAACAAGTTTTGTAGTTCTAACGCCATTGTCTACGTTTTTACCAAAGCCTGCACTGAGAACTTTTCCACTCCGCCCAGAATTTTGAGTGTACAATAAGTTTTCATATCCATGATCAAGTGTAAGAACATCGGATACCTGTCCACCGATGTCGTTTATTTCTATTAAAATACCAGCTTCATTATATATTTTACCTGCCCTATGCAGGACAGATGCAAAGTCAACTGGTCCAATTAAGTTATCCCTATATACCGCGACTTGCTTATAAGGCATTGTTGTAATGTCAAAAACATTAAATGTTGAAAAATCTAAACCTTTGCCGCGTGCAACATCTGCTGTAATTACATACTGATGCTGTGGTTCCGCACGTTCATATTGTGATAGCCCTTCAATTATAGTAAGGGGTTGTTCAGCATAAAGTGCTTTTAAGGCTACACCAGAGATTAAGGTCCCGGAGCTGCCTTGAAATTCGCAGCAATATTCTTGCGCAAATTTTTGTTCATCATGATCAAGTGCTTCTAGTGTTTCTCTGCGCCATTTTTCATCTCGCCCAGGAACATCATTCCACATAACTTCTTCATACTCATAACCGTTCGTACCTTCTTTAGCACCTCGGCATGTTTTCCAAAAATGATTCAAACCATTTGGTGTTGAAGTCATTAATAGTTTTGTTGATTCACCAGATGAAATAGTTGGATAAACTGAGGCGAAGAAATCATCATAGCCTTCAATAAATGCAACCTCATCGAGATATAGAAAGTTAACGGATTTACCACGAATAGCACTTGAAGATGTAGTACCCGCTAATACCTGACACCCGTTTTCTAATGCTATGTTACCTTTATTCCATTCTTCTACACCTTGCTGCAGCCATTTCGGTAATGATTCAAAAGCAAGTTTTACCCGAGCCATAACTTCTCGAGCAGCGTCACCTTTGTTTGCAAGGATAGCAACGGTTTTAAATTCATTAAATAAAACATAATGCAAAATAATAGCCATTGCCGTAGTTGTTTTGCCGGACTGACGTGCCGTTAATACTGCAACCCTACGATTATCTGTAATCTTTTGGGTAATGTTTTCCTGGTACGGATACATTTCAAAAGGTACAAGTCCTCGATCAACGTGAACAATCTTAATATAATTTTTGGCAAAGTATATCGGATCTTGTGCGCACTTCATATATTCTTTTAATAATTCAGGCGTCCATTCAATTTGTTCTTGAACTTTTTTTAGATTAGAGTTGCCGAGATAACCGTCACCCATCTTCTGGTTCGCCTTTAATCATTCTGAGCAAATCCGATGTTGAAACAATTAAATTATTATTTGTGACATTTGTTTGTGCTGCCTCTTTAGGTCCGTTGATTTCTTCCTTTGCAAATTTACGCTTGGTAGAAATATCAGCATAATCTTTATTAGCATCAAGCAATGTTTTCATTAAAGTTGAAACAACTTCAAATGCACGAGGCTGCTCGGATTGCTTAGCAATTTCAAGCATCTCCTTCATAGCTTCTTGTCCCGTTGACATAACATCATTGATATTATCGCGAACAGTTTCAATATCTGCAAGATTCTCTTGATCAACCTCTGTGCCAATAGCCAACTCAGTTGACGGGGCTTGAGGTTTTACTTCCGCAATAGGCTGCGCTTCCGTAGGAAGTATTTTTTCATCTTCATCTATTTCTGACATTGGTCTAATACCAAGTGCAGAAGAAATCTTTTCGTCGCTCATTATGCATCCTCAAATATTGTAATGATTCCCCAGTCGTCGTCAAATTCAATTTGTGTATATGAAACTGCTGTTGCAACAGGTTCGGAGATTGTAACTACTGGAGGAACCCTATAACCTAATCCAGCATCTATTATTGTAACTGATGAAACTTCACCGCTTGGACTAATTGCAACGTTTGCGGTCGCTTGCTGAGAAATTACACCAGGAATAGTAGTTGTTGCTGAGTTATAAAACTTACCTGCATTATTTATAGTAATACCAGATATTGCACCGTCCGTAAGAGTTGCGGTAGCTGATGCTTGATAATCTGCTGCTACTCCGTCTGGAGCGCTTATTGTTACTGTTGGCGATATGCCTTCGTAATTTTCACCTGCATTTGTTATTGTGATTCCTGTAACTTCGCCAGCATTAACTGTTGCTGTGGCTGTGGCAGGAACTTTTTCAAAATCATCTGTATGCAAATTACCAGTTAAAGCAGTTGTTGGTATGGTATATGCACCAACTGGTGGTAAAACATTTGTTGCTGAAAATGTAATATTGTCAATTGAACCTAAGAAACTTTTTTCGTTTGCTGAGCGTGAACCAATAGTTACAGTTACACCACCACCAAATAAGAAACCTTGTGGAGCATTACCACCTTGATCTGATACACCGTTAACTGTCCAACGTGCCGTAGCTCCAACATGAGTAATGCGACAATGATTCCATTGATTAAGATTTAATGCTTCTGGTGTTGATCTTACGGGACTTGAGTTTAAAGCAGGTCGATATACAAGTATTCCACCAGTCTCAATTTCAAGTCTCATTGTTTGACCAGAGTAAGATAAAATATGATTATCACTTGCATTAAATTCAGTTGGGTAAATCCAGAATTCAATTGAAAATCCATTACCCGCTGTAACTAAGTTATAAGTTGTAGTGTGACTGAATGTTTGATCTGAATGATTTGAGTGACCTAAAGCATCTGTACCAAACTTAGCACCGACCGCAGACTTAAGCGGAGGCTCTTCTATTGTGACCGTGGCTGAGTTATAATAAGTACCTGAATCTGTTACACTTATTGCTGAAATGCTGTCACCGGTAACCGTAGGAGCCGCTGTGGCTGTTGTAATTGGCATATTAGGCGCACTAATAGTTATACCAGGGGCTGCAGTATAAAAGCCACCAGATTCGTTTATATTGAATGAGGTTATGCTTGTGTTTGTTATAACGGGTGTAATAACCGCATTTGCAGAGTCTGGTGCAGCAATAGTTGCAAGCACATTTGTATTTGCTTCGTTATAATTTTCACCATTATTTATGACAGTAATATTTGAAAGCGATCCGTTATTCAAGCTAGCAACTGCTGTTGCTTGTACAGAATCTTGTGTCAACGGATTACCGTTAGCGTCCATTCCTGGCTTAACAATAATACGCTCATCAGGTGTTTTGTCTGCATTTGTATCCGTTGCTAAATCAATATCAACAAATTTAATTACTTTTTGTTTCTTTTCTGGGCCGAAGTACCAGCCTTTTAAAGTGAATGAAAGTGTGTATACGATTGATGTACGGCTTTCAAAATCATTCTCATATAAGTCTTCTGTGCTAACGCTATTTAATATAATAGGTATATCAATTGCATCTAAGTCTTCAACCATTTTTGCAGTGACAGTCCAGTCCGGTGTAAAGAACGGAATGATCTGTTCCATGATTTTTGTAGCATCTTCAGAATACTTTGTCATAATATATAAAGAAAAATCTAAATTATATGGTACGGCAGAATGCACAAAGTTACGAGCAGAATCAGTTTCAGACTTTGCATCTTTACGCATTTTAAGAGTTGACGCTAATTTTCTTTGTGAGTCATAAGTAAAACTTGTAATCTCGAAAGACATTCGCGGCAGCGTCATTGCTGTGCGGCGGCTGTTAATTAAATCAGGATCTTGGTTTAAACGAGCCAGGACTTTTTGAAACGGAGCATAGGCTAGCGGTACAATCAATGACTGTACTTCATTACCAGCATTATCTTGCCGAGTAATTTTAAGTTGATTAAATAACGTACCAAATAAAGCAACATATCTTCGGGTGGTTTCGTTATAAAAATGATTAGCTATTGCCATGTTATCAATCCTGAATAGTAATGTTTTCGCTGAACGGATCCATTTCAGAGAAATCTAAAATATCATCAGCGATTTGTTCAAACTCTAAGTTTTGTGCGATAGGATCAGTATTTGCAAGATCAGTTAATGTGCTTACGAATTCAGATGATGTATCAATGTCATCAAAGTAATTATCAATATCAGGATATCCCGTATCAAATCTTTCACCAGAATATTCCATAAGCTCACATTTAATATCATAAACTTGCAGCTTACCGGATTGATAGAATACACTTTCATGTTCAACGTACGTAATTCTGTACATCTTTTGATTAAGTGGTAATTGAATAATATCATTTTCACGTGGTCGCAGCTTACCCTGATCTTCCCGTGTAACATATCTTTCAAATGTTCTAATAGCAACACTAAATGTAATTTGATCTCGAATTTGCAAACCAAACCGAGATAAGAAATCGCCTTCGCCTTCAAAGCCGTCAACGTTTTTAATGTATACTTCGAAACCGTAAGTCTTATCGTATAATGGAGAATCATCTTCATTAAGCACAGTATCTATATTATTAAAATCTCCCGTGATGTAGGTCACATCTATACCGTACATTTTAATGGATTCAATAACTAAATCATCGATTAATTGTTGCTCATTAAATGTATTGTAAGAAGAAAAATATGAATTAGTTGCCATGTTTTACCCAATAAAGTTATATGTTAACGGTTGCAAGCTTCTGATGGCTTCTTCTTCCATCCGCTCTCTTTCAGCCCTTGCGTCTGACAAGATTTGTTCTCCGTTAAACTGTACTCCTCCTACGAGTTGCATTCCTGTAAATTTAGTAAGGTTAAGACCCCATTGTTCTTTAACTAATACTGCTGCATAATTTTGTAGCCATCTCTCTTGCCACACGTCAGCATATTCGTCTGGGTCAATAATATCATATGCTTCGATAATAATATAGTTACCGACAACCCAGCGCTCTCTTCTGTTATCAATGAAAAGTTTATTAACGTGTTTGTTAAATCTAACTCGTGGTTTACCTACCAGCATTTCTTGCATAAATTCAATATGCTGCAAAGACATATAATAGTTTGTCATGCCGTATGAAGTTAAATCACTGATGTTATTTAAAACAAATTGATATTGCACATTAAACATTCCGCTACCAGCAGAAATAGATGTGTCAAAGTTAAATACTTTTTGAATACCGAGTATATCTTTCGGTAACGGAATCCAACCGTTTTCTTTATCTTGTTCGGTTAACTGGTGTTTAATATAAACTAATTGCGAACCATTATAGTGATAGTCTCTCCAAAAAGAAACCGCTTCATCTATACGATCTTCAAGCTGCTCTTCAGCAATATTAATTTCAACAACGGGTGCACCGAGTTTGCGTAAAACATAGTCTTGGAATTCATCTCTTGAACTTGGTTGTGCCATATTTTTCCCCTATGCCAGCTCATCTTTAATGATTACTTTTATATAACCAGTATTTGGAAATGTTTCAATCTGACCGTTGTTATATGTAATCTGAAATTCTGCGCTGTGTGTTCCTGTGTTTGCAGTATCACCTGTTTGCCATTCGTATGCTACAAGACCTTTTGCAGCATTTTTAATAGTACCAACACCATCTTGTATCAGTATATTCCCGTTAACATCTTTCATATGAAATTTCACATTAGATGCTTCTACCATTGATTTGACTCTACCATTTGAATTCTTTAAAGCAGCCTCAATAGACGGTGCAGTATCGTTCTGTTTTATGTAAAAGCTAGCCGCCATTTGTTTTCTCCGAGTTTTACTTTTATTTATCTAAAGTGAAAACTTTTATTTAATTTCGGCATAAGTAATGCCATTTGGATTGATTTCCACGTAATTTGAATCAACATGGATTAATGCATCATTAAATTCAACTTTATCTATGCCTACAATGTTTATACCATCTTCTGAGTATTCTCTTGTACTAATATTGAGTGCAGTAGAGGTTACGCCCCAGCCATTAATAAATCCACTTGTTTCACCTAAAGAAAAGACAAAGATGTTAGTGTCAAGATTAAAGTCTAGGGTATTATCAAAATAACCATGTGTAATAACATAACCCGCAGAATTTGCGGTATATTCAAATAGAATTGCTTGGTTTGCCTGGCCAACTTCACCAAATCGTTGAACACCAAATTCTATAAAGCCATAAGAATCAAAGCTAATGCTTAAGTCTGCTTCACCATATACTGTCGGCGTTTCAATACCAGCCTGGAATATAAAGTCAAGTGTAACAGGTTGTATTTCACCAACAATAGGTACAACAGCACTTGAACCGAAGACCATTGGTATAGTCCCGGAAACATCTCCTGTTACTTCAAGATATCCACCTCCAAAGAAGCCAAAATCTAATGTTGTAATTATTGCGCCATTAGCAGACATGTAGCTTACCTTAAGTTAAAGTTTAAGCACCGCCAGCTGTAATTGTGAATGTAGTAATATTAATTTGCTGACCTGTCGCAATGTTAGTATTGTCTAACTGCATGTCACCGCCTGCACCTGTTGCTGATACAGTACCTTGCATATGACATTCAGTTCCACCATTGTTATGTACTCTGAAATAGCCAGCAGTACCAGAAGCATCAGCTGATAAATCTTGCCAAGTCCCTGATAATGCAATAGAACCGCCGACAGGTGTTGCTAACCAATCACTTGGTAGTACCATAGTAGCCACGACAACACCCGTATTTGCAGTGCCTGCCGTTGCTGGTACCGAACCAGTAGATATAGTTAAGATTGGAAATTCGCCGATTTCTGTTTCTATAGCTGAAAGAGTTGCATTCCTTGCAGCGATCGATAATTGAAAAGACATTGTTGTCTCCTTTGTTTAGATTAATTTATAATATTTATAAAATAACAGTGTACAAATTTATTTTTTAGCGTATAATAGGATTATGTCCTTTAGAATATAGGTTATCTTCTTTCAATATCTTCTTCTGACAACGTATTTCCCATCCAAACTTCAATTACTTTTACTGGTTTCTTACCAACATTCGTTGCGTGGTGCCAACATTTTGTAGGAATATCTATACTGTCACCAGTTTTATATACCTTAGATGTACTGTAACCATTAGCAAACTCTAAATCCATTTTTAATTCACCATCGACGATATGCCAATGTTCTGATCGAATGAAATGTCGTTGATCTGATAAAGCTTTACCCACATCAATTGAAAGTTCTTTTACTTTCCAATGGCCATTCTCATCAAGATTTCTGTATTTACCCCAAAGTCTTTGAGTCGATGGTTTATCCCAGGACTGTAAAATCCACGAGGAACTATTCTTTTTATCATTCCCACCCACGCCAAACATAAATTGAACATCATCGTGTTCCATCTCTGGAATGTTTTCTTTTGTTCTATCGCCACCATTTGCAAAGATAATTTCAGAATTTTTAGGAAAATAATTCTTAATATAATCAATTGCAGCGCACGCAGAATCGTCATCATCATTAAAACCAAATGTATGTCCAACACATTTAATATTATTAACTATATTTATACGTTCTTCAAAAGACATAAACGGCTTACCTTTCTTACGGGCTAACCATTCATCACTATTAACACCGACACATAATATTGTGCCGAGTTCTTTTGCTGCTTTAAAATATTCAATATGTCCGGAGTGAATCGGATCGAATCCGCCGGTTACAAGTACAACTCTCATTTCATTTTCTCCATTATATAATCCCATGCAAAATTAATTCCAGAAGCCATCATCTTTGGTTTTTCAGATGCATGCGCCGGGTGTACCCACCAATCTTCATAATTAGATTTTTCATCGACTGCAACATCTGGCACCATTAAAACATAACCAATCTTCTTAAGTATTTCTCGAGACTCGTCACGTATTCCGTTACGCCACCAAATTGCATTGTGCTGGAATTGTATTACACTGAATTCATGTTTATTAAACGGTATAGATTTTAATGCAGCCATTGATGAATACTCTGCATTGATGCGAAGAAAATCTACACGTTGTTCTAAACAGTTTTGTTTAAATAACTCAGTATAATCTGTATTACCCGCATCAGCTAATAAGATATTTGATTTTCTTTCTCTTGAAAAGATATGACACATACGCTCAGAATTATCTAATGAAATACCGCTCCAATCAAATTCTTCCTCAAGTAGTTTAGTATTATTAAACAATGATGGGTGTCCAGCACCTAACTCAACAAACTTACCGTTTCTTTTACCATCTAATACTGATAATACAAACATGTCTTGAAAGTGTCGAGAATAGTTTTGTTCAATATTTTCAATACCCGGGAACCTAAATTTATATCGAGGTAATTCAGCATTTGTAAATTCTAATGTGCTTGGATAGCCGTGCTCTGCAAGTAATGCATTAGCTGTGTGTAAATCTTGTTCATTAAGTTTTGTTTTATATTTTAAATTAAATGCATAGTTTTTAGAATCATCTCGACCGTCTGTTTTCCATCTTGCTTTAGCATATAGTAATCGTAAAGCATTATGTCCAGGATAGCCTACATCATTATCGTCTGCTTCCCAAATATCATCGTCGTAAATAAAATTCATACCAATTTTGGCATACATTAAACTCTCACGCCAATCATTATTTTTAGCTTTAAACTGTGATAGAAAGTAATATGCTTCTGGTCTATCTGGCAATGTATCAATAGCAATCTTATGTAAACCTTCAACACTATGATTGCGATTGCCATTACGTTCATATATAAATGCACTTAATATCATACATTTATATTGCAGCCATTTCTCTTCAAAGGTTTTACCAGGTGACATATCAGCTGCACGCAAATAAAACCCGAATGCACCAGAGCCTTGTTCTAATTTATCATACTCTCGAGCAAGTGCATATATTTTAGGAGGATTATTATAATCTAAAATAACATCATGCAATAATTGTTTGTTTTCTAATTTCATAATATTACCCCTTATCACTCAAAAAATCTAAGAATAGTTGCTGCGGCATTCTTAAAACAAATGATGCATTATCTTGCCAACCAAACGAAATTAATATATCGCCAGTTTCTGGGTGAACCGTCATACCAGTTACAAATTCAATACCGTAATCCGTAGTTGTAACGTGATCATAATATGTACCCATAAAATGAAAATTACGACTTGTATGAATCATGTTCCAATCGTTATCCCATATAATAACTCGATGCGAATACTCGCCATCTTTACGACCGAACGGATCTTTTAATAAATTTGTTTCGTGAACAAATGCCATACGCTGTTGATCATTGATTCGAATAACTTGTGAGCCACCGCGGAAATCTCTATTAAATGGTTTTCTTTCAGACTCATCTTGGAATACATCTTCGGTTGTACCTTTTTCAATATCAAATTTAACAACCTGCGTTGGATTACACCACTTAACAAAATGATAAGGTAAGTCAGCAACCGGCATCCAATTCTTTTCACAGAATGAACCGTCACCATTAGGAGCTGGAATTGGGTGTCGTGATTGTTCTGTCCATTGACCGTCAACAAACTTAATATGGCAAAGTTCCATTCGACCCGTGCCTTTAGCATCATAGCAATCTCTGCGAACACCACAAAGATATAACTTACCGTCCCAATCAAATAGGCGTGCATCTTCAAGACCAATAAAGTTCCAAGTAGGTGTACCTGTATCTAATGCCATATCAACACGCTGTGCCGATGCAAGATTTAATTTGCTATCAAGCTCGCACATAACATTATGCGTTGTTAAGGTTACATCATTTTCTGGGTGGATATAAACAAGCGGTCCCCACTGATGCGGAAACTTTTTACCTTCACTGTGATAAAGGATATAGTTTATGTGCCGAATGTTTAGAAGTATCTTCCCTTGATGCGAGAAGATTGAGGGATTCATAATACCTGTTTCGTTTCCAAGAACTTCTTTAGGTAATAAAATAGGGTGAATTGAGCCGCCTCTTTTTAAAGCCCAAGCGGCTAGCCCACCCATATGCAAGTCGTGCATTCGCAATCTCCATAATATAAGTTTGTGTATATACTATTATATATACGAGTTAGACTTAGCCCCAGGAAGGGCTAATTGTATTCTTTCTAATCTTTTCAATTTTTGTATCAAGTCGTGAGTTAACGAGAGCAATCCCGGCATCACCTAAATCTTCTTCGATCCAACCAACACAAATAGTTTTATTAACATCATTCAATGCAATAAAATCGTCTGCTGAATCCGAAGTAACATCTAAGTAAGTGTTACCGAGATAGCTCGCAATTGTCCCATCGGTATCTTCCGCAATTCTTTTCCATTGCACTCTGACAATAGCATTTTCGAGCAGAACGTCATCAACGTTAAGCTCATCTGATAATCCTAGTTTTATAATGCGCCATGAATAATTCACGATAGATTCCTTTTTTTAATTTACTCTTCGCCGTCAACCACTGCAGCACCATCATCTGGTGTTGGTGTTACATCTGGTGCCCATGGCATGTCAATGTCAGCTGAAATAGCTGTATCGATTTCTAGATTGATACGTTCTAGAATATGTGCTTTATATCCTGCATCTGCTTCTACAACTGCTTCAATCCAGCCAATCACATCTGTTTCAACTAATGCTGCAAACTCTGTAAATGCACCGGCAGAAACTGTTGCTGCGCTAAAAGGTGTTGCACCTGAAAATTCACCTACGTTGCCGTTATCATCAGTACCAGTTAGTTTCCAGTATGTTTGACAAACAGCATTTTCGAGAGTCACGCCATCAGCATTCACCTCGTCTTTTACTTTAATTCCAGTTACGGAATATGCTAATGTAAGAGCCATTTTTATCTCCTTAATTACGTTTTAAATAGAGTTTAAATCTATTCATATTTATCTTATATTGTTCTTCTATTTATACGTTTAATCCCGATGTAAATACAGATCTACTGGTATACATATTCTCATTCGTGAGAAATAGGGATTTACGTGATGATATGTGAAACTTGGAAATATCATATAATCTCCAGTATTAGGCGTATGTTTATATTGATCAAACATAGGATCAAACCAATCGTCATATCCGCGATTAGCATTTGCTCTAGGATCACTAAAGACTATATCCCCGCCTGAATTTTGATCTGCAGCCATTGCATAAAATACTGCAGAAAGATGAGCTCCTGAATGATTATGAATAGTCATATTATAATCTTCGCCGTGGCCAGTAATCCAGCCTTTCATTGTATGCCCGTTCCAATCCGCAATTTGTTTACCAATGGTATGTATTAAATAATCATCAAAAGCTTCATATGCAAATTTTCTGAATTGCTTTAACTCTTTAGAATCATTTTGAAAAATATTAAATCCGTTTACCTCACCTTGCAAGTTATTCATATCCATATTCGTTAGAATATAGTTAACTAACTCTAAGCTATCAAAAGTTCCTTCACCAACCGTCGTTGGCCATAAATTTTTAAATTTCATAATATAACCTTCCATAATATAACTATATTTATAACACAAATAAGAGTGTACATTTTCAACCTTTCATGGTATTATATATAAATAAAGCGCTACAGTTAGGAACAGTTATATGATAGAAACATTTGAAGAATTTGAAAATTGGTTAATGACAGAAGATTGCTTTAAAAACCACGACGTATCTCATATAGATAATGATGGCAATCAACATTATTTAAAACATTCAGAATATATTTCTTACCTTAGCGAAGTTACAGTTCTAATTGCAAACAAAGCTACGATTAAAGTAGAGCAAATTGAAAAATGGTTCCCGCATATATCTGGAACTGCGCATATATTCTATAATGATGACAACGGTCCATCATTTGATATTCATACAGATCCCGTAGATCTTTTAATAGAATGTATAGCTGGTAAAAAGACTTTAGAAATAGATGGCAAAGAATATACGTTAGAACCACGTGACAAAGTAGGTATTGCTAAAAATACCGAGCATCGAGCACTTAATTATGAAAAGGCATTAATGATCTCCTATGGCATTGGCGACACAGAAACACTTACTCGTATACGTTAAAACTACCGAAACTTGCAATCTAAACTGTTCACACTGTTTTACTTCCGGATCTAAAGGACGTAAGATATATTTTGATTCGGTTAAGACTGCAAACTGGTGCAACGAATTAGATACGACTGATAACCAGATTCATTT